>Ga0182011_10002979_pt1 | contig 14045 bp, 11 predicted proteins | sample 711E1DmetaG_FD_120481 | JGI IMG/M metagenome (GOLD analysis project Ga0182011, IMG submission 120481) | Permafrost microbial communities from Stordalen Mire, Sweden - 711E1D metaG | ecosystem: Environmental > Terrestrial > Soil > Wetlands > Permafrost | place: Sweden: Stordalen | collected... | reverse complement strand
TCCTGGCCTCCGGAACGCCCTGTTTTTCGGTGGATCAGGGCTTAGCTCTCGGCCCCCACGGGCGGGAAACCCCTCTGGAGCCATCCGGGCCAGTACGGTCGTGTGGTGGAGGAGATGTCTCAAGGATGACGGCCAGGTGCCGATAATTTTTTTTGTGGCCTCAGAGGACCGCTACGAGGATCGCGTGTCTGCGCGGTCGGTGAAGGCCGCCTCCGAACAGGTCGGTTCACACGACTTCATCGATCCTCCGATACCTGGTGGCACCCCCGCGGACACGGTCCCCGCTCTCGCGGCGCGGTCGCCAAAGCTCACTGCAAGGGTGGGAGTCCCGGCATTCACCGCTCTTCTTGCTGCTGGAACCGCGGCCCTTCTCGTCTGGGGACCGATCGCCGGTCTCGGGCCAGTCCGGAGCCTGATCGCGCAACCTCTGGTCGCTGCCCTGCTGATCATCGTTTTCGCGGCCTCGATGCTCGGGCCGGTCTCAGTCCACTACAGAGGCGAGACCTATTCGTTCGTGTTGAGCGAAGTGCCGCTGCTGCTAGGCCTGGTGATCGCAGCGCCGGCGGTTCTCGTCATCTGCTACGTGTTCGGGGAGGCGTTCGCTCTCGGCGGCATCCGGCGACAATCGCCGCTGAAGCTCGCCTTCAACCTTGCGTCCTCAGCGATGTCATCTGTGGTCGCGATCCTCGTGTACCGAGAGATGCTCGGACAGTTCATTGTCAGCGGTGGATCGCGCGTTGCGGTCCTTCCCATCGGTTGGGCGGCGGGAGCCTTGGCGCTCAGCGCTGCGTTCGTCTTCGGCCACTTGGCCGTCATAATCGCCATGCGCCTCAATGGCAACGCCCGGCAGCGCAAGTACGGATTCGAGTTCACCACCGTCACTCTGGTGCTCGTATCGAGCATCGCACTCGCCCTGGTCGTCCTCGACGCGGCTTGGTGGGACACCTGGGCGATGCTCCCTCTCGTGACTGTCGGCGCACTCATCGTGTCCGCTTACCGGGGCTACCTCCGACTGACGAATCGTTTTGGCGCTCTTCAGCAGCTCTACGACTTCAGCAAGTCGGTGAGTGGCCCCTACCTCGAGACCACGGGAACTGCCTGGGCGATCCTGGAGCAGGTGCAGTCGGTGATGCGGTCGAATCGGGCGGAGCTGATCATCGTCGACGAGTGGCCCTCGGTCCGGCATATCGCTTTGAATGGGGACGTCCGCTCAACTGTCGAAAGGACGATCGTAGACAGCTCGTCGGTGATTGCCAGGGCCATCAACAACCAGCAAACGAGCTTGTTGTTGGGCACGGCCGGAAACCACAAGCGGGAACCGGACGCTGACTCTCTCCTCGGCGCATTCCGGGGCGCCATTGTCGTGCCGCTCGCCAGCGGTGAACGGACCCTCGGAGCACTTGTCGCGCTCGACCGCGATGAGGGCTTCGACCCCTTCGACGCCGATGACCTCAGGCTCTTCGAAGCGTTGGCTGCTCACGCAAGTGCAACCATGGAGAGGGCACAGCTCGTCGAGGAGCTTCGGCTCGAAGCCGAGAGCAAGTGGCACCAGGCGACCCATGACCTGCTGACCGGGCTCCCCAACCGGACTCTGTTCCTTGATCGCGCGGCGAGCGCGCTCACAGATACGGGCAGGGTGGCGATCGCTCTGCTCGACCTCGACCGTTTCAAGGAAGTCAACGACACCCTTGGCCACGACACCGGTGATCGATTGCTGTGCGAGATCGCCGAATGCCTCGTACGCGCGAGCAGCGGCCGAGCGACCGTCGCCCGGCTCGGAGGCGACGAGTTCGCGATCGTCGTGCCGGACATATTCGGGCCCGAAGAGGCCCTGGGCATCGTGCGTGATCTGCTCACGGCCATCTCCAAGCCGATGAACATCGATGGGATCACGCTCGCGGTCACCGCTACGACGGGAATCGCACTCGCACCCGAGCACGGAGACAATGTCGCAACCCTGCTTCAGAGGGCAGACATCGCGATGTACCACGCGAAGGACAAGCGTTCTGGCATCGAGCTGTACTTGCCCGACCACGATCAGAGCATGCAACGAAAGCTCCTGCTCGGCGGCCATCTCGCCGAGGCCCTGTCCAGCGGCCAACAGCTGAGCATCATGTACCAGCCGATCGCCGGCCTGGTCTCCGGAGAGGTGGTCCGCGTCGAGGCGCTCGCGCGCTGGTTCCATCCCGTGCACGGCCAGGTGCCGGCCGACGAGTTCATCCAGATCGCAGAGCAGATGGGGCTCATTGGCCAGATCACCGACTTCGTGCTCACCGAAGCCTGTTGCCAGGCGGCCCAGTGGCGGCGCGACGGCCTCGAGATCGGACTAGCGATCAATATTTCCGGGCGTGACCTCTCGGACCGATCGCTCGTCCGCAACATCACCGCCCACCTGGGAGCGAACGGGCTTCCGGCGAGTTCGCTCACTCTCGAGATCACCGAGACTGAGGTCATGGCCGACATCGCCGAGGCGAGCGACGTGCTAGGCCAGCTCGCCGACCTCGGGGTGCGGATAGCCGTCGACGACTACGGGACCGGCTATTCGTCGCTCGCCTACCTACACCGCTTGCCTGCTAACGAACTGAAACTTGATCGATCGTTCGTCGCCAATGTTGCCGCCGACCAGAGCAACTCGATCATCGTCCGTTCCTCGATCGCGATGGCGCACTCGCTGGGTCTGTCGGTTGTCGCCGAAGGTGCCGAAGACGAGGTCACCTGTGCAATCCTGGCCGACGCAGACTGCGACGCGGTCCAGGGATATTACTTCTCGCCTCCGCTGGGACGGGACGATCTGTTGCGCTGGTTGGCTACACGCCCGCGCCTCAGGTTCTCTCGTGAGATCCCTTCGTCGCGACCACTTCGCATCATTCCCGGGCGGCTGGGGAGCGCCCCGAAAGCCGACAGAGAAGAAGGCTCCCAGCTCAGAGGCTGAGCTCACCACCGCGCAACCGATCGCGATCACCAAGCGGAGTCGAGAGAGCCTCATCTCACAGGTTGAGCTCACTCCCGCAAAATCGCTCCCGGCGACACGCTGGGTTGACACTCAGAAGACCGCGGTCACAGAGCCCCTTGCCGTGTCGTTGACAGCGTGCTTAGTGTGACTGTTGTGCGGTAGGCCCCCAAACTGGGATGATTGTGAACGCGGGGGATTTGAGGGCACCGGTAGCTCGGCGTATCGCCCTCGTATCCCCCGACCGTGGTCCCTGCTTGTGAAGGGAGGTGGTCGACTTGGTCAGCTATGGGCCCATTTGGGGCGGAGGCTAGAGCGGCCTTGACCGCTTGAACCCAGAACTGGAGCCGCTGTTGCTTCGACGTGGCGGCGACTCTTCTCATTTGTTATCGGAACGGCAGGCGGAATCCTTTAGTGGTATTAGGTTTCCGTCTGCTGTTTTCCGCGTCAGCTTCGAGAGACAAGGCACCGCTTTCGTCGCCACGCCTCACGGGGGAGCGTCGGACCTGCCACAAGTTCGACAATTGCCAGCGTGATTGCCGAACGCGAGCAATGATGAACTGTGACCTTCGGGCAGGCGCGCGAGAGAACCGCATACGGTACTGAGGCCGCGTCTCGGGGGACGCGATCGTTAGGGCGACGATTCCGCTATCTCTGGGCAACTTTCGCCGTATCGAGCCTCGGCGATGGCTTCGGCTACGGAGCCGTTCCCCTCCTTGCTCTCTTCGTGGATCCGCATCCGTTCCCGGTGGCCTCGGTCGCGGCAGCCGACACGTTTCCGTGGCTCGTGCTGGCCCTGCCTGCCGGCGCGCTTGCTGACCGCTTCGAGCGAGGTCGGCTCATGTCCGTGACCAACATGGGGCGCGCTCTCGTCCTGGCGACGGTGGCGCTGCTGGTTGCGAGCCATCACATAGACCTCTTGCTGCTGATCATTCTCGTGTTCGTCAACGGAGGCGCGCGAGCGATTTACTACTCCGCCTCGCAGGCAACAGTGCCGGAGTTGGTCGAGCCCCGCTCGTTCCCTCATGCGAACGGAATCCTGAGCGGCACAGAAGCCGCCGCCGAACACCTCGGCGGGCCGATCCTCGGGACCATCGCGTTCGCTGTGACCAAGGCCCTCCCCTTCATCGCCGACGCGAGCGTGGTCGGAGTAGCCGGCCTGGCGTTGCTCGGCTTCCGCACCGAGCACCTCAAGCCCGGGCCTGCGCATGGTTCGATCCTGGACGGCGCCCGCCAGCTCATAAAGGATCGCTCACTGCGGCTTCTCGTGACCCTGCTCGCGGCATTGGCGGGCTTGCAGGGGCTCGTCATGGGCGTGTTCGTCATCATCGCGACCGTCGACTGGGGGGTGTCCAAAAGTCTGTACGGATTGTTCTTGGCCGCCGGAGCTGCCGGCAATGTCCCCGGCGCTTTGCTTGCAGATCGCGTCGCGACCCGGATCGGGAACATCCCGACACTCATCACGAGCGCCCTCGTGTCGGGGCTTGCCTATCTGGTCATGGCATCCGCGAAGGGCTGGCTGCTCGCCGGCGTGGCCTTCGCGGTGGGCAGCTTCGCCGTCTATGCCGGAAGCGTCATAGCGGGTTCGCTTCGCCAGCGCCTCTCACCTAGAGACTTGATGGGGCGCGTCGGCTCGGCATTTCGCGGCGTTGTGTGGGGTGCTTTCCCGGTCGGGTCGCTCATCGGGGGTGCTCTCGCCGTGCACGGACTGCGCCTGCCGCTGGTAATCGCAGGCCTGGCTCAGTGCGTCGTCGCGATCGCCCTCGCAGGTCCGCTCACGCGCAGTCTCGCAGCCTCAGAACGAGCCGCGGCGTTGGCCGAGGGTGGGCAAGCCCTGATCGCGACGCCGGACGCCAAGCAGCCCCTGACAGGGTCGGCTGCCGGCGGCCAGACCATGGCTCCCACCCTCGAGATCGATGCGCCACAGATGCCAACCGGACGGCGCCTGCACAGCCGTCCAGGTCGCGGGCCGCTTTACTGGGGACGTTCGTCGAGGAACTCGCGCCGGTAGCGCCAGCGCCGGTGCCTGCGGTCCCGAGCCCAGAGAAACAGGACGATCAGGCCGATCAAGAGCCACGGCCCGTGTATCCACCCGAACCACCCGAACCAGAAGAGTCCCCTGGCGGCGCTGGCGGCGATAGAGAGGGCCCAAAAGGCCAGAACGGCGAAGACCACGACCCTCAGAACCCGCGGTCGACGGCGGGGCGGCTGTTGGATGGCCGCGGCCTGCTCGGGGGTTTGCAAGCTGGGCAGGTCGACGAGCAGCCCGGACAGGTCGGCCCGCGTCTTCGCGCTCATCGCCCGGTCCAGGCGCTCCTGGAACTCGGCGGCGTCCAAGCGCCCATCGCTGTAGTGCTTGGAGAGCTGCTCGCTGATCTCGTTGCGTTCGGCGTCGCCGATCCGCAGGTTGGGGTTGTTATCGGGCCTTGAGGACGATCCCCAAGGGATATCCCATCGTGATTGCATTTCCTTCCTTCCTAGAGAACGAGTGGGCTCGATCGACACGGCCGCGGTCACCGGTGCCAGGAATGGCTCAAGATCTCACCGGCGATGGCGACCTCAGAGCCTTCCTCTGGGATCAACAGCCATGCCGCCACGTAGAGGGGCACGCCGGCACCGCCGAGCAGCGTCAGTGCCACGAGGCCGATCCGCACGAGCGTCGCATCCACCTCGAAGTAGTCGGCAAACCCGGCCGCTACGCCGGCCAGCATCGATCCGTCGTGCGATCTGCGGAGGAGGTGGGACTCCTCCTGGTTGTTCTGATTCGTCGTGATATCCATGCGACCATCGTGCGCCCGCAAGAGTTGCTTGGGAATCGGGGATGCCCCGGATCTGTCCCTAACACCTCGAGGGGACCATCAGGGGGCCCCCTGATGGTTGCCGTGTCTCAACGGCGCGATCATCGATGTATCTCCGATCAGCTCAAGTCACGGCCACCGCGGTGGGAAGCACGAGGCCCTCGTTGGGGCCCACATGGCGAACACCCGGGCACCCGGGGGCGAGACCGGCACCATCTCGGACGAGGGCGTTTCTACAGGAGCCGGGACGACCGGATCATCGGCGGCATTGCCGGAGGCATCGCCGCCCGCCTCGGCAGGGACGTGACGGTCGTCCGCATCGTCCTCGTGCTCTTCGGCCTGGTGAGCGGGTTCGGCGTCGCGGCCTACATGTTCGCGTGGCTGCTCGTCCCAGTCGAGGGCTCGACAGAGACCATCGGCTCCAGAGCCCTCTCGGACCGCCAAGGGATGACCATCGTCCTCGGCCTCGTGCCGGGGCTGGTGGTTGTCCTTCTCGTCGGTTCGGCGCTGCATGCGAACTTCGTGTCGTCGTGGGGACTGCCGCTTCTGATCAGTGCGGCGGGGCTCGTCCTTGTCTACCGCAACGCCGAGAACGACGAACGGGCCCGGCTGGACGATTCGGTGAAGGCCCTGCTCCAGCTGGGTTCTGAGCCGCGCCAGTCGCGTCGCTCATTCATCACCCGTCTCGGCGCCGGCCTGCTGCTCTTCGTGCTCGGCGTGTTCGTGATCTCGGACGGAGCTCTGAGCCGGTCCTGGCTCCGGCCTTTCGGGGGGACGCTGCTCATGATCGCAGGGACAGTGGTCCTCTTGGGCCCCTGGTGGCTCAGGCTGGCCCTGGACCTGCTGCACGAGCGTCAGGCGCGCATTCGTGCCGAAGAGCGGGCGGACATGGCCGCCCGGGTCCACGACTCGGTCCTTCAGACCTTGGCCATGATCCAGCGCTCCGCCGACCAGCCCCAAGAGGTGGCAAAGCTGGCTCGCGCCCAGGAGCGAGAGCTCCGCTCATGGCTGTTCGAGGGCCGGGTGCCGGGGTCGTTCGGGGCGGAGGGGGCCGCAACGCTGTCGGCAGGAGTCGAGCAGATCGAGCGCGAGGTCGAAGCCGCCCACGGCGTCGCCGTCGACGCCGTCACGGTCGGCGACGCCCCGCTCGACGAAGAGCTGAGGGCACTTCTGGCCGCTGGCAAGGAGGCGACCGTCAACGCGGCAAAGTGGTCCCGCGCGAGCTCGGTGTCCATCTACGTCGAGGTCGAGCCGAAACGCGTGTCCATGTTCGTACGAGACCGTGGTGCCGGCTTCGACTCCGAGGCGGTAGCCGACGACCGAAAAGGCATCGCGGAGTCGATCCGCGGCAGGATGCAGCGCCACGGCGGGACCGCCGTCATCCGTTCCGTGCCCGGAGAGGGGACCGAGGTCGAGCTCAGCTTGCCCAGGCACCCAGGCCGCGCATGAACGCGGCCGGCACCCCCAGGGTCTTCCTAGTAGACGACCATCACCTGTTCCGCGCCGGGGTCCGCAGCGAGCTCGGCGATGCGGTCGAGGTCGTCGGGGAGGCGGACGAGGTCCCTGCGGCCATCGAGCTGATCGCGGAACGGCTGCCAGATGTCGTGCTGCTCGACGTGCACATGCCCGGCGGCGGCGGCAAGGCGGTCATCGAGGCGATCAAACCAATCCATCCGAGCGTCAAGTTCCTCGCCCTGTCAGTCTCCGACGCCCCCGAGGACGTGATCGCCGTCATCCGGGCCGGAGCCCGCGGCTATGTCACAAAGACGATCTCGGGACCTGAGCTCATCGACGCCGTCTTGCGTGTCGCCGGCGGCGACGCGGTCTTCTCGCCACGGCTGGCCGGCTTCGTGCTGGACGCGTTCGCGTCGATGCCACCAGACTTCGAGCTTCGGGGCCCGCTCGATCCCGAGCTCGATCACCTCTCGCCGCGCGAGCGTGAGGTGCTGCGTCTCATCGCCCGGGGCTACACCTACAAGGAGATCGCCCGGGAGCTCACCATCTCGATCAAGACCGTCGAGAGCCATGTGTCGGCCGTGTTGCGCAAACTCCAGCTCTCGACGCGCCACCAGCTGACCAAATGGGCGACGGAGCGGCGCCTGATCTGAGCCAACCTGGCCGCGGCACAAGCTAGGGTGACGGCCACGCCACCAAGCTTCCGCACGATCATCGAGCCGTTCCGCATCCACGCAGTGGAGCCGCTCCGGATGACAACTCCCGAAGAGCGCGACGCCGCCATACGCGACGCCGGCTACAACGTCTTCAACCTCTCGGCGCGCGACGTGCTGATCGACCTGTTGACCGACTCGGGCACCGGCGCGATGAGCCGTGACCAGTGGGCGGCGATCCAGCACGGCGACGAGTCCTATGCCGGCTCGCCCTCGTGGTTCCTCTTCCGGGACGCCGTCACCGAGTTGTTCCCGTTTCGCCATGTGATACCCACCCATCAAGGCCGCGCCGCGGAGCGGATCCTCTTCTCGGTGATCGGCGGCCCCGGACAGGTCGTGCCGAGCAACACCCATTTCGACACGACGCGGGCCAACGTCGAGTTCACCGGTGCCGAGGGGGTCGACCTCGTCATCGCCGAGGGACGCGACCCGGCGAACTTGCATCCGTTCAAGGGGAACCTCGACACCGCCGCGCTCGACGATCTCATCACAGCTCGCGGGCGCGAGCACGTGCCCGTGGTAATGGTCACCATCACGAACAACTCGGCCGGTGGTCAACCAGTCAGCTTGGCGAACCTCCACGCGGTGAGAGCTGTCTGCGACAAGCACCAAGTCCCGCTTTTCCTGGATGCCTGCCGATTCGCCGAGAACGCATGGTTCATCCGCGAGCGCGAGGAGGGCCAGGAAGGGCGCGAAGTCGCCGACATCGTGCGAGAGATGGCTTGCCTCGCCGACGGGATGACGATGAGCGCCAAGAAGGACCCGCTTGCGAACATCGGCGGCTGGCTCGCGTGCAACGACGACGCGCTCGCGGAATCGTTCCGGAACATGCTGATCCTGACCGAAGGCTTCCCCACCTACGGCGGGCTCGCCGGCCGGGACCTGGAGGCCATCGCTCAGGGGATCCGCGAGGCCGTCTCACACGACTACCTGCGTTACAGGATCCAATCGACTGCATACCTGGGCGAGGCCCTGCATCGCAGCGGTGTCCCGGTCTTCATGCCGATCGGCGGCCACGCCGTCTACCTCGACGCGCGCGGGCTTCTCCCCCATATCCCCCCGCTCGAGTACCCCGGCCAGTCGCTCTCAATCGCGCTGTACAAGGCGGGCGGCATCCGCGGCTGTGAGATCGGGACCGTGATGTTCGGCCGCCAGAGCGATGGAACCGAGCAGGCGGCGGCGACGGACCTCGTCCGGCTGGCCATCCCGAGACGCACCTACACCCAGAGCCACATCGACTACGTCATCGAGGTGTGCCAGGCGGTTGCCAAGGAGGCCTCCGACCTTCGTGGCTACCGGATCGTCGAGGAGGCTCCTCAGCTTCGCCACTTCACGGCCCGTTTCGAACCTCTGGCCTGATTCGCCCGACTCGCGGGACCGGCGGGGGGCCGGCCGCGCGACAATGGCCACCGGGGGGGCCCGCCATCTCCCCCGACGCCTGACAGCAAGCTGCGTCGGCGCGCCGGGGGGACCCGCATCAATGTCACAGGGCTCACCAGTCGGACCTGACAAGAAACGGAGACCTGCGATGCCAAAATCTCGTGCCCGCGTGCTCGGGCGCCCGATCCCTCTGCTCATCGTCGCGACGGCGGTGCTGATAGGCACGTTCTCGGGCGTCGGCTACGCCGCCAGCTCAAGGTCGGCACCGACAGCCGCCAAGGCCCCAGCGACCGCCGGATCGAGCTGGGCCTCGGCAAAGTCATCGACCACCACGACGGTTCCTGTGGCTTCCAAGCTGATGTTCCACGCGCTGACGCTCCTGAACGGCGCGAAGTCGGCGCAGGGCTACGGCACCGGAGCGCCCCAGTACGCGGTGTCCGCGGAGGGCGTCGTGTACCTCGCGGGCTCGCTCATGGGCCCTGCGAACCAGTCGCTTCCCGCATTCGTGATGCCGAAAGGAGCCCGTCCGGGCTACTACGACTGTTTCTCGGTCTACTCGGAGGAGAGTGCCCAAGTGTTAGGGGTACTGCACATCTACGCGAACGGCCAGGCGCTGGTTCAAGGACCGGGCACGAGCGACTTCTACTCGCTCGCGGGGGTGAGCTACGTCGTTGGGTACTGATCTCCCCGGGCCTGTCAGGGTCCCTAAGGGACATCCCCGATTCACAATCGCAAGCGACCAGCAGAAGATTGCAACGGAGCGACTGTGGCCAGGGCGGGGCGGCGCTCTGCCAAGTGAACCCCTGAAGGAGAGATCATGCCACCAGCAACGATGAAGGCTCGCCCATGATCGAGGCCAAGGGCCTGACCAAGCATTACGGTCCCAAGCTTGCCGTGGACCAGCTCAGCTTCAGCGTACGCCCCGGCGTCGTAACGGGCTTCCTCGGCCCGAACGGCTCGGGCAAGTCGACGACGATGCGGATGATCATGGGTCTCGACGCGCCGAACGCCGGTGACGTCACGGTCAACGGGCGGCATTACCACGATCTTGCCTGGCCTCTCCACGAGGTGGGCGCGTTATTGGAGGCAAAGGCGATCCACCCAGGTCGCAGCGCCCGCGCGCACCTGCGGATGCTCGCTGAAGCGAACCACATTGCGCTCAGGCGAGTCGACGAGGTGCTCGCGATAGTCGGGCTCTCCTCGGTCGCGGGCCAGCGCGCGGGAAAGTTCTCCCTCGGCATGAGCCAACGGCTCGGCATCGCCGCCACACTGCTCGGCGACCCGGAGGTGACGTTGTTCGACGAGCCGGTCAACGGGCTCGACCCCGACGGGATCCGCTGGGTGCGCAACCTCTTGAAGGGGCTCGCCCGCGAGGGCCGAACGGTGTTCGTCTCGAGCCACCTCATGAGCGAGATGGCGCTCACCGCGGACGAGGTCGTCATCATCGGCAGGGGCCGCTTGATCGCACAGATCCCGATCGACGAGCTCTTGGCACAGAGCTCCCAGCGCTACGTTCGCGTCCGCTCGCCCGGGATCGCGGCACTCAAGGCGGCCCTCGAGCGCGGAGGAGCCGCGACGGTCCTCGAAGAAGACGGCTCGCTCTCGGTGCGCGGCCCGGACGAGATCGCGATCGGCGAGCTCGCCGCGTCCATCCCGGTCGTCCTGCACGAGCTAGCCCCGCAGTCCGCCTCGCTCGAAGAGGCGTTCATGGAGCTGACCGAGGACAGCATTGAGTACCACGGAGCATCGACCACAGGTTCGGTCCTGTCATCGGAAGGGGTCAAGTGAGCATCTCCACGATGAGCGGAACGGTCGGGACAACCAAGGACCTGCCGCCCGGACGCTACGGGATATCGGGACTGTTGCGATCGGAGTGGACGAAGCTTCGATCCCTCCGGTCGACGATGTGGACGCTCGGCATCACCGTCGTGCTCGGCATCGGCATAAGTGCGCTGGCCACTGCGGAGACCCGGGCACATTGGTCGTCGATGTCGATCGGCGACCGATTGAGCTTCGACCCGACCAGCACGAGCCTGATCGGCGTGTTCGTCGGGCAGCTGACCATCGGCGTGCTCGGTGTGCTCGTGATGAGCGGGGAGTACGGCTCAGGCACGATCCGGGCGACGTTCTCTGCTGCGCCACGGCGACCGCTCGTGCTAGTGGCGAAGGCCGCGGTGTTCGGCTTGGTCGCCCTTGTAGCCGCGGAGATCGTGTCATTCCTCTCGTACTTTCTCGGACAGGCGCTCCTGGGCGCACCGGCAACTCACACGACACTCGGCAGTCCGGGGGCGCTTCGGGCTGTCGCAGGAAGCGGCATCTATCTCTGCCTGATCGGGCTCTGCGCGCTCGGGCTCGCAACGATCATCCGGCACACGGCGGGGGCGATCAGCGCTTTCCTCGGGATCCTCCTAGTGGTCCCGATCATCGTCCGCGCGCTTCCCACCTCGCTCGCGAACGAGATCGAGAGATTCATGCCCGATCACATCGGAGCGGCCGTCGTCTCTCTCCACATGGGGCAGTACTCCCTAGCGCCCTGGACCGGCCTTGTCGTGCTCTGCGGCTACGCGGTGGCGCTTCTCGTCATCGGCGGAGTGCTGCTCGTCCGGCGAGACGCGTGAGCCGGAGCGATCGCACGCTCTGAGATCGCTGAAACATCGGCTGGCCCTCCAGCTCGCGCAAGCGCGGTTCAGCCCAAGCCCCTCAGGAGTCGATGCCCTTGAGCTCGCGCCAACGAAAGCAGCTCGTCACGTGGTCCATGACCAAGCCGGTCGCCTGGAGGTGGGCGTAGCAGACAACCGGCCCCAGAAACGTGAATCCCCGACGCTTGAAGTCCGCGCTCACCTGTTTCGACAGGAGAGTCTCGGCCGGGATCTGCGAATCCGCGCCCCAGCTGTTGACTGTCGGCACTCCGTTGACAAAGCCCCAGATGTAGTTGTCGAAGGTGCCGAACTCGCGCCGGATGTCCAGGAAGGCCCGGGCGTTGGAGATAGCGCTCTCAACCTTGCGGCGGTTGCGGATGATGCCGGTGTCGCCAAGAAGACGCTCGACGTCGGCCGGCCCGAGGTCGGCGACAGCGTTCGGGTCGAAGTTGCAGAAGGCCTTCCGATAGCCCTCCCGGCGCTTCAGGATCGTGACCCAGCTCAAGCCGGCCTGCGCCGATTCGAGGATCAGGAACTCGAAGTGCCGGCGATCGTTGTGCACCGGCACGCCCCACTCCTGGTCGTGGTAGGGCTGCAGGAACGCACCGGCCGCCCAGCGGCAGCGCGCCGGGTCCGGGGAGATCGCGCCTTCAGGTTCCACGCTTGGCATCGCCGAGTTGTAGCAGACCTCTCACCGGCGCGCTCAGAGCAGACGGAGCTGCTCGGCCGGCCGACGCACGTGCACAGCCGGCGCTTGGGGCGGCAGGCGAACAGGCGAGCGGAGCCCTGTGTGGCGGTGCTTCCGGTAGCGGCGCCCGGCGGACTCCTCTACCTCGCGCACAACCTCGGTGATGCGATGTTGCTCGGCTCGCGCCTGGTAGGAACCTTTGCGGAAACGTTGGGAATACAGGTCCACCAGCTCGGGCCGGGTTCGGGCGAGCCACGCGAGGTAGTGCTCCCGGACGCCCGGGCGCAGGTGGAGGGCGACGGGTGTGACCGAGACCGCGCCTGCCTCGAGGCACGCTTGCGCTACCGCTCGCAACTGGTCGTCGGAATCCGACATCCCTGGCAGGACCGGGGCGATCAGCACCCCGCAGCGCACACCGGCCTCGCTGAGCCGCCTCACCGCGTCCAAGCGCTTGTCCGGAGGCGGCGTCCCCGGCTCGGTCAGCTGCCAGACTTCGCGGTCGAGCGAGCCGATCGAGATGGCGAGCCTGACGTAGGTGCGCGTCGCGGCATCTGCGAGCAATTCGAGATCGCGCAGGACCAGTGTCGACTTCGTCAGGATGCTGAAGGAATTGCCGGCTTCGGCGAGGACCGTCACGATGCCTTGGGTGAGGTGGTACTTGCCCTCGGCCTTCTGGTAGGGATCGGTGTTCGTCCCCATCGCGATGGGGTCGCCCTTCCATCGAGGTGATCGGAGCTCCGCGCGGAGCCGCTCGACGGCATTGACCTTGACGACGATCTTGCTCTCGAAGTCTTCGCCCGTCCCCAGCCCGAGGTATGCGTGCGTCGGCCTCGCAAAACAGTACGTGCACGCGTGGCTGCAGCCCCGGTAAGCGTTGATCGTGAAGCCGAACGGCATCCTCGAGGCCGCCGGCACCTTGTTCACGATGGTCCGCGCATTGACGTGGAAGAACTCCATTCCACGGTATTCGCCGGTGCCCACATGGACTTCGCCGAGCGCGGCCTGAGGAAACAGCATCCCTGACTCCTCGTGCTCGACGAGACGCCACCGAAGCTGGCCCGGACCCCCCTGCTCCTCCATTGCAGCAGTTTATCGAACATACGTACGACTCGGTGGATCCGCCCCCGACCGCGGAGCCGGTCATAGTGTGACTGCGTGGCCCGACAGCCGGAGGTTCTCGCAGCAATCACCGACCCGATGAAGCGCGAGCTCGTCTCGCGTGCGTTCGAGGTTTCCTTCAAGGCCTACGCGCCGAGCTCCAAGTTCCATGTCGGCGCTGCCGTGCGTACGACAAAGGGCACCTACGTGGGCTGCAACGTCGAGAACGGCAGCTACGGGCTGACCTCGTGCGCGGAGCGCAACGCCGTGTTTGCCGCGATCGGTGCCGAGGGCGGGAAGGTGAAGATCGAAGCCGTGGCCGTG
>Ga0182011_10002976_pt1 | contig 14048 bp, 9 predicted proteins | sample 711E1DmetaG_FD_120481 | JGI IMG/M metagenome (GOLD analysis project Ga0182011, IMG submission 120481) | Permafrost microbial communities from Stordalen Mire, Sweden - 711E1D metaG | ecosystem: Environmental > Terrestrial > Soil > Wetlands > Permafrost | place: Sweden: Stordalen | collected... | reverse complement strand
AGAGCGCGCATTCTGAGCAGAGCCGGTTCCAGCAGCGTGCGATGGCTGAAGCTCGGAATCACTGTTCCTTGTTCTGTTGTGTAGCCTCCGACAATGCGCGTTGCCGGAATCGTGAGACGGAAGGTCGGATTGGTAGTCGAAGCAAAGCTATGCCCCAGCTTGCGCACGGGTTTGCCGCGCTCAAATTCGCCTGCGTCTTCCGGCTCAAGAATCACCAGAGCGCTGCCGCGCACACCCTTGCCATCGCCCTCGACGGCGGCCACCACAAACAGAGCAAAGTCCATGTGGCTGATGAAGCGTCCTCGCTTGTGGATCTGCAACAGAGGCTCGCCGTTGGTCGATGTGCCAGCCACCTCCATCCGTCCGGCAAGAAACATGGCATCAGCACCAGCGCCGGGAATCGGCTCCGTCAGGCAAAGCGCGCCGTAACGTAGCTCTCCGCTATCTACATAACGCCAGCGCTGCGACTCGGTTCCAAAGTCGCGGATGGGCATCTGCGCCAGACTTCCCGAAAGGCTGCATGTGGCAACGCCAGCGTCCACACAGGCCACCTCCCAGATCGTCAAGGCCAGCGGCATGGCCGGTCCGCTGTGCATGGAGGCAAGAACTCGAGTCAGCCCACTTGCATCGAGTATCGCCAAAACCTGCGATTTTTCTTCGGTCCAATCGCAGGTGGGACGCGCTTGTGCGAGCAGTGGTACCACGCTGCGCAGCGCAATCCTCGCGTCGCGACGCAACTCCAGTAACTGTGCGCAATCGGCGATCCGCCACAGCGTATCGTGTGCCTGGTCCCACCAGCGGGGATTCATTGCGTGTCCGATTTCGCGTCTGAAGGGATGCGGTACTCGGCCAGATAGGCGCGCGGATTCATCAGTTGTTGCGAGCGAATGAGGATTCGCACCATCTTGCCGATGTGGCGCAGATCGACCTGAGGCAGCCACTGCCACCACTTCTTGCGTCCGGCGGAGTTCAGCACCGTGCGACGCCACGACTCGCAGTAGAGTTCGAAGAAGCGCTCGACTGGCAAGCGCGGCTTCCACAGCAGATGATGAAGATCGTACTGGCTCCAGTCCATCACCTTGAGCTGGCTGCGAGCCTGCTGGAAGTACTGAGTCCCAGGCAGAGGCGTAAGGATGGTAAAGCCGACGCGGAAGAGCTGATGCGCCTCAATGAACTCCCATAACTCGAAGAAGTTCTCCTCGCTGAAATCGGGGTCAATGATGAAGTTTCCCGTAACGCCAAAGCCACACTCCCGGGCAACGCGAATGGCCTCCAGAGTTTTGGCCACGTCGCTTCCTTTGTGCAGTGAGTCCAGCCCCTTACTGGTCGGCGACTCAAAGCCGAAGAAGATGTCGAAGTTCTTCGCCAGCGGTCGCCACAGCCGAAGCAGGTCTGCACTTCGAGCGACTAAATCCACGCGCGACTGCACCAGCATCCAGTTCTTGCGTTCGCCGCTGGCAAGCAGTTCGAGGCCCAGCTCCTCGCTGCGCGTTGGGTCTGCCCAGAAAAGATCGTCGATGACAAAGACATTCTTGCCGATCCGCTGGAAGTCTGCGCTGACATTCTGCGCAGAGTGATAACGGCAAGTGCCCTTGTAGAACTGCCAGACAGAACAGAATTTGCAGCGATGCCGACAACCACGCGTGGTCTCCATGGTCCACACCGGCATGTAGTTGAGGCAGGCATAGTGCTTGCGATAGGCATCGACCGCAGCGCGATCCGGCGGATGAACGCGATCCATCTCCAGCCATTCGCTAGCCACGCCGGTCGAGACAAATTGCCCATCGTTGGCAGGAAGCAGCAGGGATGGAAGCTCATGGAGAGGGCGGTGATTCTGCAACGCATCGCAGAGATCGACCATGCTGCTCTCGCCTTCTCCCATGCAGATCGCATCGATTCCGCGCGCCCCATTCAGAGCCTCTGGGAACGACGCCACGGAGTGTCCGCCCACCGCAATGAAGATGGAGGCGTCGACGCGCTTGATCTCGTCCACATGGCACAGGGTCGCGGCAACGTCCAAGATGTGCAAGCAGGAGATGCCGACCAACTCTGGGCGGAAACGCCGGATAATTCGCGCTAGGCTGCGGTGCTCAAAACATAGGTCGACGATGCAGACCTGATGCCCGTGTGCGCCGAGCGCAGCCGAAATATATTCCAAACCCAGCGGCTCGGTGCTGAAAAACGGTGCGAGCCCGAAATGAGCGGCTTGATGTCGCGGCTTGACCAGCAGAACTTTCACTATGAACCAACTCGATTCTTTTCTCTCCAATGAGAGGCAAATGGTTGCGATTTACAAGGGCTTTCTGTCATCTTAGAGCGCGGTCTGCTGCGCCGTAAAGCGTACGGCCTCAGGGCGAGGACTTCCGCTCCCGACTGCATCGTGGGTTTCATGCCGATTGGGCCGATGCTACACTGAAACCGCTATTGACGTGGTTGGTTTGTAGATTTGGAAGGATCGACATGGCGCGGACAGCGCTCTTTCTTCTCTTGTTTGGTGTCACCAATGCCTCACTGGTGCTGCTGTATCCTTTCTCTCTTGCGCGCTTCCTGCTGGAGACCGTTCTATATGGTGCGGGCACTGGGGTAATGCTCTACCTGCTCTTTTATCCGCGCAGCCAATGGCTGGTCGCCAATCGTTCACAGGTGGAACGGGATGGCTGTGTGGCACTGACCTTCGACGATGGCCCCGATCCAGTCGATACGCCTCGTCTGCTTGACCTGCTGCGTGAAAAAAATGTGAAAGCGACCTTCTTTGTCGTTGGCCAGCGAGCCGAGCAGTGTCCAGAGATTGTGCGTAGGGCATGGGACGAGGGCCACCTGATCGCCAATCACACTTGGTCGCATCGTCCGCTGTTCTGTTTCCTCTTGCCGCACCGTTTGCGATCCGAGATTGAACGCGGCTCGCAGAGCATCGAATGCATCTGCGGAATCAGAACTCGCTACTTCCGTTCGCCAGTCGGTTTGCGCCATCCGATGCTGCGTTCTGCGTTGCAAAAAGCGGGACTAGAGTACATCTCCTGGCGTGTTCGGAGTTATGATACGGCTATTGGAAACTCCAGCGTGCTTGCCCGTAACATTCTAAGCAAAGTGGTTAGTCGAGACATTATTTTGATGCACGACCATCGCCCGAAGGGAGCGCATGTCATGCTGGAGGCATTGCCCGGAGTGATCGACGAGTTGAAACGGCGCGACTTTGAATTCGTCCTAGCCGGTTCCCGCGAATCGGCCAACGGCAGTATTGAACGATGAAAGTATGCGCCCTGATTCCCGCATTCAACGAAGCCGCCCACATTGCTCGTGTGGTTGAAGGCGCACGACAGCACGTCGAATCGGTCATTGTCATTGACGACGGATCGAACGACGGCACGGCAGAAGCGGCTCGCAGCGCCGGAGCCCTCTGCATTGAATTGCCATCGAATTTTGGGAAAGCGGTTGCTTTGAGACATGGCCTTCTTCATGCCTTCGCGCAGAACTTTACCCATGCCATCACGCTCGATGGCGACGGACAGCATCTGCCCGAGGATATCCCCGTCCTGCTGCGTGTGGCTCGGGAGACGAATGCGGATCTGGTCCTTGGAGCCCGCTCCTTCGACCGTGCTTTGATGCCGCGCGCACGCTATTACTCCAACACGATTGGCAGCCGTCTGGCCTCGGCGATGGTCGGCTGTGAGATTAAGGACAGCCAAAGCGGCTTTCGGCTCTTTCGCCTGGAATGCTTGGACCGCACCAAACTGCGCAGTCAGCGCTACGAGTTCGAGATGGAAGTGCTCATCAAGATGGCTCGCGCAGGTTGCTCAATCACCCACGCTCCCATTCACATGGTCTACGACAACGGTCAGGCGCAGTCCAAGATGAAGCCGGTGCGCGATACGGTGCGCATCTGTCTCTGGTCGCTTGCGTTTCGATTCATGGGAGCTTGAGATGTCTCTTTGTCGCCGAGGTTGCTGTGCTTTCGCGCTTCTGATTCTGATGCTGCCGTCGATGCTGGCGGCGCAATCCGACGATCTGCTGATGCGCGTCTGGAGCGGCGTGCAACAGGCGCAGGGCAAGTTCTCCACCGGATGCGGTAGCGTGGTCGAGACCCGCACCTCTAAGCTGATGGTCAAACCCATGGTGTTGCATGGCAAGTTCTGTGCCGAGGGAATGACACGCTTCTCGCTGGAGTATCTTGCGCCGAACTCCATGCACATCCGCTTCAATACGGACTATCTCAACGTAACCAACGGCGATGGAAATACGGAGGTGTTGGAGATCGGCAGCGGGGTACGCCGCGCTCAGTCGTCGTTCAGCAGAGAGAACTCCATCGAGGGGTTGAAGAAGAACTTCGCCATTGTCGCGCAGGAGAACAGCCGAGAGTACGAGCTGCGCTTTGTTCCGCGCACTGACGCCTTTCGTCGCCGCATGAATTATCTGGTGGTGAAGCTCGACAAGCGCGACTTTCTTCCGCGCTCGCTGGAGGTGGACGGAAAGAGCGGAGTCAACAGCGTCTTCCTCATCAACTTCACCAGTACGAACCAGAAGCTGCCCGCAGAAACCTTCGAGGTATACAAGCCAAAGTGATGGAGCGAAACGAAATCGAGAAGATCATTCCTCATCGCCCCCCCTTTCTTTGGATCGACCGGGTTGAGGAGTTGGAGCCGGGAGTCCGTTGCGTCGCGTGGCTCTCGGTTGAGGCCGAGAACCCCGTATTTGCGGGACATTTTCCCGCTCGCCCGATTCTGCCCGGAGTGTTGCTTATCGAGGCGGTGGCACAGACGGCAGCGGTGATGATGGGTTCCTCTGCGCCAGCGGAAGCCATGGAATCGGCACTGCTGGCCGCAGTCAATCGCTTCAAGTTCTTCAAGCCTGTGCTACCCGAAACGCAGTTACGCATAGAGACGACAGTGCTGACCCGAGCCGGAACCATGGCCTGCATTGAATGCACGGTCAGCGCGGCGGGCGAGAAGGTGGCCAGCGGCGAGTTGTCGGTTGTATCTGGGCCGGTTGTATCTGGGCCCGGTGTATCTGGGCGCTGATCGCGTATTCTCAAGAAAAGGTCAAGCGGTGCTACGACGGCTAACAACATATCTACGTAAGTTCACATCCACTCTACTGACCGAGCGGCTTGACCCTGCTTCGGCTGCAGCTGCCGTCTTTTGCGGAGTCTTCATCGGCATCGTGCCGATCTACGGCTTGCAGACTCTGGTCGCACTCGGTCTAGCCGTGTTGCTGCGCCTGAACAAGCCTCTGACTCTAGCCAGCACCTTCATCAACAATCCGCTGTTGCAGCCTCTGCTTGTGCTCAGCTCGGTGGAGGTGGGGGGCTTTCTGCGTCATGGGTCGTTTCACCCATGGCATCTGACGGCGCTCTCCGTCGCGCAGTTGAAAGGGCAGTTCGCATCCTGGTTGTTGGGAAGCGTGGTGGTGGGCCTGCTGGTAGGCGGTGTATCAGCTATCATCACCGCAGCCGTGGTGTACTGGACAGCGCCCGCTCAGCGTGGCCTGCGCGAACGGCTTCGTTTCATCAATCGAGCCTTTACCGATAGCGCTCGATTCGACCGCGGCTTTGTTCGTTGGAAGATGCGACTGGACCGGATCTTTACCCTACTGGCCGCCGAGGAGCTTGGTTCAGGGACGGTGGTGGATCTGGGATGCGGCTACGGAATGGCGTTGAGCTTTGCCGCCTTCCACGACACAGGCCGGCGTTTGGTTGGCTGCGATTTGAACGCCCATCGGATCGCAGTCTCCCAACAGGCGCTGCGCGCTTTGAACGCGGAGACGAGTGTGCAGGACGTGCGTCATTTTGCCCTGCCTCCGGCTGGGTTGATTCTCATCCTAGACGTTCTACAGTATCTGTCTGCCGAGGAACAACTGGCGCTGCTGAAGCGCTGCTGTGCCGCGCTGGAACCCGGTGGCCGACTGATCTTCCGGGTGCATGACCGCGAACGCGGGCTGCGCAGCGCTCTTGCCGTCGGACTGGATCGGCTTCTATTCTTCTCCGAGCGAGTCGGCAGCGGTCCTACGATTCTCTCTGCCGAGCAGTACCGGAGCGCGCTCGAAGAGGCTGGTGTGCAGGTCGAATCTCGACGCTTCCGCAACCGTCTTCCTTTGGCTCACATTCTTTTTCGCGCGCGCCGTCCGACTGCGGAGAGTGCGTCATGATGCTGCGATTCATGCGTAAGTGGGGACGCATCGTGATTGGCCATCCGGGTTTGGTGGCAAGCCTGATGCTGCTGCTGACCCTGTTTCTCTTTGCCAATATACACAACCTGCGCACCGGCACCGAACTGACTGACCTGTTTGGCAACCGCGATCCGCAATGGAAGGCAGCTAGCCAGATCGGCAAGGAACTGGGCTACGGCGACCAGCTCTTTGTGGTGGTTCAGGCTCCGGAGGGTGAAGCCGACAGCAGCGAAGCGATGGAAGCGATGGCCGACCGGCTTACCGCAGAGATGTCTTCCAGCGGGCTCTTCAAACAGGAGCGCAGCGGCCTACAGCAAGAGGAACTGCTCAATCTGGTGCGGCTTTTTTCCTGGCACTTTCCCTCCTATGCACAGCCAGGTCAAACCAACGCGTTGGAGCAGCGGCTGGACCCGCAGCAGATTCATCAAAACGTGCGCCGCAGCGCCACCGAACTGGTCACGCCGTTTTCCACTCTGGGGGCCGATTACTTTGTTGCTGACCCGCTGGGCCTGATGAGCGAGACGGCAGGTAGTGGCGAAAGCTTCTCGCAGTTTTCCAACTTCGACCTCACCTGGGGATCGGGGAACCGCTTCTACAGCAAGGATCACAAGGCGCTGCTGATTATCGCCGAGCCGCGCGAGTCGGCGGTGGATTACAAATCCGCCGAGCGCATCATGCAATGGACGCACACTCATATTCAGAGCGCCGAGGCCGATCTGCACAGCTCCGGGGTGCGCGCCACTCCCGCCGGAGCATACGTGTACGCGGAGCAGGACCACCAATTCGTCGAGCGAAATATCCGCCGCGTTTCGCTGGTCTCGATCATCGGCAGTCTTCTGTTGTGCCTGCTGGTCTATCCCAGTGTTCCGCTGCTTCTGTTATCGCTGCTGCCCACCAGCCTTGGCATTCTGTGGACCACCGGCATCGCCAGCTTCTATCCCGGCGAAGTGAATCTGATCAGCCTCTCGTTTATCGCCATTCTGGCTGGTCTGGGCGACGATCAAGTGGTGCACTTCTTCAACCGCTCGCCGCAAGAGTGGGCTGCGGGCGGCAGCTTCAACGCGGCCATGATGCGCACCTATGAGACCACCGGAGTCAGCATCGTTCTCTGCATTCTGACTGCGGCATCCGCCACGGCTGCTCTGGCCACCTCCAGCTTCAAGGCGCTGGCGGAGTTCGGCTTCATTCTGACCGTCGGAATGTTCATGATGATGCTGCACACGCTGCTGACGGTGCCCGCGCTGATGCAGTTGTGGAACCGGCACATCCGACCATTTTCGCCTCAAGGTATCACCTTTCGATTTCTGCCTGCCGTGGCGCGAGGCTCGCTCAACTTTGTGGGACGTCACGCACGCGCGGTTGTAGCAGCCGCCGCCAGCCTCTTTCTGCTCTCCCTCGCTTTGTTACCCGGCATCAAAATGGGCGGCAGATTTGCCGTCATGGGTGACGCCAACAGTCCTGCCGTGATCGCGCAGAACCTGCTCTCGGCAAAGTTCGGCATCGAGGGCAGCCCCACGCTGCTGCTGATTGCCGGCGATCAGCAGCAGGTACTGCACCGCGCCGAAGATTTGACGACCGAACTGGAAACCTATCGGCAACGCGGCACCGTCAAATCGATCTTCTCTCCCACGCAGTTGCTACCTTCCGTCCAGACGCAGGAGCAGCGTGCTACAGCGCTCGCGCATGTCGACTTGAATGCCACGGCCAGGGCATTGCAGGACGCGTTGCGCGAAAACGGTCTGCGCACCGAGCCGTATCTTCCCTACATTGAGCAACTGCGTCGGCTGGGAGAGCACACGCAGCCGATGACCTTGGAATCGGCCACGCCTTACCTGCCGACTGGCCTGCTCGACAACAGTCTGCGTAAGACCGCAGACGGCAGCACAGTCGCCGCCATCGCCTTCTACGCCACCGACCCCAACGCGCAGGAGGCGATTCCCGACGCCGTGCTCGACCGCTGGCGCAATCAGTACGGTCCCTTCGTGGAGTTCTCCTTCGATAAGATCGACCGCGACCTGCAAAGTCAGGTGCTGCGCGACAGTCGCAGGGCCTTGCTGTGGACCGTTCTGGCCATCGTGTCGATTGTCTATCTCACCTTTCGCAACTGGCGCATCACTCTGCTGGTGCTGATGCCAATCGTCTTCGCCATTGTTGTGACGTTTGGGTTGCTGCGCCTCATGGGGCATTCCTTCAGCTTCATGGCGGTTACGGCGATTCCGCTCATCATCGGCATCGGCATCGACAACGGAATTCATCTGGTGCGCCGCTATCTGGAAAGCGCGCCCAACCGTATTCTCGATGTCGCTAAGGCTTCGGGTGCAGCGCTGATTCAGTCCAACCTGACCACCATCATCGGCTTCGGCGCGCTGTTGGCGGCAACCTTTCCGCCACTTGCCGAGATGGGGCTGGTCACCTCCGTGGGCGTTGCCCTCACTCTGGTCGGGGGCCTGTGGATCATTCCCGCCATGATCCTGATTGGACGCGAAAGACCAGAAAAACAGGCTCCTTAGAAGCTGTCTGAATACTCAATTCTGCAACGGGAATTTACGAATTGTCATTCTGAGCGAAGCGAAGAATCCCCGTATATCGTCGTTGCTTGTTTTACCCAGAGATCGAACCGCTCGGTTTTTAGACAGGTTCTTACGGCACTGTTGCACAGGCGGATTCCTTTCCTTTTCAGTCGATCCATGAGATTCGTACTTGGTTGAAGACCGTCGTGTAAACTTTATGGAACTGAGACATAGTAATCGTAATGGAAGGCATACGTTGAACACGCTTGTTAGCGATGTAACGATTGACACGGTCACTTCCCTTTGCCCTCGCTGCGGCAAACCTTCCGATTCGACAATCATCGATCGCGAAGGCAAGGTTTACCAGCGCACAGAGTGCTCCTGCCATTCGCCCCACAGTGAGGATTTGATCTTCTCCGATACGGCGCTGTACCGCAGGTTGGAGGCGTGGAACAAGCTGATATTTCCCGAGGCTGACGCGGCACGGACGCCACCTGCGGCAGGCTGCTGCGACCCCGAGATGGGAAGCCAGAACGAGCCATGTTTGGCCGTGATCGACCTCACCAATCGCTGCAATTTCAAATGCCCGATCTGCTTTGCCGAGGCCAAGGGCGAAGGCAGCCACTACTTTCTGGAGATGGAAGTGGTGGTCAGGATGCTGAAGGCGCTGCTGAACCGGCCCATTCCTTGCCGCAGCGTGCAGTTCTCCGGCGGGGAACCAACGATGCACCCGGATTTTCCAAAGATTCTTCGCACCGCCCGTGATCTTGGCTTTACTCATCTTCAGGTAGCCACCAACGGCAGTCGTTTCGTCGATCCAGACTACGCCAAACTCTGCGAAGAGTCAGGCTTGCACACGCTCTATCTACAGTTTGATGGCATGAACGACGACGTCTATCTGAAGATGCGCGGACAGCGGCTGTTGGACAAGAAGCTGGCCGCCGTGCGCAGCATTGAGCAGACCAATATGAGGCTGGTGCTGGTGCCAACCATCATGAGTTCGGTCAATGTCGACCAGCTCGGCCCGATCTTTCAGTTCGCGCTGGAGCACAACAAGTTCGTCACCGGCATCAGCATTCAACCGGCAGCGGATGTCGGTCGCATCGCGGTTGCCAATGGCGGCACTGAGCCATTCAATCTGGCTGCCATGGCCAAGGAATTCGGCGAGCAAACCGGATTGACTCGTTTCCCCGATGACTGGTTTCCGCTGAACTCCATCTCGCTGCTGAGTCGCGCCATCGAGCGCGTGCGCAAAGAGCCGCTGCACGCTCCGCTCAGCGATGCGCACTGCTCCATTGGCACCTTCTTCTATGTGGATGACAACAACAAGCCATTCTGCCTGAGCAGCTTTTTCGATCTGGACCGCTTTCTGCGTGGCATGACGAGTATCAAGCCCTACGCGGAACAAGGTTTGATGGAGCGCCAGATCTCGAAGATTCGTCCGCTGGCCCAGTTGTCGCAGTGTCTGGATCGGAGGCTTGCCCCTCCCGAACTCACCTTTCAGCGGCTACTGCGCAGTCTGGATGCGTGGGAAGACAAGCAGGAGGGCCGATCCGAAGGATGGGAGAAGCGCGGTTTCAATGGAATTTTTGTCGCCGGAATGCACTTTATGGACGCACATAGTTACAACCTGCGGCGCCTGCGGCGATGCATCATTCAGTACGTCACCACCGAGGGGAAACTGGTCCCGTTCTGTAGCTACAATGCAGGAGCCCGACTGCGCGACGGCGAGGAGCTGAGCCGGATCGCCGACAATCTTTCGCATCGCGCTAACACCACACCGGATGGTGAGCTATCGATCTAGTCCGACTGGAGCGGCTTTCCTGTGTCCTACTGTCTCCGAGGTTGTGCGATTTGCCTCTCCAGCATCGGGCGAACCGCTCGAACATTTCAACTGCATCCAAGGTCGGTGATTGCAAAATGATGATGAATCCATCGCTTTTCTCGGCAACAGATGCCCCCCCCAGATGGTCGGGCCTACATCGCATCGCCGCTCTCCTGCTTTTTTCCGGTTGTGCTGTGGCAACAGCGGCGGCGCAAGTCGGTCTGCCGCGCGATCTGGTCTCCATTCCAGCGCCGGGGATCGGGCAAAGTCTGAACGACAGCCTGAAGGTGGCCAACCAATGCGGAATGGATTCGCCAATCGTGCTGCCGCAGGTCGTCTTTCAGTTCAGCGCAGAGGGCGACTTCGCACGGCAGTTTGACGAGCAGGCGCAGGCGCTTCAGAGCCTTCCAGCCAGTGCGCAGGTTTGGCTGCATCTGGGCATTGCCTCCGAAGCGCTCACGGGCAAGGAGACCGAGGCGCAGATCACCGAGCAGGTCGCCAGCTTTCTGAGGCGGGCGCCGCTTTCCGCACCCTCCGTGCGTGGTGTGATTCTCGAACTCGACGCGCCGCAGAAGGCTTCCGATCACTTTGTCTTTGCGCTGCTGCGTCTGGCGGTCGCAGCCAAGTCGGGCAACCCTGCTCTGCGTCTGGCAGTGGTCTTTCCGGCGGGCTTTATCGGACAGAACGGCGACACCGTCAAGCGGCTCGCCTTGTACTCCGACCTGCTGGGAACAAGCGACGCGCAGGGATGGCGTTCGGATGCCGACTGGATCGCCCGCTATGCACTCAACAAGCCTCTGCTGCTCAAGCTGGACAGCGGAACCGCCTCGGTTCTGACCGCGACGCTGAACACCGCCGACTCTGCGGTCGAGATGCTTTGGTCCACGCCGTTGAATGCCGATTCCGCCAATCGCCTGTGCGCGACGGATCGCTTCCTGACGCGTTCGACTCCCGCCGGACTCCTTCGCCTGAACAGCAAGGCGTTGCCCTTCACGCTCACAGTAGACGGCGCAGCGAGCGACGATGCGGGTTGGTTTGGCGGAGGAAAATCGGGAGATCTATTTGTGCTGGTGCCGGTTCATGGCCTTGCCAATCATCCCGTAACGGTAACCCTGCAGGGCACGGCCAAGTCGAAATACGAAATTCAGTGGTTCGACGCAGAAACCGGAGAGCGAATCTCCGCGAGCCAACCGGAAAGCAGCGCTGCGGGCCTGACCGCTACCTGCACGTGCAGCAATCAATTTATCTTGATCGGCATTCACGAGAAAGACAGCTCCGCAACAAAGGCGTACGACCAGATTGTGGTCAAGGGCGGAGTCGATCTCAGTGTCGAAGAGATTATTGCTCGCTGGCAACAGTATCGCGAGGCCCAGAAGCAGCGTTTGCAGAACTATCAGGCCTCCAGCTTCATGACCCTGCACTTCGAGAGTACGAGCGTGGCTCAGGCATTTGATATTTCCATGCGCCTCAAGCAGTTTTACCAGCGCGATGGAAAGATGGAGTTCGCGCAGACCGAGTTCTATGTGAACGGGGTGAAATTCAGCAACAAGCATGAGTTTCCGCTGCCGCAACTGGAGCCGGAAAAGGTCCTGACCCAGCCGCTTGAACTCACGCTGAACGAGCGCTATACCTACAAGCTTCTGGGCGCGGAGATGATCGACGGCGTCCAGTGTTATGCGGTGGGCGTGGAGCCGAAGGCGCAGGACGAGACGCTCTACAGCGGCAAGATCTGGATCGACACCACCAGCTTCCGCGAAGTGCGGCAGGCGCTGAGCCAGCGCGGGGCCAAGAGCAGCGTTGTCGTCAATGTGGAAACTCAGGACTTCGCTCTGGTGAGTGACAGCCAAGGCAAACAGTTCAACCTGCCCAGTTCCATCTCTGCGCAACAGACGTTGAATGCGGCAGGACGTGATTTTCAACTGCAAAGGACGCTGAAGTTCTCCGACTACGCCATCAATGCTCCGCACTATGCGGACGATCTGGCGGTCGCGCATCGCACCGACCAGCCCATGTACCGCGAGACCGATCAGGGACTGCGCGAGCTGAAGCTGAAGAACGGCGAGCGCGTCGTTGAGCCGACCAGCCAGAAGCGCATCGTCTCGCTGGTGGGGGGAGCAATGTACGGGGGAACCTATACTTTTCCCATTCCAATCGCGGGTATCAGCATGGCCGACTTCGACTATTGGCACACGGGCGCGCAACTCTCCACGTTTTTTGCCGGACCGATTCTGGCCACCGACCTCTCAAAGCAGTACGCAACCAAGTTCCGTCTGGCGGCTGATCTGGCGCTCTCTGCGCTGCCCGGCGAAAACCGGTTGTACAGCGGCAATGTGGAGAATCTCCAGAAGGCGGCCTGGACTTGGGAGCAAACCATCGGAGCTCGCGCCTCCTGGCAGGCTACCAATCACCTCAGTCTGACCGCGTTCAACTATCTGGCCTACGACATCTTCCGCCGCACCAGCGACACCGCCTACCTGTACAGACTGCCGCGCAACGGAGTGGCATTTCTGCCGGGAGTCCAGCTTCGCCTAAGCGAAAAGGGGTACATCTTCACGGCGGACGGCACCCGAGGCGAACGCATCGGCTGGAAGCAGTTTGGATGTGTGGCATCAACTGTGCAATGTGCCGCGCAGTCTCTGCCCTCCACTCTGCCATCGCCGCAGAGTGGGTACACTCTCTACGACGCCGACCTCAACAAGGATTACTACATCCGTAAATTCACCAAGGGCGGATGGGATATGGCCTACTATGGCGGAGAGCAGTTGGATCGCTTCTCCCGCTACGCTCCTTCCTTCTTCTCCAATCCGCGCATCCATGGCATTCCTGGAGGCACCGATACCTTCGACGCCATCGCCATGAGCAACGTTCACTACGGATTCAACGTGATGGATCTGGTGAAGTTCGAGGGGATGTACAGTTATGCCCGCGCGCGCAATCTGGAGGAGTCCAGCCACTTCCGCAAGTACGATGGGCTGGAGGCCAACTTCAACACCATCGGCCCTATGGGGACGCTGATTCAGGGCACGGTCTCCTATGCTCTGCACGGAAACATTGATCGCTATAACTCCCGCTGGGGCATGGTCATCATGATCTTCAAGCCGTTAAAGTAGGCGCGCCAATGACGATAGAGACGGCAGACAAACAAACGGCGCTGGTAACAGGTGCATCGGGAACTCTGGGAGCGGCCATGGCGCAGGCTCTGGCCGTGGCCGGATGGCGCGTGGCGGTTCACTATCATCGTGGTCAGGAGTCGGCTGACCGCGTGGTGGAGAGCATCCTTGCCGCAGGAGGAGAAGCACTGCCCGTGTCCGCCGATCTCGGCATTCAAGCCGAGGCCGCCGCGCTCTTCCAGCAGATCGAGAAGAGCTTCGGCCCGGTCGATTGTCTGGTCAATAACGCGGGCATCAACCGCGATGGTCTGCTGGCTTTTATGACCGAGCAGCAGTGGGACGAGGTGATTGACACTAACCTGCGAGCCACCTACGTCTGCTCGCGGCTAGCCGTGCTGGAGATGATGCGCCACGGCGGCGGAAGCATCTGCAACATCGTCT
>Ga0182011_10002973_pt1 | contig 14052 bp, 9 predicted proteins | sample 711E1DmetaG_FD_120481 | JGI IMG/M metagenome (GOLD analysis project Ga0182011, IMG submission 120481) | Permafrost microbial communities from Stordalen Mire, Sweden - 711E1D metaG | ecosystem: Environmental > Terrestrial > Soil > Wetlands > Permafrost | place: Sweden: Stordalen | collected... | reverse complement strand
CAGTCCCATTTCTACCACTGCCTCGGCAGTGGAGCCGCCGCCAATTACCGTGGTAGCCTTAAGATTGGCAAGGACTTTGGCTAAACTGCGCGTGCCTTCCGCAAACTGGGGAATCTCGAATACTCCCAGCGGCCCATTCCAGAAAACAGTCTTGCAACCGTTAATTGTCTTAGAGAACGCCTCGACGGTTTTTGGTCCGATGTCAGCGATTATCCAACCTTCGGGAACCTGATTTATCGGAACTATCCTGGTAGGAGAGCCTGCCTGCAGCTTTTGAGCAACGATAAGGTCCAATGGCAGCATCAATCCAACCCCAAGCGATTTAGCCTGTTGCCGGAGCTTAAGCACATGGTCAACCTGATCATTCTCTACAGCAGAAGCACCTGCGCTATAACCCTGGCTCTTTATGAATGTGGCTATCATGCCGCCGCCAATGATAAGAAAATTTACCTTTGGTAAAACATTGTCGAGAAACCCCATTTTAGTGGACACTTTGGCTCCGCCGATCATCACGGCAAATGGTCTATCGGGATTCCCCAAAAGTCCGTTTAATGTCGTAAGCTCTTTTTCCATTAACAGCCCCGCTGCTGCTGGCATATCCCGAGCCACGCCCACTATCGAGGCATGTGCGCGGTGGCAGGAGCCAAACGCATCGTCAACATAAACATCTGCCAGACGCGATAATTTTAAGGCGAAGTCCGGATCGTTAGCCTCCTCCTGGGGATAAAACCGTAAATTTTCAAGAAGCACGATGTCGCCATCCCTCATTTTCGACACCGCATCCTCAACTTGCGGGCCAATACAATCGTTCAGCGCGGCCACTGGTTTTTTCAGGAGTTCGGACAACCGCTTTGCCTCAGGCGCTAACCTCAATATCTCCACCACCTTGCCACCTGGTCTGCCCAGATGGGAGCAAAGGATGATCCGGGCTTGCTGACCAAGCAGATAATTTATTGTGGGTAAACTGGCACGGATACGGGTATCATCCGTAATGGTGCCATCCGGTTTCGTTGGAACATTGTAATCCACGCGCACCAGCACCTTTTTTTGCTTAACGTTTATATCTTTAACGGTTTTCTTTGCCATTTTTAGTTCCTCCAATCCGAATTCTGTTTATATAAACTGATCTTAACTTTCGACCAGCTACGACTCCATAATTCTGCATTCATATATATCCGTAGATTGTCAGCATCGTGATTCATCATGTTGTTTCCGTCGTCAGCAGGTTTTGTCATTGTCTCTCCTTTGCCGATGATAGCGCTGAATATCATATTACTTAATCGAGTTGATTTGCTTTGGCCATCGATCGACCCGCGCTACGGAGGGCCTCAGGACAGTCCAGTTGCCCAGTGTGAACCTCAATAAATACAAGGCTATCCGCCGTCGCAGCCTTATGCAGTGCATCTTCAAGAGCCCCTTCCGTGCGGACATCGAGCCCCAGCCCTCCTCCGAACACATCCATGAGTTTGTGATAGTGCCAGGGCTGGAGATCGTTGTAGGAGTGATCGCAGATCACCCGCTCGATCGTATAGCCGTCATTATTGAGGAGAAAGATAACGGGCTTGAGATGGTTGCGGATCATCGTCGAAATGTCCTGGCACGTCACTTGAAAGGCGCCATCCCCCACAAACAGCACGGTGCGGCGGTCTTTCGCTGCCATGCCGACGCCCAATGTTGCCCCGATTGTATAGCCGATCGATCCGTAAAAAGCCTGCCCGATGAAGGTCGATCCTTCCGGCATGAGCATTTCCGCAGCACTGAAGAGAGATACGCCGGTTTCAGCAATGACTATCGAATTGTCTTCGACAAAATGACTCATGCGGTCGAAGAAACGCTTGATGGTAAGCGGTTTTTTCACATCAGGCTGGTAGTGCTTCGTAGGCCGGTGTATGCAGCCTTCAGCGGCAGACCTAATCTCCAGAGTCGCGGGATCTCGTCGTGAAAGCTTCTTCGTCAGCCCAAGAATAAAATCATGGAGATAAACGTTCTCATAATAATGGTGCTTGATCTTCACGGTTCTGATATTGGCGCTGATTGTCTTTGCATCGTCGAGATTCGTTGTGAAGCCGCCTGTGTTAAAATCGGTCATCAAGTCCCCGAGTTGCAGAATGCAGTCAGCGGATTCAACCCGATCCCGCACGTAGTCACGACTCCGGTCACCCTCAAAAAGACCGATGAATTGCGGATGATGTTCTGAAAGGACGGACTTTCCCAACATCATGGTGACGTACGGGAAGCCAGTTTTGTCGAGAAAATCAGAGAAATCCTTTTGTAACTTGAAGCGTATCAACTCCACACCGCCAATCGCGACAGGTTTCTGCGCCCGATCCAACATTCCAAGCGTTTCCTTTATGGCCTCTCCGAGTGCACCCCTATCACTCCGGGCGTGCTTTGGGAAAAGGAAAGCGTTCGGCCGTTTACATTTCATCATCACCACATCCGAGGGGAGACTGATGTAAACCGGTTGCTGGTGAGAAAGACATGCCGATAACACCCGGTCGATTTCGGCCGGGGCCGTTTCGCCGGAATTAAGCTGAGTTGAAGCGACGGTGATTTTCTCGTACATCCTCAAAGGGATCTGATAATCGCCCAGCGTGTGATGCAAGAGCGGCTCTGTGCGGAAACGAATCGTCGTAGGAGATCCTGTGATCACCACCACCGGCACTCTTTCGGCGAATGCGCCTGCCACGCCGTTGATGGCGCTCAGTTCTCCGACGCCATAGGTTGAGGAAAATGCGCCGATGCCTCGAATACGTGCGTAGCCGTCGGCGGCATAGGCTGCGTTTAATTCATTGCATGTACCGATGTATTTCAGGTCGCTCTTCAATACTTGATTGAAAAAACCTAGGACAAAATCCCCCGGCACGCCAAAAAGGTGATCCACCCCGATCTCTTTCAGACGGGTTAGCAGGTATTCAGCAACCGTGACCTCTGAATTTACCATTTTGCTGCACTCCTCATCATTTTGTCAGCATTGCCTCCTCGCTTTATGTTTATCTCTGGATACAGATTCATTTTTAGAGATCTAATCTCTCAATTACATCCAGTAAACGTCTTGAATATCCGAACTCGTTGTCATACCAAACCTGGACCTTTACCATCATCCCCTGAACGACCTGGGTGGAAAGAGCATGAACAATGCCAGAATGGGTATCGCCGATTATATCTGCCGATACCAGTTCATCTTCTGAATATGCGAGAATATCCTTCAGAAAACCATTTGATGCCGCTTTGAAAGCAGCATTGACCTGCTCTACGGTAACGGGATTTTTAAGGTCAGCGACAATATCGGTAATGGCACCATCCAGAATTGGAGCACGGATAGCCAGAGCACGCAGTCTATCCTTGAGTTCCGGGAGTACTAATACGGTCGCGATATCCGAACCGGTAGAACTCGGGACCAAAGATACGGCTGCAGCCCGTCCCCGATTCCTTTTCTTGTCCGGTTTGTCCACAAGAGCCTGACTGGCCGTATAGGCATGAACAGTAGTTGCCATTGCCCTCTCGACACCAAAACTATCCATTAATACTTTAAGTGGGGGCGCCAAAGAGTTCGTTGTGCACGAAGCCATGGAGATCACACTATGTTTTTTAGGATCGAATTTGTTATCATTTACCCCAACTACTATCGTGATATCAGAATCGGTAGCGGGGGCGCTGATAATGACCCTTCTTGCGCCTGCTTCAAGGTGTTTGGCTGCCAGTTCCCTCTTCGTAAAACGGCCGGTGGATTCAATAACGACATCGATACCAAGTTTTTTCCACGGCAACTGAGCCGGGTCTTTCTCAGCATAGACATTAAGCGTCGTATCACCCATCTTGATAGTGTGTGCGTCTGACGAGATTGGGAATGTTGCCCTTCCGTGAGCCGAATCATACTTTATCAGATAAGCCAGGTCTTCTGTGGGCACAAGATCATTCGCGGCCACAAGGATAATATCTTTAGGATGAACCTCCATATAATGGCGCAGTACCATACGTCCTATCCGCCCCAGTCCGTTAATTGCTATTCTTTTCATTTCTCACTCCTTTGCTAAAATTTTGATTTTATTGGTCGTTGATAGAAGCCATGTTTGCAGGGGGTCTTATGAGCAAAAGCGGCTTGATGTTCACCTGGATAATACGATCCGCCACGTGACCCCAAGGCCATACGCTCATTCTGGAATGGCCGTGTGTAGTCATGGCTACAAGGTCGAAAGGATGCTCCCGGATATATCGGGTAATCGCCGGGATAGCGTTCTCCCCCAGTACTGCCTCAATATTCACTTTTATTCCTTTAGCTTCCAATTGTTTCTGTTTCTCTCCCAGGTAAACCAAACTGGCCTCTTTGGCTGCTGACGTTGCCTGTTTAACATGTTCGTCCCACGACAGACGCATTATTGCCGCGGGATAATCGGCGATCAGGTCTGGCGGTTCCGACACTTTGACCAGTGTAACCTCTCCGCCTCTTTGCTCTTGGTTGAATAAGTCCTCCACGTGGTTCAGCACTGTTTCAGACATTTTGGAGCCGTCCAATGGGACCAGCACATTCCTGGGCCACCCGGATTGCACAGTATTATCCGTATTCACGGGATGGATAATCAGCACGGGTATACGAGATACAGAAAATACTTTGTGCGCAATGCTGCCCATCAACCAGTGGCCAATTCCGGACTGTCCGTGTTTTGACATGATTATCAGATCGATTTTACTTTCTTCGGCATATTTCAGAATTGAACTCGCCGCGTCGCCTGCTATCACTTCACTCTTGATCAGCATTGGGACCTTGCCGACCGAAAGTTTGGACTTTGGGGCGATTTCTTGCAGTTGCTCCCTGACCTTTTCGGCCGTGTGCTTAATATAAGCTTTACTCATACCTAATGGTTGAGGCTCACCGGCCGCAAATACATGAAGCAATATAGTCTCTGCTTGAAACCTCGCCGTAAGTTGAATCGCGTAGGGCAGCACTTTCTCTGCCAGTTCAGAACCATCCAGCGGAACAAGGATTTTTTTATACATCTAGGCCTTCTTGTGTTTTTTGTTTTTAATCTGACTTTCTAAAAGTTTATCTTGATCGATATCCAACCTTGATTTGATGAGTCTCGACATCTTACTGCCGCACTTGGGGCAAATCCCTTGAACCGCGTGTCTTCCGTTTAACATGAGATGGCGCGGATTCTTAATTTCCCGTGTTCGGCGACATTTAAGGCAAAATCCTTGAATAGTTTCCCGAACCTCATCAGTTTTTTCAATTTTAGCTGTTGACTGTGCCGGTATACTTTCCGGTTTTATCTCTCTATGGTATGTGACAAGCTGCGCCATAAACGATTCCAGTTTTGCTGACGCGACACAAACAACCATATCCGCGCCGCCGTAGTAAACAAAAAGGCGGTCGTTAATTACTACTGCCCCGCAAGGGTAAACCACGCCTTCTTTCAAGCCGTCATTTTCATACGACGTTACCGGTTCCAAAATGGGTTTTTTTGTCCGGGCTAAAACTTTGGTCGGATCTTTTAAGTCAAGCAGCATCGCCCCGATTTTGTAGCGGGTTTCATCATGTTTCCCGACTGCCTGATAAATGAGTAACCACCCATCTTTTGTTTTGATTGGCGGCGGGCCGCAACCCACCTTCAGGTTATCCCAATCAGAACTTAACGCTCTAACCGGGATTTTGAATTGTCCCACCAGCCATTTGGTTTTACCATCAAAATCAAGGTCATCAACAAAGTCAATTAATATATTCGGGAAAACACGATGGAAAATAACATATTTCCCGTTTATTTTCTCCGGTAAAATACAGGCGTTCTTATCCACGATATCAGGAGGGGTAATCAGTACCGGTTGTTTCCAGTTCCATTTCCTGGCAAGAAAGTCATTAAGTTGTATTGAGCTTAACGCCACTCTGGGATGAGTATATCCGTCATAAGCCACATAGGTCATATATACTTGCTTGCCGATTCTGGTTAATCGCGGGTCTTCGCAACCGCCCATTTCCCCTCCTCCCGAAACATAAATGCCCGCGGGGCGGGAAACGTATCGATACGATGGATTTACTCCCTCAAAAGGTTCTCGCGGCATATATACCGGTTTATCAAGCCGTTCGTGGATGTGCAGCCCATCTAAACTGGAGGCATATCCCAGCGTCGAGACATCGGTCTCCCCAAGCGCCCGATAAAGAATATGGACCTTGCCGCCTTCATAGACAGCGGCCGGATTAAAGACGGCTTTTGTCTCCCACGGGTGTTTAGTGTCCGGCTTCAGAATGGGATTCTCTTCAAACCGCTCCAGTGTCAAATCAATGTTTTCTACTTTTATTCCCTGGTTTATTTGTTCCCTATCCATTTTGTTTCCTCACATTGTACCGAGTTGCCCGTGCTGATAAATTAACTATTTTGATTACTTTTAGTCTCATTGCCCTCTTCTTAAGCAGTTATCCTTGTCTGGCTATAATTTTGAAGCTGTGGTTGGACTGCTTCTGAACCATGATAGGCATTGACAAACACTTTCCTGCCAGATTCAGTTGGGTTAGAGTAAGGCATAACCTTACAACCGCGAGCGATGGCAGTGTGGGATGTAATAGACGCGCCTTTACCCAATAAAGTATATTCTGCCATGTGGTCATGGTTGCTTCCAAACCCGACGTAACAGAATTCGCCTACATGCACTTCTTCATCCGCAATACACGAGTCAACCACACTACGAGTACCAACGCAGACATTGGACATCAGTATTGAGTTTTTCACCACTGCATACTCATCAACCTGAACGCCAGGCGAAAGGATGGAATTCTCTACCCGCCCCTTAATGACGCATCCCGGACTGATGATGCTGTTCTCAATAACACTGCTTGGGTATTTCTTTACCGGTTCATTAGTTTCACAGGTGAGAATCGGCCATGTGCCATTCAGACTAAACGGCGGGGCAGAACCGACTAACTCCATGCTCGTATCGTAATAAGCATCGATAGTGCCGATATCGCGCCAGAAGTCATCGTATTTATACCCATAAACTCTGTCTCGTCCGACCATCCCGGGAATAATCGAGTAACCGAAATCGTGCACTGAGGCAATCTGCTCTGCGTCCTCAATAATCCGCTGGATCAGAACGTCTTTATTAAAGATATAAATACCCATGGAGACCAGATTGCTTTTAGGAATGTCGGGTTTCTCGACATATTCAGTTACATATCCATTTTCACCCAGTGAAAGTGTTCCAAAACGGTGCGCTTCTTCGATTGGCACCGGTACAACACCAACAGTAATATCTGCCTTTGAATTGTCGTGGAATTCCAGCATCTTGCGGTAGTCCATTTTATAAGCATGGTCGCTTGGCATTATCAATACTCGACTAACGGGCTGTTGCCTCAAATATTCCAGGTTCTGATAAATAGCGTTGGTACTGCCGGAATAAAAATTGTTACCGCTGGGCTCCAATATATCAAAAGCGTTTTTCGTCGAATTATCGTTTTGCCAGCGCTCCAGGTATTTCGTTAGATGTGCTCGCTGGTAATCAACGAGTATGGCAATATCACTGATTTGAGAATGTACACAATTACTCAAACAGAAATCAATAAAACTATACTTCCCTGCAAATGGTAATGCCGGCTTCGACCGCACCTGACAAAAAACATCCATTCTGGTACCTTTTCCTCCGGCTAAAATAGCAGCTAACATCCTCTCCATCTCAATCCTCCTGATATAAATATTTAACTAATTGACTCGGTATTTTTTCTATGTCGCCGATGCCTTTGGTGATATCGGGGCATTCTTTGTAAGTACTACAGGTGCCGCTGGCGGGGTAGTTTTCGCCATGGGGAATATTTTGTAAGCCAGCAGTTTCACCCTGTCCTGTAACATGAACATTACCAGCGCATACCCCCAAACCAGTCCGGCAAGTGCCCAGCCTAACGGAGTCATCAGCAGACCGTAAACCGCGATGAAAGTGGCTAACACTTGCGTGCCGCCTACTGCGAGCAAGAGTATCCGTGCCGGCTTTTCGGACCAGAACGGACCTCTCGTGCGGGCAACAAATACAGTCAAGTGGCCTGCAACAGAAAACTTTAGATACATTAGTGTCATCACAACATCCTTGCTCAAATGCAGGACGTTTAAACCCAGATAGAATAGACCGAAGGAGGAAAGCACTCCGAAAATACCAAGAATCGAAGAGATACCCAACACCTGTCGCATGTTCCATGTTTCAGGCTGGTTTGAATAATGAACATTGTCATAAGCGATGGCGAGCATTGCGCCGTCATTCATTATTGCCAGTAAAACTATCATAATGGCTGTCACGGGGTAAAAATTGAAAATCATGATAGCCAAGGTTAGAAATAGCAGGACTCTAATTGTCTCGGCGATTCGATAGATAGCGTAGTTCGTCATGCGTCGAAATATCTTACGGCTTTCCTTAATGGCATCGATGATGACCGAGAGGCCGGGAAGCAGTAAAACAATGGCAGCGGCAGCCCGCGCAGCATCCGTAGCGCCGTCGACAGCAATCCCGGCGTCAGCTTTCTTCAAAGCCGGAGCATCGTTGACACCATCACCGGTCATACCGACAATATGTCCATGCTTCTGGAGCACTTCAACGATGTGATACTTGTGCTCAGGGAAAACCTGGGCAAAGCCGTCAGCCCGTTCAATAATATCGTCCAGTTGCCCGGTTTGTTGAGTTTTAGTCTCATCGAAAAGACTGGCGTCAATTATATCTGTCCCAAGATCCAGCTGGCGCCCGATCTCCTTGGCAATAGCTAATTGATCTCCGGTTACCATTTTTACGCGCAATCCCATTTTCTCTGCTGTTTCGACAGTGGCTTTAGAATCCTCACGTAAGGGATCAGAAAGAGGGATTATGCCGACAAATTGCCACTGGCCTTGATTATTGGTATGGGCCACACCTAAAGAGCGAAAACCACGTGCGGCAAAATCATTAACTGCTTGCTCAACCTTGGATTTGATACTGGATGAGTTGGCATCCAATGCCAGGATTACCTGGGGCGCGCCTTTAGTGACCTTAAATTCGGCTTGCCCCTGAGCTTTTATCGTAGCTTCTGTCCGTTTGTGAACTGGGTCAAAAGGCTGGAAGTGAGTCACCTGATATGATTTTAATTTTTCACTGTCCTTGATGCCGGCCAGCACCGCCAGGTCGATGGTGTCCTTATCTTCTGCCCGCGAAGCCAGAGCTGCATCCAGAATTATCTGTTCAGGCGTAATCTTATTAATGGTAAACGGAGTACCCATCATCAATTTGTTTTGGGTCAGCGTCCCCGTCTTATCGCTGCAAAGAACATCGACTCCGGCTAACTCTTCAATAGAAGTGAGCTTTGTTACAATCGCCTGTTTCAATGCCAGGGCTCTGGCCCCCAGCGCCATGGTTACTGATATTACCGCCGGCATTGCTACCGGTACCGCCGCGATGGTAAGAACCAACACAAACCGAACCACATCGAGAAGCGGGTCATGCCGTAAAAGGGATACGGTTAATATCAAAATACCCAGGGCTAAAGCGATGTAGATAAGGAAATTTGCGATTTTGGTGACAGCGCGCTGTAGATGACTGTGCGTTCCGGTCGCTTTCACCAATTCGGCGGTCTTGCCGTAGAACGTGCCGCTGCCGGTTGCATAAACCAGCGCGTCAATTTCCCCTCGTTTGATTATGGACCCGGAATACACAGCGTCACCTGACTTGTGTTCCACCGGCAACGATTCGCCGGTCAATGCGGATTGATCTACTTCTACCGGCTCTCCGTCGAATAATCTGGCATCTGCAGGGACGATATCGCCGATACGTACCCTTACGACATCCCCGGGTACAAGTTCACGGGAAGGAATGCTGACCCAGGCGCCGTCCCGTTTGACTTTGGCGAGGACCGCAAGTTTCTTTTTCAATGCGGCGATAACATTCCCTGCCTGGTGTTCTTCACGAAAACCAACTATGGCATTTAATAACAGTAGAGCCATGATAACACCGAGGTCAGGCCAATGACGCAGCACTGCCGATAAAACCGCTGCAATGATAATCATGATAGGAATAGGACCCCAGAAATAGGATAGGAAAAGCAGTATCGCGCTGTTTTTTTTCTCGATAAGCTCGTTATAGCCGTATTTCTCTAAACGCGTCTGTGCCTCAGCTTTGCTCAGACCGTCAGCCGAACTGGACAACTGCTTTTGTACATCTGCCAGCGGTAAATCTTTTAATTTCTGCCCATCTGATTGGGCTGTATTACCTTTTTCCTGAGATTGACCTTTTTTTTTATCTTTCGGTTTACCTGTTTTAGTATCAGGTTTTGTTTCGGTTTTAACATCCTGTTTAGGTTGGTCCTGGGTTTCCTTTTTAGAATCGGTTTTAGGTTCATTTGCGGCCTCAGGTTTAGGCTCCTCTGTATCCTCGTTTTTAGACGCAACCGGGGTATCGGTTTTAGATTCGGCGTTAATGTCAATCGGAGACTTGGTTTTGCTATCCGTTGCAGATTCGGTTTTAACTTCGGGTTTAGGTTCGGTTTCGATCTCGGATTTAGTGTCAGCTTGGATATCAAGTTTAGCCTTCGATTCGGCTTCAGGTTTTTGAGACTTCCCCTGCGTATTATCCCAATCCTGAACTGCCCGCACTTCCTCACGTCCTAACTCTTCGTAAAGTTCATGGACGCGCTTCACAAGCTGCGGGGTCAAATCAGAAGGCGTCTTTGATTCCACGTCAGTTTTTACTTCAGCTTTTGCTTCAGGTGACGGTTTTACACCAGGTGATTTGTTTGAGGCATCGGTCGAGACTTTTGCCATTTCTGTCGGTGGTAAATCTTTAGGTTTCGCTGCCGACGACCCGGCTAAATTATCCTTAATTGGGGTTTGACATGGTTTTTCCCCGACCACCGGTTTTTTTGTTTTACGAATGTTCAGCCTTTTGGCAGGGACTTTAGCTATCTTGACCCCCGGTTGTTCTTGAGTTTTCTTCTTTTTTGCCATTCCATGTACCCTCGATGAAGCAAATCACTGGCATATCATGCCAGAATAATTTCTCATAACTTCGTTAATGTGAATCTTTCTTGGCAACCGGTTCGTCGACCCAATATCCTTGAAAATTGTAATGTTGGTGCAGCGCGGCCTCATATTCCCGGCTCAGTGGGGACCCTTCGATGTATTCCGGTGATTGTTTTATCGCCGCCCGTGAAAGATTGACAAAGACCTTTGCTTTATCCCAACTTACTCGATTGATCCATCGCGGCGAAATCAGGACCATTTTGCCATCCCACCAGTTCATAGTGTCCACTATCAGATAACGAATCATCCATGTCTCGTCATCAATTATAAAATCCTCGACGTGTCCAATCTCTCCATCCTTTGCCTGGATGTGGTGGCCGCTCACATCGTGGGTAGAGCGTAAACGAGGATCAAACGTTTTACTACCGCTGCGGGATTTCGGGATCCTTTCAGTATTAGGCGAACTACCAATTATGCCGCCATATTGTCCTCTCATGGTTGGGGTTTCCCAATACGAAGGTACAGCGAAATATTTATAATAGGATTCTTCAAATTGTCTGGAAACGGGTTCGTCACTTTTGAGCAGAGGACTGTCCTCAATCTGTTTTTTAGTCAAATTGACGGCGATGTTTTGCGCATCTTTATTTACTATGCCCAGCGTCCTTGGAGAGATCAAGACCTGTCTGTTCGTGAGCCAGTTCCCGGTATCTGCAACCAGATAACGAATTGCCCAATAATGATCATCGAAGTAGAATTCTTTAGCCTTCCCTATTTCCCCCTCGAGACTGTTCAATTTGTAGCCGTGTAGCGTTTTAGCTTGGTATAGCATGATCACACTCCTTTCATTTTGTTCATTATTATCTTTCGATCGACGTCTTGTTTATCCGGTTTAAACTTCCTTGTCTCCCTTTGGGCATCGGTCAGCCGAAGGCACAAATTGTGACGGGTTTATTATTGATATAAACCCACTTTTAGTTTAGTCATTGAAGCATATAGAAGTTATAAAATTATTGGTGTTAATATAACAAAAATATGGCATTTACCTGACAACAAGTAAGTAAACGATTGTTGATGTTAGAGAATTTTCCAGCTTCATTGTCAGCTACACATAGGGGATAGACTGGTGTATGGATATTACGAGCGTTAAAATAAACACATACCTAGTGAGTACTTTAGTCGGGGGTGTTTCTCGATGGTTTCACCGAATTCTGAGAATCCATATAGGCGGCCACGATGTCGCTGGTGGTAATAATACCAATCAGTTTTTTCGGGTCTTTGTCTTCGACTACTGGCAGACGGCCGATGTTTCGCTGCCGCATATAATTCAGTGCATAATCCAGCCGGTCTCCGGCACGGATAACTGCCAGGTCGGTGGACATGATCTCTTTTACACTGGTCAACGGCCATTTTTCCTGTGGTACCTTCATGACGTCGATATTGGCAATAATACCGACGAGATTACTGTTAGTATCGATTATCGGAATGCCTTTGACACCATTTATCTGCATTAAACCGGCTGCATCAGCTATTATTGCATCTGGGGAAAGCGTCAGGACTTTAGTTCGCATGGCTTCTTTGACCTGCATCCGGTTCAGCAGGGGATAAGAATATTTATCACGGTGCGCCGGAGATTCAGCCGGGGAAAGCACTTGACTGTGATACATCGTATTGTTGCCGATGATGACATAAGCCAGGCCGACAGCAATCATGGCCGGGGCGAGCAGCTGATAGCTGCCGGTAATCTCCGCAATCATCACCATCACCGCCAGCGGAACATGACCGACGGCGCCTAAAAATGCCATCATCCCGACTATGACGAAAGAGGCCAGAGAGGGCATGTGCGGCACATTACGCAGCAGTCCCCAGAGCACTGCGCCAAGCAACCCGCCGATGACAATACCGGGTGCGAAGACTCCGCCCGAACCGCCAGATTCCACCGTAAAAGCGGTGGCGATAATTTTGGCGAAGACAAGCAATGCAAGCACCGCCAGGCCGATACCGATAGCGCTCGGCGTCATCGCGAGTTGCGTCCAGCCGTAACCGACCCCCAAAACTTGAGGCAGCCAAAGCGCAATCAGACCGGTCAGCAGTCCACCGATAGCCGGTTTCAAGATACGGGGGAAGCGCCACCGGTGGAAAATGTCTTTCACAAAGGTGAAGGTACGCGTGGTGAGAATGCCGATAAGGCCGCAGGCGATCCCCAGCACACCATAATACACAAGACTGATGGGGTCGGTAAAGGAAATATTGAGACCGGTGCCAAAAATCGGCGTAAAACCCTGGACGGAAGCATAGACCACGTAAGCAATCATGCAGGAAATGAAAGCTGGTATGAGGACTTCGCTTTCCATGCCCTGCAGATACAATATTTCTGCAGCCAGGATACCACCACCGAGAGGTGCTTTGAAGATTGCGGCAATACCAGCCCCCATACCGGCCGCGACCGCGATGCGGCGGTCTTCTACGGAAAGATGCATTATTTGTGCGATAAATGAACCAAAACCAGCCCCCATCTGGGAGGCAGGTCCTTCCGGACCGGCGCTACCGCCAGTACCAATGGTAATCGTCGAAGCGACGAATTTTACATACGGGATGCGCCAACGGATGTTGCCGTTTTTGTTATGGTAGGCATCGATTGCAGTATCGGTGCCGTGCCCTTCCGCTTCTGGTGCCAGTTTATAAACGACAAATCCTGCCAGTAACCCGCCCAGTGCCGTGATCAACGGGATAGCCCATCTGCGGGCAATGGTGGATATAATGTCTTGCCCTTCTCCCAGCGGCTGAGGAGGTTTGAAGCCGGCTAAATCCCCTAGTGTCCAGGTGGTGACCAATTCGATTGCACGGTGGAAAGCAATAGCGGCCAAACCTGCACCAACACCGATAATGGCACCTAACAGCAACCATTTCAGAAGGTAGCTCACATCGATACGCCCTTGCGGTGCAGGATGCCTTATTCCCAGCCAGAATGCCTTTGAAGATGAACATAGCCTAGATTTAAAGTCTCCCATCCTGGCAATTATTCTATTTACACCACTGAACATAGATCACCTAATAATGAACAGGTTAACATACGTTTACATTATAAAATTAATGGGCT
>Ga0182011_10002972_pt1 | contig 14053 bp, 6 predicted proteins | sample 711E1DmetaG_FD_120481 | JGI IMG/M metagenome (GOLD analysis project Ga0182011, IMG submission 120481) | Permafrost microbial communities from Stordalen Mire, Sweden - 711E1D metaG | ecosystem: Environmental > Terrestrial > Soil > Wetlands > Permafrost | place: Sweden: Stordalen | collected... | reverse complement strand
ATATCTGGCATGAGAGGTGTGAATAATTCCCATGGCAGTATTGTATCAGAAGAGAGAAATTGCTCTCCTCATGCTATCCTTCCCCAATGCCAAGCATTGGGGCGTGACGCATGCGCTGTCAAGCAAGACTTGCAGTTTTAAGCTAAATTGCCTACGATAGAAGTATGAAGATTGTTCTGCAGAGTCTGGTTTTAATTTTGTCCTTTGTTTTTGTGTTTGTCTGGAAAGAAACGCCGCTAATTAACTATACCGTGGCGCTAAGCGGAGTTTTGATAGTTTTATACATTCTGCTTTCGGCCCGCAACAAGGGCAAAGGTTTTACGAGCATGGGCGGCGAAGGTCCGTGGGGCATCTTTTTTTTGAACACCGTGATACTTTTGCTGATTTTTTCCACCGGCGGCATTGATTCCGTCCTTTTCTTCCTGCTCTACTTTTTGGGTTTTGGCATTGCTTTTGTGTTTGAGCCGTCGGTCACTTTTGTTTTTGTCCTTGGGGTAATTCTGGTTTTTGTGCCGGATGCAATCAAGGGAGATTTATTGGTAAACTCTTTAAAGTTAGGCTCACTGCTTTTAATTTCCCCGCTCGCCTTTTTCTTTGGACTGCAATACCGCCAAAGCGATAAACAAGATGAGAAAGTAGAAGCGCTGGAAGAAAGGACTAAGGAGGCGGCCGACACCATCTCCGAAGATATTGAAGAAGTTGTTAAAGACGAAAAAGACAGCTTGAAGAGCGAAGATATGGAAAAACTGAACGAGATTTTGGAAGAAACCGAAGACCTCCGCGCCGAGAGCGCGAAATGATTAGTGATTGAGGATTAATGATAAATGATTAAGGAATTGAAAATTGTCCTATCTATTTGCTTATTTGCTTATTTGCTTATTTTTGCATTTATTGCGCAGCAAGCGCTTGCCCAGACCATGAGTAATGCCGAATACATCATCCAAATGGGAAATTTAAACTCTATTTCAGGCAAACCAACCGGCTCTGGATTTGCCTTAAGCTTCACTTCCGGCCAAACCGGCAACGGCCTTTATTCCGGCACCAATTTTAAGGTCCGCGCCGGATTCCAGTATATTTCTTCCATTATTCCTTTCCGCTTTAGCATTACCAATACTTTTATTGATTTTGGCATCGTCAGCCCGACTTCACCGGTGCTAAGAACCAGCCTTTTGACAGTTTCTAACGGCTCTGCTTTTGGCTATCAGGTGACGGCTTCGCAAAATCACAATTTGCGGGCTAATAACTATGGTAATGAAATCCCGCCCACCGCCTGCGGCGATTCCGGCCCGTCCTGCGATCCAAACACAGCCGGTCCGTGGACCGGCATCTTGACTTATGGCTTTGGCTACCGCTGCGACAATCAAAGCGGTACCGACTGCGACACGCAATTTAGTGATTCCACTTTTTACAAACCGTTTGCCGCTTCCCCGTCGGCGGTAGCAGTGATGAGTGGCATTACTGTCGGCCGGAATAAAGTTTCGCAAATCACTTATAAGTTAAATATCTCCGGCGCCCAACCGGCAGGATTGTATACAAATGTTATAAATTATATAGCAACACCTACCTTTTAGCGTAGCTAAAAGGAATTTACATTTGTCAATTTACAATTTACAATAAATGTGGCATTGAATCATTGATTAATTTAATGAAAATTAAAAATTGGAAATTAAAAATTTTCCTGGTTATTCTTTTCTCTTTAATCTTTAATCTTAAATCTCCGACTGTTGCCGACGCTCAATCTGTAGACTTAGGCATTTATCCTCCGGTTTTTCAGATTCAAGCCACCGCTCCCAGCGATGTGAAAATCTCTTTTTCCATCCAAAATTTCACCGACTCAAGCGTTCCGCTGACAATCTCGCTTAAGCCTTTTACCGCCGACCCGGAGGAAAACGGCAACATCGTTTTCTTGGATAGCGCTAATTTCCCTGACCCGTTTTTACCCCAGCGAATTCAGGTTTTGGATAGCGGCAATTCAATTGGCAACTTAACTCTTTCGCCCCAGCAAAAAAAGGATTTAACGCTGGGAGTGCAAATCCCCAGTAACGAACCCAAAGGTGATTATTATCTCTCGCTGGTCTTTTCTTCGGGCGCACAGAATCTGACCAACGAGAATTCTTCCCAAGTAACTCTAGGCATTGCCAGCAATATCCTGCTTTCCATTGGCCCGGTTGGCAAGGTCTCTGGCTATATTGAAGATTTTTCCACGCCGTTTTTAGTCGCCAAAGGCCCAATTCCATTTACGCTAAGGGTAAAAAACACCAGCGACCACTACATCACGCCCAAAGGCAGTATTGTGATTAAGAATATGTTTGGCCAAACCATCGGCAAAGTTAACCTTCTTTCGGTCAATATTTTAGCCAATACTGTCAGACGTATCCCAGATTCTACTCAATTGAACCAAACGACAGCCGTTTGGCCGGAAAAATTTTTAGTCGGGCCCTATACCGCTACGCTGACTTTGGCGCTATCTGACAACGGCCCGCTTTTCACCAGAAATATTACGTTTTTTGCCTTCCCGCTTGAATATCTAATCGCAATTTTACTGATTATCTGCTTAATTATTTTTATTGCGGTAAGAGTGAACAAATCTCGCAAAAACCTCTAAAAAAAGTCTTGACAATCGGATACAAAAACCGCATAGTAAATATAATGACTCGGGTTATCAGATTAATAAGGAAGGTATTATTTATACCGTTATTCCTATTGTTAATAGGATTAATTTTTGCGCCCAGAGCCAGTGCCGCCTCTTTTAATAGTGTCTCCGATACGATTACCACTTCCCGGCCGTCCGCCTCTACTCCACTTGCCGCTGACCAAGCGGGCAGCGCAGGACAAGTAACTATAACTGATAATGGTTCCTTCTTTATTTCCTCCGACAGTGCAGTCCTTTGGCCCGACGTCGGCGAAACGTTGAACACAGCTAACGTTGCCTCTATGTCTGCCGCCAATCTTCCCGGCGCAAACCAAAGAATCGTTTACTTTACCAATACGGCCACAAATCCGCACCATACCGGAGATATAATCAGCACCGCCATTACCGCCAAACACACCATTGTGTTTACAACTACTTCAACCATTCCGGTTAATGGAAAAATAATTATCACCTTCCCGGGCGCCGGCAATAATTCAGCTTCGCCTTCCGCAACTACTTTTGCTTTCAACAATTTACAAACCTCCAATGTGTCCGTTGGCTTTTCGGCGGGAACATCAACTTGCTCGCTGGCAATTTCGGCACCAACCATCACTTGCACAGTCGCCACCGCTCAAGTCAGCGGAGGAACAACCGTTACAGTTACTGTTGGTTCAGCCACACCGGCTTTGATTAATCCGACCAAGACAGCTCTTGCCGGAACCGCCGATTTGTGGAAAATAAGTATTGCTAGTCAGGATAATAACTCGATTGGTCTTGATAGCGGTTCGGCGAAAATAGGCACTGTCGAATCGGTTCAAGTTCAAGCCACCGTTGATCCGACGCTTACTTTTACCATCGCCGCCGTTTCCGGCGCAATTAACAGCAACAACACCACCGGTTGTGCCAATACGGAAACTGTTGATAGCGGCATTCCTTCAACCGCGACTGTCGTTAATCTTGGACTGCTTAATACTGCTAACATTAATATTTCCGCTCAGTTAATTACCATCAGCACTAACGCACAAAGCGGCTATGCTCTAACCGCCACCAGTTCGGGACATCTTATAAATAACGCTAACGGTGTTTGGATTCCCGACAGTACCACGCCAGCCGCCATGACGGTTAACGTACCTTGGTTCGGGATTCATCCGTGCGGTTTAAATGTTAATGCGGGAACTTGGGGAACCGGCGCCACCGGCGGCGGAGTAGGTGCAAAATACGGTTGGCCAACTCCAACAAGCTCCGTAACTCTTGCTTCGGCCGCCACCGGACCAATCGGTAATACTGTTGCAACGGGCGGTGTCGGAGCCGGATTAACGTCGGTTGAATACGCCGGCGCCGTTGATGTTTCAATTCCTGCCGGAGTTTACACCAGTGTTATCACTTATGTAGCAACACCGACTTTTTAAAATATGAAACTGCCCAAAACAATTCAAAATTCAAAATTCAAAGTTCAAAATTACAAGTCAAAATCCAAAATTTTTTACTTTTTAGTTTTACTTTTGCCTTTTGCCTTTTGCCTTTTGCCTTTACGCCCGGTGCTTGCCCAGGAAGCACAAAGAACTTATACCATCACGCCTCCTACTATTAACCAGAAACTTGATCCGGGACAAAATGCCGAAGGCATCTTAAAAGTTTTTAATAATACCGATCAAAGCTTAACGTTTACGGCGGCGGCCAGAGATTTTATCGTTGAAGATACCATTGGCACTCCTACCTTTCTTCCCAATAACACTTTGTCCAATAAATACTCCGCGGCCGCCTGGATCGGGATAATGCCGTCCACTTTTACCGTCGCGCCGCACCAAAGGCAGGAATTGAATTATTACATCCATGTTCCCGCCAATGCCCGGCCGGGCGGACATTATGCCGCAGTCACTTATACTCCAAGCGTCAAGCTCGGGGTCAGCGGAACTGGAGCAAGCGTTAACACCGAAGCCGGTTCGCTATTTTATATCGAGGTCAACGGCCCCATCAATGAACAGGCTTTCGTCACTAAATTCCTCGCCAATCTTTTTCAGGAGTATGGACCGGTAAAAATCTCCACCCAAATCAAAAACCTCGGAGATTTACATATTACGCCTCAGGGAACCATCACGGTGACCGGATTATTATTTAATCAGACCCAAAATCTGGCCAGCCACAACATCTTCCCTGAAGCGGCGAGAGATTTTGACAATACTTTTGGACAAACATGGATGATCGGCCGCTATAAAGCAGTACTTCTGGCAAGTTATGGAACCAATAATAATTTACCGTTGATGGCCACCGTTTATTTCTGGGTTTTCCCCTGGAGACTGGCTGTAGTGATAGTCTTGGCTGTAGTCGCCCTGATACTTGCCGCTTTGTATCTTAAGAAAAGAAAGAAGAATCCCCCGCTTGAAGCCGAAAAGGCAGGAACTGAACCCACCAGTGCGCCAACAATTGAAAATTAAAAATTGGTAATTGAAAATTGTCTCAGTATCCCATCCACCAGCTGTGATGGAGCAAACGTTTTTCGAAAGGGTTTTTGAATGGTAATTGCTTCCCCCACAACTTCCGGATGAGTATAATAATGAGGATAAGGATTGGTATAACAAGCCAAAGCGGATTCCAAAACCAATTTCTCAAAAAACGAAGGAGGCTATCCCACCAATTTTGTAAAAGATTCGCCACCTGTTTGGGCTTAGAAACAGACTCCAGCTGTAGCTTTTTTGTCGGACTTAAGGATTCCTTTTGCTTATAATGGGCTGTGGCATACAAACTATAATTACCGGCTTTGAGATTCTGCAGGGTAAATTGATAATAACCGGTTGAGTCGGCATAAGTCGTAAGTAATTCACCGTTGACGTGCAAGGTAACCTTCGCGTTAGGCATGGTGTAACCAAAAGCTGTAGCGCTGCCACCTTCATTAATTTTTGTTCTTGATAAGCCTAAAGTCGGCGGAAGAAAAATGTCTCTCATGGTTACCGAGGCTGTTGCCGGGGGAATAGTAAAACAAGTGTAAGATTCTCCTATCCTTTTGAAATCGATGGCGTCCAGACAGAAGCTAGAGAATCCTTTACTGATTAGGATTTGATTGAAAGAAAAATTTCCCTGCGCATCGGCGGTTGTTGCCCCCATGAAGACGCCGTTTGAGGTTAAAACAACTGATGCAAACGGCGAGATAAACCCGGCAAGATTAAGATTGAACTGCCCTACCGAAGCCTGCACTTCTGTTTTTAAAGCCGCTGTCGGCAAAACTGTTTTGGCTAAAACTTGCGGAGTCAATGCAACTAAAAGAACAATCGCGATCAAAACTAACAGCAAAGCTTTCCTCATATAAATAATTATGGCCAGAATCTATTTCATATTGCAAGTGAGAAGCCAACCTAACATTTTCCCCCGCTATTTCAATCCAAACTTAATCCTCAAACTGCTTATCACTTTGATTCTCTAACTGCCAGGAAACAACTTAGTAATGGAGCAATTGAACAATTTCTAGCTAGCAAATGAGCGTCAACAAGCTATTTTAAAATAAATAATTTCACCCACTAACCATAACCGCATCACCTGTGAATATAGGCTGTATGATATGGTTTGATATTTTATGAGTGTTTAAATTAGCATAGTTTTAAAAATCATTGTGCGTTAAAACAAAAAAGTAGCGGTAATTTTTCACAGACAGTGGCATAAATTATAAATGATATAAAATATTACTAACCGTATCATATAAAAATACTCTAGGGCCTTGACAGGGATTTTCAAAATTCTTTATTCTAATAGTATGTTAAGTTTTTTTCTTGTAAGCGCATATAAACCGTATAATCCGTATAATCTTGTGCCTAACCTGCCCTTATGAATTTATTAGAAACATTTAAAAATTATTTATTTTCACAAGAGAATAAACCGACAAAGGTTACTGTTAAAAACTATTTATCGGATATCAACCACTTCATCCGCTGGTACGAGAATACTTTCGCAAAAACTTTTGATCCAAAAGAAGTATCCAACCCAACATTAAACGATTATAGAAATAGCTGCTCCAAAATATTCTCACCCAGCTCTTTAGATAGGCACTTTTCCTCTCTACGTAAGTTTTTCCAATTTTTATTGATTGACGGAAAAATATCTTTAAATCCATTTGCAGTTAGGAATTTGCAGTTGGAAGTTCAGCGCGATCCATGGCATATTAAAGATTTCAAAGATTTCCTTTATGTCTACAACGCTTCAAGACTAACAATTAAAAATTACTTAATTGATATCAAACAGTTTCTCGCTTGGGCACAGGAAGTAACCACGTCTGTGAATGTTTTGCCGGAAATAGACACGAAATTGGTTGAAGAATATAAGCAAAGATTACTGGGTCAGGGAAATTTTTCTCCGGCCACGATCAACCGTAAGCTTTCTTCGCTTCGTAAATATCTAGCCTGGGCACAATCTCAAGGATTAGTCCGTCCGCAGGCGGAGATTTCCAATCAATTAAACAATCCAGCAATCCAGCAATCCAGCAACCGACCAGAAGTTAGAAGCCAGAAGTTAGAAGCCAGAAGTTATTTGGCCTTTCCGCCCTTTCGAATGGCTCAAAAGGTATCAAATGCATTCATCTTAGCTTTAGACACCGGCTTGATTATCCACTTGGCAAAACTGATAGACAGAATTGAATATGGGCTCTGGAAAAGCAAAGGCCATCCTGTTTTTGCCAAAATCAAAGATCAAAAATCAAAGATTAAAACTCTGGCTTCCAACTTCCAGATTCTCAGCCCAACGTCCAACGTTCAACGTCCAACGTCCGTCAGAAACCTACCAAAAGAGTTCTATGCTCCGCTGGAAATCTCTACCAAATATTTTCCTTGGTATAAAAAGGCTTGGATTACTGCGCGATATTCCCGGCCGAAATGGTACAAAACATATCATTCCTATCCAATCGCCCATTATCTAAACTTTGCGGTTCTAATCATTTTTTTAATGGTAATCAGCTTTAGCTTTTATAACGCCTTTTTTCAAAAAGGCAACCAGTTGCCTACTCTGGCCGTCGGACTTCCCACCGCCCCACCCCGCGTGCTATCTTTTCAAGGAAGATTAACAAATAATCAAGACACGCCAATTTCCACACCAAGCGCCTTGCGATTTGCCATTTATAACAACGTAACCGCAACTGATTCCGGCGATTTATCAGTCATGCTTTGGCAAGAGGTTGATAACGTTACTCCCGACCAAGACGGCATCTTTAATGTACTTTTGGGCAACAACACGCCTATTCCTTCCACTCTTTTCACGCAAAATGCGGCGCTTTGGTTAGGCGTAACTGTCGGACAGACGGCAGAGTTACAACCAAGGCAGCAATTGGCAACCGTCGCCTACGCGACCAACGCCGAAACTTTGCAGGGACTTTTGCCGATTACCGCCGCCGGAGCCACCCAGTCAAATGTCGTTTTAGCTTTAGACTCTTCCGGAAATTTAACCATTGGCGGCAGTGCAACACCTACCTTTCAAGCCAGCGGCGGACAATTTACCTTATCGGGACAAGGCTTACTTTTAACCACCAACGCCGGCTCAAACTCCAATATTGCCGTTGCGCCGAACGGACTCGGTCAAATTGACCTGCAAAAACCGTTACAAAATAGCACAAACAATAACAATATCACTACTGCTACCGGCGCCGTTGAAGTTGACGACCTGTTAGCAGTTCTAGCTACTTCAAGCGGCCAATCAGCTCTAACCATAAATCAAAACAGCACGGGTCCGCTGATTAGCGCTTCTGCAAGCGGTGTTGCCAAATTCACCGTTGATGCCTCCGGAGATTTAACAGCGGCGGGAACTACTACTTTCGGCGGAAAAACCTACGCTTGGCCAGGTTCAATCGGTGCCAATAATTATATTTTACGCGCCCAAACCGACGGAACGCTGGCTTGGGTGCCGGCGGCAAGCATTGGAAATAGCTTTTGGCAGGAATTAAGTGGTGCTTTGTCACCTGTTAATAGCGGTGATGACTTTTTGCTCGGCTCCTCTTCAACCTCATCGGCGATATTCGCATTTACAGGACTAAAAGGCAACCAAACCCAAGCTTCATTTAGCGGACAATTAGTCGTAATGCCAAACGTTGGCTACGGAGGGAAAGTAGGAATTGGCACAACTACGCCTTTGGTTGCTTTAGACGTTGTCGGCACAGGCAGATTTTCCACCGATTTAACCGCTTCAACCGGCAACACTTCTCTGTCTAATACTTCAGGCAATGTTACTATCGGCAATGGTTCGGGAACAACGGCAATCAGCAGTAGTAATTGGGGCGTAACAAGTGGCGGCGCCGCTTCGGGATTGACGGGTTTGTCCTCTTCCGGAACAATTACCTTCTCCGGCTTGGATGCATCTTCTTTCGTGGTAACGGATGGATCAAAAAATTTAAAAACTTCAGCGGGGGCGGCCACTTCGGCGGAACTGGCCAGCATCTTATCTGATGAAACCGGTGGAGGGGGTGTTGCCGTTTTTAATACTTCTCCGGCAATTACCACCAGCTTAACCACCGGTTCGACGAGTTTTGATTTACTTAATACTGCTGCTACCACGGTTAACTTTGCGGGCGGGGCAACTACAAAATTAAGCCTTGGCTCATCCACTGCCGCAACCGTCAATGTTCCCAGCTTATCTGCTTCATCGGCTGTTTATACCGACAGCTCTAAAAATCTAACCAGTACTGCCCCGACCACCGGTACAATTGGTTACTGGACCAGAAACGCAGGCAATCTTTATCCTGCCACCACCAATGACACCATTTCTGCCACCAGTGCTGCGGCAACCGTGGCAACGTTTACGACCAATAACCCTGCCGCAACAACGCTGACAAACAATACTTTAATCCAACAAACCGGAGCCGGAACAGTCACCAACCTTTTGAATCTTACGCAAAGTGCCGGCACAGTTACCAATGGCATAAATTTGAGTGGAACATTTACTAATTTAATCAATGCCACTAACTTTAATGTCACCAATGCCGGCGCTATTACTGGAGTTGGCGTAAATGCGGGCTCAGGCCTTTTGCAAGGAACAGGCGGATTAACGCTGACAGGGACAACCTCGATTAATGACAGCGCCGGTACAAATACCACCAGTATCGGGGGCGGAACTACCACCGGACAAATCACCATTGGCGGAACAGGAACGCAAACGCTGGCGATTGGTAACGGAGCGGGAGTTAAAACCGTTCAGCTTGGCTCAAATAATACTACTTCCACCACCACTCTTCTCTCGGGCTCAGGAGGATTATCTTTGAACGCTTCCAACAACCAACCGACCAACATCAACACCGGAACTTCAACCGGATTGGTGACAATCGGTAACAGTTTGGCAACAGCGGCCATCAGCACAAGCAACTGGGGCGTCACCAGTCTTGGTGTTGCTTCAGGCTTAACCGGCTTATCTTCTTCGGGAACAATCACCTTCTCCGGTTTTTCGGGAGCCAATAATGGTGGCGTTATTTACGCTAGCTCGTCAGGAACGCTTTCCCAAACAGCCGCCGGAACAGGTACTCAATGTCTGACCGGAGGAGCAACTCCAGTATGGGCTGCATGCTCTTCGGCTGCAAATAACTATTGGCAAAGAGTGGTTGGTAATCTTTCGCCTCTAAATACCAACGACACTATCTCTGCCACCAGCGCTGCGGATACTGTGGCCACATTTACCAGCAATAATGCCGCCGCAACAACGCTGACAAACAATACTTTAATCCAGCAAACCGGAGCCGGAACGGTCACCAACCTTTTGAATCTAACTCAAAGCAGTGGCACAGTGACTAATGGCATAAATATCAGCGGCACTTTTGCTACTGATTTAATAAAATCTCCAACTTTAATAGTCACCAATGCCGGCGCGGCTTCGGGTTTAACCGGCTTATCCTCTTCCGGAACAGTCACTCTCGGAGGAGCAACGGGAACAGAAACTCTGACGCTCGGACAATCAACCGCCGGCCAAATAATCAACATTGGCGCAGCTACAGTTGCAACCGGAAATACTCAGACAATCCATCTCGGAGACGCAGCTGTCGGAACAGGCAAAGATGTCATTACAATTGGCAATACCAACGGCGCCTCTTCTTTAACATCTTCTGCCGGTACGGGAGGAATGACGTTGACCAACGCTGCAACCGCGGGAACAATCTTTAATACAGCTACTGCAACTGACGATCAGTTAGCGCTTCTGCCTAATACCGGCGGAGCAGCAAGATTTACAGGAACAATCACTTCAAGTGACCTAACCGCAGCGCGCACCTGGACATTTCCTAACGCCGGCGGCACGGTGGCGGTATCGGCATCTGCCCCAATCGGACTTGATGCTTTCGGCAATATCTCTTGCTCAACTTGCATATTAGGAGGAGGAACGCTTTGGACAGCCGGCGCAACCAGCGGCACAACCACCCAAACTGTTGCACAGGGCGGAACGCTTACTTTTACAGCGGGCACAGGCGTTACCACCACGGGCAGTGCCGGAGCAATCACTTTTGCTATCGGCCAAGCTGTGGGAACCGGCAACTCTCCCAGCTTTGCCGGATTAACTCTTGCAGGCACAGTCTCTATCAACAATAACGCTTCAACCAACACCACCAACATTGGTACAGGTTCTACCTCGGGGGCAATTGCTATTGGTGGAGGGTCTGATACTTTGGCCATTGATACCACCAATTGGGATGTATCAAGTCTTGGTGTTGCTTCAGGCCTAACCGGTTTGTCTTCTTCCGGAACAATTACTTTATCCGGCTTCACGGCAGCAAACGGAGTAATATACTCTAGCTCATTAGGAGTGCTTCACCAAACAGCCGCCGGAACAAGCACTCAGTGTTTGATTGGAGACAATGGAACTGGAGCTCCGGGTTGGTCCTCCTGTTCTGCCGCCGCCAGTAACTATTGGCAAAGACTAGTCGGCAATGTTTCGCCTTTGAATCTTAATGACACTTTATCTGCCACCAGCGCCGCGGATACCGTGGCAACGTTTACCATTAACAATGCCGCCGCAACAACTCTAACAAACAATACTTTAATCCAACAAACCGGTGGCGGAACAGTCACTAATCTTTTGAACTTAACCCAAAGCGCCGGTACGGTAATCAATGGCATCTATTTAAACGGAACATTTACCAACTTAATTAACACTAGTAGTAATAATTTTAAAGTTACCAACACCGGCGCCATTACTGCGGTTGGTGTCAATTCGGGTTCGGGACTGTTACAAGGAACGGGCGGATTGACATTAACGGGAGCTACCTCAATCAACAATAACGCTTCAACCAACACCACCAACATTGGTACAGGTTCTACCTCGGGGGCAATTGCTATCGGCGGGAACTCTGATACTCTGGCCATTGATACCACCAATTGGGATGTATCAAGTCTTGGTGTTGCTTCAGGCCTAACCGGTTTGTCTTCTTCCGGAACAATTACTTTCTCGGGATTAGGTACTTCAGCTTTTGTGGTTACAGACGGCTCAAAAAATCTAACTACCACGGCAGCGTCTGCCACTTCGGCGGAACTGGCCAGTATTTTATCTGATGAGACCGGAGGCGGCGGAGTGGCAGTCTTTAGCACTTCTCCGACAATTACCACCAGCTTAACCACTGGTTCAACCAGCTTTGATTTACTCAATACCACCGCTACCACGGTAAATTTTGCGGGCGGGGCTACAGCCTTAAACTTAGGCGCATCAACCGGAACATTAACCTTAAACAATCCGACCATCGCAACGTCTGCAACATCGGGAACGCTGGCCGTGTTTAATACCGGATTAACGGGAACACTTAATCTAGCCGGTGCTGCGACAGTAGTAAACATTGGCGCTCCTACAGGAACTGCCTCTATGTCGGCAACTCTAACTCTTGGCGGCACAAACGGAACCATCAGGCCCGCCACCGGCGCTCTAAACCTGCAATATAAATCCGGCGGAAACGCCTGGACAACCGGCTTGACGATACTGGATAATACCGGTTCTGTCGGAATCGGCACAACAGCGCCGGTTGCAACACTTGATGTCCGGGGAAATTCGGCGGTGACGGCGGTTGCGTCAATTTCGGGTAACACCAATTTTGCCGGTCTAGTAGTTTATAATTCCGGTAACGGTGATTTAATTACTGCTTCGGGTTCCGCTGTTCTAAACGGCACCAACACTGAATTTAAAGTTACCAACACCGGCGATGTTTACGGCAGAGACTGGAAAGATTTAGACAATTCTTCTTATTACATGGACTTAAATTCCACTAACTCACTTACCACCGCCGGAAAAGTCGGAATCGGCACAATAGCCCTAAGCAACATGCTCTCCGTTACCCCATCTCAATATAATACAGGCACCGCATCACAAGCGCTTACTACTGTTACCGGTGTGAGTACGACATTCACCAGCGCTATGATAGGTTCACAATTAGTCTATGCCAATGGTGTTAGCGCAGGCACTATCACTGCTGTTGGCTCAACAACAAGCCTTACCGTTTCAACGTCTCAAACAGTTGCATCGCAAACTTATAATATCGCATACACAGGATTACAGGTTGATAACAGCGGCAATGTCGGAATCGGATTAACATCTCTTGCTACCAACGCTAAACTACATATTTACGCAAATCAATCTGAAGAAAAATTACAACTAGAAAATGCTGGCGGAAGCGCATGGCAAATAATACTTGCTGGAAATAGCGCTGATGCTTATACAACGTACCAAAGCACAAGTGGGAGTAATTGGTCCCTTGGAGTTGATTATTCTGCTAGCCAAAGTTTTAAAATTAGTCAATCCTCAGGACTTGGGTCAAGTGATATGTTTACAATTTTAACAAGTGGCAATGTTGGAATCGGGACAACGGGACCATCGTATTTATTAGACGTTAGCGGCGCCGGAGCTGGGGCAGCAAACGAATACGTAGCTAGATTCAAAAACACAACCGCCGCAACACACACCGGAGTCGAGATTGACTCTTTAACAGGCTACGATTCTTATTTAGCTCTCGCCAATAATAATACGATCGGATGGGACATGCGCTATGATCATGGCACCGGCGATTTCCAAATAAGAAGCCAAACAGATAACACTCAAAGATTTTCCATAGACGACGCTACCGGATACGTGGGAATTGGATTACCTACAGATACTGAACCAACTAAAAATCTTGATATTTACTCTAACTCGACAAACCCATCAGCTCTAATAGAATCCGGCTCGTCAGGCAGTTTTCCCCTTTTAGAGTTAAGTGATGGTCGCACAAATGGTAAAATCTGGAATATTGAGGATGGAAGAACTCTTGGAGATCTGGGCTTTTATTATTCGGGCTCATCAAGAATGCTGATAGACACAAGTGGCAATGTTGGAATCGGGGCAACTCCACGTCAAGAATTAAGCGTTGGCTCCTATTTAGATCTTTACAGCGGAGCGGACAACACACCAACGACTCCCTCTATTCGGGCAAGTTCAGCTAATAATCTTCTTCTT
>Ga0182011_10002970_pt1 | contig 14066 bp, 11 predicted proteins | sample 711E1DmetaG_FD_120481 | JGI IMG/M metagenome (GOLD analysis project Ga0182011, IMG submission 120481) | Permafrost microbial communities from Stordalen Mire, Sweden - 711E1D metaG | ecosystem: Environmental > Terrestrial > Soil > Wetlands > Permafrost | place: Sweden: Stordalen | collected... | reverse complement strand
TATCCATTTTTATTTCAATTAGTTTTTAACCGCGGAATAAATCTTAAGCAGACGACCGATAACCGGATTAATATTCTCCTTTTGGGAATTGGCGGCGGCAGTCATGAAGGACCTAACTTAACCGATACGATTATTCTTGCCAGTTTAGATCCTAAGGCTAATAAAGTTACTCTAGTTTCAATCCCTAGGGATTTGTGGTTCCCAGACATAAACCAGAAAATTAACGCCGCTTATCAAATCGGTTTGTCTTCGAAAAAACCGGGGGGAGGACTGATACGAGCTAAGGCGGCAGTGGGCAAGATAACAGGACAAAATATCGATTACGCGGTAAGATTGGATTTTTCAGGATTTGTAAAGGCTGTAGATGAGTTGGGAGGGCTGGACATTAACGTTGATAATACATTCGATGATTATCAATATCCTATTGACGGGAAAGAAAATGACACTTGCGGACATACCCAGGAAGAGCTTCAATCGCTTGCCACCGATTCTGCCGAGCAAGCTGTGAATGACTTCCAGTGTCGATATATGCATATCCATTTTGATAAAGGGATGCAGCATATGAATGGAGAAATGGCTCTTGAGTTTGTTAGATCGAGACATGGAACAAGTGGCGAAGATAGCGATTTCGCCAGAAGCAAGAGGCAAGAAAAAGTTATCAGCGCTTTTAAGAATAAAGTTTTATCGGCGCAGACACTGGTTAACCCGGGCAAGCTAATCAGTTTGTATAACATTCTTTCGGGCAGTATAGATACGGATATTAACATGCAGACGGAACTCGATGATTTTATTAGATTGGCTGAGCAAATGCGCGGCGCAAAACTTCAGAGCGTTGTAATAGATACGGGAGACGAGACTTTGCAAAGGGCAGGATTACTTAATGAGTCAATGGTTCAAGCAGATTACGGCAATACATCGGCTTTGTTGCCGCGGGTGGGAAATGGTAATTTCTCCGAAATCCAAAAATATGTCGCCTGCGAAATTAGCAAAGGGAATTGCGTCGTATCCCCAAAGCCTTAGGGGCTAATTTTATAAAGTCTTGAAGTGCCGCTTTCAAAAACGACCTTCCCGAGTTTCTTAAATTTATCTTCATTAAGATTTATGTATTTTTGTTTTTCCAATCCGCCAATAAAAACATAGGAAACATTATATTTTTTGAGTAGGTTTTTAGTCAGAGAAAGATTACTGGTCTCGTAAATAGTTCTGACGTCAGCAATTCTTAAAGCGACGATATTATAATCATTTCTCCAAAACCATTCATGAACGGTCCAGCCAATAACTGTTGGCAGGCCCGTATTCACCGATAACCTTTCATAATCAGTATACGAGTCTCCTTGCGCTTCCAACATTGTCGGTTGACCTTTGATGTTTTTGTTGATCCATAGAATCGCGTCATAATCGTTGGGATATAACTGTTTAAGATAATTTATACCATTCAATCCATAGTATTTGTTTAAACCGTTGTAGTAGGAATTAATCGCAAAAATCGGATAAATTGATATCAAAGAGAAAATGCACAGAGCAAAAAATAGATAGAAGAAAATAACTAACTTTTTTATTACGCTTTTCTTTATAAATGTTTTTATTTCTCCGGATAACCTTATGATGATATAGCCGGAAGACAAAGATAAGATAATGAAAACCTGATAGGCAATTTTAAACATAGTGTTGGCTCGGGGATAAGTTACAAAAATGTCTTTAAAATAAACAGTTTCAGGAATAAATATTAAAATTGTCCCTACCAATAGAAGAAGTAAAACGAATTGGTCTCCGAAATTAAACTTCACGTCATTTTTTACCTTCCTAATAAATATTAAGAATGAAATAGCCCAAAAATAAAAAAATCCATAAAGAATTGTTAATTCCCAAAGGGAAGAACGTTGACATTGGTTCTCAAAAATTAAAGGGCCAATATTTTTTCCAACGAGAAATTGAGGGGGGCACAGAATAGCCAATCCGGAAACTGGCGGTTTATAAAATAAATTAAAGGGTAAGGTAAAAATGAAAAGAGAAATTCCTAAAACCAGCATTGGCTTCAGAAAGCTTGGTAAGCTCTTTTTTTTAAGAGCAAGAATTCCAATCAAGACAACTATAAGTAAGAAGTAGATAAGTCCGTCCCAAGCGTTAGTCATGTACATTATTGCTAAAAGAAGACCAAATAGTAGCAGATAAATCGAGAAAAAGTTGAAATTTAATAAGTCATGTTTTAACTCTTTATATTTAAATTTAAGAAATAGAGAAAATGTCAGTGCTATTGCCAGAAGCGTAAAAGGCGTATCCAAGAGATGACCGTGTAAATCCGAAAGAGCCAAGGCATAGGAAGGAAATTCATGGATCGCGTGATAGATAAAGCGGGTGGCGCTCGGATACCAATAGGCGTTTGGGAAAGTTCGAGGAGAAAATGCCAGTTGCCAAAACGGAATTGGAATATCGCCTTTGTACGGAACAAAAAATGCATAAATTGTTTGCAGGTTTCCCGAGAGAGTTACTAAAAAAGCTGTCAGCAACGAACCCAACAATGATTTTTTAAGACTCAGCTTTTTTATTTGTTGGAGTAAGTTTAGCCCTATCGAAAAACTCTGGGTAAAGATAAAGGAAAAAACACTGGCAATCATCAGGTTATACGTGATAGCGGAATTAATACCGGAAATTTTGGTTAAGATAGCCGTAACTAAGTGACCAAAATAATAATAATTAATAGTAGAATTAGCAAACCACATATCCTTCGGGGGAAAATAATCGCTTCTTAAAATTGAGTTGACAAATCCAAAATCCATAAACTTTTCAATGTTATGGATGTCCGGTTGATGTGCTCTGATAAAAGACCAAAACAGTAAAAGAAGTAAAAACAGAAGCTCTTCAAGAATAAACAGTTTCCATTTACTGCGAAACACAGCCATAAAGTTTTTTATCAATAAGTTCTTATTCAGTTTATTTAGAAGTAGAAACAACAATAAAAAAAAGACCAAAATAAACAGAGAGTTTAGTCTCGAAAACGCCACAAGCTTAACGGTAGCCAGTAGAAAAATTGAATATGAAATAAGAGAAATTCCCAGTATCTTGGAAAAAATATACCCCCCGTCATAGAATTTGGAGAACACGGCTGACGTTAGAGGTAAAAATATTGAACCGATTGCAAATAGCATTACCCACCATTGCAAAACATTTATTAAGTCCTGGCCAATCATACTGGTATTTTTAGCACAAATAACGCCTTCTTAACAAGGCTTAGATTTTATACAACGTATATTGTCCGAGATGATAGATTATCAGGAAAACTTTGTCAAAAGTTTGCTTATTGGCCTTAAAATCAACAATTGTCTGATTGTCAAGTAAAACGTAGTGAATGTTAAACTCTTTTAGAAGCGGATTATCCTCCGATGGGAAAGCATAAAAATGGCTTACTTCTTCTTCCCGCTTGGTATAATTTATTCCCCTGCTCCAAAGCCATCCGGGATATCCCACCAATACCGGTCTTCCCGCTAACGCATCAACAGGATTTCGATGGTCTGTCCCGGTAAGTATTAACTCATTTTGCGGAATAGTTGCTCTGATGTAATTTGCCATGTCTCTAGCATCTAGGGCAAAAATTACCGGAAGCGTATCTGACGTCATGGCCAGTCGTGGGATCATGTCAATTACTCCGGAAAACAAAGCCAGCGTAACAAAAAGCATTGCAATTAAAATGCCAACAGTTTTCATTCTGGAATAGATATTTTTGATAACCAATAAGATTAAAGGAATTGCCAAAAATTGAAAGTAAACAAGTAGTTTATTGTCGTCAAAATCCCATGGCTGGAACTTAATAATTTGAACGATTAAAAAAAGCATTAGGCCGGAAAGGGCAAAGGAAAACACGATTAAAGAATTGGTTTTTGTAATGATATTTCTTTTCAAGCAAATTTTAACAATGCAGACAAGAAAGGCCGGTAAAATAATTCCAAAATTCAACAGCAGAAATTGCAGGAAAGAAAAGCTAAACATACTAGGAAGTTGTCCGAAGGGATAAGTTATTGAACCAATTGTCGGAGGAACCATCCATCCAAGCCTTGGTACGATAAATCCGGTAGCCTGAGTGAGGGCGCTATTACCCATTGTTAAATAAATGATTTGCGGGGTAGCAATTACAATTCCAATTATCGCGGCGGTAAGTAATTTTTTAAGATAGGCAAAATCTTTTTTCAAAAGGAAAACAACCATAAACGAAAAAATAGTGACAGACATAGCAATAAAGCTATGTGCATGCGCTAGGGGAAGAAGGCCAAAGCTTATGCCGGCAAAGATAGACGCGAATTTTAATCTGGTATTTCTAGACAGTAGGATTAAAAACAACAGACAGACTAAAAAGCCAAAAAATCCCATAAAGAAAGCTCTCTGATGCAAGAAAACCAGACTAAGAGGAGCGCCAAAATCGATATTTTGAGCCGGATATTTAGAGTCAAATCTAACAACGGTGGTTATATTATTTTGTATTAGGTAATTGATAAATTGCGATAAATTTAATTTATTGTCAAGCGCTTTCTGGACATAGATAAGCGCTCCGAATCCGGAACCTAAATAAAATAACAATACCGATAGGTACGCCAGTAAATTGCTCTTTAAAAACTTTTGATAAATCCAAAAAACAAGGATGATGTTACAGGCCGCAAATAGAAAAGCCGGAGCTAATACGGAAAAAGAAAAATTACCCGTTATTCTCAAGATGAAGCCGCTTAGAAGATTGATTAAAAACGAATAATCAAGTCTTTGTCCGTAAAAGATTGGTTCACCAAGATTGATTGGATTTTGAAAGGCAAATTTAGTGATTTGGGTAAGATGCAAAGGAATATCGCCATAGCCGGTAATGGTACTTCTGATATTGCCATATTTATCAATCAGAAAGGTTTGCGAGATTAAATACAAATGAAAAATTATGAATGTAAGCAAAAGAATAATTGTTGGGAGTTTTTCCTTGTTGTGGCTAAGATATTTTTTTAGGAAAGTAATCATAAAGATAAGAAGCTTTACGCTTTAGAAGTAATATCGTAATTTTTCATAGCACCAGAAGAAAAAGCAGCCCGCCCGCTATGGTTAGCATTGCGCCCGCAATTCCAACGGTAACGATAGAGGAATTGCCGGTTGGCGGTAATAATTTCCCTGTTGGACTAATGGCCACGCCGCCTTTTGTTTGTGTTTGCGAAGAAGATGAAGCCGTTGGTGTCACGGTTTTAAACGGCGCAGGAGTTATTGTCGGTATTACCGTTGGAGTTGGAGTCAAGGTTGGTGTGACTTTGGCAGTTGGAATCGGAGTTGTACTCGGACTTGGCGTTGGCGTCAAAGAGGCCGGAGGATTAGTTTGTTGTCCGGAAGCATAAACTACAAATGATTGGCTAAGAGTTTGTAAAATGCCGGCAGAGTTTTTGGTGGTAATCGTGATCGTATGATTGCCGGGAGTTAGCGGATCCGTTGGCCGATAGCTCCAATTACCGTTAGTATCGGTTGTGATATTGGCTTGTATTAAGGTGTTTGAGTGAATCACTATTTTGACATTTTGCCCTGGTAATCCGGTTCCTTTAAATAAAGGCTGTTGGTCGGTAAAACTTTGGTTTTCTTTGGGTGTCAGTATCTGCGGAGTTGCCTTTGCCGAGGACGTACTTTCAAAGGCCGGAAAACTGGCTAAACTCGCAGAAGCAGTAGCTGGCGTTTCTCCAGTTGCAAAATCATAATTCTTAGAAAGAGTAATCGTTGGGACAGGATGGGTTTGGCTAAACGACAACGATGCATTAGATGAAAGACCATTTCCTATTGCCAGAATTTTTATACTCGTATCTTGAGAAAAGGTGTAATAATTAGAATTGTCACTTGTCCGCAAGGAATTAAGCGGCAGTATATAGCTTCCATCAGATTTAATTAAAGTTGAAATTACTTGAGCGCCGTCCATAGTAGCATAAACTAATCCTTCGCTTGGTGCTGTCCCATCGGGAAGAATTATTTTACCCGTCATCGGTTCCTGCGCTGAGGGACTGGCTAAAGCCGGCCCTGTCGTAGCCGTAAAAGGCTGACCATTATTTAGAAAACTATCTTGCCCGCTGGTAATTGTAAAAAAGTATTGCGTTTGGGAAGACAAGAGCCGCACGGTAATATTATGCATATTATAATTGGCCAAATTTCCGCTCTGCTGGTCTCTGTCGTCTAACGCTGATTGTCCAAGATTTTTGTCTTTACCATAATTTAAAGAGCCCGCCACTTGTTCATCCGTTGCATAAGACACAGTGAAAGAAGTGTCCGTGACATTGGTTATGCGTACATCTTTAGGTTCGTCCGAAAGGCTGGCATTTGACTTAAGCAGCGTGCTTTGACTGACCAAGAAGGTAGTTATTCCTACGCCAATCGTAATTATAAGAATACCTAAAATGGTCGGAATTTTTTTATTCCAAAAACTTTCTCTCATGGTGTTAAACTCCCTCCGGATGTTGCCTGCGCGCTATTGGTAGAGCTGGTAATAGGCGTAATCACGATTGGGCTTGCTGACGGAGATGCCGGAGCGGTGGCATTTTGCGCCGTGGCGTTTAACTCATAAATTGGGACAACATTCTGTCTAGTTTTTAAGCTTTTAATAACGTTGGTGTCAAAAATTGGGGAGATCGGCGTAATCGCCATACTTAAAGGCTCGGAAATTGTTGATGTAACTACATTGTGATAAATACTAAAGCCTATCCAAGCAAGAACAAAGATAAAAGAGGGGACAAGAATTAACAAGCTATCATTTTTTTTCATATTACTGTTTAAAGAAAACCGTTCCTTTAAGACTTAACTGTAAAGCGCCGTTTTCCGTAGACAAGATTATATCTTTTAATGCAACCGCTCTTTGGAAGTTCGTAATACTACTTAAGAAATCTGTCACATTTTGATAATCTCCACTAGCTGTAAGTGTAAAATCAAAGGAGGAGTATTTTCCAGCGGATGAGTCTAAAAGATTAACTTCCGATGTTTGAAAACTGGTAAGAGTTAGAGAAGTGTTTTTAGCGACGGCTTGAACGTCTGCTATAAAGAGCGGGATTTGTGTGGTGGCAGGAACGGCGTCGTTGACAATCGGAAGATCAGGTTGGATGTTAGTATATTTTTGTTGCAAAACGGCCAGATTGTTTATTTTTTGCTGCAGTTTTTGTTGGACAAAAGTATTGTCATCAATTTGCTTTTGGAGATTGGCGATGGTTGAGAAAGTAGGATTTATGGCAAACAGGCCAAGCACGATTGACGTTATCAGAGTTAAGACAATAGTAATATATTTTTGAGTCTTTTCCCGTTTTAAATCCGGAATCAACTCTAAGTATTTTTCGTATTGTTCTTTTTTTATCCCTTTAATTGGTAAGCGCATTTGTTCCTCCTTGTCCTTTAAAAACGGCCGTAATTCCAACTGTAATAGTCGCGTTGGCTGTATCATTCTGGATTTTGTCTAAACTGACGTTGTCAACCAGGGGATAAGTTTTTAATTTGCTGATAAAACCGCTTAGGGCAATAACAGAGTTTGTATTTGCTTCCAGCTGCGCTTTTTCCGCGGATAAATCAAGGATTTTAAAAGTAAAGCCGCTTGGTGCTAAAGCGACAATGTCTTTGAATATTTTTAAACTCTGCACAGAGTCTTTAGAAACAGAGGAGATTAGTGCTAACCTATCTTGCAAATCCCTGTATTTACTTTCGCTGTCTTTTTGATAGACAACAATTGCCTGTTCTTGTTTTATTTTGGTCCGTAAGTCTTGGAGTTGGTTATCAAGCGAAAAGCGGTACAAAAATGCGCCAAGCGCCACCAGTTCAACGATAATTACCAAAACTCTGCCAATTGTTAACGCCCAAGAAACAATTAGGTCCAAAGTTTTACTCTTATTTTCCAATAAATTAATAGAGGCAGAAAGCTTCGCCATACTAACTTTAGTCTATTGGTTTCTAAGCCTTTTGTCAAAGAAGAAATGAGGTTATTTTTTGGCTTTTGGGGTTTTCTTTTTGGTGGATGGTTTCATTGCCTTCTTTGTCACAGTTTTTGCAGCAACTTTGGCTTTGGCTGACGGTTTGGCGAGTTTGCTTAATCTGGATTTTATTCTGGCGGCTTTATTTTTATGGATTAAGCCTTTTTTAACCGCTTTATCAACGGCCGAAACCGCTTTTCTGACTTTTTCAGTGGTTTTGCTTTTTATGGCTTCTTTAACAGCGTCCTTAAAAGTATCTCTTAAAAAATTATTGGCTTTTGTTCTCTTTTTATCCTGTCTTAATTTCTTTTTGGCTGATTTTATTACTGGCATGCGGGTATTTTAGCATGCTATACTGTAAAAAACAACCATATTATGCCAAGTGATCTTTTCAAAAAAGGCCTCAACTTACTCTTTCGAAGACAAAGTAACATCTTATCTGCCGCGTTTGTCATAATGGCAACGATTATCTTTTCCCAAATTCTGGGACTAATTCGGCAAAGACTGCTAGTTTCTATTTTTGGGGCCTCAAATACTTTAGGAATCTATTTAGCGTCAACTAGATTACCGGATTTTTTGTTCCAGATTTTAATTGCCGGTGCCCTGTCTTCGGCTTTTATTCCGGTTTTTTCAGAATATATTGTAAAAGGGAAAGAACATGAAGGTCATAAAGTCGCTTCAACTTTGCTCTTTCTAAGCCTGGCGATTTTTGCCTTTTTTTCACTCATTCTTTTTATCTTTGCCAAACAATTTTCCACCCTCATGGCGCCGGGATTTTCCAACGCCCAGTTAAATCTACTTACCAGTCTCACCAGAATTGTAATTTTTGGCGAAATATTATTTATTGTCGGCAGTTTTCTGTCGGCGATTTTACAATCTTATAATCGTTTTTTTATCCCGGGGTTTGCGGCCGCGATGTATAATTTTGGCATCATTATCGGCATAGTACTGCTTTCTCCTTTTTTGGGAATTTATGCGGCGGCCTACGGTGTAATCATCGGCGCTTTACTATTTGTCTTAGCCCAAATACCACTAGCTAAAAAATTAGGCTTTTCGTTTAAACCATCTCTCTCTTGGCAATCAATTAAATCATCGGGAGTATTGAATGTTCTAAAACTGATTTGGCCGCGTACAATTTCCATCGCCGTCTTTCAATTCGGAACAATCATTACCGTGACGCTGGTTTCTTTTTTACAGGAGCCGGGTAGAAATTATGTCATTTTTGATTATGCCCAGACTTTGGCTTTTGCGCCAGTGGCACTTTTTGGACAGGCCATAGCGCAAGCGGCCTTTCCGGTTCTCTCCAAAGAAAAAGAGCGGCTTGAGGATTTTAAAGTAACTTTTATCACCAGTTTTAATCAGATGCTTTATTTGGTTTTGCCGATTTCGGTTTTATTATTGGTTTTAAGAATTCCCATTGTCAGACTCATTTTTGGAGCGGCGCAGTTTGATTGGGCGGCGACGGTTTTAACCGGCCGGACGCTGGCTTTTTTCAGTATCTCAATTTTTGCCCAAGCCTTAGTCTATTTGGTTGCCAGAGGCTTTTATGCCCTGCACGATACCAAGACCCCTTTAATTATTGGCGCGGTGACGACGGCTTTAATGGTTTTAATGGGAGCTGGTGCTATTTTCTTTTACCACGCCGGCGTAGAAAGCATTGCCATTGCTTATTCAGTAGCGTCAATTTTAAATTTTCTAATTTTGTTTATTTTTCTTGACCGGAAAATCGGTGGTTTTGATAAAGCCCCGCTTTTAAAAACAGTGGCAAAAATCTTTTTGGCAACTTTTCTGACCGCTTTTGCCTTGTATATCCCAATAAAACTTTTAGACCAGTTGGTTTTTGATACGACAAAAACGGTTAATCTTCTTTTACTGACCGGAATTTCCAGCAGTATCGGATTACTATTATATCTTTTCTTGACTTGGCTTTTTGACGTAAAAGAAGCAACCATGTTTATAACACTTTTCAAAAAGATCGGAGACTGGAGGCAGATTCTTAAAGGTAGCGAAGAAACAATTGACGCGACCCGATTTAATCCCTAAAATACTCTCACCAACTTTATGGCTTTGAGTAACATCCGTAATTTCGCAATTATCGCTCACGTTGATCATGGCAAATCAACATTGGCTGACCGGTTTTTGGAAATAACCAATACAATCCAGAAGGATAAGCTACGGGAACAATTTTTGGATCAAAATCCAATTTCGCGCGAACGCGGAATTACCATTAAGCTTTCGCCGGTAAGGATGAAATATCAACTTGACGGGCAAGAATATATTTTAGACCTCATTGATACTCCGGGACATATGGATTTTTCCTATGAAGTTTCGCGGACTTTGGCGGCCTGCGAAGGAGCGATTCTCTTAGTGGATGCGACCAAAGGAATTCAGGCCCAGACGGTTGCGCACTTTAATGCGGCGAAAAAAGAAAACTTATTTCTCATTCCCGCAATTAATAAGATTGATCTTCCAACCGCAAATGCCACTGACGTAGCGAAGGATCTGGTAGAAACTTTTGGATTTAAAGAAGAAGAGATTTACTATGTTTCAGCCAAAACCGGCGAAAACACCCAAAAGCTTTTAGAAGCAGTAATCAAAGAAATCCCGGCGCCTAAAGTTGACGTAAACGCGTCGCTAAGAGGATTGGTTTTTGATGCGGTTTTTGACCAGCATCGGGGAGTGGTTATTTTCACCAAATTATTTGACGGTAGCGTTAAAAAGCAGGACAAATTGGAGTTTATCCAAAATAAAACCAAAGTAGACGTCTCCGAAGTGGGTTTTTTTTCGCCCTTTTTAGTCCCTAAGGAAGAATTAATGGCGGGAGAAATAGGCTATATTGTTACAGGATTAAAAGATATCAGAAAAACCAGGGTTGGGGATACGATTACAGCCCAAAATTTAAAAGGCATCCATTCGACAAGCTCAGGACAAAATTCAAATGTTCAACCGTTACCGGGGTACAAAATACCAAAGCCGATGGTATTTTTTGGCGTTTATCCCCAAACTTCCAATGAATACATTCATCTAAGAGAAGCTTTGAATAAATTATCTCTTAATGATGGTTCGTTAACTATTTCCAATGAATATTCAGCTTTTTTGGGTAGTGGATTTAGGGTTGGATTTTTAGGACTTTTGCATGCGGAAATAGTTAAGGAAAGGTTAACGCAAGAGGAGGGAGTAGAGCCAATTTTAACGATGCCCAGAGTTCTGTATGAAGAAAAAGATGACGGGAAAATGTTTGAGCCGTACATGATCTTAACAATTTTTACTCCTGCAGCTTGTGTTGGGGCAATTATGACTGTTGCGCAAAATAAAAAAGGCACTCTTTTGGATATCTCATATCACAAAACTAATGCAATCATACGTTATGAAATGCCTTACTCAATGTTTATTCGGGGCCTTTCTCCGGAGCTAAAAAGTGTTTCGCAGGGTTTTGCAAGCCTAGACTACGAAATTACCGGCTACAAAGAAGCTAATCTTGTCAAAATGGATATCCTTATCAATAATAGCCCGATCGATGTACTATCAGAATTGGTTTATGAAGATGAAATGTCTCATACGGCTCGCGAGAAAACGGAGAAGCTAAAGGAACATCTTCCAAAACAGCAATTTAAACAAATCATCCAGGCAGTGGTTGGAGCAAAAGTTTTGGCGAGAACAGAAATCTCTCCTTACCGAAAAGATGTGCTGGCAAAAATGTCCGGCGGGGACAGGACCAGAAAGGATAAGCTTTTGGAAGCGCAGAAAAAAGGTAAAGCGAAAATGATTAAGGTGTCAAAAGTGCAAATTCCCCAGAAGGCGCTTTTATCAATGCTCAAAAACTAGAGGGCGAATAAAAGAACAGCTCCGATAAGCGTTATGATAGCTCCGATAGAACCAATTTTTACGAGGTCAGCCGGACCGGTTGGAGGAAGCGGACTGACTTGCGCAATTACTGGAGTCGGTGTTGGCGTTGCCGTTGGTGCAGTCACAACCGTTGTCGTTGTTCCTCCGCCGACAGTAATAGTTAAAGAACAATTCGTGGAATTACTAACTGTATTCAGCGCATCGGTTAAGGTTGCTGTAGCGTTAAAGGTGCCAGCAGTTGCATAAGAGTGAGATTGGAGAACACTTACGGAATTTGTGCCTATTCCTCCTGAGGCTGTAATATCTTGAGATTGGCCGTCGCCAAAATTAAAAGTAACCTTACTAATAGTAGAATTATCACTTGAACCCGTCACTGTTAAGTTTGTACTTAAAGGTGCAGTCCCCGAAGTTGTATCCGCTGTCAGGCTAGAGCAGGTTGGGGTAGGCGTTTCAGTTGGAGTAGGAGTTTCGGTTGGGGTAGGCGTTTCAGTTGGAGTAGGAGTTTCGGTTGGGGTAGGCGTAATATTTCCGCCAATTATTGTCAAAACAGCCGGATTAGCACTGGCTAAAACATTTTCGTTACCATAATCACTTGAGCCTAAAGATTTAACTACCGTATCATTTCCAAAAGTAATCTGGGTTGGGGCCGCGTCGGTTATAGCAATAGCTTTAAAAGTAACAGCTCCAATAGTCGCTATTTGTTGAGCTACTTGACTAGGATCCCCATTGGCAGAAAGAGTAACGGAAATTGTTCCGTCTCCATAGATTGGGCCTAGTGCGAGATTTGGTAAAACATGCGTTGGGTTGACAGTGGCATTAGCGACAAAGCCTGCTCCGTCTGTCGCTAATTTTGTGCTGTCATACGTAATAGTAAAATGGACAAGGGAAACAAGATTAGTAGTAGTGGCTGTTGCCGGATCAACTTGTATATTTAAAGTTACATCATCGCCGACATGAATCGGATCTTGCGATGCAGGCAGTATGCTAAGTGTGGTAGCCGCGACAGCGGAACTCTTAGTTTTTTGCTGTTGCTGAACTAAAAAAACAGTCACAGGGATTGCGATGAGTAAAACTATAATAAAGCCAATTAATAAAACTTTCTTCATCGAAGACATAATATAACTAAATCGTATATAATCTAGTGTCTTGTGTCAACTGCCGTCTTGACAAGAGGTTTGTTTTTGTAGTATATTTTAGCAATCAAATTGTTTAACTGACATTATTCTTATGGCAAAAACAAACATTCAACCGCTTTTTGACAACGTTTTAATCAGGCCGCTTGAAGCGGAGGCAAAAACCGCCAGCGGAATAATTCTTCCGGATACTGCTCAGGAAAAACCGCAAATGGGAAAAATTGTCGCGGTGGGGCCGGGAAAAATCACTCCCAAAGGCGAAAAAGAAAAAATTGTCGTTAAAGTCGGACAAAAAGTAATGTACAAAAAATGGGCAGCTCAGGAAATCAAAGTGGACGGCGAAGAGTTACTTTTGGCCGAGCAAAAAGATATCTTAGCAATCATCGAATAATATGGCAAAGCAAATTAAATACGCAAAAGACGCAAGAAAAGCTTTAAAAAGCGGGGTCGATCAGCTGGCAAACGCAGTCGTCACCACGCTTGGTCCAAAAGGCAGAAATGTCGCTTTGGACAAAAAATGGGGAGCGCCAAATGTGGTCCATGACGGAGTAGCCGTTGCCAAAGAAATTGATTTAAAAGATCCGTTTGAAAATATGGGGGCGCAGTTAATTAAAGAAGCGGCTTCTAAGACCTCGGATGTCGCCGGAGACGGAACTACCACTGCCACACTTTTAGCCCAATCAATTATCAATAAAGGCTTTGATAAGGTGAATACCGAAGTCAACCCGATGATCTTAAAAGTCGGCATGGAAAAAGCGGTGGCGGAAGTTATCAAAAAAATCAAAGAAATGGCAGTGCCGGTTAAGGAGCAAGATGTTGCCAAAGTCGCCACAATTTCCGCCCAAAATGAAGAAATCGGTAATCTTATTGCCGACGCCTTAGCAAAGGTCGGGAAAGACGGCGTTGTGACAGTTGAGGAGGGAAAAGGCGTTGAGCTCTACGTCGACTACAAAGAAGGTATGGAGTTTGACAAAGGTTATGCTTCTGCGTATTTGGTCACCAATCCGGAAAAAATGGAGGCGGAGGTTGAAGATCCCTATATTTTAATCACCGACAAAAAAATTTCCAATCTTTCAGAACTTTTACCATTCCTTGAAAACTTAGTTAAAGTGTCTAAAAACTTAGTGATTATTGCCGACGATAT
>Ga0182011_10002969_pt1 | contig 14069 bp, 14 predicted proteins | sample 711E1DmetaG_FD_120481 | JGI IMG/M metagenome (GOLD analysis project Ga0182011, IMG submission 120481) | Permafrost microbial communities from Stordalen Mire, Sweden - 711E1D metaG | ecosystem: Environmental > Terrestrial > Soil > Wetlands > Permafrost | place: Sweden: Stordalen | collected... | reverse complement strand
TATTTTCTGGCAATACTTCTTTTATAAAGTTCAATGTTCTCAAGCGCCACGCCGGTTCCCCTAACGACACACAAAAGTGCGTCCTCCGCCATATGACACGGCACTCCGGTAACTTTAGTCATCAATTTATCAAAATTGGTCAAAAGCGATGTCCCTCCGGACATCACAACGCCCTTATCAATAATGTCGCTGGCCAATTCCGGCGGCGTCTGCTCCATTACACCTTTGACCGCCGAAATAATATCAATTAGCACCGGATAAATGGCTTCGTTAATTTGTCCTTCGTTTAATTCAACCGTTCTTGGCAAACCGGTGATTGAATCCCGGCCCCTCACTTCCTTCTTGAGTTGATCCGAAACCTTTTTCTCGTCCAATAAGGCGTTGCCCATTTCAATTTTTATTTCTTCGGCGGTACGCTCGCCAATTAAAAGGTTAAACTTCTTCTTGAGATAGCTGGCGATCGCTTCATCTACTTTGTTTCCGCCAACCCGGACCGAATTGTGCACAACCACTCCGCCCAAGGAAATTACCGCGGCTTCGGTTGAACCTCCGCCGATATCCACTACCATGTGTCCGGCCGGCTGGGCAATCGGCACTTTTGCCCCAATCGCGGCCGCCAGCGGCTCCTCAATTAAGTAAGCTACCTTTGCGCCGGCCGCCATTGTCGCATCCAAAACCGCTCTTCTTTCCACTTGAGTGACACCAGATGGAATACAAACCATCACTTCGGGCTTAAAAAAACGCGACTTGCCTGCCGCTTTGTCAATAAAATAGGAGAGCATTGCTTCAGTAATGGTGTAGTCGGCAATTACGCCGTCGCGAAGAGGTCTTAAAGCCATGATATTCCCGGGAGTGCGGCCAAGCATTTCTTTTGCTTCTTTGCCAACAGCCACGACACGATTGTCTTCAACCGTTACCGCCACCACCGTAGGCTCGTTAAGGACAATTCCCTCTCCGGCAACATAAACCAAGGTGTTAGCAGTACCTAAATCAATACCGATGCGTTTAGAAAGCGCCATAAAATTAAAGAAGCCTTTTACTGTATCAAAATATATACTTAGCCTATCAAAATCCCGTGACAGCTTCCGGCTTTTTTGATTATAGAACTCCTTTGTAGTTCTTGCAAGAGCTATTGTCGGGGATGTATAATGCAAATTGCGCTATGAAGAAACAATTGCTCATTCCTCTGCTCATCGTTTTGTTTTTAATAATCGGCACCGTGATTGTCGTTTTACTTGGCAAGGGTTACGGCTTAAACCTTAACGGCAATGGTCCAATTTTGTCGGGAACCGGCCTGCTGGTGGCTACGAGTTCGCCAGACGGCGCGCAGGTGATTATTAATGGCCATTTGACAACCGCCACCGACAACACTATTAATCTTGCGCCCGGCGACTACGACGTGAAGATTTTTAAAGAAGGTTATTTTGCTTGGGAGAAAAAAATTACCGTCAAGAAAGAAGTTGTCAGCAAGGCCGACGCGCTACTCTTCCCAACTGCTCCCCAACTTACCAGCATTACCAATGTCGGGATTTTGAATCCGGTCATTGATCCAAGCCTGACTAAAATTACTTACTCTGTCGCTTCCCAATCAGCGGTCAAAAACGGCATCTATGTTTTAGACATGAGCGTCAGACCGATTTTGACTTTGCAAAACGCTTCCTCACAAATTGTCCAAGACATCACCAATGCTTTTTCGCTGGCCACCCTCACTTGGTCTCCGGACAGCGCCCAAATTCTAGCCACCATCACAAAAGGAGATATTTCGACAAAATATCTTTTGCAAACAAACACCCTTAACCAAAATCCTCAAGATGTCACCGAAACAATCGATTCAGTGAATAGCTCTTGGCAAAAGATTAAAGCCGACAAAGATACCGCCCAGCTGAATAGTCTGCCTAAAAACTTAAGAACTGTTGTTGCTAGTGATTTTAGCATCCTGCAATGGTCGGCCGACGAAACGAAAATTTTATATCAGGCTTCCCAGTCTGCTACAATTCCGTTGATAATTGAACCGGCATTAATCGGCACCAACTCTACCCCGCAGATTAGGGACATCAGAAAAGACGAAATCTACGTTTATGATATTAAAGAAGACCGCAATTATCTGATTTTATCCAGTCTACCTACCTCCCAATTCGCTAACGGAGAACTGCCGCTGATGTGGTATCCGGATTCAAAACACTTGGTTTATGTGCATGACGGACGCATTGATATGATGGAATACGACGCGCAAAATCAAACCACGGTTTATGCCGGACCGTTTGTTGATGATTATGTTTTTCCGTGGCCGGACGCAACCAAATTGGTGATTTTGACTAATTTAGGCAACCCCAACATCTCCCCCAACCTCTACACGATCGGATTGAAATAAATTTCTAATTTCTAATTCCCTGTCCGCATTACTATGCAAAGCGTTGCAGGCGGGTTAATTTCTAATCAAACCCGAATTCTTAAACTTGCAAATTCGCAAGCCGGATGCATGAAAACTGGAGCGAGTTTGCAAAATTTTGGATGCTTTCCTTAGAATTCCTTAACGAAGAGCGTGCGATATTTTAGCATGAGCGGAAAGCGAGAAAATTTTGCGAGCGACCTCAGCGCTTTCTACTTAGGGCTTGCGAATACTAACAGTCGTTGAAATGTTGTCCCCGGCGGCCAGCAGGTTTGTAAAACTAATTGCTGTTTATTTTGTTTTTGACTATTCACTAAATCCGAAACATCCGAAGGATTGACAATTTTTGATCCGGTTACAATATAGTTGTACCGCTTATTTTGGTAAAAAATGACCACCTCGTCCCCTTTTGCTAAGTCTTTGAGAAGGTAAAAAACGGCGTTGTAGCGCCCGACATCCCAAAAATTATCAGTTGAGTGCGCAAACAAATAGACATTACCGTTCATTCCCGGAAAAACACTGCCGGCGGCGTGCGCCACGCCCTGCATCAAGATTGGCAGAAACGCGTCTTGATTGCTTGGATCAACGTTGGGAAATACTTTGGCGCTGGCGCCGATTTTAGGAATCAACATGGAAAAATCCGTATCTGGCGGAGTAAGAATTTGTTGCTGCGGACCGGCTAGAACATCAGCAAAACTGGCAGTTCCGCCCGAAGAAATTGGCTTCTGAGCTTGCGTCGTTGGCAGTTGAACATTTTGACTGACAACGTAGTGCACTCCCCTTGCCTGAACTACATGGTAAGCTACTTCATAATAAAGCGCTGGCCCGAAGGTGGCCAAAATCCCAAAGATAGCAAACAGAACTAAAAAGTTTCCGATAGTACGGAGAATCAAAAAGCGGATAGCATCGGCCTTTTTCACATTATTAATTGTAGCTTTGTTTGTGCTAAAATACAAACAAGGCTTGCGCTGAGCAGGTCGAAGCGCCCTCGTAGCTCAACGGATAGAGCAAACCCGTCCTAAGGGTGAGATGGAGGTTCAATTCCCTCCGAGGGCACAAATTAAGATATAATTGAAGATGATATTCTCAAATTCTGCAAGAATTTGAAGAGGAGCATGCGACGACGGGGTGTAGTTCATCGGTAGAACGCTCGGTTCGGGACCGAGAGGCACCGGGTTCAATTCCCGGCACCCCGACAATTTGCCAACGCTAACTAAATATGTTTTAATAGGGTTGAAAGGAAAAATATGGCAGACGCACTAGTAAGCAACGAGTTTTTAAAAGGGCGAGGAGCAACAGTGGGATCAATCACTCCACCGCCATCATTATCGGAACAATTAAGGACTAATAAAAAAACCGTAGAAGAAGCGGCATCTCAAGTAGGAACGCAATTAACTCCAGCGCATGCTATCAGAACTATTGAGAGCACAAAGGCAGCCGCCGAGTTAGGAGGAGAACCATTCTCCGCCGCCGCCGTACTCTCTGACGTTGGAGCAGGAGCTGAAACCACAAATTTACCTATGCCCACCGAGACACCAGTGGTACCCACCGTGACACCAGCACAAGCTCCAAAAGAATCAGGACTTGAACCAACGGAAGAAGCAATGGTCGAGTTAGGATTGAGTATAAAGTCAGCAGATAAAAAACCAACAGTTTTGTCGAGCACAAAGACTAATGATGAGAGAACCAGTGATAGCCGCATTAGAGATTTAGGAAAAAGTACAAGAGAAGACATAGCAAGCGAACCTCCTCAACTTAATTGGCGGCAAAAATTTACAAAAGCAATTCGAGGTCTCGGCAAAGAAAAACCTGCTGCGCAAGTAAAAATAAAATAAACCTCACTCTTCCTCTCGCATTCTCAAATAACTTGCAATTAATCTTATAATATGGTTTAATAGCCCCTAGTAAAATTATGGCAGTACAAGTATCGGAAGTATTATCTCAAGAACCGCAATTCCCTACAAGAGAGAGGGTTATTTCTCCTGTGGGAAATGACGCTCACCCTCAATCCTTAAGATTACTTGAACCATCAGGACCCAACGACAGTCTAATTCCCTCGCCTATCCTAGTAGAAATAGCACAATGCCCCCAAATATTTCCACCAGTAGCTATAACTAAATATGAATTGGACAGAGAAGTAGCCGAAGTCAATGCGTTAATGGCACCAGATCAAAATCAAAGACCTGAGCCGCTGTTAATCGCCGTACCTGCACAAGTAAAAATGCCTGCTCCCCGAGAATCACGGATAGATGCAATCGGGAAAGCAATCGAAGAAACGATAAACATGGGCGATCTCGGTTTAAGCGAATCATCGATTAATCGAATTCCGTCAACTGCACCAACACCATCTGCCACCACACCTGTTTTGAGACAATCACGGATAACTATAATTGGAAATGCAATCGGTCGGGAAGTTGAAAAATTTAAGCGGCCACCAATGATTGCATCAGCTGCTTATAAAGCTGTTGACCAACTAAGAACTGTTTGCAACAAAGGGCAAGTCTCCACCGAATTTCCGAAAGGACGAGGACGACTTCAAAGAGTAAGGGATTGGCTCGATACTACAGTTTAATCCACGCTGACGGCTTGCAATCCCTTAGAACTTATGTCATGATATTTTTCTGTGGACGACCATAAACTGACCAAAAAAGAAAAAAAGGAATTGCGGAAACTGGAGTGGCAGGAAAAGGCTAAAAACGAAGCTCGGAATGCCAAAATAAAAAAGCTGGCAATCTGGGGAGGTGTGGCTTTGGTATTTTTAATCGTGATTGGTGTTTTGTTTACCACTGTCACTTCCCCAACCTCTTCAACTCCAAACATTACTATTGCGCCGGTTTCCGCCAAAGATATTTCTACCGGCAATCCAAAATCCAAAGTAACTTTAATTGAATACGCCGACTTCCAGTGCCCGGCCTGCGCTACTTACCATCCGCTCGTTGACCAGCTGTTGAAAGACTATCAGAATAAGATTTTTTATGTTTACCGTATGTTTCCGCTTGAACGAGCTCATCCGAATGCCCTTATTTCCGCGAAGTCTGCGTACGCGGCCTACAAACAGGGAAAGTTTTTTGAATATGGCGACCTGCTTTTTTCTAAACAGAACGACTGGGCGGATTTGCAAAACCCGCAGGATACTTTTACAAGCTACGCCCAAAGTTTAAAACTTGATGTTAGCCGGTTTACGAATGACATGAGCTCCCAAGAAACCCAAAAATACGTTAAGGATTCCGAGAATCAGGCGTTGAATGAGGGGATTGACTCCACTCCCAGCTTTTTTATTAACGGCAAACTCATCCAAAACCCAAACAGTATTGACGATTTTAAGAAACTGATCGATGCAGCGCTTTCTCAATAATGAATGACTTGAAACCTCGCTTTTTGGCGGGCAAATTATTGATTTATTCCGGCGTTTTGGCCTTTTTTGGCTTTCTGGATTCCTTGTATTTAACCATTCTGCATTATAAGAATATTGTCCCTCCCTGCTCTTTGCATGGCTGCGAAAAAGTCTTAAACAGTATTTATTCTATGATTGGGCCGTTCCCCTTGGCACTTTTCGGCGTGCTTTTTTATTTGACGGTGATTTTAACTTGTCTTTTGATACTAATTGAAGGAAGAAAAGAGCTGGTGAAGTTTTTCCATTTTACGGTTTTAGTCGGATTCCTCTTTTCGGTCGTTTTATTCCTTATTCAATTTTGGATTATTAAATCCTTTTGCCAGTATTGCTTGCTATCCGAAATCATCGCCACGGGATTATTAATTTTATCGTTATTGAAACTCAAACAAGACAAAAAAAGTGTCTAGCGTTACGGTTCCGCCCCATAGTTTGACTTTTCTCGTCCCAATGCTATAATCCAAACTTAGTTACAAAATAAACCCGGACTAATTTGCTGTCCGGATGTTTGTTTTGTCACTTAGTTTTAATTTGCACTTTGACAAGTTGCGAAAAATGTTCTTTCAATTGTAGAGCTTTGGGCATTAAACAGTTAATGTCTAGCGCTCTACAGTTGAAAGCTTTAGTAGTTTTAAAAGGAGGGAGATTTATTTTACACATTCTCAAAGGAAAGGAAGAAAGAGGTAGATATCAACAGGTAATGAATGATTGACGAACGGTTCTTTTAGACAACAGACAAATTGGAGACAACGATGAAAAAGTTCGTACTGGTAACGGTTGTTGCTATCATCGCTCTAAGCGTAATGCCAGCTACGCCCGCGAAAGCCGACAATGTTACTCCTGTTAGTGGTTCTTACCCTCCCCCTAATGTAAAGGTCTTCTCGCCTCGCTGCGAAACTCTCGAAATAGTGTGGAATTCACAGGCAGGAAGATTGGTGGTATTCTACCTCACCAAATATAGCAACAAATACCCAACTAGGGTAAACCTCGGCTACACTGACTTAACCCTCGCGAACTCCGGTGAGCCGTTTCCTATCGCGCCATGGCCGTACTATGAGTGGTCCGCCAGCTTTCCTGCTCCCGTCGATTATATATATAGCACACTGGATTTTAGCGGTTGGATTAGTGTCGCCACGTGCTCTACGCCTAAGGCCACGCCAAAACCCACACCGAAGCCTGCGCCAAAGCCGACGCCTAAACCAGCTAAGTCCACGCCAAAGCCGACATCACCCGCAACAGCGTCTTCGACGTCTGTTTCAGGACTACCGCCAATATCAATATCGCTATCGGCCGACGCACCGCTAATTGTCCTAACCCTACTTGCTATCCTTGTCCTTCTGGGACTCGGACTACTTGCGGTTAATATCCTCCTGCTGCGGCCACGCAAAAAGTAGCTCCTAAACACTGTTGTGTTGGCCCAGTCCGGTTGGATTAGGAAATCGCTTGTAAAGGAGAAGCTCAGCCATAGCTTGGTACAAAGGATCCATTTAGGATCTAACGCCAAAGCTTCTTGATGCTGAGCAACTCCGATTTGGAGAAAGAAAGGACTACTATGTTCAAAAACAACCCGTTTCGGGATATCCAATCACAGCTAACGCTGAGAAAGGTCCCGAACCATTTTCGCAACGCACTCAAGTGTTAAAGGCACCGCAAGGTGATAGACTCAGAAGAGTATTTACTGCACGCGCAGTCTGCTGACTTTCGTCAGCTACTTTTTTTATTTTATTACCCCATGGTGCCTTTTTTCCTTGCCTATTAGGATTGACGTTAAAGTTAAAATCTAATTACGCATGAAGAGAAACTCACGATAGTCACCTAGAGATCTAGAAATTAAAAATTAGGAATTAGAAATTGGGGTTAGATGTATTCCTCTGCTCTTTTGTAGTTTTTGATTTCTTCGGGAGTGAACCAGAGGGCTTTTTCAATATTGGCTTCTTCCAAGCTGGCGGAGATGTGAACGAGATTTGCGACTCCCCGCTTTTCGGCATTGGCATAAGCCGCCGAATCGGTTGAATAATCACCGCGGATTGTTCCCGCCGGAGCATTCACCGGCATCGTCGGACCGGCCGCCGCGATCACATTGTCAACCGCGTGCTTACCTTCCAAAATCATCGCCACCATCGGCCCGGATTTGACGTAGTCAAACAACCAACCCTTTACCATTTTACCCAGTTCCATCGGATCGTCGGTCCCCAAGTCTTTAATTGCATCTTTTCCGTATTGCGTGTAGGTTTTTAGGGTTTTTTCGCCCCATCTTAAAAGTGTTTTCGGGTCTTCGGCGTTGTAGTGTTTAAGAAGAATCTCATCTTCGGCGTAAACCATTTTCATGGCGACGATTTTGAGGCCCATCCGCTCAAAGCGGCTGATTATTTTTCCGACCAAACCCCGTTTGACTCCGTCGGGCTTAACCATTACAAATGTCTGTTCCATAATCTAGTTCTTAGCAACTAGTTCCTAGTGGCTAGTCGCTAATTGCTGACCTCCAATCCTAAATCCATTTTAGAGCAATTAGGTAATTAGGTCAATTAGGTAAATTTTAATAGTTTCTCGAACCGTTGTCTATCAGGAAAATTACCGATGATTGCCAGATTAAGTTGGTTTTGCTTGAAATACTTCTTAGCGGCCGCTTCAACTTCTTCCATAGTTACTTTATCGATTTTGGCGATCAATTCCTCCGGCGTTTCGATTTTGTCTTCCAAGATTTCGCCTTGGGCAAAAAATCCGGCCACGGCCCGGCTGTCTTCCAACTCCAACACAAAATGCCCTTTCAAAAACTCTTTGGCCTTCTCCAGTTCTTTTTTGGTAATCTGTGATTTGGAACTAGCCATTTTTGAATACTCTTGAACAATAACCGCAATTCCCTCATCAACACGCTTCGGATCAAGTCCGGCAGTGGAAACCAAAAATCCAACATCTTGATAATGTTCGGCACCGGTTCGCACGTAATAAGCTAGTCCTCTTTTTTCGCGGACTTCCGAAAAAAGACGCGAACTCATTCCCCCGCCCAAAATTGCCGCCAAAACCGATAAAACGTGTTTTTCTTCGCTGTGAATTGAGACTGTGCGGAAACCAATGCCAATGTGCACTTGTTCCGTATCTTTCTGTTTTATATAAAGAGCTGGTTTGATCTGGTTTTCCTGTTGCTTCTTGTACTTAATTGTATCGAAAGGCTTCATTTCGCCAAAGTATTGCTCAATCAGGTCTTCTGCTCTTTTGGTTTGGATTCCGCCGGCCACGACTACCGTAATATTTTGCGGACTATACAAACTGCTCATGTAGTCAACGAAATTCTGCCTGGTGATTGATTTAATGACTTCCAAAGTCCCAACAGTATCCCATCCTAAAGGCGTATCACCATAAAGTAATTCTTCGTAGACATCGGAGATATTGGATACCGGAGTATCCTCACGCATGTTTCTTTCTTCCAGAATAACGCCTTTTTCTCTATTAATTTCGCCTTGGTCTAGCTTGGAATGTTGCAGCATGTCGGAGAGAACATCCAGACAAAGCTCAACGTGGTTGGCGGCGGCTTTGACAAAGTATCCGGTGACTTCTTTGCCGGTAAAAGCGTTGAACTCGCCACCAACGCCGTCAATTAAACCGGCAATATCCTGTGCGGTCGGGCGCTTCGTGGTGCCTTTGAAAGCCATATGCTCCAAAAAGTGGGAAATGCCGTTATTTTTGCGGTTTTCGTAACGTGAACCGGCGCCGACCATGACCATCGCGGTGGCGCTTTCAAACGAAGGCATTGGGATCGTGATAACTCTTAAACCGTTCTTGAGGACTTTCCGCGTATATTTCATTGCCACCATTATAGCAAGTTGATTAGGTTTTTAAAAGTAATTAAATTAACCGTGAGGCAATTTTAGTCTATCGAAAACTTCATTTATCGGACGTCCTTCTCCGGCTGCAAATTGCGCTCTTGCTCTATCTTCTAAAACTTGCGCTTCCGGATTAGCACGTAGTTTTGACCACATTGACCCTTGCCTTGTTGGTTCTGGAGTAGATGATGGTAATTCGTTTTTTGGTGTTGCCATGTTAAAACTGATTTTATACTTTTCTTACCAGAAGTCAAGAGCTAATTTTTGAGCGTGGGAAAGTGGTGTATCATAGGTTAGTGCATGATACAACGATTGAGAAAATATTAGATTTAGCTTCGCAAGACGACGCCTTGAGGAACTTACATGTGCTCCGGAGCGGAGACGCCGAGAAGTGAAAGAGTGTTTTTGAGGGTGATTTGCGTCGCTTTGAGAAGCGCCAGGCGGGCTTGAGTTAGTTTTTCGTCTTTTGAAATAACCATTTGCGTTTCGTAAAACTTATGAAACAAGTTGGCAATTTCCAAAGCATAGGTTGTCAGTGGATTTACTTCCAAGGACTTTACTACTTCCTCAACCAAGTATGGCAATTTGAGTAAATGCCGGATTAGTGAAATCTCCTCTTCCGTTTTCAATAATGACAAGTCCACGTCATTCTTAATTCTTAATTCATCATTCTTAATTCTTGCGAATATCGAAGATATTCTAGAACACGCATATTGAACATAAAATACCGGATTGTCCGATGCGCGTTTTTTGGCCAGTTCTAGATCAAAATCCATATGTGTCGAACTTTTTGGTGTAAGTAAAAAGAAACGGAAGGCATCTTTGCCAACTTCATCTAAAACTTCCTTAGCGGTGACAAAATTGCCGGCGCGCTTACTCATTTTTACCACTTCTTCTCCCCTTTTTAGCCTCACCCACTGATATAAAGTAACCCGCAAATTGTCGGGGTTAAATCCTAAAGCTTTAACCACTGCTTTTAAGCGTGGGACGTGACCGCTGTGATTTGCTCCCAAGACATCGACCACGACATCGTTGGCGGACATTTTTTCGTTGTGATAAACAATATCCGAGGCAAAATAAGTAAATTGCCCGTCGGATTTTTGCACTACTGTTTCCCGGTCCTTGAGAAATTCGTCGTTTGGTGCAAACCACTGAGCTCCATCGTTTTCTTTGAGCGCTTTTTTGATTTTTACCAAGACTTGCGGCACTTCTTTACGCAAATCCGATTCTTTGCGGACCTTGTCGAATTTAATTCCCATCGCTTCGCAATCTTTGAGGATTTCGACTAGCATCAACTCCACCGCCACTTTACCTGCTTTTTCGATAAACTGCTCTTGCGATAAATCGTCCTGATTATCTTCCAATTCGTCTTTGACCTGTTCTGACAATTCTTTGATATACTCGCCCAAATATTGCATTTCATACTCCGCCGGCTTTTGGTCGGGATGCAGCGTGAAATAAATCGTTTCGCCCAAACGGTCAACTTGACCGCCGACATCGTTATGTAAATACTCTCTGGTTATTTGATAGCCGGCTTTTGCCAACACATTGGCAATGGTATCTCCCAACGGCCCGCCGCGGGCATTACCGATATGCAAAGGCCCGGTCGGGTTGGCCGAAACAAACTCCACGCTCGCTTTTTTACCTTTTCCAAGCGTTGACGAGCCATACTCATCCCCTTTCCCAATGATGTTTTTAACCTGGCTCTGCAGATATTTTTTGGAAAGGTAAAAATTGATAAATCCCGGCGCAACGGCTTCGATTTTCTCGAAATCCGGCTGAGAACCAAGTTCATCAACAATCTCTTTAGCTAAGGCTAGAGGGGTGGCGGCAGAGGAAGGGCTCCCGACAGCGCGCATGCCAGTGAGTCGTGAGCGAGCACTGGCGGGAGGGAGACTGCCGACAGGACCCCGAAACAACGCCATCGCAATATTTGAAGAAAAATCGCCGTGCGCTGTATCTTTTGGCTTTTCGACCGAAAAATTGCAGCTTTGAGCTCCCATCCCCGCAGCAATTTTTTCCAAGATTGAATATATTTTTGCTTTCGGCTCTTCCATTTCCATTCCATTTTACCACATTTTGTTCTCTTATTGACAAACAAAGACCTATAATCTATACTTTCCGACATGAGTAACGAAGCTTGTCCATCAAGACCTACAGTACAACCCTTTTCGCCCGAGCAAATCAGAGCGATCCTTGCTGAACAAACAAGAAGATTAGACGAGGCACACGCGATGCTATTAGAAGCTAGGAGCTGGACGGATGAAAAACTTTCAAAAAATGAAGCTGTTACAAGAGCATTTGTAATGCGCCAAAGATTCGATCGCGTTTGTGATTTAGGTGTAAGCTTCGACGGCACTCATAAGCCCAAAGATTCAAGGGGCGTATCGTATGAAATAGAAGCTTCTGGACTTCCTTTTTCTCCAAGTCTTGGAGTAGACATAGATTTCGAAGATTCACCTCCAACCAAAATTTGGATTAATCCATATCAAACGCCTCATGAAATTAATGTACTCTCCTTTATGGGAAACCTTGACAAACACAACACTAGAACAGCCGCTCGCGTTGCTGAAGCCTTTTTAAACGCAATCGTGCAACCGGTAGAAGAAACTCTCGGTTTGCCTAAACTACCAGACCCCGATCGATATCTCCGACCTGAGATAGAGCTAGATTTATATTTAGGGGGATAAAACTCAATATCCCCAATTGAACAATTTCCCTGCACTTGAAAAAAATCCCAATTTAGCCTAAGATACTACCTAAGCTTTTTGAATTTATATGATTTCCGTTTTGGCATACAACATTCAATACGGGAGAAAATTAGATCTTATTGAAAGATGGCTGCTCAAAGATCCGGCCAAGTTTGATGTAATTTGCTTACAAGAGTTCCCTTTTAATGAAAGCGCCAAGTTTCTGGAAGCTTTTACAAAACACTCTTTTGACTATCGCTTTGCCCCTTCAATTTCCGGCAAAAACAAACTCTATGGAGAGCTTACTCTTTACAAAAAGAGGAAATTAAAACTGATGGATGAAAAAATCGTCAAACTTGGAACCAACCTCTTAGAGACAAGATTTCGAAGAAAAGGACAGAGAACTTCACTTCTAACAGTTTTTAAATACAACAATAAAAAGCTGGTGCTAGCCAATTCCCACCTGGTCTGTTTTGCCCTAAATTCAAAAAGGATTAATCAGATTTCCAAAATAATCAAAGGGGTTAAAGCAATCGGCGACCATTCGGCTTTTGCCACGCTGATTTTGGGCGATTTCAACTACACTTCGCGCATCAGACAAAAAAAATTGATGGAGTTTATGGAAAAAAATGAGCTGAACAACGCTTACAAAACCCACACTCACAAATTATTTTTTATCAAACAGCAACTTGATTACGTTTTTTATAACGGCTGCAGGGTTAAAAATGTCAAAATCGGCAAAAGGATTAAATACTCCGACCATTCCCCGGTCTGGTTCGACATTGATTTAGAAAGATATCCTCTTGCAATTTCTAAAAATTGCTGTTACGTTTAATATAGATATGAAAATTCTCCTCATTGACGACGATTTGGATTTTGTCCATATTTTTGAAGCCGCGCTAAATCAAGGCGGTTTTCAAACTGCTACCAGCGGCACCGGCGAAGACGGTTTAGCCAAAGCCAAAAGCGAAAAGCCTGATTTAATTTTGCTTGATCAAGTCCTTCCCGACCTTTCCGGCAACGACGTTTTGAAAAATTTGAAAGCCGACGAGCAAACTAAAACTATTCCGGTTATTTTCCTCTCTAACTTTAGCCAGGAAGAATTGGTTAAAGGCGCTTTGGACGAAGGGGCTGTTGATTATGTTTTTAAGTATCAGGTTGAACCAAAAGACGTCATTGCCAAAATAAAACAGGTTTTGAAGGTTTAATATGCAGCCGAATACCGATTACAAAAAACTTTTGACCGAAGTTATCCAAAAACAAATGGTTATTTTGGGACCAAGTATCGCTTTGGCCAAAGCCAGAAACGTTAAAGGGCTGACGGTGGCCGACGACGGCACGGTAGTGAATATTGACGGCCAGCCGCAGGAGTTAATTCAGGGATTAATTGACCAGTTCGTTCAGCTTTCCGGCTTAATTGTTAAAAAAACTATGGAACCGCTGTTGTCGGTCTACCCCGACGGTGTGGCAAATACTTTGGGAAAAGCGGCTGAAGTAGTCGCCCCTACAGGAGGCGGACAAATCTAAATGATTGACACAACCAGACTTTTAACTATTGCTATTGAGGCCGGCGCTTTCATTTCTACCATGGCGGCGTTTGTCGCGGCAATGATTATGCTGAGAGTGACTAGAAAATTTGGCACGGGCATTTTGGCCAGCGGTTTTAAAGCGATTTCCTTCGGCGTTTTGTTTATTGCCTTGGGAATTTTAGTTGATGCTGTCCAAAGCTATCTGCAAATTGAAAGTATTGCGGTCCCCCAGCAATTTGTGACCATAAT
>Ga0182011_10002968_pt1 | contig 14070 bp, 6 predicted proteins | sample 711E1DmetaG_FD_120481 | JGI IMG/M metagenome (GOLD analysis project Ga0182011, IMG submission 120481) | Permafrost microbial communities from Stordalen Mire, Sweden - 711E1D metaG | ecosystem: Environmental > Terrestrial > Soil > Wetlands > Permafrost | place: Sweden: Stordalen | collected... | reverse complement strand
GCTGATCATCCATCTTCAGCTTGCCCGCTCCAACGCCTTCAGGCTCATCTTGCGTTGGAATCAACTCCTCCCTTCAGGCTCATCTTGCGTTGGACAAGAGTACATCTGGGCAGACCCCCGCCGCAAGCTCTACACTAGAGCAGCAATGGTCCTCGGCACCGGCACCGATCTAATTGAAATCGAACGCATCGCGCACAGTGTCACTCGCTTCGGCGAGCGATTCCTCCGCCGCGTCTATACCCCACGCGAGATCGCCTACTGCCGCAGCAAGCGCAACTCCGCCGAGAGCTTCGCCGCTCGCTTTGCCGCCAAGGAGGCCGCCGCCAAGGCTCTCGGCACCGGCATCAGCCACGGCGTCAGTTGGTTGGAGCTCGAAGTCGTCCGCCTGCCCTCTGGCAAGCCCACCCTCGAATTGACTGGCCGAGCCCTTGAGCGAGCCCGCCGCCTCGGCGTCTCCCGCTCCTCGCTTAGCCTCACTCATAGTAAAGACTTAGCCCTCGCCGTAGTGGTCATGGAAGACTAAAAAACCTCCATCCGTCACATGACCACTGTGCTTCCACACCCATCACGTCCCAGCCCAATGTCTCCGATGAACACCCTAGCGGCAAAGTACCTTCGCGCCACGGTGACAAACAGACATTATGCAATCGCTAGACATCCAGGGCTTCACCTACGAACAACGCCACGGCCTCCTTCCCGATCTGACGGCGGCCTTCAGCAACTGTGGCGGATGGGTTCTGGAGCGCAAGACCCTCTCGCCGACCAATATGGAGTTCCGGGTTGAGATTCAACTGCTTGCCGCGCTCGATCTCTACGCCGCTATCGTCGCTAGCGGTGTCGAGCTAACCCGCTCCGGCCACGAATCGCTCACCGAGCTCTGCTCCCGTAGCAAGCATCTTCGCCTGGCCGCCGAGCTAGGCCAAATCGTATCCATCCGCCTGGAGATCAGCTTTCTCGACGACATCACCATCCACTCCCTGCTCGCCAGCGGCTCCGGCCTCGCCTGATCCACCGCACCCGTCTCACCGCTGTTTATCCTTCCGCAGCGCAGCAGAATCTGCTTTTGCTGCTGCTTGTTCTCTTCCCACCCAAGACCAACGCTCGGGTGCCCCATCCATCACGGTCGTATCGCGATGGGTGGGAAGGAACAAAGCTCGCACCGAGAGCCGGATCTTCACGGATAAAACAAGATCGTTTTGACTCTAATCTGTGAAGATCCGCGTTGATCCGCAGTCGGTTTTACCTGATTTAGAACTGCTGGCGCCAAAGGCTTGCCATTGCCTTTGACACGCCTTCGCAAGTAGACTGGAAATGGTTGTAGCAGAGGTCCACACCGCAGAAGAAATGCTCGGCCACAAGTCTTTGGCAAGGACAGTGCGCGATGCGCGCCCGGTGTCTTGTGTGCGGCAGGCGTGTTCGCTGTGAACCGATGCTGTCGACGGACTTGTGCTGTTTCCTGCGAATGGAACTGGCGTTGCAACGCAAGTCGCCGTGATTCGTCTCTGCGTAAGCAGTTAGCCGGACATAAGCAGTTAGCCGATGTAGCTCAGCTGGTAGAGCAACTGATTCGTAATCAGTAGGTCAACGGTTCGATTCCGTTCATCGGCTCCATTTTCTCCTTCCTGTAAACTTTATTTCCCGCTGAAAACAAACATATTAGGCTGGTTTCCTGAGCGCGGATCTCGACAGAGCCCTTCAGGTTTCCATGCCATTTAACTGCTTCCGGTACAGTGCCGGTACAGGGTGCTCGTTTTAGAGGCCCGATGGCAACTACTACGAAGACCCCCGTCAGCGACATGGAAAGCCCTAATCCGAAGGTCCGGTTGGCCTACAGTCATAAAAACTTTTCGCACCAAGCGCGACGCTGAAGACAGGGCGCGCCGCACTGAGGACGAGATGGTGCGCGGTGCATATATCGAACGTGCGACGGCTGACCGGATGACCGTCAAGGGCGCATTGGTGCGCTATCTGGCGGAGGTTCCGCCCACAAAGCGGCCAGATTTGCGAGCGCGGCTTTGCAAAACCGCTTTTACAGGATTTGAGAACATACTCACTCGCCGCCGTTACTCCAGCTCTGATCGCTGGCTATCGCGACACTCGTCTCTCCGGTCTCCGGCGAACACCGTAGAGGCAAGATCGGTAAACCAAGCGCATTACGATGGAATAGGCCCGTATGGCTCGCCAAGCTGGGATGAGAGATAAAGCTGCAAAGCGGAATATTAATCAGCTTATTGACTGATGTTACGCAGTCCTGACCCGATGCGGAAAAAAAGTTGCACTGAAATTGGCACTTGATACAACGATTGCTTTTCACTAGTACCTCGACCGGATGAATTTGTACCTCCCACCCTTGCGGCAAATGCAAATACGCCGCAAGGATGGGGCACCCAAATTGATACAAGATCAAGCGGTCAGAGACTTAGTGTCCTGAGTCAGAAGTTCGTTGAAGTGTTGAAGTATAGGTCAGGCTTTCAGGCCTTTGTCTTTGTACGGAACGCAATCCTAGGCCTACGGCCTAGTACCGCGACCGCATAAAAAGGTCGTCAGGAAAGCAACAGCAGATCCCTACGGGATGACAAACTAAAAAAGTACGCGGTTACATCATCACACGGTCGCGGTACTAGGTATAGAGCGGGCCTTTGGCCCTTGTTTTTGTGCAGCGAATTCGGCTCAGGACAATTCAACTACGTCGAAATGCTTCCACTGCGCGCTACCGAGTAACATCAGTGACAATAATTAAGTGGTCAGACCACTGGAATAAATAAAGTTCCAAAAAACCAGTCGTGCTAATGGCGACGCATCCTGAAGCTAAGATTGCTGTTGACATTATGTGTCTTGGCCAATTATGTTGTGCCACGCGATAAATTAGTAATTTTCGGTTGTGTAATTGGTCGCACCGAAATATGGGTAAAAGCCCGAATGATATTTTGCCGGGGTGATAAAGGAGCTTATGGTCAAGCAAGGATGCAATAGACACAATGTGTGCAGGGGCATTCGACTCCTGACCCTTATGATCGGCGTTTGTGGTTTACTATGCGCGGCAAGGGTCGCTTGGGGACAGGCAGACACAGGCCGCATCAGCGGTAACGTGTCCGATGTCACGGGCGCATTGGTGCCTTTGGCAAAGGTGACGGCCACGCGCACAGAGAGCAATGCAACCAGTACCGTTCTAACCGATCGACGCGGTGAATATGTTTTTCCAAATTTACAGACCGGTCACTATGACATCACTGTCCAAAGTCAAGGATTCTCCACTGCGAGCAAGCAGGGCTATGAGCTCAATGACAATAGTGCAATAACGGTGGACTTCACGATGCAGGCTGGCGAGCAGTCGATACAAGTCGTTGTGACAGCCACCGGTGGCGAAACGGTGAACACGCAAACCGGTGAGGTAACCCATGTCATCGACGGTGAAACCGTGCGCGACCTCGCATTGAATGGTCGTAACTATCTTGATCTACTTGGCACTTTGCCGGGATCGGTGGTAACGGATAATGGCGATGCAATGGCTAACATTACGAGTGGTAAGACAACCAATATCGTAATGAATGGAGTGCGCGCTACGGCAAATGGACTCTATCTTGACGGAACGGTCAACAAGGATATCGGTGGCAACGACACCCAATTCAACAATGTAGGCATCGACTTTGTGGACCACGCGAGTGTACAGACTTCCGCGTTTTCGTCGCAGTGGGGTTCGGCGGCTGGGCCTTCCATCAATGTAGTGTCGCGCTCCGGCACAAACAGCTTTCATGGTTCTGTTTTTGAAGATATTCGCAACAACAAAGTGGACGCTGTAAACTTCTTTTCACGAAATGCGGTGACTTATGCTCCTATCGAACAACATCTACGATTCAACGGCTTCGGCGCTGCTGTTGGTGGTCCGATCAAGAAGGACAAACTCTTTGTGTTTTTGGGCGCAGAGTGGAAAATAATAGCGCAGAACAGTAGTCCTTCAACCGTGACGCTACCGCTTCAGTCTCAGATAGCAGGTAATTTCCTCACAAGCCCCGGTAAGTGCCCGTTAAATTCCGTCGCCACCCTCAGTATTCAAATCAACACAACGACCTGTGATATCTCAAACCTTATCACCCCGTTTGGTCACGGTATTCAAAAGATCTACCAGAACATCATCTCAAAAGCAACAACCTATAGCGGTGCGGCTTGCACCACAACTGGATGCAGTAATAATGGGAATACGGTCTATGAACTAGCATCCCCTTTCCGCAATCATGAATATATTGCGCGTGTAGACTACAACCTCAGCAAACGACAGAATGTTTTTGGCCGCTGGATCGTCGATACGCATACTAAAACGAATCCACTCGGTGATGGCACTCTTCCGACGACTGCTTACCATGACGCTGGGCCAGCCAACAATGTCATTCTCTCGCATACGTTTATCATTTCTCCGTCTACTTTCAACGAGTTTAGCTTTGCCTCATTATGGTCATCCATCAATCAAACTGCACAGGGAACGGATTGGCTTAAATCCACGTATGGACTTAGCTATACACCCATTTATCCTGACGCGGGACCAAAGCTTGGCATTCCACTCACCAGTGTCTATGGCTACACGACGTTTGATGATGATCGATTTCTTAATCGCTCTCACACGACCTATCTGCAAATACAGGATATTTATACCAAGGTAGCTGGTCCTCACACGATAAAAGTAGGAGCGTACATTGGAAGGAACCGTAAAGACCAGAACGGAAAGCCTTACTACAATGGGAATGTTAGTTTTACCACGTCAGATAGTACCAATACGACGGGTAATGCACTTGCGGATGCACTGCTCGGAAACTTTGCGAACTACTCAGAAGTGGCCAGCGATACCTATGCCTTCTTCCGTCTATGGCAGGCTGCAGCTTATATTGATGACACGTGGCGTATTCTGCCAAAACTGTCTCTGAATTGGGGCGTTCGTTTTGAGTGGATGACCCCCTGGACTTCGCAGCAGGATAATCTTGCATCGTTCTATCCAGAGTATTACGACCCAACTCAAGCAGTAACTGTGAACCAGGATGGCACTGTTGTCTCTGGATCCGGTAATCGATACAACGGTATGCGCCGCGCGGGAAATGGCGTTCCATCAAGTGAACTCTCCAGAGTTACCAATGGGCAGAGTGCTGATGTGTTGAGCGTGCCGACGATTGGCAAGCGTGGTTTCTACTCTGCTCAAAGGGTCATTGCCCCCCGCTTCGGATTTGCCTATGATCTCTATGGGGACGGGACTACTGCATTACGGGGAGGCTTCGGGCTATTTTACGATACACCTCAGGGCAATGTGGCCTACTCTGCGCTGAATGCTCCGCCGTACCTTGAGAGTGAAACTATTCAGAACGGTAACATGGACAGTCTTTCTTCTTACGCTGGGCAGGCAACAACTCACACTATTGGTGATATGTACTCAGTTAGCTCCCATGAACAACGGGCTTATGTCTATCAGTATAATTTTGGTATCCAGCAACAACTGGATAAGGGTATGTTTCTCCAGATAAACTATATCGGGAACCAAGGCAGACACCTTCTTCACGATCCAGACATCAATGGCGTCGATCCTGATTTAGAAGACGCAACATTCAAAGTCAATTCGAGCGTCAATGTGAACTATCTTCGGCCATACAAGGGATATGGCGCTATTTACCAATATAGGACAGATGCAGACTCGAATTATAACGGGCTGCAGGCAAACCTAAATCGCCGGGTTGGTAAGGGTCGCTTTACAGTGGCCTATACTTGGTCAAAGTCACTGTCGACTTCGAGTGGAGACACAGATGTCGCACATATCTTTCCCTACTCGAAGACCTATTACTATGGATACACAACATTTGATCGCAGGGAACTGATCAGCGCAACTTACATGGTGGCATCGCCTAGCTTTCGTGGCCATAATGAAATTCTGCGTGGTTCATTGGGAAACTGGATGCTTACGGGAACAGGCCGCTATCAGGGGGGGCAACGCCTTACCCCGACAGGTACTGATACCCTGGGAGTTGGTGGAAGAGCACAATACAATGGCTACCCTGTGGTTTATCCTCATAAATGGTCGGCTTGGTGGGATCCTATCAGCCCTGGGGATGTTGTGAACTTTCAGCCACCGGCAGTTGGAGCGATTGGTAATAGCCCGAAGGGCATTATTATTGGACCGAGTTATATCGATCTCAGCATCTCTGCTCGAAAGACGTTCAACTACCATACTCGCTATCACCTGACAGCTGACCTGAGCGCATTCAATGTGATGAATCATCCTAATTTCAGCATCCCGGGCGTGAATGTAAATAGTGTAACCACTGTCAAGAATTCAGATACCACGGTAGATCATAGTTCAATTGGGATAACTTCTGCGAAAGCTCCACGCCAAATACAGGGTGGACTTAGGCTTGTCTTCTAGGGGAAATTTGTTCGTGTCTGCTTGGCGCTCTTGGGCCGTGTTTGAAATCTCTGCTGAAAATATTTTGGAGTGAATGCAATGACTCGTTTTTCTCGATATACAGTGGTGCTGAATGCGTTGTTTTTCGTGACGGTTTTCCTGGTTGGTTTTGGGCACTGCCTCGCGCAATCGACTGCTACCGCACAGGTGTCTATAGCCAACGACTTTGGCACTGCGTCTGGAGTTGCAGTTGACCCAGTCGGCAATGTCTATGCCACGGATAGCGCGTACAGCACACTGCTGGAATTCACAGGAGGAAATGGAGCAGCGTCGCCGCTACTTAGCGGTTTATCTACGCCTGGACAGGTTGCAGTCGATGCTTCCCGTAATGTTTATGTTGCTAACGGGAGTTCCAATGTTGTTTACAAGTATGCCTACAGTAGTGGATCTCTCAATCTGAATTCGCCGATAAGTATTGGAAGCGGCTTAGGAACAGTTACAGGTGTTGCAGTAGATATTTCCGGAAACATCTACATTGTCGATTCCGGGAAAAAACAGGTTGTCAAGATATCCGGGACAACGCAAACGGTTATTGCCTCAGGACTCGCATCGCCACAACAGATAGCTGTAGACAAAGTCGGAAACGTTTATATTGCGGATGCAGGCGCGAACACAGTAATCTATTTGCCTGCCGGAGGCGGAGCCGCGTCAACGGTTGGCAGCGGCTTAAGTGCGCCTGCTGGCGTTGCAGTTGATCTGAATAATAACGTCTATATAGCGGATACAGGCAACAATGTAATTAAGAAGGTTCCATATAGTAGCGGTGCTCCCGTCACAGCCAGCCAGATCACGCTATCGGCTTCAGTAACGTCTCCGACTAGCCTCGCGGTAGATACGCTCGGCAGTCTCTATATTGCTGGTTCTGGAACCCTGACACATTTTTCGAATGGAGCGATCTACTTCGGACTGCTGCCTGTTAGCGAAAGCAGCAAGCCGACACCTGTGACTATTACCTTCACCTCTGCGGTTGCACCTGCAGCAATTAAAGTCGTTACCTCTGGACTGTCAGGATATGACTTCAACGATGCGGGGGGGGGGACCTGCGCTGTTGGAACAACTTATGCTGCGGGGAGTAGTTGCATCGTCAACGTAACGTTTACGCCGATTTATGCCGGAGCACGAGCTGGCGCGATTGTCTTCTACGACTCAAGCAATAAAGTAGTATCGAGCACCTATATCGGTGGCGGCGGTCTTGGGCCGGTTCTCACCTTCGATCCTAGTACCACATCGGCGCCATCCACCACTCTGAGTACCTCCATTACGCTTTCTGGCCCACACGGAGTGAAGTTCGATAGTGTAGGCAATACATTCTTTGCCGACACCGGTAATAATCGCATCGTAGAGCTATCAACAAGCGGAATCGCGACGGTGGCCTTAGCGACCGGCACCATCGGGATGAACGACGTAGCGATTGATGGCGCTGGAAACCTGATCATTCCGGATCTCAGTGGAGGCCGCATCTTGAGCTATCCCTACGAGAATGGCACTTGGAGCTTGGCCGATGTCGTCGTGCTCGGCACTGGCTATACAAGGCCGCGAGTCGCCAACGTTGATATAGCCGGAAATATCTATTTCTGTGACACAGGCAACAACAAAATCTACGAATTGCCGAACGGCGGGACACAGATCCAACTCAATAGCGGTCTGACCAAGGGGTGTTACGGGGTCGCGGTGGATCTTTACGGCAATCTGGGCGTTACCGATAACAGCGCCTCGGCAGCGTATTACATCCCAGTTAATGGGGCAGCGGCGTACAGCGTTGGCTCTGGTCTCAGCGCCCCATGGGGTGTTACGTTCGATGCATCTGGAAGTATGTTCGTCGCCAATACCACCTCTACCACCTCTACTCCCCTTACCCGTATCCCAAATGAAAATGGCATGCTGTCCACTACGGACCAGCAACAACTGACATATAACAAACCATTCAGCATTGCTGTTAGTCCGATCGGTGACATAATCAGCGTCCCGTATTATGGCAAAACTGCCCCTACCACATATAATTCACTCACTCGTTCAGCGATCACTCATGCGTTTGGCAGCCTTGCCGTTGGAAAGCCTGCAACCGCAGTCGCGATTATCGTCGGTAATTCTGGCAATCAGGCGCCTGTCTATACACAGACCGCAGGATTTGCGTTGCTTGGCGATGTCGATGATTTCTCGCTTACCGCAACGGTCGTTGGGACTAAGACTACTCCACTTCCAATCTATCCTATCTGCGATTTCTCCAGTCAACTACAACCAGGCTATACATGCTACATCGGAGTCGACTTTACGCCGACATCCCTGGGGGTTACCCGTGCAGCCACTGCACAGCTACCCACCCAGGCGCTCACAACACCAGTGATTAATCTGACTGGGACAGGTCCTGGAACTGCTGCAACGGTTGATGCGGGACTGGCGCTTACCCTTACCTCGCCTACAGGTACACCCGCCATAGGGCAGTCTCTGACTATCACAGCAACAGCAAACGCAGCTGCAACTGGAGCTGTAACGCTCAGCGTCGATAATACGGCAATATCCTCTGTGGAACTGACAAATGGTAGTGCTGTCTTCACTATTCTTGCTGGTCTCAGAGTTGGCAGTCATACGCTAACTGCTACCTATGCAGGAGATACAACTTACAAACCCACTGCCACAGCACCTTCGCTCTTAGTGACGGTTGTTTCTGCAACGCCCACTCTGACTCTTGTTGCAAGCGGCTCAAATATTGATGCAGCGCAGGCAGAGCAGTTCACGGGGAATATTGCCACGCAAAGCGGACTGCCGACACCGAGCGGAACTTTTACCTTCTTCGATGGAAGCACCAGTATTGGTATGGTAACTGTGAGCAGTGGGACCGGTAGCTTCACATCTACTAGCCTTACGTCAGGTACACATAAAATCACGTTCACCTATAGTGGCGATACGGTCTATGCTAGCGGAACATCCAACTCAGTGACGGTGACCGTCAGGAGCTATGTTACTACATCAACATCATTGACCAATACGCCCGCACCACCCAGCGGAGGATATGTTTATGGTACAGCACTTACAGCAACAGCCGCCATTTCATCAGCCCAAAGCACGCCAGCGCTGTCCGGTAGCGTGATCTTCAATCTGGATGGAGTTGTGCAGAGCCAGACCGTCAGTAATAATAGTGCGACAGTTAGCTTATCTCCCAGCGCCGGATCTCATATATTGATTGCCAGCTACTCCGGCGACTCAACCTATGACTCAAGCATGTCTAACAGCATTATTTTTACTACTCTTCAAGCAAATACAACCACTACGCTTGCATCGTCATCTACCGCCTTTTATGCCGGAACGAAGATAACCCTTACTGCGACAGTTAGTTCATCTTCTACCATCCCGACGGGCTCCGTTACATTCAAAAATGGCGCTTCGACACTCGGAACAGCTACCTTGGCTAATGGCATAGCTAAACTGATAACGTCAAGCCTGCCCTCTGGAACAGAAAATATCACAGCAAGCTATGCTGGCGACACAAACGCCGTAGCAAGCGTTTCCTTGTCGATTCCTATTCACATTACCATCAATCAGACGACTCTCACGGTGAGCAGTTCGTCTATCATCGTCTATTCTGGTACTACGCCAACAATTACAGCAACGCTTGGCGACTCAGCGCCTAGTACAGTCGTTGTGCCACCAAGTGGTGTTGTCACATTCATGGTCAATGGCACTGCCGTTGGTACACAAAATATGGCGACTTCCGGGACGGCAGCCCTTCCGCTGTCGCTTCCAGCGGGAATCAATTACATCACCGCGACGTATGCTGGCGATAACGACTATGCGTCAAGTGCGACAACAGCTACCTATTCCGTTTATGTAGCACCAACATCAGGCTGGGCTGGAGACTATGCAATTACGGCTACCCCAAATCCTATAACGATCAACATAGGGACAGCAGCCACTATAACGGTGACAGCAACGCCAAGTAATAACTACTATGGTTTTGTGCAGATCACTTGCGCGGGACTACCGATCTATACGAACTGCATGGTGGATCCAGATCAGCTAACCCTAGATGGAACTGGCGTAGCGAAGAGTACCACTCTTACGATCCGTTCGCAGGCGCCAGTATTGGTAGGACATCTGGATACAAAACGACGGATTATTCAGATGTGCGGGGCCTCTTGGGGTGGTTTGCTCCTTCTCCTCTTGCTGGGCACCTTCCGCAGAGGAAGAAAAGTACTTCGTTCGACAGGTGTTAATGGCATTCTTACTGTGCTCCTGCTTTCTTTCGGGATATGGTCCATGACTGCATGTGGTGGGCATCCAGCAGCATCGACGCCGGCAGGTACTTACGCCGTTAATGTTTCGGCCACTGGATCTGGAGGCTTAGCTCATACCTACTCAGTGCAGATGACCTTTAAATAGGTTGCTTCGTGCTCGGTTTATGGGTTGCGGCCTTCATGAAAGCGGAGCAATCGGTAAAATCCGCTAACTGCTTTAACGTAACCGGAGAAGACAGTATGCATTGCAAGAAAGCGCTTGTACGTTGCAATCGAATCAGGGAAAACCGCGAGGTCTCAGTCAAAAGACACATTTTCGGACTGTTCCTTATTCTGACGCTTCTGTTATGTCTGCCGTCTAGGGGGCAGCAACAAGAGTCTGGATCTCAGCCGTTTAGCATCAAGGTGAATTCCCGAATTGTGCTTCTCGATGTGGTTGTAACGGACAAGAAGGGCAATATCGTAACAGATCTGAAAGCTGGGGACTTTAACATATTTGAAGACAATATTCCTCAGCGCATTCGCAACTTCGAGAGTCCTGCAAGCCATGAGTTGCCGAAAAACTCTGGAATTATTGTGCGCTCGACGGCTGACCTTCCTAAGATTGGTGCGGCTCCGGTAACAATTCTCGTCTTAGACGAGTTGAATACTTCGTTTGAAGACATGGCCTATGCGCGCAACCGAATTGAAAAATATTTGAATGCACAGCCCCCAAATCTAACTCAGCCGACTACGTTGCTTGCAGCAACCAATACCCGGTTCGATGTGGTGAAAGACTTTACGCAGGATCGTGCTGCATTGCTTGTGGCACTTAATAAGCATTTTCCCGAATTTCCATGGAAGATGCGAAAGAGTGGAGCGAATGGATCGGGCGCCTTCGAACGAATGAGCCTGTCGCTGAACTCACTCTATCAAATGGCTGAGGCGACACGCGGAACGCCAGGTCGAAAGACCGTTATTTGGGTTGGTAAGGGGTTCCCCTCGGTAAATCTACTGACGCTCGATGATAGTTCAACGGCTCTACTACAGGATGCCATTAAGCGATTAACTACATCTTTACTACAGTCAAGAATTACCCTTTATACGATTGATCCTGCGTCTACGCTCTCATCGGTTGGATCGATCGCAACTTCTGAAGATTTGGAGGAGTATGAGAGTCGAAGCGATGGGGAGCCATTCGCCGACGAAGTTAAGTTTTCTACGCTTGCTCCTGCAACCGGGGGCCGTGCATTTTTTTCTCGCAACGATATTGATACAGAGGTGGCAACCAGCGTAGCGGATGGGGCCAACTACTACACACTCTCTTATGCGCCTACCAGTTCTTCAGAAGAGAATGCAAAATATCGCCAGATCCGCATTAAGATGATAAATCCCAATCTATTAGCTTCTACACGGGATGGGTATTACGCACATGCCAGTAGCTCGTCCACAAACAAGACTGCGGAGGATGCGCCGAAGAATACGCGTGAAGAACTTGAAGCAGAACTAGGGAAAGCAGCCTTGGGCTCACTCGTCTACAACGGTCTGACAGCTAGCCTTGAGCATGGGACGGACAACCACCTTAAGCTCGGAGTCATTTCCGGCGGCTTGGCTTGGACCGACCTATATGGCGGAAAGCTGCAAGCCGAGGTAACCGTTCTCCAAGTTGCGTTTTCTGCCAAAGGTAAGATTCTGGCACATTCTTCGCAAGAGCTTTCAGCGGTAGTCGATGTAAAGCACCCAGATGAGAAGGTGGTCTTTCTCCTCCCGGCCCAGATTCCTCCCGGCACTAGTCGCATACGAGTAGTAGTCCGTGATGCGCTTACCGGTAAGATCGGAACGGTTGATTTAAACCTCTAGGGAGGGTCTGCACAAGTCATTTGTCGTGAGCGCATCACGAACCCCAGTGTCAGTGCGCAGTGATTTCGGCGAGTCTCTTTTCGTGGCGCAGCTACCACTGGTCGGTAAGCGTGGGGTGTTGGCCGGATGTACATGGAGCGGGGGAGGCTTCAGGATAATTGTATGTCTGAAGCGAAGCTTGAGCTGGATGGGAGTAGCCGTCCTAATGGCGACGCATTTCGAGGGCAAGGTCACTTAGATCCCCATAAGACAAGTTATTAATTGATGTTATGCAGTCCTAACCAGATGCGGGAAAAGCTGCACGGAAATTGGCACTTGATAACAACGGTTGCTTGTCACAGGTGTCCTAAGTCAGAAGTTCGTTGAACTATAGGTCGGGCCTTCAGTCCTCTAGCTTTATAGCCTTCTGAAAGTTGCGCTGTGTGGTGGATCGGTCTTCGCGGGATGTATCTCTCGTGGGAGAAAGGGGTGGGCGGTTGCGATTGAACCGAGGGCTTCGGGGTCCTTCGGCTGCGTCTGGCGCAAAAAGCGTGCCAGACTTCGCTCAGGATGACAGCTCCGTGGGAGGGACGGTCTGTGTGCTCAGAGCGGTTCCCCAATGGTGTAGAGTGTGGCGACAGGAGCGAAATGCGGGATTCCCCCCCTTCACTCGTGTTCGAGGGTCAGAATGACAATTTTGACAACCCTATAGCAACAGGGAAAATACTCTAGGATGAGAGGGGGGATTGATGAGGGAGAAGAGATACAGGACGCGGTCGGCGGAGGAGACGCTGGCATTGGGCGAGAAGATTGCGGCGATGCTGCGACCGCCGTTGGTGGTGATTCTGCGCGGGGAGGTGGGAGCGGGAAAGACCACGCTGGTCAAGGGAATTGCCGCGGCGTTGGGCGCGGCGACGGAAGACGAGGTGACCAGTCCGACGTTCACCATTGTGCGTGAGTACGTGGGGCGCGAGGTGCGGCTGTTTCATCTCGACCTGTACCGGCTGGAGACAGAGGAGCAGATCGCCGTGCTGGGGCTCGACGAGATGGCGGGGTATGAGAACTCGCTGGTGCTGATTGAGTGGGGCGAGCGATTCGAGAGCGTGGTGAAGATGGCCGGCGGAGAGATCTATATGGAGCAGGGCGACGAGGATGAGCGCGGGTTGATCGTGCGGCTGAAGGAGTAGGGCGCACCGGCAGCGGCACCGGCAACGGCGAAATACGGGGATTCTTCGCTTCGCTCAGAATGACAATCTGATGTTACGCAGTCCTGGCCAGATGCGGGAAAAGCTGCACGGAAATCGGCACTTGATAACAACGGTTGTTTTCACTCGGTCTTTGACCGCGTAAATTCGTGCCATCCCACCCTTGCGGCGAAGACAAGTACGCCGCAAGGATGGGGCACCCACTGAGGTACAACGTCAAGCGGTCAGAGATCTCGTGTCCTGAGTCAGAAGTTCGTTGAAGTATAGTTCGGGCCTTCAGCCCTTTGTCTTTGTACGGAACGCAACCCTAGGCCTTCGGCCTAGGCTGGTATAGAGCGGGCCTTTGGCCCTTGGTTTTGTGCAGCGAAGTTTTTGTGCT
>Ga0182011_10002967_pt1 | contig 14075 bp, 8 predicted proteins | sample 711E1DmetaG_FD_120481 | JGI IMG/M metagenome (GOLD analysis project Ga0182011, IMG submission 120481) | Permafrost microbial communities from Stordalen Mire, Sweden - 711E1D metaG | ecosystem: Environmental > Terrestrial > Soil > Wetlands > Permafrost | place: Sweden: Stordalen | collected... | reverse complement strand
CGCGGTCGGTGACGAGCACACCACCCAGGCGCGGGCCGGACTCGAATAATACGTAGCGGACATCCGTGCCGGACTGCCGCTTCTCTTCAATCGTGAACGCGGCCGAGAGGCCGGAAATTCCACCGCCGATGATGGCAATGTGTTTCATTCTGTTTCATTCTGTGCTACGAGCTGTCGGGCTTGCGACTGCGAACTAATCCTGCAAGCGCCTCGGTTAAAATCCGCGAGCCGTTGAGCGACTCGGCTCGCCACAATCGCATGCCTTCTTTTTCCGCGAACTGTTTGAAGGCGATGTCGATATCGTAGAGCACTTCGACGTGGTCGCACACAAATCCTATGGGCTGCAGGAAGACACCGCGATGGCCTGCCGCCTTTAAATTCCTGATCGTTTCCTCTACCGTGGGTCCGATCCACGGGCCGCCGGACATGCCCTGGCTCTGGAAGGCGAAAGTCCAGTCGTCGGCTGCAAGGTCTGCTTCTTTCGCCACCCACTGGGCGGTTTCCTTGGCTTGCCTCTCGTAGGGATCGCCTTCAGTGATTGTGCGCTGCGGGACGCTGTGCGCGGTGAAGATTACGGGCAGCTTGGCTCCGTTTTCGGCGCTGGCTTTTCCCCAGCCCGCGCGTAATTTTTCCGCGAACGCTTTGGCGAGCAGCAGCTCATCGTGCCACTCCTCGATGAAGTCCAATTCAAAAGGAAGATTCCCGTAGCCGACAACGGCGCTACGATAGAGGCCGACGCTGGTCCGCGAATTCTGCGGCGCGAGACAGATGGCAATAGCACGCTCGTAGCGTTGGCTCGCAATTGCCTTTACCGCATCGGCAATGAAGGGCTTCCAGTTGCGCATGCCGGCGAAGACTGGCATCTTCAACGACTGCGAGAGTTGATCGGCTTGCAAGAGGGTCCAGCAGGGGAGCGGCGAAAACCCGATCAGCGAATAACGACGACAAATTTCTTCGGTCACCACTGGCGGCAAGGGACGTCCGCCGGTGACATAACCTAGGAATTCGGGAACCTGGCCGGGGTTCTCGGGACTGCCGTGGGCCAGTAGAAGCACGGCGGTTTTCGCGGATAGTTGCGAAGACTGTTCCGCAGCGGCAAACGAACTGACCTGATTGGCGCAATAGCACTGGCCAGCAAGGCCCAGCGGGCAGGCCGTCATTTCCTTGACCCCGTCTTCAACACCATCTTGCGCTCGGTCTTGGGCCCCGTTTTAAACTCCGCCGAATGCTCGCGGATGAAATCACAGAGCGCCTTCACATTCTCCACCGGAGTTTCGGGAAGAATACCGTGGCCGAGATTAAAGATGTGGCCAGTTCGTCCTCCGGCGCGTCGCAGAATGTCCCCGGCCCGCGCCTCGAGTTCTTTCCAGTCGGCGAAGAGCAGCACCGGATCGAGATTGCCCTGCACCGCTCCTTTGAAGCCGAGGCTCTGCCATCCGGTATCGAGCGGAATGCGCCAGTCAAGGCCAATGACTTCGGCACCGGTTTCCTGCATCGACGGTAGAAGAGTCGAACTGTCGGTGCCGAAATAAATCACGGGCACCCCTGTTTTTTGTAGTCGCTTCACCAGGTCCGTCGCATGCGGCAGAACGTAGCGGCGATAATCGTCGACGCTCAGGCAGCCCACCCAGCTATCGAAAATCTGTATGGCGTCGGCCCCAGCACGCACCTGCTCGGCGGAATATTCGGCGGTCACCGCGACCAGCTTTCGCATCAACTCGTTCCACGCGGCGGGTGCGGAGTACATCATCTGCTTGGTAAAGATATAGTTGCGCGAGCCTCCGCCTTCGATCATGTAGCTGGCGAGCGTGAAGGGCGCACCGCAGAAGCCGATGACGGGCAGTGTGTCACCAAAGTGCTTGCACACGAGTTTCACGGCTTCAGAAACGTAGCCGAGGTCGGCGGCGTGATCGGTGCGCAGGCGGCCAACGTCCTCGGAAGTGCGCACCGGCTTTTCAATTTTCGGTCCCTCGCCGGCCGAGAAGTGAAAGGGCAGTCCCATGACTTCGAGCGGGAGAAGAAGATCGGCGAAGATGATGGCCGCATCGACCCTGAGAATCTCGGCCGCTTCAATGGTGACCTGGGCCGCGACCTCCGGCTTCTTACAGATCTCAATCAGGGAATATTGCTTGCGGATGGCGCGGTACTCAGGCATATAGCGTCCAGCCTGGCGCATGAACCAGACCGGCGTGCGCTCCGTGGCCTGAGCCTTGGCGGCGCGAACAAACAGAGAGTTGGGGGCAGACATGAACCCTCCAATTTAGCATCTTTGGGCGAACTGGAGCCGAAGTGATGCCGGCGCCAAGTCACCGGGCAAAGTGCCTCCACGATACCGCTCAGACGGGCATAGCCGCTGGGATGACGGGCGGATCCCATCGTGGTTTGGCCGATTAAACGTCGGCGCCGAATCACTTCTTCGTCTGCAAAAGAGCGACCGACCGCTTTTCGTCGATCAGGTGTCGTCGGCCATCTTCGCTGGTGGTCGCCCCCTGCTTGATGAGTTCGATCACCTGCGCGGGTGTGAGCGAAGGATCGAGCGCGAATAGCTTGGCCGCGAGATTCACCACGTTCGGAGAAGCCATGGAAGTGCCGGACAGCCGAACCTTCGCCCCGCCAGGGACATAGCTTTCCACGTTGTAGCCGTCCGCGTCGACGACCACCGTGTCTCCGTAGCTGGTGAATGAAGTTTCGTCTCCGGCCTGATTCACTGCGCCCACCGCAATGAGGTTCGGGAGATGCAGCGAGGCCGGGACATCGGCAAGAAAGCCGGCGTCGCTGTCGCTGTTTCCAGCGGCGGTCACGAATAGAGTGTTCGGCGCATTCTTGATGGCCGTCTCGACGGCATCGCGCCAGATCGCGTACAACTCAGCGGCCCGCTTCTTGCGCGCTGCAGGATCGGCTCCGCCGCCGGTCTTGGAAATCCAGGTTTCAAACTCCTGCGGCTCGTCTCCCCAGCTCATGTTGACCACGCGCACGTTGCGCGTGCGGAAGTAATCGGACATCTGCTGAAATGCAGCGCCCAGATGGCGAGCCCATTCGGGCGTGGGAGGAAACGGCAAGTCGGGCAATTGATCGTTAAAGCGGGCGACCACCAGGCGGGCGGCGGCATTGCCTCGCACCGCGATCCCGGCACAGTGCGTTCCGTGCACATAAAAATCGAGCACCTTCTCCCACTCAAAGAGCTGATGTATCTGGTCCGGTGATAGCGTAGCGAAAGTCTTTTCCAGCGCATCCGCTTCGGGCGAGTCGATGCCATTTTCAATGTCCAGTCGCCCTTGGATCCGCTCGCGGAATTCCGGATACGCTTTCTGTTGCTCGGCGGTGAGGGGATACAGCCAGGTTGTAGACGGGTCTCCGCGATCATCGAATGCCAAACCATGCGTGCCGCTGGCCGTCGGTTTTGGGTCGGTGAACACTTGATCGGGGAAGGTCGAAACGTCGACGCCGGAGTCCCAAATCGCGACCAATACCGGAGATAGATTCTGATCATTGGTAAGGGTGACTTCACGCATGGCCCAGATATCGGGTTTCACTACATTGTGGGCCGCGATGTACTTCTTTAGAACTTCGCCGCGGGCAGGGAGCAACTGGATGGCGTTCTGCAAGGCATTTCGTGTCGAGATCAGACCCCAGGCTTCGGTGTTGTCCAGCGCGCCGGACTTCTTGACCGCAGGATCGAGTTCGGTCTCCACATCGCCGATAGCAACCGATTTCGTGTAGAGCCGGCTGCTGGCATAAGATCCCTTGATCGAGTCCTGAACCACATCCCATGGCAGCGGGTCGATCGCTTTGTGATAATGCTTCTTGAAAGCCGCCATGAAGGCAGCGCCATGGGTCGCTTTGACGTCGATTGCCGCCTGCAGCCTGGCGCGCGCAAAGAGGCCGGTGATCAGCTTCGCGGATGGCTTCTCGGTCAAAGCACGCAGGGTTTCGATGGTCTCCAGCGCGCCCGGGTAGTCGCCGGCTAGTTCCTGTAAATCGAGCTTGGCCGAAAGCAGGGTCCGCAGGGTAGATTTATCGTCGATCGCATAATCACGAAAGACGCTGTCGAGGTCGGCGCGAACTTTGGCCGCGAAGCCATTGAAGGTGGCATCGTCCGCTTGCACCAACGCGGAAGCCGAGCCAGTTACCGGATAGCTGAAGCGAGGCAGGTCAGCCTGGCTGCTGACTTTCTTCTTTGCATCCGGCTGTGACTGGGCAAAAGGCGCGACCAGCAGCAGAAGCCAAACCAGACTACGCGCGATCCGATGACGCTCGATCATGAAAACACCTCAAATTGAAATAAAAGCAGATGTGGGACCCCGGGATAGGCGGCAGTCTAGTGACCGAGTGAGATCCTGTCAACCCGCACTGCGGAAGGCTCTGGAGTTTCGACGTGAGGCGCCAGGCATTGTTGCGATTGCTCCCAGGTCTCGAAAAGCGCGAGACCTGGGGCACCCGGCCCTGTGCTGTCACGAAGCGATCGGTTGTTCTTTGGAGACCAGCGGAGCGGTCAGCGGCATCGCCTTTGTCCGCAAGTAAGCATCCACGCTCGCCGCCGTCTTTCGGCCTTCGGCGATTGCCCATACAACTAACGACTGCCCCCGCCGCATATCGCCTGCCGCGAAAACTCCCGGCACCGATGACATATTGTTCTGGTCCGTGGACACGTTGCCGCGCGCATCGACCTTCACTCCCAACTGGTCGATCATCCCATTGCGGACCGGTCCGACAAAGCCCATCGCGATCAGTACCAGATCCGCTTCCATCGTGAATTCAGTGCCAGAAATCGGCTCGAATTTTGGCGGCGGCCCAACCCTCACGGCATGCAGTTGCTGAACTTGACCGTCGTTAGAGCCGGTGAACTTAGTGGTCGCCAGGCTCCAGTCGCGCACGCCACCTTCTTCGTGTGCGCCTTCGGTGCGCAGTTGCATCGGCCAGAGCGGCCAAGGCGTAAGCGGCGAGCGCTCGTCGGGAGGCTTGGGCATGATCTCGAACTGGTGCACGGAATGAGGCTTTTGCCGATGGCAGGTTCCGAGACAATCGGCGCCGGTATCGCCGCCTCCAATGATGACTACGCGCTTGCCGGTCGCCAAAATCTCCGCTTCGGGCTCGATGCTGTCGCCCAGACATCGCCGGTTCGACTGCGGCAAGAACTCCATCGCGAAATGAATTCCTTTCAGTTCGCGTCCCGGGACGTTCAAATCGCGCGGCCACTCTGCTCCGCCGGCGAGCACAATCACATCGAATTCTTGTCGCAGATCTTCTACCGCGACATTCTTGCCCACCTCCGCTCCGGTAACGAATTTCACACCCTCGGCGGACATCTGTTCCAGGCGGCGATCGATGATTTCCTTCTCTAGTTTGAACTGCGGGATCCCGTAGCGCAGCAAGCCGCCGATGCGGTCCGCCTTTTCGTAGACTGTGACGGAGTGTCCCGCGCGGCACAACTGTTGGGCCGCCGCCAGTCCCGCGGGGCCCGAACCAACGATCGCGACTGTTTTCCCGGTGCGGACTTTTGGCGGCTCGGGATGAATCCAGCCTTCGGCAAACCCGCGCTCCACGATATTTTTTTCAATTTGCTTGATCGTCACCGGAGGCTGATTGATCCCGAGCACACAGGACGCTTCGCACGGCGCGGGACAAATCCGCCCAGTAAATTCCGGGAAGTTGTTGGTCGCGTGCAATTGGCGCACCGCTTCTTTCCAACGTCCGTGATAAACCAGATCGTTCCAATCGGGAATCAGGTTGTTGACGGGACATCCCGTCTGGCAAAAGGGGACGCCGCAATCCATGCAACGCGCACCTTGGGTTCGAAGGTTGGTTTCGGGAAAATCGAGATAGATTTCAAACCAATCGTTGACCCGCTGCGTCACCGGCCGTCGAGGGGCAAGCTCACGCGTGTATTCAAGGAACCCCGTGTCCTTACCCATGTTGCACCTGCTGGGACGGGGACAAGACGGCCATCGGGAGGCTTGGGATGTACGGCTGGCGTCTGCGGCTCACTCCCAGCACTCGCTTGTGCTCGTGGGGGAAGACCTTGATAAACCGGGACAGCGCCTCAGACCAGTTGTCGAGAATCCACGCAGCACGTGGGCTGCCGGTCAGTTCCAGATGCCGCGCCACGAGACCCTTGACGAGATTTGTCTCGACCAGTTGGCCTTCGACGAACTGCGCATCCTGTGCTTCGAGAATGGGCTCCAAGTCAACCGAGTCCAGATTGCAGCGCTTTTCGGTGAAATCTCCGCGCTCGTCAAATACATAGGCGACGCCACCACTCATGCCGGCGGCAAAATTTCTGCCGCAGGCTCCCAGCACTAGCACCAAGCCCTTGGTCATATATTCGCAGCCGTGGTCGCCGACTCCCTCAACCACCGCGGTCGCTCCGGAGTTACGCACTGCAAAGCGTTCCCCGGCGACTCCGTTGAAAAATGCTTCTCCGCTAGTCGCACCGTAGAGAGCAACGTTGCCAATCAGGATGTTATTTTCGGGAGCGAAACTTGACCGCCGCGGCGGATACACAATCAATCGTCCGCCGGAGAGACCCTTGCCTACATAATCGTTAGCCTCGCCTTCGAGCGTGAGAGTAACTCCGTTAGCCAAAAACGCGCCCAGGCTCTGCCCTGCCGATCCGTCGAGGTGAATCCGAATCGTATCGTCGGGCAAGCCGACGGACCCATGGCGGCGAGCGATCGCTCCGCTCAGCATGGTTCCCACGGAGCGATGAACATTGCGCACCGGCAGTTTGATCTCAACCGGCACCAGGGCTTCGATTGCAGCCTGCGATTCGGCAAGCAGCCGATGATCGAGCGCCTGTTCCAATCCGTGGTCCTGGGCCTGCACGCGGCGGCGCGCGACGCGGGAGGGCACATCAGGGCTATGAAGAATGGCCGACAGATCCAGGCCGCGTCCCTTCCAGTGATCGACGGCTGGCTGCACGTCGAGCAGATCGACGCGTCCGATCATATCGTCGATCCGGCGGATGCCTAGTTCGGCCATGTACTGCCGCACCTGTTCGGCCAGAAAGAAGAAGAAGTTGATGACGTGCTCCGGCTGCCCTTGAAATCGCTTGCGCAGCACGGGATCCTGGGTGGCGATGCCCACCGAGCAAGTGTTGAGATGGCACTTGCGCATCATGACGCAACCCATCGCAATCAGCGGCGTGGTGGCGAAACCGAACTCTTCGGCGCCGAGCAGCGCCGCGATGACAACATCGCGGCCGGTCTGCAGTTTGCCGTCCGTCTGTACGCGAATTCGGCTGCGCAGATCGTTTAACAAAAGCACCTGCTGCGTCTCCGCCAAACCAAGCTCCCAGGGAATGCCGGCGTGCTTGATCGAACTCAACGGCGAAGCGCCCGTGCCTCCGCTGTCGCCGCTGATCAGGACAACATCCGCGTGTGCCTTGGCAACGCCCGCCGCCACCGTGCCCACTCCGACTTCTGCGACCAACTTCACCGCGATACGGGCTTGCGGATTCACATTCTTCAGGTCGTAGATCAGTTGCGCCAGGTCTTCGATGGAATAGATATCGTGGTGAGGCGGGGGCGAGATCAACCCCACTCCGGGGATGGAATGTCGCAGCCGTGCGATGACTTCATCCACTTTGTGCCCCGGAAGTTGTCCGCCTTCACCGGGCTTGGCGCCCTGCGCCATCTTGATTTGTAACTCATCGGCATTGACGAGATAGTTGGCGGTAACTCCAAAGCGCGCCGACGCGACCTGCTTAACCGCGCTCCGCCGCAGGTCTCCGTTCGCATCCGGCTTGAAGCGCTCTTCATCTTCGCCACCTTCGCCGGTATTGGACTTCCCCCCGATGCGATTCATGGCGATGGCCAGAGTCTCATGAGCTTCTTTGCTGATCGAGCCGAATGACATCGCTCCCGTGTTGAAGCGCTTCACAATTTCTTTGGCGGGTTCGACCTCTTCGATCGGAACTGGCCTGGCGCTCTTCTTCAACTTCATCAAACTGCGCAACGTCGCCAGGTTGGTGCTTTGGTTGTCGATGAGGTCGGTGTATTCCTGAAACGTCTGGAAGCTCCCCTGCCGCACTGCCTGTTGTAGTTTGCTGATGGTCAGCGGATTCAGCAGGTGATACTCGCCGTTGACGCGCTGGTGGTAATTTCCGCCGACTGCCAGTTCGGTCTCGGACTCGGTCAGCGGACGGAATGCGTACTCGTGTTTCAACTGCGCTTCGCGAGCGAGCACGTCGAGACCGACGCCTTCCAAGCGCGACGCGGTGCCCGCGAAATAAGAGTCCACCAGTTCGCGGTTCAGTCCGATGGCCTCGAAAACCTGCGCTCCCTGGTAACTCTGCAACGTTGAGATACCCATCTTGGCGAAGGTCTTCAGCAAACCCTTATTCACCGATTTGATGAAATGCTTCACGGCAAGTTCGGGAGTTACTCCGTCCGATAACTCGCCTCTCCGCGCCAGGCTTTCCACGCTCTCTAACGCCATATAAGGATTGATGGCGCTTGCCCCATAACCACTGAGCAGCGCAAAGTGCATAACTTCACGCGGTTCGCCCGATTCCGTAATCAGCGCGACCTGGGTTCGCGTCTCTTCCTGGACCAGCAGGTTATGCACGGCAGCCAGCGCCAGCAGGCTGGGAATGGGAGCGTAATCCTTATTCACGCCGCGATCTGAAAGAATCAGCAGCGTGTAGCCGGCTTTTCCGGCGAGTGACGCGCGCTGGCACAACTCCTCAAGCGCGCGCTTCAGTCCCGCTTCGCCTTCGCTGACGCGGAACAGCGCGGGTAGCGTGATGGCCAGCAGATCTCCGGTCGAAACGCGGCGCAGTTTCTCCAACTCGATGTTGGTCAGAAGAGGATGCGCCAGCTTCAGCATGTGACAGTTCTCGGGTGCTTCCGAGAGAATGTTGCGCTCGGCCCCGATGTAGCTGATGAGCGACATCACAATCTCTTCGCGAATCGGGTCAATGGGAGGGTTCGTGACCTGTGCGAAGAGCTGCTTGAAGTAGTTGAACAGCGACTGCGGCCGGTCCGAGAGACAAGCGAGCGGCGTGTCCGTCCCCATCGAGCCCACCGGTTCCTGTCCTTTCGAAGCCATGGGGCCGAGGATCATGCGCAAGTCTTCATCACTGTAGCCGAACGCGCGCTGCCGGCGAAGCAGGGTTTCCGCATCGGGGTGGTGCATGCGCGAGGGCGCAGGCAATTGATCGATGGTGATCTGATTGTCTTTGAGCCACTGCGCGTAAGGCTGCCGCGAAGCCAGCCGGTGTTTGATTTCTTTGTCGGGGACGATGCGGCCCTCGCCGGTATCCACCAGAAACATCTTCCCCGGCTGCAGGCGGCCCTTCATCTTCACCTGCTCTGGTTCAATGTCGAGCACACCGGCCTCGGAGGCCATGATGACGTACTCGTCATGCGTGACCACGTACCGTCCGGGGCGCAACCCGTTGCGGTCGAGGATCGCTCCGATAACTCTCCCGTCGGTAAACGCGATGGCGGCTGGTCCGTCCCACGGTTCCATCAAGCACGCGTGGTATTCGTAAAATGCGCGCTTGTCCGGCTTCATGTGGGGATTGCCAGCCCACGCTTCCGGTATCAGCATGGCCATCGCGTGCGGAAGGCTGCGCCCCGCCTGCAACAGAAGTTCCACCGCGTTATCGAAATTTGCGGAGTCGCTGCCATCGGGCGCAATGATGGGATAGAGCTTCTGCAGGTCGTCGCCAAACAACGGCGATTGCAAAATCGACTGGCGCGCGTGCATCCAGTTGACGTTGCCCTTGAGCGTGTTGATCTCGCCGTTGTGCGCGATGTAGCGATAGGGATGCGCTCGTTGCCAACTCGGAAATGTGTTGGTGGAGAAGCGCTGATGCACCAGGCACAACGCGCTGGTTACGTCGGGATCGGAAAGCTCCTTGTAGAAGTTCGTGATCTGCGGGGCAAGCAGGAGACCTTTGTAAACAATGGTGCGGCAAGAAAGCGAAGGGATATGGAACGTCTCCGCATCCTCGATGCCGGATGCCGCCATCTCACTCTCGGCGCGCTTCCGCACCACATAAAGCTTCCGCTCAAAAGCGTCCTCGTCAGTGAATGCGCCGCATCCGACAAATATCTGCTGGATGTAAGGTTGCGAACCTCGCGCCACGCGGCCAATAGCGGACGCAAAGCAAGGGGTATCGCGCCAGCCCAACACTGCCAGGCCCTCCTCGCGCACAATGCGCTCCAGAACTCCTTCGCATTGCAATCGCGGATGTTTCTCCACCGGCAAAAATGTCATCCCCACGCCATAAGCGCCGGGAAGAGCCAGTTCGAAACCCAGTTTGCCGCACTCGCGCACAAAGAACTGGTGCGGGATCTGGAGAAGAATGCCGGCGCCGTCTCCGGTCTCGGGATCGCATCCGCAGGCGCCACGGTGCGTTAAGTTGAGCAGCACCTGGATTCCCTTGCTGATGATTTCGTGGCTTTTGTGGCCGCGGACGTTGGCCACGAATCCAATCCCGCAGGCGTCGTGCTCTTGCGCAGGATGGTACAGACCCTGGGCGGGCGGAGGACCACTCGTTTCTTTTCGACGCGTCGTCATGGGCACGTTTGCAGCATAAGCATCGTTGCGGCACACTTGGCCGCTTCCGGATCAGTCGTTCTTGAGTGGGGACTCTCCCGCAAAGGCTGCGGCGGCGGCGCGCACTCGGCTCAGGAACACACTTCTCTAAGTTCTTACTTACTGCCAGACGAGCGGTAAAGTACAATTCAGAATTTCGATACAAAGGATGCAAATTCCAGGATTTCGCGGTTCCGTGGCGAATTCATCCTATATATCCCCGTGGGACGCGCCCCTCCGTTATAATCCCGGCATAAACGCAATGGATTTCGATCAGCTCATCACGTTTCTAGAAGTGGCTAAACAGGGCAGCTTTTCGCGCGCCGGAGAGAAGGTTTTCCGCTCCCAATCGGCGGTCAGCGCCCAAATCCGCCAGTTGGAGCAGGAGTACGGTGATCGCTTGCTCGACCGCTCGGGCAAGACCGTAAAACTGACCCCGGCCGGACAAGTGTTCTATGACTATGCCGAGCGCCTGAAACGCCTGCGCGAGGAATCGCTGATCGCGGTAGCCGATCATAGCGGCACGCCTCGCGGCACGCTTCGCATTGGCGCCAACGAGACCACTTGCCTGTATGTCCTCCCCGAGGTGTTTGCGGAATACTGCCGGCGCTACCCGCCTGTACAAATCAATATTTACCGGAATTTCAGCTACAAGATCATGGAAAAGCTCGAGAACGGCTCCATCGAAGTGGGCATTCTAACTTTACCCATCCAATCTCCGAGCCTGGAAATCCAACCGATCTTCCGCGACAAGCTGATGTTGATGGTGAGCCCCAACAATCCTCTGGCCAAGCATAAAACGGCGACCATTCGCGACATCGTCAAGCATCCCGTGCTCCTGCCCAAGACCGGCCACACCCGAAGGCTCCTGGACAAACTGCTCCGCCCCCACCGCGATGAGTTGCAAATTCGAATGGAACTGGCCAGCGTCGGCATGATCAAGAGCTTTGTGGCGGCCGATCTTGGAGTTTCTCTGATCAGCTCGTCGTTCGCGCGTGATGAAGTGGCGGCCGGCAGAGTCAAGTTGATCGACTTGGAGGATGTGGAACTTTTTCGCGAACTGGGACTGGCCTACCGCCGCGACCGAACCCTTTCCTGCGCCACCGCCGCGTTTATCGATGTCTTGCGCCAATTTGCCACGTCAACGAAAAGAAAGCACGCTCCGCATCCGGCGTGACCAGCCGCGCTCGATTAGCCCGAGAACCTCCTAAGTCGCGGAGGAAGCTATGTAGTTCACACTCGATCTGCCCCGCCAGGCGTTACTATTGTTGACGGTAGTCCTCGGACGCAGGACCTGGCATGACGAAGCTCAACCTGTTGGTTTCACTCATTACCAAGGACAATGACTTTCAAATGGAACAAGCGGCAGCCGCCGAAGATGCTGCCCGCCGCTTTGATGCCAGCGTTCAGATCGTGTATGCCGGCAATAGCGCCATCACACAAAGCCAGCAACTATTGACTAGCATCCAGAACCCATCCCAGCGCCCGGATGCAATTCTGGTTGAACCGGTTGGCACCGCAATGGTGCAAGTGGCTGCCGCCGCAGTCGCTGCGGGCATCGGCTGGGGACTGATCAATCGTGAAGCCGAATACATTGCCAAACTTCGGGAAACCAGCCGGGCTCCAATTTTTGCCGTCGCCGTTGATAATGAAGAGGCGGGAAGAATCCAGGGAAGACAGTTTGCCGTTTTCCTAAAGGAGGGGGGAGGCATCCTGTATATCGAGGGACCTTCCACAGGCGAGGTTGCCCGGCTACGAAAGTTGGGGATGCAATCCACCAAACCTCGGGAAGTGAGCACGAAAGCGGTCAGGGGAGACTGGACAGAGGCTAGCGGATACAAAGCCGTCAGGTCGTGGCTGGCGCTCGGTACGTCCCAGAACATGGATATTCGCCTGATCGGTTGCCAGAATGATGCCATGGCCATCGGGGCCAGGAAAGCATTCGAGGAAGTTTCGGAAGGCCAGGCCCGGAAAAACTGGCTCAGCCTGCCGTTTACCGGCATTGACGGCGCGCCAAAAACTGGCCAGGAATGGGTCCGTCGTGGTCTGCTCGCAGCGACTGTCCTCACCCCGCCCCCCACGGGACTGGCCGTGGAAATCATGACCAAGGCCATTCGCTCGGGCGTACAGCCGCCACCATATACCTCTATAAAGCCCAGTTCCTATCCCGCTCTCGAAGAAATCGTCGCAGGACCGAGCTAGAAGCTCACCCTCATTCTGTGCGCTCGTCACCCTGAAGTGTGCCCTTGGTCACAGATCGCGGTAACAACTGGGATTGTACTGACTGTTGGGGAGAGCTACCGTGTGCCTCGCCGTACCAGGCAAAATCCTTGAGATCCAAGAAGTGGGTCCGCTGCGTTCGGCCCGTGTGCAGTTCGGCGGAATCGTGCGCCAGGTATCCCTGGACTTTGTCCCCGAGGCTGGCTTGGGCGACTATGTGATGGTGCATGTTGGTTTTGCCATAAGCCGTGTGGACGCATCCGAAGCCGAGCGCACCTACCAGCTTCTGCAAGAGATGGAAGCGTTGGAAGCGGAATTACCGCCATCGGAAAAGTGATTTTCGCCTTCACCGGTCAGCAGTCGCCCTTGGGTTAGAGTCTTGCGCGTCGGATTTAGCGCCATGAAGTATCTTGACGAATACCGTGACCATCGCATTGCACGGGCCTTGGCGGCTGAAATCGCGCAGTGTACGACCCGGCCCTGGGTGCTGATGGAGATCTGCGGCGGCCAAACCCACACCATCATGCGCTACGGCATTGACGAACTGCTGCCGCGCAATATGGAAATCGTGCATGGGCCGGGATGTCCCGTCTGCGTTGCACCGCTTGAAACCGTCGATAAAGCGATCGCGTTAGCGCTGCGGCCCGAGGCGATCCTGGTTTCCTATGGAGATATGCTGCGCGTGCCCGGGTCGCGTTCGGATCTGTTTCGGGCCAAGGCCCAGGGCGCGGACGTTCGCATCGCCTACTCCCCGATGGAGGCGGTGAAGATCGCGCGCTTGAATCCCGATCATAAAGTCGTGTTTCTGGCGATTGGTTTCGAGACCACAGCTCCGGCCAATGCGATGGCCGTGTGGCAAGCCCGGCAAGAAGGTCTTACCAACTTCTCCATGCTGGTTTCGCAGGTGCTGGTCCCGCCGGCGATTCGCGCTTTGATGACTTCGAGCACCAACCGGGTGCAGGGTTTCATCGCTCCAGGGCACGTCTGCACCGTCATGGGATGTAAGGAGTATGAGAGCCTGGTCCATAATTTTCGAGTGCCGATTGTGGTTGGCGGATTTGAGCCGGTAGACATTTTGGAGGCAGTCTTAATGCTGATTCGGCAGCTCGAGGCGGGAGAAGCGCGGCTGGAAAATCAGTACGTGCGGTCGGTGAGCTATCTAGGAAACATCCCGGCACAGCGGATCATGGCCGATGTGTTCGAAGTTGCAGACCAGAAGTGGCGCGGCATCGGCCTGATTCCGCAGAGCGGCCTGCGATTGCGCGAGGAGTACGCGGCTTATGACGCTGACCGCGTCTTCAATTTGGGTG
>Ga0182011_10002966_pt1 | contig 14078 bp, 6 predicted proteins | sample 711E1DmetaG_FD_120481 | JGI IMG/M metagenome (GOLD analysis project Ga0182011, IMG submission 120481) | Permafrost microbial communities from Stordalen Mire, Sweden - 711E1D metaG | ecosystem: Environmental > Terrestrial > Soil > Wetlands > Permafrost | place: Sweden: Stordalen | collected... | reverse complement strand
GACGGTCAACGTGCCGGTGTCGATGACCGAAAGTGTGTCGTCCCATGAATTCGTGACAAACAGGCGCGTGCCGTCCGTCGATAGCGAGAAACCGCGTGGCACGCGTCCAACCGGAATGTCCTTGATTACGGCGAAGCTCGCCGCATCCAGCACCCGCGCCTCCTGGCTCTGCTGGCAGAGCACATAGAGGCGCGCGCCATCGGGCGAGAGCAGCACCTCGAGCGGCGATGCGTACTCCAGCGCATCGTTTGCGCTGTCCCGCGCATTGGCGTGAGCAGGCCGGCCGGTCCAGAGCGCAACCACGGCCAGCGCCGCTGCCAGCGCAGCGAACGCCGCGACGGCCGAGACTGGAATCCGGCTATGATCGCGCCAGCTCACTTGGGTTCCTCCACGGTGAGCACACGATCCACGGCGAGCTTCTCCAGCGTCTGCTCGCGTCCGCTTGGCCAATGAACGATGAGCTTGTCGATGGCGGTTGCGGCGCCCAGCCCGAAGTGCAAGCGGGCATCGTCCTGCGAAAGATACCCCGATCCGGCGACGTGTGCCGCCGTCTGGCGCTTGCCCGCCGCAAAGACTTCAACGCGCGCGCCGATGCCGTCGCGATTGCTCTTCGTTCCCACCAGCTTGAGGGCGATCCAGTGTCCGGCATTCGTAGAGACGTTGTGGACGAGCGTACCCCTGGCGCCCAGGTTGACCACGAAGGCATCGACCTTGCCGTCATTGTCGTAATCGGCAAAGCAGGCTCCGCGCGCGGTGGTGCGCACACTCATCACCGGGCCAGCAGCTTCGGATACATCGGCGAATTTTCCATTGCCAAGCCCGCGAAAGAGGGTGTGCTCCTGGGGGATGAGGTGAATCAGTCCGCCGTGGAAGATGAGAATGTCGAGCAGGCCGTCGTTGTCGAAGTCGTAGACACCGGTGCCCCAGCTCACGTACTGCGCGTTGGTCTGCGAGACGCCGTTGGAGGCGCCCATATCTTCAAAAGCGAGTTTTCCGGTGTTATGCAGCAGCCGGTTGTAGTGGCCGTCGGTCACCCACAGGTCGAGCACGCCGCGGCCCTCGAGATCCGCAAAGACCGGACCCATCGACGAGGTTGATTCTCCATTCTGCCCGAAGGCCGTGCCCGTATCGTTGCCGATCTCCTCGAATGTCCCGTCGTGCTTGTTGTGAAAGAGGAAATTTTCCGTCCGGTCGTTGGCCACGTAGATGTCGTCCCAGCCGTCGTTGTCGAAATCCGCCGCCGTGACGCCCATGGTGCGGCCCACGTAAGCGCCAATGCCCGATTTATCCGTCACATCGGTAAAGGTGCCGTCGCAGTTGTTGTGATAGAGCCGGTTGGTCTCGCCCTCGTAGTCCAGCGGCCCCGGATAGTTGTCCGCCGCGTAGTAGGCGCGGTATTTCGGATCGAACTTGACGTAGCGGCCCACGAACAGATCGACGCAACCGTCCTTGTCGTAGTCCAGCCAGGTGGAACTGATCGCCCAGCCGTCCACCTTGATGCCGGCCTTGGCGGTCACGTCGGTGAAGTGGCCGTTGCCGTCGTTGTGATAGAGAATGGTCTTGCCGTAGCCTGTGACCAGCAGATCGACGAAGCCGTCGTTGTCGTAGTCGGCCGCCGTCACGGCCATTCCGTACATATCCGGATACAGTCCCGACTGCTCCGTCACGTCGGTAAAGGTGCCGTTGCCGTTGTTGCGATAGAGATGATTGTGCGGCGGCGTGGCCGGCTTTTCCTTGAGCGGATAGGGATGCATAAAGTCGTCGAGCGGGCGGCCGTTGACGACGTACAGTGACTCCAGGCCGGAGTTGTTGTAGTCGAACCAGATGCATCCGGCGCCGGTGCCTTCCAGCAAAGAACCCAATTGGCGCGAGCCGAAGCTGTGCGTGAAGTGAATGCCTGCCTTGTCACTGGCGTCTTCAAAGCGAATCACCGGCGGCTGCGGCGCGGCAGCCACCGATTGCGCGGCAGCGGACGCCGCTGGGGCGGCTGGAGTCTGTGGAGCGGTTTGCGCCGCTGCCATGGAAACGGCGCCAAATAGCAGAAGAAAGCGTACCAGCATTAATTTCCTCCCGGCGCGGGACTCTTGGCTGCGCCGTTTGCATTCGCGCCTGAAAGATCAACCGGAGTGGTGGTGCGCAGCAGCACGGCGGGCACACGGTTTTCCGGCGCGCGCTCAGGCCCGGTGTGGCAGCCGATGCAGATGCGCTGTTCGCCGCGGCGAATCCAGAACCAGCCGCGCTCCTGGCGCAGGACTGCGCCTTTTTCATCCAGCAGCGCAAAGCGGATGGGTTGGTCGGCCGGTGCCTTGACAAAAAATGAACCGTCCCGCTCGACTGGCGCCGTGCCCATAACGACTGCGCGGCCTTGAGCGTTCCGCGTCTCCAGCCGCACCGATGCCGGTGTGACTTTGAGGTCGCCCGAGCGCGACTGGCGCGCGTCCAGAGCGAGAAGGTTGGCGTAGCTCCAGTCGTGCAGCCCCGAGGGATGACGCTTGGGCCTGGTGCGCGGGGCCACCACGACCGGCTCGACCACATCTTTTCCGCTGACGGTCAGGAGGGTCTCGAACGCGGCAGTACCGGGCTTCCACAGCTTGAGCGCGTAATGCGCGTCGGCTCCGGTCCTCGCGCTCACCAGCCAATCTTCCGACGCGGTCTCGGCGATCGCGCCCGCATACTCGGCGTGGGGCGCAACGATGGGCGCCTCGTGCGCCAGCGGCGAAGTGAAGCGCGCCAGGGAAGCCCCGTGCGTAAAGACCACATCGCCGGAGGCCAACTGCCTGCCTCCCCAGCGAGCCGCACCGTGATCGCAGCGGTAGGACTCGACACCGCTTCCGTCGGAATAGACCAGGAACAACTCGGGCGTCGAGCCGGAGCCGAGCGGAAAGCCGACTTCAAACAGGATGCGCCCGTCGGCCAGCACATCGGCGGGAATGGCGCTGGCTTGCAGATAGGAGAGCGGAACGAGCGTCGAGCCCGCGTTTGCATCCACCGGATCCCACGCCGACGAAGCCTCCTTGCCCGCGACCGTCAGTTGAAATCCGGAGACCGTGCTCTGCGCATAGACAATGCGCCCGGCCGGCAGATAGAACGGACGAATCGCATCGCTCACACCGGCGATAAGCTTGCGCGCGGATCGATCCTTGAGGGTCAGCTCCCAAATCTGCCAGGGATCGCCAACGGCCTGTTTCCCCGCGAAGAGCACCGTCTTGCCGTCGAACGAGAGATTGGCGTCGGCGGTGGCCGCAAAGCCAGGAAGCAGCGGCTCCGCCTTGCCTGCATGAACCAGCACCAGTTGCGCGCCCTGGGGAAAGCGTTCCTGTCCGCGCAGCGCCGCCAGCGGCCGGTAAGCGGGCGCAACGGTGACGATCACATCCACATCGGGCTTGTCCGCCATGCCGGGCATGAACCCGCAAACCGGAATCAGGGATGCAGCGGTCACGGCCATCGCCAGCACCCTGGCCGGCGCTCTCATCGCACCTCCTCCATCAGCCGCGCGCCCGCCGCTTCGCGCCGCAGCAACTCCGACCCACGCAACGCAATCCACGGATCGAGCGCGGCCATCATCTCGTCGAAGCCCGCAAAATCCAGCGACTGCCGGCCGTCGCTCCAGGCTTTATCCGGATGGGGATGCACCTCGACCAGCAGGCCGTCCGCGCCGGCGGCGACGGCGATGCGCGCCAGCGCGGGAACCAGTTCGCGACGCCCGGCCGCATGGCTGGGGTCGGCGATCACCGGCAGGTGCGAAATCTCTTTGAGCAGGGCGATGGCGGCCGCGTCGAAGGTGTTGCGCAGCGCGGTCTCGAAGGTGCGAATGCCGCGCTCGCAGAGGATCACGTGCGGATTGCCATGGTCGAGAATGCATTGCGCCGAGCGGAGCAGATCGGCAATCGTGGCCACCATGCCGCGCTTGAGCAGAATGGGCCGTCCCGACCGCGCCGCCGCCTCCAGCAACGAGTAGTTCTCCATGCTGCGCGAGCCGATCTGCAAAATATCGGCATACTCGGCGACCATGGGAACGTCGTCCTCCGAGATCACTTCGGTCACGATGGCCAGGCCGCTCTCCTCGCGGGCGCGAGCCAGCATCTTCAGGCCTTCGAGGCCAAGTCCTTGAAATGCGTAGGGGGAACTGCGCGGCTTGAATGCGCCACCGCGGAGGATGCGCGCGCCGGCGCGGCGGAGATGATTGGCCGTTGCCAGGAGCTGGAACTCGGTCTCCACCGAGCAGGGCCCGGCCATGGTGACGAACTCGCCGCCGCCGATCTCGATCTCCAGCACCGGCACAACCGTCTGCTCACGCCAGGCGCTCTTCAGAACATCGGGGGTCTCGGCAAACCGCTCGGACCAATCTTCGCGCACGTTCAGCGCTCCGTTCCGGGGAAGCCTCAGGCTACCGCGAACGGTCAAGCCACGCCTCCATCCAAAGGTGGAGACGCAGGAACTACTGCGCCATGGGCGGCGGGCGATAGCCGAAGGCCGCATCCACAACCGCCGCAACGCCCAGCGCCGTCTCATCGTGAAAGGGACGGGCGGCGATCTGCACACCGATGGGCAGTCCCTCCGGCGACCTACCCACGGGTACCACAGCAGCGGGAGCGGCCAGCGCGTTGAACCATTGCGTGTGCCGCACGGCGTCTAGGTATTCCACGGCTTGGCCCTCGACGATCCAGGACCGCTCGCCGTGGCGGAAGGCGGGAATGCTGGCCACCGGGCACAGGAGCACCGGATACTCGCTCATCGCTTCAAGAGTTTTGGCGCGCAGCACATCCAGTTCCGCCCACGCGTCCAGAAGCTCCACGGCGGTCAGCGGCGGCGCGGCCTCTGCGATGCTGAGAAATTCGCTGAAGATGGGACTCAGCCGGTCGCGCTTGCCGCGAATCTCCGGCGCATAGAACATGGCCCCGCATTGCACAAAGAACCTCCACCACAGCTTGCGCAGCGGCTCCAGGGTGCTGGGCCGGAAGGGTTCCACGCGAAAGCCCGCGTCCCTCAATGCAGCCGCCGCGTGATTCACCGCGGCGCGCGTCTCCGGCGTCACGGGGACCAGACCGTCGTCCTCGAAGAATCCAATCCTGTTCGACCGCAACTCAACCGGTTTTGGCTCGTGCAACTCAACCGGCGGACTCACCGGATCGTGCGGGTCCTGGCCGCTGAGGGCGCGAAAGATAAGCGCAACATCACTCACTGTGCGCGCCATGGGGCCGATAACGCCGAGAATCGAGAACGGCCCCACGCAGGGCGGCAGATGGCCGCGGCCGGGAAAGCGCCCCGGCGTGGGCTTGAGCGAGCAGATGCCTGTAAAGTGCGCGGGGACGCGCACCGAGCCGCCGCTGTCCGAGCCCAGACCGGCCGCCGAGAGTCCCGCCGCGATGGCCGCCGATTCGCCGCCGCTCGATCCGCCCGGCGAGCGATCGAGCGCCCAGGGGTTGCTGGTGCGGCCATGCAGCAGGTTCGCGGTCTCGTAGGCCATCAGAAACTCCGGGCAGTTGGTGGTGCCCAGGATCAGCGCTCCAGCGGCGCGCAGCCGCGCGACAACGGCCGCGTCTTCGGTGGGCACATCTCCCTTGTGCAACAGGCTTCCGATCTCGCACTTCATCCCCCGTGTCGCGATCGACGACTTCACCGTGACCGGCAGCCCGTGCAACGGTCCGCGTGGCGTCTCCTGCTCGTCCAGCAGCCGTGCCTGCTTACGCACGCGATCCGCATCGAAGTCCACCAAAGCATTCAAGGACGGATTCAGCCGCTCAATCTGCCGGATGTGCGCCTCGGCCAGTTCCGCCACGGAGATCTCGCCGGAGCGCAGTCGCTCCAGTTGCCGGACAGCCGGCGCAAGCACCAAATCGTTCATGGTTGCGTTGCCTCCTTTACCATGGGCACGCGATCCTCCGCTGGAGTGGACGGCATCTGCCGGTACTCGAAGCGATATGACCGCAATGGCTCGCCGGAGTCGAATCTGCCGTTCCAGTTCAACTGGTAATCGAGCGCGTCGCCGTTGTCCGGAAACTTCTCGTTTGCCGGATAGGGATAGGCGCTCATCGTATGAAATGGCAGTTGCGCCACGGTGAACGGCGAGGCATCCCACCAGTCCATATCCTTGACGAATCCGTTGGCGTAGAAGAAGTAGTCGCGCTTCCAGTGGGCAGGCAGAGCGGGCAGTTGCGACGCATCGAACTCCGCGGCAATCTCCTCGCCGCTGCCGAAGATGACAAAGCGATCGTCGATGCTCTTCACCAGCGCTGTCACGTCGCCCATGCGCGTATAGTTGCCGCGTTCGCGCTGAAAGGGCCCCGTCAGGCTCACGCGGTCGTAGTCGTAGTCCAGATCGCCGGGACTCGCGCCTTCAAGCTGCGTCGGATAGCCGCGGAAATGCAGCGTGGCCGAGGCGAGCGGAAGCTCGGCTGTGCGCCTCTCCGCCTCGGCGTGGTTGTCGATCAGCACCTGGTCCCAATACAGTTGCAGATTGGTCATCAGCCGGATGCGCCGCGCGCCCGCGGGCAGCTTGCCGCTCAGGTCCACGACGATCGTTCGCTCCAAACCCGCGGGAAAACCCACATCGTCCGCGATCCGCTCCCATCGTCCATCCACGAGAGCCTCAACGTAGGGTGAAATCGGCTTCACGCCCCCTTGCCACGCCGCGTACAGCGACGTGGCGCTGAAGTAGTTCACATAGCCCGTCATCAGCAATCGCAGCGGCGCATTCCGGTCGATCTCGCCCAGTTCCAGAGTCAGCGCGTGCAAATTGGCGAAGCCGTCATACGCAATCGGCGTGAAGCCGCTGGCAAACTGATGGTCGCGGCGGCTGATCCGGTCGAGTACGTCGCGGCCTTCTCCATCCCACGCGCCCCCCGGCAGCCGCGCGCCCACGGTGGCCACGGCGCGGCCCGAGGCAAAGGGCGGATCGTCGAGGAAACGCTCATCGGGATTGACCTCGACATTCTCCGCATGATCGACGGCCGCCAGCCGCAACTGGTCGATGTAGTTGACCTCCTCCATCGGCTCCATGAAGCGCAGGCTCAGCTTGCCCTTCACCGGCGCAATCCGCGCGCCGTCGATCTTGACCCACTCGCCGGGGTTGGGAATGTTGCGCCGCGCGGGCGTGAACCAGTGGCCCACCACCGCCGCGCCGATCACGTCGGTCACGAAGTTGTACTTGTGCCCGTCCCACACAAAGAGCACCGGACAGGAACTGCCGCGCCGGTCAGCCTCCTTCATGGCGATCACCGGCGTATGCGGCAGGTCGATCTCGTCCTGCAAGACGCCCGTGGGCCACAGAATCCTCAACAGATCGACGCCCTCCGCGTCGCCCAATCCGGCCAGGATTCGCGGCGGAGCCTGCGTCTGATAGCCGGAGGCTCCGGCCAGCTCCCACTTCTGCCAGTGCCCGCCGGCGAAGACCTCCACCTTCACGCCAAGCGCGGTTTTGTTGTCCGCGAAGCCGGTCAGATCCAGGAGCACCGAGTGGTTCTTGTCGCCGCCCACATTGCGCAAAAGCACCGGCGCGGCGTTCCACTGCGTCACAATCAGATCCGCTGCCCCGTCGCCGGCCACATCGGCTGCGATCAGCCCACGCGGCGCGATCAACTTGATCTTGTCCAAGCCCAGCGCACGGCTCACGTCCTCGAAGCCTCCGTCGCCGCGATTGCGGAAGACGCGCACCTGTGGCCCGGCCTTGGTCTCGACAATCGCCGCCAGGTCAATCCATCCGTCGTTGTCGATGTCGATGGGCGTGAGGCCCCATCCGCGCAGCGCCCCGTGCAGCGGCAACTCAACCCGCTCAAAGCGCCGGCCCACATGATTGGGCCCCGCGGCGTTGCGCCAAAGCGTGAGTCCCGGCGCGCCGGCGTGGGTGACGGCAATGTCCATCCAGCCGTCCTTGTTGTAGTCCAGCACGGCGATGCCCACGGCCGGCGGCAGCCGGACGCCCTCATAGAGCGGCTGCGTGGGATACTTCCCCTCCCTCGGATTCACGTAGATCAGCGGCGCCGGTCCGTCTCCGGTCACCGCCAGGTCCACGGCGCGATCGTTGTTGAAGTCGGTCAGTATGGCCGCCGCCGTTTTTCCGCTGCCGCCCAGACCCGTCGGCTCCGTCCACTCGGAGAAGGTCTTGTTCCCGTTGTTGCGCCACAGGACGTTGGGCGCATCGCCCAGCTTCAAAGCCGATCCGGTGATCAAAAGGTCCAGATCGCCGTCGTGGTCGTAGTCCACAAAGGTAATTCCCGAGGGCCGGTTGCGTGGTGCAAGCCCAGCCTCCGCCGTCACATCCTGAAACCTTCCGTGGCCTAAATTCCGGAAGAGCAGGACCGCGTCGTCCAGGGCCACGGCCAGATCGTTCAAGCCATCGCCGTCGTAGTCGCCCACGGCGCAGGCTACGGCGCGCCCCTTGGCCTGCAGCCCCGCCGCCGCCACGTCATACTCCTCAAAGCTGCCGTCCCCTTTGGCGTGCAAAACGCGAATGGCCTGCGAGCCCGATTGCATCAGCACCAGGTCCATGCCTCCGGAGCCGGTCGCGTCCATCATGCAGGCCCCGCCGGTGGCCGTCCAACTCGCATCCTCTCCACCGGAAGAGTTGGGCGCCCCAGGTCTCGGGGTCCCCGGAGACAGGTCTTCGTCGCTGGGGTGAGGATTCGACTTGGAGACCTCGGAAACCAGCGGCTGCGCTACGAACCGCACCGGAATCATCGCCTTCCGGACTGTTTCCGGCTCCACGATCGCAGTCACCGTCGAATAATGCCCCTGCTCGCCGTACGACAGTCCGATAGGCGCTCCGATCTTGGCGCCGGTCAAGTGCTGAAAGCGCTTGAAGTGCTCGGCCGACTCGGCCCTGCGCCCCATGCGCTGCAACGCCCGCGCCAGGCCGAACTCCGCCGAGGCATGCAGCGGATCGATCCCCAGCGCCCTCTCGAAGATGGCGATGGCCTTGTCGAACTCCTTCAGGTCCTGATAGCAGACGCCCTCGAAGTAAAAGGAGTCCGCATCCCTGGGGTCGAGCCTCGCCGCCTGCTGAAAACTGGCCAGCGCCGGCTCCAGCTCATTGCCGGCGTGCTGGGCAAGGCCCAGGTTGTACCAGGCTTGGGCATTCTCCGGGGCCAAAGCGAGGGCCGCTTGCAGTGCTTTCTTGGCCTCGTCCAGCTTTTGCAGTGTAAGCAGCGCAATCCCCTCGTTGATCGCCGCCTGCGCCAGCTTCGGGTCCCGCTTGAACGCTTCGGAAAACGTCGTCGCGGCCCGCTCGGTGAACTGCTGGCCCATCTCGGCCACGCCGCGATTGTTGAGCCGTACGGCCTCGGCGTCGTAGCGCGCCTCCGCCACGGTCCATCTCGCTCCCGCCGCTAACAACACAAGGGCCAAGGGCCCGGCAATCCTCATCGATTCTATCCCCACGCGGCCGGAATATCGCAACCTCTGAATGCCACGGACCTTTAAGTGTATGCGAGCGGCCGTCCCGACCGCATCGCCGGATGGCGGGAGGAGCATTGCACAGCGATTCGCTTCGATCGATCCAGCCCTGCGCAGTGAAATTGCCGCCGGGAGAATCTCCTGTTTTATGGGAACATCTTGCCAATAAGCACCTATTGCGGGGGCAAGGCCAAGTGCATTTTTCTCCGCCTTCTACAGCAGTCCCGGCAAACTCAGCACACAGAAAACCGCCTGCAACAGCACGATGGCCCCCGCCGCGGCCATCGTCAACCGCCCCTTCGGTTCTTCGTACGCATCGGCAAAGACTCCGCCTGCAAAGGTGAGCAGAAACGGCTGCGCCCACAGCCAGGGAGCGGCGCCGTAGGCGCCTTTTGGGACAAGAAGAATCAGGACCACCGTAGAGAGCAGCGGAGCCGTATTGCCGAAGTAGCGCGACTTGCGCAATCCCAGATACAGCACCAATGCGGTGGCAACGGCCACTGTAATTCCCGCATTGCTCAGCGTGGAGAAGAAGCGCCGGGCTGTGTCCAGCGAAACCCCGGGCAACCCCGCCGGCGAGCGAAAGACATAGCTGAATGCCTCCGGCGAGAAGCCGTAGCAGGCAAACACCAGCGCCAGCGCTCCGGCTACGGCCGCCAGCATCACCAGCAGCGCTTGGGCTCGGCGCCCCTCGGCCACCCATAGCATTGAAGCAAGACCGAGCAGCGCTGCCAACGGCAGAGCCGCGATATGCGCCGCTGCCGCGACGCCAAACACTGCCGTCAGCATCACGATGCGCGGCCGCCACTTGTGGCGCGGCCCCTGCATGGCATGAGCCACGCCGATGCATGTATACACGCCCCCGTAAACGCCCAGCGCCGCCAGAATTTCAGGATTTGGCGCCGCGCCGGCCCGCAGCATCGCGGGAGAAAAGCAGTAAAGCGCCAGCGCCGTGTAGCCGCCCCAGTTGCCGTAGAGCCGCCGCGTGACCCACCACAGGCCGGCGCCTAGGACGCATCCGGCTAGCAAGAAGGGCAACCGCAAGAGCAGCAATACATGCGTCATCTGGTGGCGCAGCTCCCAGGTGCTGATCTGGCTCCCCGCTTCCCATCCCATGGACGAAGACCTGTCCGCAGGGTTCCTCGTTTGCACGACGCGATCCTCGGGCTTGCGGAAGCGGTCCAGCCCCCGCTCCATGAGGAGATTCAGCGTCAGCGGCAGTCCGGCGAGCCGGTAGGCCAGAATCCCATCGCGAATGTTGCCGCAACTGGTGTAGTAGCCCTCCGGTTGCGAGCTTCGCTCCCACATCTCGCGCCCGCAGCGGGCGTATTGGTAGTCGCGATCGGTCATCGTCTGATGGCCGATGAGCCAGAGTCCCTGCATCAGGAACAGCGCCAGCAACCCCGCCGCGATGCGCTGCGGCAGATTGAAGCGAAAACGGCGAAGACGGGAAAAACGGTGGGATATCATCTACCGGGCAACCCTATCAGTCTAAACGCCCCTTTCGCATCTGTTTCCACGCGCGGCGGCTCTGCGCGCCGCCCTCGTTCCCAGCACCGGCAAGGCGTCTATTTTGAAAATGCGGTAGCCGCATGAAGTCTCTGCAAGGCGTACACCGTGGTCTGGCGCCGTTGCATGGCGGCAATCCCCTCCACCGCGGCCTGTGCCGCCGCGATGGTGGTGATGGTGGGAATCCGCGCCAGCACCGCCGCCCGGCGAATCGCCTTCTCGTCGAAAAACGTGTCCTGGCCGCGCGGAGTGTTGACGATGAGCTGTATACGGTCGCCTTTAATCAGATCCACGACGTTGGGCCGGCCCTCCTTGACCTTGAAGACCCGCTCCACGCCGAGGCCGGCGCTCTCCAGCACATTGGCCGTGCCCTCGGTGGCCACAATCCGGAAGCCGAGGTGAGCATAGCGGCGGGCCAGCTCGACGACCGCCGGCTTGTCGTGATCGTTCACGCTGAAGAAGACCGTGCCCCCGGCAGGCAGCACTTGCCCTGCCGAAAGCTGCGCCTTGGCAAAGGCCTCGCCAAAGCTGGCCGCCACGCCCATCACCTCGCCCGTGGACTTCATCTCCGGACCTAAGACCGTATCGACGCCAGCGAACTTGGACCAGGGGAAGACCGGCGACTTCACGTAGTAGTGTGTGCCGGTTTCCAGGTCTTTGCCGCCGGCCAGTTGTTCCGGCAGCAGTTCGCGCAATGTACGGCCGGTCATCAGCCGCGCCGCGATCTTGGCCAGCGGAATGCCTGTCGCCTTCGAGACGTAGGGCACGGTGCGCGAAGCCCGCGGGTTTACCTCGATCACGTAGACGCGGTCCCGGTCCTGGGCGTCGCGCTGGATAGCGAACTGCAGATTGACCAGGCCGACCACCTTGAGCGCCAGGGCCAGTTTGCGCGTGTACGCGCGCAGCACCTCCAGCGTCTCTTCGCGGATGCTTACGGCGGGCAGCACACAGGAGGAATCGCCGGAGTGGATGCCGGCCTCTTCGATGTGCTGCATGATGCCGGCGATGATCACATCTTCCGAGTCGCAGAGCGCATCGACATCGATTTCCACGGCGTTCTCCAGAAAGTGATCGACCAGCACCGGCCGCTCCTGCGAGTACTCGACCGCCTGGCTCATGTACTGCGCCACAGCCTCGGCATCGTATGCAATCACCATGGCCCGGCCGCCGAGCACGTAGCTGGGCCTGACCAGTACCGGGTAGCCGATGCGCTCGCCCACCGCCAGCGCCTCTTCCACGCTGGTCGCCGTGCCGCCGGGGGGCTGCGGAATCTTCAACTCATCCAAGAGCTTGCCGAAGCGCTTGCGATCCTCGGCCAGATCGATCGACTCGGGCGAGGTGCCGATGATGGGCACCCCGGCCTCCCTCAGCCGCTGGGCAAGATTCAGCGGCGTCTGCCCGCCGAACTGCACGATCATCCCGATCTTCGCCCCCGACTGCGCCTCGTGGTTGTAGATGGCCAGCACATCTTCCAGCACCAGCGGCTCAAAGTAGAGCCGGTCGCTGGTGTCGTAATCGGTGGAGACGGTCTCCGGGTTGCAGTTCACCATGATGGTCTCGTAGCCGTCGTCCTTGAGCGCAAAGGCCGCGTGGCAGCAGCAGTAATCGAACTCGATGCCCTGGCCGATGCGGTTGGGGCCCGAGCCGAGAATGATGATCTTCGGCCTCTGGGTCGGCGGCGCTTCGTCCTCCTCGTCGTAGGTCGAGTAGAGGTAAGGCGTCATCGATTCGAACTCCGCGGCGCAGGTGTCCACCAGCTTGAAGACGGGCTTGATTCCCTTCCCTTCGCGCAGTTCCCTCACCTGCCGCGTGCCCTCGCGGCCTTCCAGCTTCCACTCCGCCGCGATGCGCTCGTCGCTCAGCCCCAGGCGTTTGAGCTGCCTCAATTCTTCCGTGCCGATGCTCTCCGGTGTGCTCTCGGCGATCTTGCCCTGCTCCAGCGTGATCTCGCGGATCTGATAGAGAAACCAAGGGTCCATGCCGGTGAGACGCGCCACCTCGCGCACACTCAGGCCGCGTTCGAAGGCGAAGCGGATGTAACTGAGCCGCTCCGGTTGGGGCGTCACCAGCCGCTGCGTCAACCGGCGCGGTTCCAGGACGATCTCGGCGCCGGTCTTCTTGCCGGTCTCCAGCGAGCGCCAGGCCTTCATCAGCGCTTCCTTGAAGGTGCGTCCGATGGCCATCACCTCGCCCACCGACTTCATCTGCGGGCCCAGCGTCTCGTCGGCGCCGGGAAACTTCTCGAACTGCCACTTGGGAATCTTGACCACGACGTAATCGATGGTCGGCTCGAAGCAGGCCGGGGTCTTGCGCGTAATGTCGTTGGGAATCTCGTCGAGCGTGTAACCCACGGCCAGCTTCGCTGCGATCTTGGCGATGGGAAATCCGGTAGCCTTCGAGGCCAGCGCCGAGGAGCGCGAGACGCGCGGGTTCATCTCGATCACCGTCATGCGGCCGTCAACGGGATTCACGGCAAATTGCACGTTGGAGCCGCCCGTCTCGACGCCGATCTCGCGCATGACGGCGATGGCCGCGTCGCGCATCTTCTGGTACTCGCGGTCGGTCAGCGTCTGCGCCGGGGCCACGGTGATCGAGTCGCCCGTATGCACGCCCATGGGATCGAAGTTTTCAATGGAGCAGATGATGATGACGTTGTCCGCCAGATCGCGCATCACCTCCAGTTCGTACTCCTTCCAGCCCAGTACGCTCTCCTCAATCAGGCACTCGTGGACCGGAGAAAGGTCGAGGCCGCGGGCCAGAATCTCCATCAACTCTTCGCGGTTGTAGGCGATGCCTCCACCCGTTCCGCCCAGCGTGAAGCTGGGCCGGATGAGCACCGGAAAGCCGAGCTTGCCGGCGTAGTCCAGGCCGTCGCGCAGATTGTTGACCAGCGCCGACTTGCAAACATCCAGGCCGCAGCGGATCATCGCGTCCTTGAAGAGCAGCCGGTCCTCGGCCTTCTTGATCGCCTCCAGCTTCGCGCCGATCAGCTCCACGTTGTAGCGGTCCAGAATCCCCGCATCGGCCAGATCGACGGCCAGATTGAGCGCCGTCTGCCCGCCCACGGTAGGCAGCAGCGCGAATTTCCCGGAAGTGGGACTGGCGGCCAGCATCTCCGACTCGATGCGGATGATCTCCTCGACATATTCGCGGGTGAGCGGCTCGATATAGGTGCGGTC
>Ga0182011_10002965_pt1 | contig 14081 bp, 8 predicted proteins | sample 711E1DmetaG_FD_120481 | JGI IMG/M metagenome (GOLD analysis project Ga0182011, IMG submission 120481) | Permafrost microbial communities from Stordalen Mire, Sweden - 711E1D metaG | ecosystem: Environmental > Terrestrial > Soil > Wetlands > Permafrost | place: Sweden: Stordalen | collected... | reverse complement strand
CCTTTTGCGTACATCGGTTAAGCGGCTGGAGGAAAGGGTTCCTCTTCACGCGCTATGCAACTTCAAGTCTCGGTGGGTTTCGCTAACATAAAACCCAGGGGCCGTAACGCATCGCTGACCCTTTGCTGTTGGATTCCGTCCCGGTTTCCCGGCCTGTCGTCCGCAGCGGCTCGACTTGAAAAACTCTGGCACTTCCAGCCCAAACTCAGGCGTAGGGAAGCATCCGTGCGATCTTCGGGGTATCCGCCTTGGAGACCAAGACCGATTTGCCGAGGTGGCGTTTGGACTTGGTGGCCTTCGAGGTGAGGATGTGGCGCGTCTTCGTCTGGCCGCGCTTGAACAATCCCGAGGCGGTCTTGGTGAAGCGCTTTGCTGCGCCCGAATGGGTCTTCAACTTTGGCATAGTGATTCCTTGACGTTTCTGGACAACCTATCGAGTTTACCGGATTCCGCGCAGAATTGAAAGGTCAACCACAAAAGCAGCAGTTCTAAGGGGGATAAACCCGACCTATCCGTCTACGTACGACTCGCACGGAACATTTAACCGATAATTCTGCCAACAAAAAACCTGGAGCCAACTGGATTGCTCCAGCCCGCTCCCGATTCTTCTTCCGTCCAACGAATCTACTTCAGCTCGATGCCCGCGAAGAAGTAGCCAATCTCAAACGCCGCCGTATCTTCGGCGTCCGAGCCATGAATCGCGTTCTCGCTAATCGACTCAGCAAACTTTTTGCGAATCGTTCCCACCTCGGCCTGCGCGGGATTGGTCGCGCCCATCAGCTTGCGCAGATCGGCGATGGCGTTGTCCTTTTCGAGAACCAGGGGAAAGATCGGCCCCGAGCTCATGAAGTCCGTCAGCTCGCCGAAGAACGGTCGTGCTGCATGGACCGCATAGAATCCCTCGGCCTGCGCCTTGGAGATCGACAGCCGCTTGATGGCGACAATCTTGAAGCCGGCCTTTTCAATCTCGGCCAGAATCGCCGCCGTATAACCCTTCCGAACCGCGTCTGGCTTGATGATGCTGAAAGTTCTCTGTGGCACAGTATTTCTCCCTTATATTTGTACTCATCTGTTTTGCGCTCCGCGTTCCGCGCATTTTGTGTGCCTCTTCAGTGTAAAGCAATCTTCCAGTGGCACAGAGATCCGCCATTCCAGCGTCAGGGCAAACCCATGAATTGCCGACGTGTATATCTTCATAGAACTTATTTAGGCCCTATCAGTTAAAGTGCTTTGCAAAAGCCAATGGAATGTTGAATGTGTGGCCATATTGGCGAGACTTTGTCCAAAGTTCAGTACAGCGAGCAGGCTTGCTAGCACTCGCGTTGCCTCTGTTCCGTGTGATTCATAAACGACCGGTTGGCAGTCTCGAAGTGGCCAAACAAGAGCTGCTACCTGCGAAATCTGGAACGGCAAAGCAAAAGAAATGCAAAAACCAATAGCTATCTGCTCGATTTTGTTGGGAATATGCCATTGAATTAGTCGTTTGGCCTACATCCGATGCGGTCTCCTGTCGTACTAATCTATTCCTTCTCTATTCCTTCGCTTTCGTCCAAGTCGGGACGGGTTGCTGAATGGGTACGTCCCCCACATGGGGGAGTGCGGAGCGGGCCGCGCGCGGTATGATTGTGGTTGGCGATTCCTCGCGACCCTTGCTCGGGGCCGTGCGATCAGGCAATCTGTTTTCGAATCATAACGCAGCGGCGCTTGATGTGCCGGAGCGGGACTATGCCTTTGCCGATGGCAGATCTGCCGATAGTAGATTTGAGCCTAGCCGGTTCGCCGAGAATGGAACCGAGAGCCGCCAGTCGAGCAATGAATTCAACCCCGCCGGGAGAAAGCGTCGAGCCATGGTGACCGAGATGCCGCTGCGTCAGGACTCCGCCTACCCGACCGGCTACGATGACGCCGACGAGTACGAGCCCGACGTTGCCCCAGAGTTCGATGGCCGCGCGCGGCGATCTGGCCTGCGCCTCAACTTCCACGGCGGTCTGGTGCCGAAGACGCTGTGGGGACGCATCCTTTCCGCTTGCGCGCTACTGCTGCTGGCGGGGGCGGGCATTGGTGCGGCGTTTGCGGCGCGCAAATTTCTGTTGCACGACGAGCACTTCCTAGTCCCCAGCGCCGACGCGATTCAGATTGCGGGCAACAGCCGCTTGACGCGCGCGCAACTGCTCAGCGTCTTTGGCGAGGACGTGGATCGCAACATCTTCAACATCCCACTCGTTCAGCGCCGCGCCCAGTTGGAGAGCCTGCCGTGGGTCGAGCACGCGACCGTGATGCGCCTGTTGCCCAATCGCATTCGCGTCTCGATTGTGGAACGCACGCCGGTGGCGTTTGTCCGGCAGGGCTCGGAGATTGGGCTGGTCGATGTAAACGGTGTGCTGCTGAATCTGCCCGGACCGGATCTGTCGGGCACGGACCTTGACGAGGCAAGCACTCAGCAGAGGAATGCGCGCGATATGGCGCAGTACTCTTTCCCTGTGCTGACGGGCATCTCCGTTGCCGACCCGCAGTCGACGCGCGCGGCGCGGATGAAGATCTACCTCAACTTCATCGCAACGCTGGACGCGACGGGCGAAAATATCTCGCACCAGTTGAGTGAGGTCGATGTCACCAGTCCGGAAGACGTGAAGGCCGTGATTCCCGATCCGGCAGCCGGTGGCGCGGACGTTCTGGTCCACTTCGGCGATGGAAGATTTTTGGAGCGCTATCGCCTGTACGAGCAGCACTTGCCGGAGTGGCGCGCGCAGTATCCGAAGCTGGCTTCGGCCGACATGCGCTACGAGCGGCAGGTGGTGTTGGAGATGACGCAGTCGTCAGCCGCCACCACGCCGAGCGACTCGTCTCTGGCAAGTTTGACGGCTCCGGTCCCCAGCGCGCCTGCCGCCGCCGCGCCGAATCCAGAGCCGCCCAAGCCTGTGGCTGTGGTAAGCAAGCCTGCCGTCGCGGCAAAAGCAAAGCCTGCACATGCTGCGAAGCCTGCGGTTAAAGCGAAGGCTGTAGTCGTTGCGAAGAAAGGGCCCGCCGCCATGTTGTGGACGGGCAAGTCGGCATCGGTTGCACACGCCAGCGCTCACGCGGAACCCGTCGCCCACGCTGTGGGCGCAACGCACGCGGCGCATCCGGCTGCATCTATGCTGGCGACGGGCAAGATTGCAAGCCATTCGTTCGCCATGCAAGCCACGCAGGGAGCGATGCGATGAATCCCCGGCAAGAGAACCTGATCGCCGTGGTCGACGCGGGTAGCAGCAAGGTCTGCGTCCTGGTGGCGGAGTTGCAGGACGGCGTTCTGCGCTATCGGGGCCACGGCATCGAGGCGGCGCGTGGAATGCGCAAGGGCCTGATCGCCGAGCTGGGTCCGGCGGCCGAGGCCATCAACAAAGCGGCGCTGACCGCCGAGCGAGTCTCGCGCGGAGAGATTGAGACGGTCGTCGTCGGCATCGGCGGAACGCACGTTCGCGGCGTCAACAGTCGCGGCGGCATCGCGCTGGGCAGCCGCATGAGAGAGATTACGCGCGAGGAGGTTCGCGCCGCCGTTGATCGCGCGCGGGCGGTCGCTCTGCCGCCGGACCGTGAGGTTTTGCACCTACTTCCGCAGGAGTTCATCCTCGACGATCAGGCTGGCATTCATGATCCCATCGGCATGGTGGGCAACAAGCTGGAGGTCAACCTGCACCTGTCCACCTGCTCGGGCGGCGTGGCGCAGTCGGTTGTCACCTGCGCCAATCGCGCGGGCCTCGAAGTTGGCGACACGATCTACGAGGGCATTGCCGCAGCCGAGTCCGTTCTCTCCGCCGACGAGCGCGAGCTGGGCGTCTGCATCGCCGACATTGGCTCCAGTACCACGGAGCTGGCCGTCTTCTTCGAGGGCTCGATTGCGCACACGGCTGTGCTGCCTATCGGCGGCGATCACTTCACCAACGACCTTGCCGTCGGCCTGCACGTCTCGGTCGAGGAGGCAGAGCACCTGAAGCGCACCTACGGCCACTGTGTCGTCACGTCCGTGCCGCAGGTTAGCGAGATTGAGGTTGGCTCGCGGTTGGCGGCCAGCTCGCCTAGCGGTGAGATGCAGCCTTCGCGCATGGTGCGGCAACGCTTTCTGGCGGAGATTCTGGAGCCGCGCGCTCGCGAGCTCTTCACCATGCTGCGTGACAATCTGCGACAGGGCGGCGTGTTGGAGGCGCTCGGCGCGGGATGCGTCCTGACCGGCGGCGCGTCGCAACTGCCGGGACTGCTGGACAACGCCGAGAGCCTGCTGCGTGTGCCTACGCGAGTCGGCTCGCCCGTGCCTCTCTCGCGAATGCCCGCAGAGCTGGCCAAGCCGGAGTTTGCCGTTGCCATCGGAATGCTGCTCTACACCCATCGCACCCAGGTCCGACGTGCCAGCGAGGAGCAAGGCCTGCGCGCAAAGCTGAAAGCAATCTTCGCGGGAAGCTATTAGAGCATTTTTACTAGAGAATTTTAGGGAATGATGTAGGCCCATTTGTTTGTCATTCCGTAGCGTAGCGGAGGAATCTGCTTTTTGTTGTTCGACTACGGCATACACCATTTCAGGAGCCGCTCTAGCCCCCGAGGGAATGCTGAGGACTTGTTCAGATCCTCCCGAATCCAATTGAAGCTGCTATCGTTCCATGCGGTACTTGCAGAATATTTAGCGATCAATCTACCTGTTAGACTCACAAGCGTCTTGAAACTCATTCAGAACTCTTGCGTGACTAAATCTGGCAGCGGATGCACTTGATTATCCGCTTCTTCGTTGACGTTTTGGCATAAAAATCGCGCCAATCTTTTTTCCATCACTTCGATTGCGGTCAGGTTGCTGTCTATTAATAAGAATTGTCTATCGTGTTTGGCCGCTGCCTCACCTAGCGTTCCGCTCCCCGCAAAAAAGTCGAGACAAGTCTCCCCTGGATTGGAGTGGACTCGAACGATCCGTTCAAGGATGCCTAATGGTTTTTGCGTAGCATAGCCAGTCTTTTCTTTGCCGTTAGTGGCCACGATGGTATGCCACCAAACATCAGTAGGAGTCTTGCCGCGTGCAGCTTTCTCCGGGCCAACAAGCTCTGGGGCCATATAGGGAATCCGGTCGCAACCATCTAGGTTGAATGTAAATTCAGTGGGATGTTTGGTGTACCACAGGATGTTGTCGTGCTTGGCAGGCCACTTGGATTTTGAGCGCGCCCCATAGTCGTATGCCCAGATAATCTCGTTCTGGAAGCAATCCCTGCCGAAGATCTCATCCAACATGATCTTGCAGTAATGCACTTCGCGATAATCAATATGGAAAAATAGAGAACCGGTGCTAGTGAGTATGCGGTGTGCCTCGACAAGACGCGAACGCAGGAAACCAAGATAGTCGTCGAAATGATCAGAATATCCGGTAGTCCCTACCTTTACTGTTTTGTATCGAAGACCCTGAAAGCCAACGCGGTCGCCACCGTCGTCCCGAACGGTTGAAATCCGGTGTCTTGTCTGAGCTTTTCCTGTATTGAACGGAGGGTCAATATAAATCAACTCTACCGATGAAGAAGCTAGGTTTTTGAGAACCGGTAAATTGTCTCCGTAGAGGATTACATTGTTGTTCATTCCACGCCTCCGACGACCTAGGCCTCTGACCGCTTGAAGTTGTACATCAGTGGGTGCCCCATCCTTGCGGCGCATTTGTTCTTGCCGTAAGGGTGGGATGTTACAAATTTACGCGGTCAAAGACCTAGAACGAAATTAACATAATCGTCAGCTAATTAATAGCTCTTTATTGCCAATGTCATTAATGACTTAGGGCGGGTGCGTTTTAGTGTCTCCTGATAAGGCTCCTATAACTTCGATACTGTAGTTCGTAAACTACCGCACTTGCGCTCGGCGGGTGGGCGGGCTAGGCTGTATCGACATGTGTGAAGGGGGCGTTGGAGTTGTTGGTTGAAAATGGGCCGAAGGCCGTGGCGCTACATGCTGCATCGGGGTCCTTCGACTCCGTTCGGCGCAAAATACGCGCCAAACTTCGCTCAGGATGACAAACGTTATCCGTTGGATGGCAAGCGATTATGAATCGAATTTTAACGACAGGACGCTGGCGACAGGACACTAGCGGTCGATGGGTTAGCGGAGGGCGAGGCGGCGGGAGTCCAGGGCGGCGAGGTAGGGGCGGGACTTTTCTAGGGCGGACTCGGCGGTTAGGCCGTACTTTTCGCGGAGAGCTTCTACCTTGCCGTGCTCGATGAACTGGTCGGGCCAGCCTATGCGGACGACGGGGACATCCAGCTCCTGCTCGTTGAGGGATTCGAGGACGGCGGAGCCGAATCCTCCGGCTAAGACGTGATCCTCCATTGTGATGAGAAGTCCGGCGCGGCGGGCGAACTCGGCGACGGAGGTGCGGTCGATGGGCTTGGCGAAGCGGGCGTTGATGACGGCTGTGGAGAAGCCTTCGCGCTCCAGCATCTCGGCCAGACGCATGGCCTCCGGCAGCATGGCTCCAAGGGAGAAGATGGCGACATCGTTGCCGTCGCGGACTAGCTCCGAGACGCCGATTTCCAGCGCGCGCGGGATGGCCTTGACCGCGACGCCGGTGCCTGCGCCGCGTGGGTAGCGGATGGCGACCGGGCCGGGGTGGAGCATGGCCGTGTACATCATGTCGGCTAGTTCGTCCTCGTCCTTCGGGACCATGTGGACGATGTTGGGCAGACAGCGCAGGTAGCTGATGTCGAAGAGGCCGTGGTGCGTGGGGCCGTCGTCGCCGGAGAGTCCGCCGCGATCCATGCAGAAGACCACCGGCAGATTCTGTAGGCAGACGTCGTGGACGATGGGGTCGAAGGCGCGCTGTAGGAAGGTCGAGTAGATGGCGCGGAAGGGCTTGTAGCCCTTGGTGGCCATGCCCGCGGCGAAGATGACGGCGTGCTCCTCGGCGATGCCAACGTCGAAGTAGCGGCTGGGATGGCGCGGGCGGAAGAGGTCGAGTCCGGTGCCGCTGGACATGGCAGCAGTGATGGCGACGATCTTGTCGTTGCCGTCGGCGAGGCGGATGAGCGTCTCGGCGAAGACCTGCGAGTAGGTCTTGCAGTCGACGGGCTTGGTCTCGCCCGTCTCCGGGTTGTAGGGGCCCAGGCCGTGGAACTTCTTCTGCTTCTCCTCGGCGGGCTGAAAGCCGCGTCCCTTTTGTGTGATGGCGTGCAGTACGACTGGCTTGTTCTGCTGCTTGAGGAACTTGAAGGTCTCGATGAGCAGGGGAATGTTGTGGCCGTCGACCGGGCCGAAGTAGCTGAGGCCGAACTCCTCGAAGAGCATGCCGGGGCCGATGAGACCTTTGGCGGCCTCTTCGGCCTTGCGCGCCATGTAGCGGACGGCCTTGCCGCCGAAGCGCTCCAACATGGAAGCCGCGCGGTCGTGCATCATGGCGACGGTGGGGTTGGTGACGATCTTGTGGAAGTACTCGGCAATGGCACCGACGTTCTTGTCGATGGCCCAGGCGTTGTCGTTGAGCACGATGATCAGGCGCTTGGTCTGCACGGCGATGTTGTTCATCGCCTCGAAGGAGATGCCGTTGGTGAAGGTGGCGTCTCCGCAGAGCGCGACAATGTGCTCCTTGCCGCCAGACATATCTCGGGCGACGGCCATGCCGAGCGCCGCGCTGAGGGCTGTGCCAGCGTGACCCGCGCCGTAGCTGTCGTGTTCACTTTCAGTACGCAGCATGAAGCCGTTCAGGCCGCCCGGTTGGCGAATGGTCTGTAGGCGGCGATTGCGCCCGGTCAGCATCTTGTGGACGTAGGACTGGTGGCTCACGTCGAAGACGAAGCTGTCCGTAGGCGTGTCAAAGACGTAGTGCATGGCAAGGGTCAGTTCGACCACGCCGAGATTCGGGCCAATGTGCCCACCGGTCTTCGCTACACTGAGAATTAATCGCTCGCGAATCTCTTCGGCGAGTTGAGTCAACTGCGGAATGGTCAGCCGCTTGACATCCGCCGGAGACTCGATTCCGCTCAACAGCTCTTCCATGCTTATCCTGTCTGATGTTACTTGCTCACGAAGGAGCTTCCTCGCGCCGTTTACGTGGGATCATCCCCCTTCGCCATTCGCGTAGGACCTTCCTCGTCCTGCTCGTGTTGAGCCTTCGTACCAGTCCTGCGACTTTCGATTGCGCAGGAACTCCAGCCCTTAAGTATATCAACCTTGGGGCCTCGTCGATTGCAACGGCTACATTTATTGGACACTGGTCGACTGTGTGGAGTGTACCAGTGCGGCTTGGATTGCTCCGAAGCAGGGCTGAGGCAGACCCGTGCGTTCTTGTTCAAGTCACTGAAGTTGCACCGATTTACACGAAAGTGCCAGAGCCTTGTGCTAGATCTTCCCCTAGCATCGAAGAGAGCGATGAACACCACCGTGGAAAATAGCGAAGCTGCGCGCAAGGAAGTTTTGCGACTCGAAACCCTCGATCGATACGAGGTCCTGTACGCGTCTCTGGGATCTGTGATCGACGATCTGGTGGAGCTGGCCGCAAAGATCTGCGACGCGCCGATGGCGGGCGTCTCGTTTGTCGCCTCCGATCACATTCGGCTGTGCGCGCGCTATGGCATCGAAGAGACGGAGTTGCCGTTGGGCAGCCTGCCGGACGCTAGCGAGCAAAGCCTCTTCGAGGTGCCCGATACCCGACTTGATCCGGGCTTTGCTGTCGAAGAGATCTCGCTTTCCGGTCGCAGATGCCGCTTCTACGCCGTGGGTGGGCTTATTATGCCGGGAGGCAAGAGCCTGGGCTCGCTGTTTGTCGTCGACGAGAGACCACGCAGGCTAACGGATCTGCAACGGAAGACGCTGACGGTTCTGGCCGGTCAGGTGATGGCCTCAATCGAGCTAAACCACACTGTACGGCAGATGGAGAGCGTTGCGTGCGCCCGCAAACGGGTCGAGTCCGCGCTTACGGTGGAGCGAAACTTCGTCTCCACGGTGCTGGACACCGCCGATGCTCTGGTCGTGGTCTACGACACTGGGGGGCGGATTGTGCGCTTCAACCGCGCCTGCGAGGAGGTCTCTGGATACGACTTCCCCAATCTGGTCGGACGCCCTCTCTGGGACAAGATGATTCCCGACTCCGACATTCCCGCCGCCGTGCGCAACTTCGAGCAACTACGCGCCGAGGGCTTTCCCACGGCCTTCGAGAACCAGTGGAAGCGCCGCGATGGAAGCCTGCGCCGCATTGCCTGGTCCGCCTCGCCGATCTTCGACGAGCGGGGCAAGGTCAACTTCATTATCGCTACCGGCATCGATGTGACCGTGCAGCGTGAGGCCGAAGACACGCTGCGCGAGAGCGAGGCGCGATACCGCCAGTTGGTCGAGAGCTCGCTGGGTGTGGTCTGCACCCACGACCTCCGCGGGATGTTGCTGTCGGTCAACACGCATGGGGTGCAGAGCCTTGGGCGAACCCACGAAGATGTCATTGGCCATTACCTCGATGAGTTCTTGACCGAGCAGCAGCGCGCCAACTTCGACCGCTACCTCAGCTCGATTCGGCGCAAACATGAGGCTCAGGGCTTGCTCTCGCTACTAGATCTTCACGGCGAGGTGCATGTGATTGCCTATCGCAACCGGCTGATCGAAACGCCTGCGCGTGAGCCTTACGTTCTCGCCTTCGGCATTGACATCACCGAGCAGGTGCGCGCCGAGGAAAAGCTGCGCACCCTGATGCGCCAGTCCAACTCCGTGCTGGAGTCGGTTGGCGACGGCATCTACGGCACGGACCTTGAAGGCTGTGTCACGGTCATCAACCCCGCCGCATTGCAGATGTTGGGCTACAAGGCTGAAGAGGTTCTGGGACGCAACATACACGCGCTCATCCACCACACGCGGGCGGACGGCAGCCTCTATCTGGTCAGCGAATCGCCCGTACAGAACACGATCCGCGACCTCGACACGGTACGCGTCTCCAACGAAGTCTTCTGGCGCAAGGACGGTACCAGCTTCCCGGTCGAGTACGTTGCCTGCCCGCAGATCGAGACGGGGCCCGAACCCAAGCAACAGGACGAGCCGAAGATTCAGGCCGAGATCCCGTTTGAGCAGGGCAGTGAACTGGGTAGCGAATCTACGGTCGAAGTCGAGCCCGATGCGCGTCCCGCCGGAAAGGCCGTTGGCGTGGTTGTCGCCTTTACTGATACCACCGAGCGGCGCGCTTTGGATCGGATGAAGGACGAGTTCATCTCGACGGTCTCGCACGAGTTGCGTACTCCGCTGACCTCGCTGCGCGCCGCCCTCGGGCTGGTCACTGGAGGCTCGCTCGACGGGCGTCCAAAAAAATATCAGCAGATGCTGAATATTGCTACGGATAATACGGATCGTCTGGTCCGTCTGGTCAACGACATTCTGGAGCTCGAACGGATCGGCTCGGGCAAGTCGGAGCTGCACTCGACGCTGTGTTCGGTCGACGACCTCTTCCGACGCGCCATCAACCTGCAACAGGCCGACGCCACTAAGGCTCAGTTGAGCATCACCTGTAACGCTCACGGAATGAATGTCTGGGCCGATCCCGACCGCATTCTACAGACGCTGACTAACCTGATTGCGAACGCCATCAAATTCTCTGCGGCGGGCACAGAGATCCAACTGCGCGCGCGCCGCATCGACGCAACGGAGGTAGAGCTTCAGGTGCGCGATCAGGGGCGCGGCATCCCGCACGACAAGCTGGAGACGATCTTCGAGCGATTCCATCAGGTTGACGCCTCGGACTCGCGCACCATGGGCGGCACCGGCCTCGGCCTCGCCATCTGCCGCTCCATCCTCACCCAACACGGAGGCCGCATTTGGGCGACCAGCACGCTGGGAAAAGGCTCCGTCTTCCACTTCATCCTGCCCACGCGACCCGCCAGCAACCTACTGTAGGCCACATCGACATCGAAGAGGCGCAGAACATCGCAGTTGTCGGTTGAAATGGGCCGAAGGTCGTGGCGCGACAGGCTGCTTCGGGGTCCTTCGACTGCGCCTCTCGCGATAAAACTGCGGGAGGCTCCGCTCAGGATGACAGCTTCGGGGTAGGGACTCGCTCGACAGGATGACGGCGTTTGGACGGGATAGGGCGACGGCTTCTGGGGGACAGAATGGCGGCGTCTGGATGGACAGGGGCGGCTCGTGACAGAATAGTAAGCAACTATCATGGCAAACGAGATCACTCCCGAAATTACACCCACCCCTGAAGCCCTTGCTACACCCACTGCTGAAGCCATCCACGAAACACCGTCCGCATCCGTCGCGACGTCTGAACCTGTCGTTGAGGGGAATACCGAGCCTGCGGCTGAATCGTTCGGCGAGATGCTGGCCGAGTTTGAACACAGCCACACGCACAAGGCAGAGGGTGGCGGCGAGCAGTTGCAAGGCACCGTCGTCTCGATGGACGCCGAGCTGGTCTATCTCGACATCGGCTACAAGTCCGAGGGGATTCTGCTGCGCAGCACCTTTGACAACAACGCCGACGCGGTCGTCGTGGGTGATACGTTTGCCGTCTCGGTGAAGGGTCGCAACACTGAGCGGTATTACGAGCTGTCGCGGCACAAGGTAATTCAGCCGGTCGATTGGTCGTCGCTAGAGGAGGCTTTCGAGCAGAAGACCGCCGTCGTCGGCACTGTTACCGCGGTCGTCAAGGGCGGGCTGACGGTTGACGTTGGCGTACGCGCGTTTATGCCTGCATCACGCAGCGGCACACGCGAGGCCGCCGAGATGGAGAAGCTGGTCGGGCAGGAGATTACCTGCCGCATCACTAAGCTCGACGTGGCCGACGAGGACGTTGTCGTCGACCGGCGCGTGATCCTCGAAGAGCAGGCGCACGAGACTGAGGCGGCGCGTTTCGGCGAGATCAAGGAAGGCGACATCGTCAGTGGCAAGGTACGCAGCCTGATGAGCTATGGCGCGTTCGTCGATCTGGGCGGTATCGACGGTCTGCTGCACGTCAGCGACATCGCTTGGAGCCGCGTCAACGCACCCGAAGAGGTTCTGTCGGTGGGGCAGGAGCTACAGCTCAAGGTGCTGAAGGTGGACGCGGAGAGCCAGCGGATTTCGCTCGGCCTGAAGCAGCTTGAGCCCGAGCCGTGGGAGACCGCCGCCGAGCGCTACACGATTGGTCAGAAGATCAGCGGGACGGTGACGCGGTTGATGGACTTTGGCGCGTTCGTCGAGCTGGAACCCGGCATCGAGGGTCTCATCCACGTCAGCGAGATGTCTTGGGTGAAGAAGATTCACAAGCCAAGCGACGTGCTGAAGGCGGGCGAGACGGTCGAGGCGGTGGTGCTCGCGGTCAGCGCGGGCGAGCGGCGGATTTCGCTGGGGCTGAAGCAGGCGTTGGGCGATCCGTGGCTTGAGGTGCCGAAGAAGTTCCCCGTCGGCTCGGCGATTGAGGGGCCAGTGACACGGTTGATGAAGTTCGGCGCGTTTGTCGAACTGGCCGAGGGCGTCGAAGGTCTGGTCCACATCAGCGAGATTGTTGACGACCGTCGCCTCAACCATCCGTCAGAGGTGCTGCACGCGGGCGAGATCGTCAAGGCGCAGGTGATCGCCATCGACCCGGAGAAGCGGCAGATCAAGCTCAGCATGAAGCAACTGATCCCCACCAGTCTGGTCGAGTACATCGAGGAGCACAAGGCGGGCGATATTGTCAGCGGGCGCGTCGTTGAGGCATCCGATGAATCCGCGCTGATCGAGCTTGGCGAGGGCATTCGCGTTCTCTGCCGCACGACGGCCAGCGCGCCTGCCGAGGCCAAGAGCGAGGGTGCGGGGCTGGATCTATCGTCGTTGACCTCGATGCTGAACGCGCGCTGGAAGACGGGCAACGCGCCGGCAGGCAGCAAGCCGGAGCCGCTCGCCGTGGGACAGATTCGCAGCTTCAAGCTAGTGAAGATTGACAGCGAGGCGCAGCAGGTCGAGATTGAGTTGGCCTAGCAGCCCGTGGTGAAAGTCCCGTTTTGAAAGGGCACGGCTTCAGCCGTGCCGTAACTGTTGCAAAATGAGCGCGGGCTTTAGCCCCCGAGGAAAATTTCCAAGTAGGTTGGACTTTTACCACGGCTGCTAGAGTATTTTAGCCAATGGTATAGGCCGTGGCGCGGCGAGAATTATGCGGGGATTCTTCGCTGCGCTCAGAATGACAATTCATTTTTGGTCTACATCAATTCCGAAAACGCTCTAAGGATTGGGTTCTACAGATTGCCGCACTCCACGGGAAGAATCGGATAAATGTCTACGCGGGTTCGTTCGTTTTCGAAGATTAATCTGGGGCTGGCGATCGGGCCGGTGCGCGGCGGCTTTCATGGGCTTGCGACGCTGTATCAGACGCTGGCGCTGCACGATATCGTCACGGTGACGGCGCGACGGGGCGGCGCGAAGATTTCGCTGACAACCAATCATGCGATGGTGCCGACCGACGAGCGTAATACAGCGTGGAAGATCGTCGAGCGGGCGCTGGCGCGGATGGGCGTTACCGCTGAGGTTGCCATCCACATCGAGAAGCAACTGCCGGTGCAGGGTGGTATGGGCGCGGGCTCGGCCAATGCCGCCGCCGCGCTGATCGGGCTGGAGCGGGAGTTGGGCGTCGAGCTGACGCAGGTGGAGAGTTTGGCTATTGCCGCCGAGGTTGGCTCCGATGTGCCACTGTTTCTCGTTGGCGGCGCGGTGCTGGGCGCAGGGCACGGCGAGATCGTCTCGCCCATGCCGGACCTGCCCGCGACGGCCTGCGTGATTGCCGTGCCGGAGATTGGGGTTTCTACGCCGCGCGCCTTTCGCGATTGGGATAAAAGGGCCGGGAGCTCTGGCTGCGGCAAGACTGCCGAGTTGACTTCCTCCCCGCGACCCGATAGGCTAGAACAGTTGAGTCACGTTTACGTCTCCGTCCTTGGGGAGTCCTTACAGGGCGATCCGCAGACAGAGCAAACGCCTGACACATCCGGTATCGTTCGTGGCCGCAACTCTGAGAGAAATCGGAGTGGTTCGGAGGATGAATCTTCTGAACGTGGCAGCACATGGAACGGTCTGGCCGAGAAAACCCTTCTCGCGCTTGTCCGCACCGGGATCGAAAACGACTTTGAATCGGTCGTCTTTCCTCAGTATCCCCTCCTGCGTGAAAT
>Ga0182011_10002964_pt1 | contig 14087 bp, 11 predicted proteins | sample 711E1DmetaG_FD_120481 | JGI IMG/M metagenome (GOLD analysis project Ga0182011, IMG submission 120481) | Permafrost microbial communities from Stordalen Mire, Sweden - 711E1D metaG | ecosystem: Environmental > Terrestrial > Soil > Wetlands > Permafrost | place: Sweden: Stordalen | collected... | reverse complement strand
TGGTTCAATCTCGTGAACCGCTATGAAAGCGCATGCCGCGTTCCTAGTGACTCCGACGAGAAGCTGGCACGATCGTCCGGACCTACCTAGTGTAGTGTCCTATAAATAGCTGCCGCGTAAAAGTCTTATGTTCAAACTTATCCGTAATAATACTAACGCTCCAGCTCTTCTTATGAACGTCCATTCCGACATAAATCTGTTGACCCTCAAAATCAAGGTTGCTAATCTTATTCATGGCAAGTCCTCCTTCTCTCAGTTTGTTGAATCTGCCTAGATACAACATACTTGATCGGGGACTTGCCTTCCACCTTTTAATTATAGGGTCTGCGCGAACTCTTCAACCTCTTCCGTGAGAGCCATCAAATATTTCAAAAAGAATCTCACACCATAGTCAATAAATTTACAAGCTCGGGTACATGTCATAATCATTCAGGCAGCGAGACCGAGGGTGCTGAATTGGTGCTACTCCATGTGTGTCCGCAGTATGGCAAAATCGATGATAACCGAAAGGAATATTGATGACGCTTAGATCTACTATCACACATTAACCGTAGACAGAGCTTTGGATATCTTCGGCCTACTGAGGTGAGTAATTACAGTTTTATCTTGAGCACACGATAATAAGATGACTGGCGCTTATTGGGGGCAGGTCACGGCCTAAGTCTCTAAATGTAATTTATAAGTCAGTATGCGGCTTATTGATTAGATAGAGATTACTTACATGGCGTAGACATAGATTATTTTTGAGCCGATATCACCCAATAAAGTTCGATGACTTAACTTTAGTTAGGGCAATGAAGGAGGGGAATAATGGAAACAAGGGGCACATCTACGGAGATACTTCAATTGGTAACCTTCACGCTTGGCGATAGCGAATATGCTTTGGATATCCACTGTATTCAGGAGGTCAATAGGATGGGTCAGATCACGCCCTTACCAAATTCTGCCAGGGATGTCGAAGGGGTTATTAATCTTAGAGGTAAAATCGTACCTATCATAAACTTGAGGATAAAATTCGGTCTCGAATCAAAGATCGATGTGAATCAATCGAGGATAATCGTTGTTGAGGCCGGCAAGACTATCGGGATGATTGTAGATGCTGTTTCGGAGGTGTTGCGTATCCCGTCAGATATTATCGAAGCGCCACCCGATGTGGCCTTCGGAAATACGTCTCGATATCTTAGGGGAATAGTAAAATTGCCTGACAGACTCATTAGTATGCTGCATGTTGGCGAGTTGCTTGGCACCGTTCAAAGTGAAACTTTGGCATTAACATATTAGTTGCAGTATATGGGGGGTAACATGGGATGGTTTGGGAATTTAAAGATCAGCAACAAGCTCTTTGGATCATTCAGCGCTATCGTAGCGCTCATGATTGGTGTTGGCATTCTTTCACTACTGAAATTGGGCGGTCTTCAGGCAGATATAGAGAATATTACAAAATTCTTATATCCGAAAACCCAATGGGCAAGTGACATTTCGGAGGCCGTTCTTCAGGTGGAGATAGCCGTACGTGATGGCATCCTTGCAGATAATCGTGATGAGATAGCAAAAGCGCTATCGAAAATCGACGCAAGCGTAAAAACAATTACTGAACGCATAGATCTTTTCCAAAAGAATGTGAAAACCGAAAAAGGGAAAGACCTGATTCAGAAGTATCTCGATGCGCGGACAAAGTATCGCGAGGAACTTGTAAAGGCGCTAACCTTCCTAAAGGATGGCAAACAGAAAGAAGCCGGTCAAGTTCTGAAGAGGTTGTCTCCGCTTCGCGAACCATATCTGAACTCCATGGCCGATATAATTAAGTATCAGGACGAGCGGATGACGGCAACCGGCAAGGAAGCCGGCGACAATTATGCAACGGCAAGAATCCTTATCATAGTGGCAATTCTCGTGGCTCTTTCGCTTACTGCATTTCTCGGTATTGTAATTACTAGGAGCATAACAAGACCACTGAACGTTGCGGTTTCGACCGCTGAACGGATCGCTGACGGCGACCTTACTGTAGAGATAGAGGCCAACAGTTCCGATGAGACAGGAACGCTCTTGAAAGCCATGAAACATATGACTGACAAATTGAGGAAGATGGTAGGAGACATCAAGCAGGCTTCGGCAAGCATGGCTTCGGGTAGTGAGCAGTTGAGCGCGAGCTCGGAAGAAATAACCCGAAGCATGAACTCCCAGTCTTCTCGGGCAACACAAATTGCGACGAGTACAGAAGAGATGTCGCAGACTGTCATCGATATTGCAAGAAACTCAGCCAGTATTGCAACTGCAGCCACTGATACCGCGTCAATTGCTGGCCAGGGCGCAAATGTCGTAAATAAATCGGTCAATGAGTCCGAAGCTATTTCAGCGACGGTTGACAATTCTGTTCGTGTAATGCAGACCCTTGGTGATCGTTCAAAACAGATCGGTGCTATTATTGCCGTGATCAATGACATCGCCGACCAGACCAACCTTCTAGCATTAAATGCGGCCATAGAAGCTGCGAGGGCCGGCGAACAAGGGCGTGGATTTGCTGTGGTTGCTGATGAGGTCAGAAAGTTGGCAGAAAGGACTGCCAAAGCAACATCTGAAATTGGAGGTATGATCAACTCTATCCAAAATGAAGTCGGCCAGGCAGTTCAGGCGATGGATGAAACCAGTAAGAAGGTTGAGGTTGGACTGGAGTATTCAAAAAATGCTGGTGCTCAGCTCACCACTATAGTATCAAGTGTGACTTCTCTTCAGGGGATGGTCCAACAGATTGCCACCGCTACAGAGGAGATGTCAACCACTTCGGAAGCTATTAGCGGCGACATTCAAGAGATTGCCAATGGATCCCGCGAGATTTCATCGGGCGCTGAGCAGATCGCTCAATCTTCAACTGAGCTTGCGCGTCTTGCTGGAGATCTCAAGGTTATTGTTCAGCAGTTCAAGGTATAAGCGCTGCTCCTATTGCTTTTTTGAAAACATGCTTCGGGACAGCCACCGAGTCTGGATCGCATGGACCAATAAGGCAGTGTTTGACGTCGAAGGACCCCTAGTCAAAGTGTTAAGCATCGGCACCGACATCACTGAGGGCCGGAGGGCGGAAAAAGCGCTGCAGCGTTTATCAACGTTTGACAGCCTGACGGGTATTTCCAACAGTCGCGCTTTCGACATCTCTCTGAACGAAGAATGGAAACATGCGCAACGAGGCGGTTACAAGATTTCAATGATGATGATAGACGTTGACCAATATACACGGACATCGGGGCATTGAAAATTCCGCATGAACAGTATGACATAAGCGCTTATGTTACCATAAGCATGAGAAGGAAAGCCGAATTTGCGGCCAGAAAATCTTCCTGAGCTGCAGTATGCAGTTGAGAGTAAGTCAAAATAAAAGGACTCATGACATCACAGCTTTTTGATACCATAGGGTACGTGTTTAACTCCCTTGCAGTCCAGACACTTGTGACTGCGTTGGGAGTATTCTGTCTTGGGATATTTGCGCTGATCCGAGAGAGGGGATCCCAACGGAGCGTGGCATTTTCTCTGTTGACGCTATCAATTGGAGTGTGGCTCTTCTGTTTCTCATGGATGTACAGTGCGACTGATGTACATGTCGCTATATGGTGGGCAAAGGCTGGCAACGTGGGACTCGGTTTTATCCCAGCCGCCATCTATTATTACAGCGGGCAGCTGTGGGGGGATGCTGAGTTTAGAAAACGCACATCGGTTATCTGGAGTCTAAGCATCATCTTTGCAATAATTATTATTACTACTGATATGCTGTTTGGGTCCCTCTACCATTACTGGTGGGGTTTTTATCCAAAGTATGGCGTCACTAGCATTCCCTTTCTTCTGTATTTCTTTGGCGTCCTGATTGATGTGGTGCGTCACCACTGGGCAGTATACCGAAGAGCGGCAAAGGGATCTATCCAGCAAATTCAGGCCAAGTCTGTGGTGATTGCTTTTTCTGTCGGATACCTCGCTTCTTTTGATTATTTTGCTGCCTGTGGTATTCCTCTCTACCCGTTCGGCTACATTCCCATTTTCTTTTTCCTCTTGCTCTCAGGCCGTGCGATAGTGCGTTACCGACTTCTGGCTATAACTCCTGCCCTCGCGGCTCATCAAATCATCGACACCATGCACGATGCGCTGATTGTACTGGACCGAGAAGGGTTTATCAGACTGATCAACCAGGCAACATGCAGCTTGTTAGGGTACAGTGAGCAGGACCTTGTGGGCAAGCGGCCCACGAACAGTATGATTAACGACATCCCCTTCGCCGAGTTGCTCGAGTCGTTTGTCCAGGAAGGCCTAGTTCGGGATTACGAAGTGGACTGCCAAACACAGGAGAGCACTACCCACACCCTGAGTTTGACTACTTCGATTCTTCGGGACCACATTGGTGAACCGCTGGCCACGGTGTGCGTGGCTCGCGATATCACCGAACACAAGCGCGCTGATGAAGACCTTAAACAGTCATTGTCACTACTGCGAGCGACTTTGGAGTCTACGGCGGACGGTATTCTAGTTGCTAATCGCGCTGGCATAATCACCACCTTCAATGCCCGTTATGCGGAGATGTGGCACTTACCAGAAGACATCCTACGCTCCCTAAACGACCAGCAGGCGCTTAATTTTGTCACAGACCAGTTAAAAGATCCAAAAGCGTTTCTGGACAATGTTAAGCAGTTATATGAGCGACCAGAGGTGGAGAGCTTCGACGTGCTGGAATTTAAAGACGGAAGAGTTTTTGAGCGCTATTCCAAGCCTCAATGGATCGGACACCAACCCGTTGGCCGAGTGTGGAGTTTCCGCGACGTCACTGAGCGCAAGCAGACCGAAGAAGAACTGAAGTTCAGAAACATAATCCTTTCGACCCAACAGGAAACTTCTCTGGATGGCATCCTGATTGTCGACGAAAACGGCTACGGAATATCTTGCAATCAACGCTTTCTCGACATATGGGGTTTTCAAGATATCAACTTGATACTCTCGAAACATCATATTAAGTTTTTGCAACCGATGATGCACAAGCTGACGAATCAAGAGACCTTCGTCGCAAGGCTCGAATATGTGTATAAGCACGGGGATGAAAAGAGCAAGGATGAGTTCTCTTTTAAAGACGGTCGCGTAATCGATCGCTTCACGACGCCGATGATCGCGCCCGACAGAACATACTACGGGCGTGTTTGGTACCTTCGCGATATCACAGAGCGGAGGCGCTATGAAGAGGAATTGGAATATCAGAGCGGCCACGACAAGCTTACGGGGCTCCCCAACCGCAACTTGCTCAAAGATCGAATCCAACAGGCAATTTCCTTTGGGAAACGGCATGAACGCAAAATTGGCGTGCTGTTTATAGGTCTGGACCATTTCAAATATATCAATGATAGCATGGGACACGAAGCGGGCGACCGACTTTTGAAAGCCGTGGCAGAGCGCCTGACAAACTCCCTGAGGTCGGTCGATACGGTAGCCAAGCACGGTGGGGATGGATTCGTAGTGGTCCTGAGTGACATGGAAAAGGAAGAGGACGCAGCTCACGTGGCCAGGAAAATACTAGAGGACATCTCGCTTCCTATAATCATAAACGAACTCGAACTCGGGATTTCATGCAGCATCGGGATAAGCGTATATCCCAAAGACGGACAAGACGCGCAGACGCTCCTTAAGAACGCCGATGCGGCTATGTTTCGGGTTAAGGAGAAAGGGCGCGGTGACTTTGGATTTTTCACTGCTGAACTTAACGAACGCGCCATGACTCGAATGACTATGGAAAAGCATTTGCGGAAGGCCTTGGAGAAAGAAGAGTTGCTCTTGCATTACCAGCCTCAAGTGGAACTGAATACCGGCCGCATCATCGGTATGGAGGCATTGCTCAGATGGCAAAGTGGTGCATTGGGAATGGTGCCACCGGGACACTTCATACCTGTGGCCGAGGAGACCGGCCTGATAGTTCCTATCGGCGAATGGGTATTGCAGACGGCGTGCAGACAGAACAAGGCTTGGCAGGACGCGGGGCTACCGCATCTTGTGATAGCGGTGAACCTTTCCGTCCGCCAATTCCAGAAGAAAGATATATCGGCGACTGTAGCGCGCATTCTGGGGGAAACCGGGTTGGCCCCTCACTGCCTCGAGCTCGAAGTGGTGGAAAGCATGGTAATGCAGGATGTCGTCAACGCTGCGGCATTGTTAAACGAACTTAAGTCCCTCGGAGTGCTGCTTGCCATAGACGATTTCGGCACTGGATATTCCAGCCTCAGCTACTTGAAGCGTTTCCCTTTCAGCAAGCTCAAAATAGACATCTCTTTCGTTCGGGACATCACAGTCGAACCTGAAAGTGCGGCTATAGCCAAATCGATTATTGCGATGGGGCACGCACTGAACCTGCGTGTAATAGCAGAAGGAATTGAAACCGAGGGGCAGCTATCCTACTTGCGAAACCAAGGCTGCGACGAAATGCAGGGATTCTATTTCAGCCGTCCAATCCCCGCCTCCGATTTCGAGAAGATGCTGCGGGAGAACAGGCACCTCGACATCCCGACCAAGGAACTCTCCTCCGAGAGGACTCTTCTTATGGTGGACGATGAGCCGAACGTCCTTGCAGCTCTCAAACGGGTTCTTCAAGAAGATGCATATCGGGTCATAACGGCGACAAGTGCCGCTGAGGGATTCGAGATTCTGGCAACCAACCATGTATGTGTTGTTATATCCGATCTTCGAATGCCGCAAATGAATGGAATTGAATTCCTGGAACGTGTTAAAGACCTCTATCCGGAGACTATCCGTATAGTGTTGTCGGCTTCTACAGACCTTGATGCGACCAGAGATGCTATCAATCGGGGGGCCGTCTTCAAGTTTCTCGCAAAACCATGGAATGACGAACAGTTTCTGGAAACCATTCGAGATGCATTTAGACACTATAAACCGGGGTGAAAATGCTACGATTGAAAATCGTGTGCAAGTGCAATCACGATGTCTGAAGCGTTTCTTAAAGGCTATTAAAGTGTCTCATCTCGTCGGCCCTGAGCATCTCCGATCGAACAGGATGTTATAGATTGCATATTTCAAAGCGATCCCTTTTTAATGATTTCGGCTCGAAGATTAGAGAAAGCCTGAGAGGCATTCTGTCCTGAATTACGGGATCTGCAAAATGACGGCCACTATATTGAAAGGAATCAATAACAAGATAAAGAGGTTAAAGCTCGCGACTTACGGCTGCAGAGACGTCAGATCCGTCTTGCTCAAAATTAATCAACATTGAGGACTCCACAGTCCACTGCTGTCAACTTAAACATGAAGGAGGGTTAATTCCGCAACCACAGGAATGGCTATTGTAAAGGAGGTTCCCTTATCGACCTCACTTTGAACCCGCAACTCACCCTTATGTTTTTTTACGATGTCGTAGGCGATACTAAGGCCAAGCCCGGTACCCTTGCCGACTTCCTTGGTCGTAAAGAATGGCTCAAATATACGATGCATCTTGTCAGTGGGAATGCCGGAACCCGTATCCGAAATGGCAATATAAATATTGATGCCATCACTCCATGTCTTCACTGTAATCTCACCCTGAACTTCTATAGCCTGTGAAGCGTTTATCAGTATATTCATAAATACCTGGTTTAGCTGTCCGGCATTGCATATAGTTAGCGGAATGTTGCCGTACTCCCTCTTTAGGATCGCCTTGTATTTGAGTTCATTCCAGATGATGTTGAGAGTGCTTTCGATTCCGGCATTGATATCAGCCGCCTTGAACTCCGATTCATCAATTCGAGAGAAGGTCTTCATGTCCTGAACTATCTTCTTGACCCGCTCGGCACCTTCCAGTGACTCCCTAATTATGCTGTCGATGTCGCCGATGAGAAAATCCAGCTTGATCGCTTTTTTCTGTTTTGTTAACTCCTCTATCATCTCATTAAGTTCTGTGTCACCGTTGTTTGAGACTTTTCCTATCGCTTCGGATTGTGCTTTTACGAAGTCGGTGATCTTGACTGTATATTTCCGGAGAGAGTTCAGATTACTCATTATGAAACCCATGGGATTGTTTATCTCGTGCGCCACACCGGCGGCAAGCTGGCCTATGGAGGCCATCTTTTCCTGCTGTAATATCCGTGATTGAGCGGACTTCAGTTCGCTGTATGCCGATTCGAGCTGTCCCGTGATCACCATTAGTTCATCGTTGGCAGCCTGCAATTCACTCGTGCGTTCAATTACGCGCTGCTCAAGCTCTTCATTGAGCATGCGGATGGATTCTTCAGCCTTTTTACGTTCGGCTATGTCCTGTAGTATCCCATCTACATAGAGTATTTCACCCTTTTCATTCAGTACTGGATGTATGCTCACCAGCACCCACTGCTTGCTGCCGTCCTTCCGGTAGAATTCGACCTCGAAATTCTTCACATCCCCCCTGAGTCGTATCAGTTCGTATAATTCACGTCGACGATCAGAAGATACATAAAGCTGCGCGATTGTTGGGATACTTTCGATCAGCTCTTGCGGCGAAGCGTACCCCAATAGAGCGGCGGTAGCGGGATTGCAGTTTAGGAACCGCCCATCGGGACCAGTCTGTAGTATGCCCTCGAGGGCGTTTTCAAAGATGCTGCGGTATTTCTCCTCGGCGAGGCGTTCTTGTTCAAGCGCATTTTTCATGTGGTTATTGTAGATATGATTTTCGAGAGATGAGGACAAGAGTCCCACGAGATTGCCCACTCCGAGCAGCGACGTAGCGTCATCGGTAACACGGCGATAAAAGGTAGCATTATCTTTTGAATTGCCGACCGCCAAAAGGGCAAAGGGCTGTGAGTCCGGGACCAAGGGATAGACGAGATATTCATCCATAAGCAGCCTTGCCCGGTATTTCGCGAGAATATGATCTTCAATGCCTGCTTTACAGATGAGATATTCGCCCCCCGCATACAGCCGAGCGAAGATAGAGTCATCAGGTTTAACCACCAGTCCTGCGACACTGCTTTTTTCGTCTTGATCGTAATACCCGTCAAGGGTGCAGACCTCATAGTTGCCAGTGTCTTCAGACCTCTGAAAAATCAGGACCCTCTCATATTCAAGGTTGTGGATTGCATATTCGACCACATACCCTAAGATCTTCCCTATATCAAAGGTCGCATTGAGCTTTCTGTTCAACTCATAGAGGTCGCGATATTCTTTCAGCTGGTCATCGAGTTTTTCCTGATATTCGTAGAGTTTGCTCTCAGCCTTTACCAGCCGTTTGACCTGCTGGGAGAGGGTCTCTCTTTCTTGCCTCAGCCTCTCTACCTCCACAGCAATATCGTAATGATTATTATCGGTAACCTTACTGTCTGACATCGTCGGCATGATTAACACTCAGTATACAGCGGCCACCACGGCCGTGAAGTTATGAAAGCAATTATACTCCCTTACAGGCCCGATTTCTCCATAAGTGTAGAAACCCATCCATGGTATGTCTTCACCGATGTCCTTCTGGAGGGATCTAATCAATTCGAGCTTCTCCTGCTCCCGGAACACCACTTTACCCCGGCCAACGCATTCAAAATGCAGAATGAATTTCGGCTTCTCAGCTCCTGCCTTGTCTTTTATCTGACGCGAAATTGCCTGTAGGCCTTCCCTTATCAGATCCTTGTCGCGGCGGACGATCCAAAGACCGGCACCTTCCAGGACATCGGACTGGATCTTTACACTACCTTCCTCATCATCTTTCTGCATCATGTACCTTATAATGTAATCGTTATAAAATTCCCTGAAGAGCTCCGGAGTCCTGAATCCGAGACAGAGGTTCAGGGATGTTTTGTTCCATTGGTCCTTCCAGTCTTCATCAAAATACTCTTTGAGGGCTTCGAGGGCAGGGACGCCGTCGATATCGTATATGTTGTTTCCTTTGCTTCTCGTAATTTTACGCTCGGTCCCGATGGGCACACAGCCGTGATTGATTCCCCAGGCGATATTGCCATTCCCTGACATTACGACAGCAGAAATGCCCTCGGAGAAAACCGTGTCATCATGATACTGATAGGTCTTTTTTGATGTCCAGTTGTCTGCGGCTAACCCACCTAAGAGCGGCAAAGGATATTTGCCTTGAAGGGCTTTTTCAAAGGCAGATAGGAATGGGTCGAAATTCAAGGCCAAGCCATCTGCAAAGAGAAAGCAGGCGATGCTATCCGTTGCAATAAAGGGGTTGATATTCGCGGCAAGACAGGCTCCGGCGACATCGGCTCCCTGCTGGATATCCCTTACGCAGGAATTATGAAACCTTAGATCGTCAGATTGAATTACCATCACAGAGACGCCAAAATTGGTCTCGTCGGCAGTCCCCTGGGTTATTATTCCTTCGCCAGAACAGCCACTCAAAGGCGCTCCTGACGTCGCTTCTCTTATTGATCGGATAAGTACCTCTTGGTTATATCCGACCGTAGCAAAAACAAAGACAAAATCAGGGGCCTCAGTCCCAGCCTGCTGCATGGCCTTCAAGGCAGCTTCTCTTCCCGCTTCTGCCGGATTTCTGCGAATGCTATACCCAACGCCTGCCGCTGTTCCCATTCAGCCCCCCTCACTTTCACGCTTTCTAATACCAATTCGCACGCCAACTCGATCTGCAGGTAAAGTACAGTTCTACGATAAAGGCCGGTGGTGATAATATTGGGGAATTATAACTCTAAAAAGCATTGCACCCCGAATATCTCCCCTTCAAGTTATTATCGTAATATTTTTAAAAAACTGTACCCTGTTGGGGTAATGTCGTATCGGGACTGACCTTTGGAGATAAATTTGTCTCCGGCTTCATTCAGGATAAAACAAACTTTTAACGGCTTGCGGCACCTGTTGTAGTGAGTCCTACATATACACATTTTGCGGCGCCACAGATTTTGCATTTTGTAGTATACCTATCGCCCGTTCAGTTAGTAGGACACATTGCTTCGCGTTGAGGTATTCTGAGACGGGGATGACCTTTGAAGCAAATGAGATGTGCCCTTTGTTTAAAAGTTCTTCATATTTGAGCATTCGCTTCTCAAGGAGTGGGTCGACTTCTTGCCCTTAAACCTCGTACCTCCGTTTTATATCAACGTTGGTCAAACGGTACCGGGAGATGCATCGACGACGTGATTTATTGAGTCATCATCAGCCAGCCACCGTGATTACAGCGAAGCTATGCTTATTTTATTCTTGCACGAATTTTTCGAGTTGTAAAGTGCCTTGTCCGCGGCTTTGCTGAACTCATCTTTATTGCGCCTGCTTTTGTTCGGATCATAAACAGCTATTCCCATACTTGCGGTGACCTGTATGTTTATATTATCGATAGCTATCACAGTGGCCTTTATCCTCTTGCGGACTCGTTCGGCAAAAATGGTTGCACCTTTCAGGTCGGTTTCCGGAAGTATTGACGAAAATTCTTCCTCGCAGTACCTGGCAATTGGCGACCTACGAGAGAGAGAACAGCTGTATGAATCGGGATGGGAGATCATACGTAATCAGATGAAAATCAGCCATTTGTACATTGCTGGCAAGTATACTATTATTAAGCAGGATGTTATATAGCCTATGATCCGGCCGGGAGCCCCAGAGAATCCTCAGCCTAAGATCCTCATCATTGATGACAACGTGACGGACCGCAACCTGCTGTGCGCTCAGGTATCTAGCTACGGATATACTTATGAAACCTCCGCTGACGGTGCTGATGCCGTCATAAAGGCCCAAAGTGTCAATCCCGATGTCATCCTTCTGGATGTACTCATGCCAGCAATGAACGGCATAGAGACATGCAGGCAACTGAAAGCACAGGAAGAGACTCGCCACATCCCGGTCATAACTCTCACTAGTTCAAGCGACAGGGATGTTAGGATTAACTGCCTTGAAGCCGGGGCAAATGATTTCATCGGTAAGCCTGTCGATCTGCCCGAACTCCTGATTAAAATAAGAAGGCAGTGAGTGTTGGGTAATTTCCTGATGCATGCTTAGTAAGAAATCAATATACCGAAAAAAACCTGGTGGTATTGCTTTCTTGGTGAAATTATCGTCATCTATCCAGAAAAAGTGCGTCATCAATTTAAAGACTGCTGCACGTTACCTTCATCTTTCAGCTTCCAATTGGCTGTCGATTTTCAAAAGAATATATCACGTGTGGTGGAAATGCTACAGTGTCGACTTCAGGAAGGACTCTTGCCTCTCAATTCCACCGACTACTCCACACTGCAGACCTTTTACCACAGTAACAGTTACCGTTTCTAACCCTCGCACCAAGGCTATTATTGCATCTGTGGTGTTCATGTTGAAGTCTTTGATGCAGCCATGTAGATGAACCAATAGCTTCGCCTCATATTAAATCAAGGAAGAAGGCGCTATTTCTTCCAGAAGGTCGTCTGATCGTTATACTAGAGAGGTGTACCATAAAAAAACATTCAAATGGAGAAGTTGGACTTGCTGAGTAGCGAACTATCTGTCGGTGGCCATATTTATTTTTACGATATTGCCTGAGGGCATAAAATGACAAGCAGATACAACCCGAAGCCCGCACACTGGCAAATTGTTTTTATGGCGATTGAACTGATGGGAATCCTTAATGTCTGACAAACCCAACGCATTGTCTCTCTTAGCCATTATGAAACCCCTGGCAGTCTTGCGACATCGGCCGTTTCTGATTTTCTGGATCGGAGCGTGCATCTCCAACACCGGTAACTGGACCGAGAACGCCGCCCAGAGTTGGGCTGTTACTAGTCAGACCATCGGCAATCCACATCAGGCCCTTCTCGTCGAAATATTGCAATTTGCAGACTTTTGCCCAGTGCTCCTGCTTGCATTGCTCGCCGGCGTAATATCGGATCGGGTCAACCGGAAGGGTTGGCTAATAATCCTCCAAGCAGTGGCATGCGTACTTGGCGCAGGACTCGCCGTTGCAGCGTTCCTGGGGCAAGCGAGGCCCTGGGTCGTAATCGTCTTTACGTTTATGGAAGGGATTGTATGGGCCCTCAACGGCCCGGTTTTCTTCTCGGTCGTGGTAAATCTCGTTCCTCGTACCGAACTAGATCGTGCCATTGCGCTCAACTCCGTCCAGTTCAATATGGCTAGACTCTGCGGCCCCATGTTGGCGGCCGCACTCATCGGTACCATCGGCGTCGCCGGTGCCTTTGCCTTCAATGCCTGCACGTTTCTTCCGATGTTGATCGCCTTATTGTTGGCTATTCCCAACACTCCCGCACCCGCGCACCCCAAGACTGTCTCCATCTACGACGACATCCGCGAGGGCTTGAAATTCGTATGGACTACTCCCGGCACTCGGCGCCTGACAATTATGAGTGTGATCTTCATGTTCCTGTCCGCGCCTTTGCAGGGACTCCTCCCCGTGTTTGCACAGAGCATTCTGAAAGGCGGCCCAACGCTTTTCGGCCTTATGCTTTCAGCAATCGGCCTGGGTTAGATTCTAGGAGCAGGCCTGCTCTCCTACATTCCATCTTATTACCCACGACACCACCTCATCCCTCTGGCCATGTGCTCCTTTTCCGTCGTGGGGTTGCTTTTCAGTCTCTCTACGGCACCTGTACTAAGCCTAATTGCCTTGGTCGCCTGCGGTACATTTTGGTTGCTGAGCCTAAATCCGAGCAACACCGCCAATCAACTTCTCGCCACTGATGCAAACCGTGGCCGTGTCCTGTCGATTATGCTTCTTGCACAACAAGGTGGCCTGCCGCTCGGCCACCTTGTCGCGGGCTTTCTAACCCACTACATGTCTACACCTTGGGTCCTGCGCGTTATGCTCGGCACGCTTCTGGTGGTAACGGCTGTCTTTTTCTTCAGACGTGAGCCAGGAATTGATAAACTACCACGCCGGAATTTGGGCAACCTAACCCTCAGACGCATTATTTGGGAGGCTGTCACCGCTCACTCCCACCATCCTGCCTGTCCGGGCGAAATAGCTGTTTCATCGGAGCGGGAACAGACGCCTCTATAGCGGCCTTTATTTGCAACTCATCTGCTAATTGCAGAATAGTGAACAAAAGGTGCGAATTTCGGACCATGCCGAACACTCATTCCGGAGCAAAGCGAACACCCATTCCGGTCTGAACGCGAACACTGATTCCGGAGTCATGCCGAACACTTTTTGGGTAATCCCGAAACAGGTG
>Ga0182011_10002963_pt1 | contig 14088 bp, 9 predicted proteins | sample 711E1DmetaG_FD_120481 | JGI IMG/M metagenome (GOLD analysis project Ga0182011, IMG submission 120481) | Permafrost microbial communities from Stordalen Mire, Sweden - 711E1D metaG | ecosystem: Environmental > Terrestrial > Soil > Wetlands > Permafrost | place: Sweden: Stordalen | collected... | reverse complement strand
TGGCGACCCGCCGACGTGGAACAGCGCGAAGGCCGGATTTTGCGGCAGGGCAATCAGAATAAAACAATTCAGATTTATCGCTACGTCACCGAGGGCAGCTTTGACGCCTATATGTGGCAGACGCTGGAAACCAAGGCCAAGTTCATCCATCAGGTGATGACCGGCGACACGCACATCCGGCACATTGAGGACATTGATTCGCGCGCATTGACGTATGCTGAAATAAAGGCCATCGCGTCGGGCAACCCGCTGGTGATTGAAAAGGCATCGGTGGACGCCGAAGTCATGCGGTTCAACCGGCTGCGCTCCCAACACGCCGAAACCCAGTATCGCATCCGTTCCGATCTGCGCCGGTTGATCGAGAAAATTCCTGATTCAAGGCAGCACATCGAAAATCTGAAACTGGACATGGCGCAACGCACCGACACGCACGGCGACGCCTTTCAAATATTGTTGGAAAAATCAGTGGTTAAAGACCGCGCCATTGCCGGTGAACTGCTCACCCGCATCGCGCGCCGGATTTCCGACAGTCACAAGCAGTTCGACATCGGCTCATTTGCGGGCTTTGAACTTTCCGTCCGTTCATCGCTTTGGGGCAGGGTCGAATTCGTGCTGAAAGGCAAAAATCATTATGCGTTAGACGCCACCGAAACTGCGCTGGGGACGGTGCGCTCGCTGGAATACTTCGTGCAAAACATGGAAGACCGGCTGGCGCACAAACAAATTGAACTGGCGGACGCGGAGAAAAAGCACGGCGAACTGGAAACCAAAATCGGCCAGCCCTTCGAGCATGAGGCCAAATTGCAATCGCTCGCCCAGCGACAACAGCAATTGGAGGATGCGCTGGACATCACCAAAAATCAGGCGGCAAATTCTCTTTCGACGGAGGAAGCGGGGCAGACGACGGAAGAAGAAGCGGAGGCTGTCCAAAAAACTGTCCGGCAAGCGCACGGCAAAACTGCGACGGTAAAAACCGCCGCTGAAATGCGTGTGGCTGTGGCGCATTAGATTTTCAAGGCACCATCGTTCGTTTCCAAGAAGTTGTCTCTCTCGTTTTTCAAATCAATGAGATGCTTTCGCTTGTGCCAACAAACGTTTAGCCTCAATCCACTCTTCTGGCGTTAATGCCTTAACTTCGCCATCGGTATCCAGACGAGTCGCGCTTTGCACCTCGTATTCCAGTATTCGCTGTTTGAGTGGAACGGTCTCGTCAACTGATATATCCCAAAGTCGCGCCATGCCATCCGCGCTCGCCGTTAATACTTGTTTCCCATCAGGGCTGAAACAAGCTGAATCAACGGCACCTCCGTGATTAAATATACCGATGCATTGAGCGTTCGACGCATCCCACAAACGAGCCGTTCCATCATCGCTCCACGTTAGGACTTTGCTTCCATTAGCATCAAATATCGCTCCATTAACTGTATCTTTGTGTTTGAGTGGCTGGCCAATTTCACTACCGTCAACATTCCATAATTTAACGATTCCATCGTCACTTAATGTCAGAATGTGTTTTTGTAGCGGATCGAAAGTCGCACTTGTAATTTTGGTTGCATGAGTCATTGGCCGACCAATCGGACGACCGTTTCTGGCGTCCCAAATGCGCGCAACTCCATCGGCACCCCACGTTAATATTTCTGAACCATCAGGACTAAATGTTCCTCCGACAATTCCTTCTTTATTTACATATCTGTGCGCCATGATAGCCGTGATTGGCTTGCCAGTATCGAGATTCCACGACTGCGCAACCCCAAGATTATTCCAAAATAAAGCCTGCCGCCCATCAGGGCTAAATCTAGTTCCCTCAATCTCATTCATCCAATTTGACCTGTAATCTGTTGGTTTGAGGACAAACGGCTCGTCGAGCAATTTACCATTTTTATCCCAGAGCCGAGCGGATGCATCTAAACCGCAAGTGATGACTTGCTGACCATCTGGTGTAAATGTCGCACTGACAACAGTGTTGGAATGCAATAAATGTGGCCCAATTGGATGTCCGTCAACGCTATCCCAAATTTGAGCAAATTGATCGCCGAAATTTTGATAATCTTGGCCATGTGTTACGAATCTTTTGCTATCAACGCTAAATTCAACACCCAGCACCGGATGCATGAAATCACCAATTGGTTTTGCATCATCTGTGCGGCTAAGTTGAGCGCGGCGATCCGCACTCCAAGTTATGATTCTTGTTGAGTCCGCACTGAATACAGCACCTACAACCGATGCGTTATGTTTTATTGGTTGCCCAATGAGACTTGCATCTTTGACATTCCAAAGCTTGGCAGTGCCGTCAGCACTGAATGTAACAATATAGCGTTGGTTAGGGCTAAACATCGCACCATTTACGGCTCCTCCATGCGTCATTGGCTGGCCAATGGTATTTGTTCCATTCCATAGTTGTGCCGCTCCACCAGCACCCCAAATCAAAATTTGGGTTCCATCCTTATTAAAAATGGCACCATTGACGACAGCGGGATGATTCGTTTGGTTGTTTGTCGGTTGGCTCTCAATGTTCCAAATTCGCGCAATTCCATCAGCGCTCCATGTTAAGACATTTGTTCCATCTTTCAAAAAATAGCCGCCATTGACCGTCTGCTGATGGTTCATCGAATAACCTAATTCATCACCGCTGAATGAATCCCATAATTTTGCTGTTCCATCCTCGCTCCAGGTCAGAACCCGTTTGCTGTCCCCACTAAATGTAGCGCCGAGCACGGTGCTGGCATGTTTCAAAGGCTGCCCAATTTGCTGGCCATTACTTGCATTGAACAAATTCGCAACCTTTTGACGGTTCAAAGTTACAATCCGGGAATCGTCAAGACTAAAAACAATGGTGTCCATGTCCGTCTCTGTTTTCAATATTTCCCCAAGTGAAGTGGGGTCTTCTGAAGACCAAAGTTTAAATTTTGTCCGGTCAAACGAAGGAACATTTGTATTGTGAACAGGATTTGAGTTAAACAATAAACTTTGAGAAATGAAGATTTTGTTTCTCTTCGGCAGCGCCGGAATAGACGCATCTAAAATTTTCCACAATAAGGTTGTGCCATCAGCTTCACGTCGCCAAACCCAATTGCGTCCAACACCAGCGAGAAGTCGTTTATTTTGTTCACCTTGCCAAAGCAGGTTGGTGGTTACGCCGTTTGTCAAACTCCATGATTGAACTGCACCATTGCCACTCCATGTTGCAATTTCACTTCCGTTTTCGATAAATAGGGCAGCTTCAAGATTGGGACTTACTTGGATTTGATTTCCAATGGCTTCACAGTTTTCTACATTCCATAATTGCGCTCTTCCCATCATGCTCCATGTTAAAATGTATTTCCCGTTTGAATTGAATTCTGAATGCCAAACTTGTTGTCCAAGATTCATCGGTTTCCCGAATGGGCTACCATCTTTTACATTCCAAAGCCGTGTTGTATTATCCGCACCCCAAGTTGAAAGCAGTTTTCCGTCTGGACTAAAATCAGCGCCTCCCATACTGCCACAGTTTGTGATGGACAATCCAACAGCCGATGCATTTGTCCCATTCCAAAGATTTACTGTGCCATCCGAACTCATTGTTAAAAATCGAGTGCCGCTATTGTTAAATAGGCAACCATAAATACCAACAGATTGTTTGATGCGGTTGCCGATTTGATTCCCGCTTTGCGAATCCCACAATTGCGCGCTGTTGTCATCCCAAGTGACGAGAAAAGTTCCGTCAGGACTTGAACAAACACCTTGAATTGGTTCTCCATGAACCAAACTTTTGTATATTGATGAGCTTTCTATTTGAGCAGCAAGTATTGCATTTTTTGCCTCATTCAAATTGCCGATGCGTTCATCCAAATTTGCAGCGGAAAGAAAGTAATGCGCTGCTTTTAAGGGGTCTTGTTCCTGATCGCGTGCTACTTCTGCGATTGACCAGCTAATCGTTGCCAACTGCCTGAAAGCTTCTTTCTGCTGCTTTTCAGCAATTAAATATTGCCAAAATGCTACTACTACAAGAAACAGCAGAATTCCAGCAAATGCCTGTAGTGACCTTCTGCGTTTTACGCTTTGCCGTATGTTCTGAAATGACTTTTCGAGTTCCTCGACGGCGACTACGGAAGGGCCTTGTTGAAGCAGATCAATGCTTTCTCGGATTTGTAAGACAGACGATCTTACGATTTGAAGCACGTCATTATTTGGATTTTTATCCAGTGCTAGGCTTCCGCTGAAATCAATTGGGACAATTTTCTTTTTTCGCGCTGCGAAAATTCTCACTTCTCTCAAAACGGGTTCTGATTCTAATGCTTTTTGAGTCCCTACCAAAATTAGTTGACTGGTTCTTTTCAGTGCCCAATATCCAATCTCCTGCCAATCGTCGCCTTTGAAAGATTCTTTCGTATCAAGGAAACACTCAAAACCGTGTTGCTTTAATTGTCGAGCAATTCCTTCGGCATAAAGTTTCCCGTCGGCGTGTGCATAAGAAATGAAAAAATCATAGCCAAAAAAAGCATCTACAAGGCGTTGCCAAAACGTGCGGCGCAGTTGAACCGCTATGGCGGGAGGTTTTTTTGACACACGCTCTGAATTCATTTTCGATTATTTGGCAGAATCCTTTATTTCTGAACCGAGTCGAGAAATTTTAGACACTGATTGCACGGATTGTCACGGATTCAATCGGTGCAAATCAGTAAAATCGTGTCAAAGCCCCGTTTGGTTTTCATTCATTTCGCGCGAAAAACTTTTATTCCTTGAGCATAAATTCAAAACTGATTATCGAAGCGGCGCGCGGCGCTGGGCGGCTCGTTGTCGTCCCCCCGAGGTCGTCGGCAAGCCGATTGAGACAGGTTGTTCACGGCGGAAAATACATATCACCGCCTTGGTCTTAAAAATCCGTTCGCCCGGATTCGCCGGACATTCATTTGTAAATCCGTTTAAGGCTTCGTGGAATTGCCGCTGGCATTTTATGCTTCGTTGCGCTTGGCAAGGATGCTACGGGTCGGCTCAAAAGCAGCCGCTTCCGTTCCTCCTTGCCAATGCTCGCTTCGCAAGTCGGCGGCCTCTAGGAATTCACGAAGCAGAGTATCAAGCCTTTGGCTTTGCTAAAACAAACTGACCGGAAGAGCGGCATATTTTCCGCACCAACTTCACGCGATGGGTAGCGGACCACAAAATCTTGAGGAAGAAATATAAATTCAACTGAAAAAGCACATAAATCTTTTCGCCAGGGAAACCGCCACCGCCAAAACCAATTCGGCCACGCACGATTTTAATGGTTTATTTATCTTTGCTATAAGTTTGACAAAAGCATGGTTAATTTCCATCGTCACCCAATTCCGATTGGGGTTAATATCATGAAAACCACATATTGCCATCTGCTCACGCTCTCGGTCTTCCCGAACGTTGGCACTCTGATTACGCCTCTCTTGGCCCAATACTCGCGAAAAACACCAGATTATATGAAAACGCCTAAAATCTCATTTGTAACATTCATCGCTGCATTGCCGTTATGCGCCGTGATGTTGTTCACCGGCTGTTGCTCGACAAATAATGTCGCCAAGCCCAGCAACATCACGCTCGTCAATGCGCTCCGCGATGTCGGCACCGGCCTGGCCGAAATGAAAGCCGCCGAACTCTCCGCGTTTGCCACCAATAAAGTTTTGAATCCGACCGGGACGAATGATTTTATCACAGGGCTGTTCCCCGCCGAGGTGGATGTCACGTTCAACGTGACGGCGGGGGCTTCCAATGCTAACCAGTTGTCCCTTGATTTGAACGCCTCCGCGCCCAGCGTGCCAGTGGGCGGAAAAATCAGCGACACCTATTCCACTTCGTCAACCGCCGCGCGCGGCAACCAGATCACCGTCAAATTCATGTCTGCCTATTTCACCACCACCACCACGACCACGACATCAACGAACGGGACAAAGGTGGCCGTGGAACAAAAAATCACCGACGCCAAGACTTTGGGCGACTTTTTGAATGTGGTTAAAACCCAGCGTGGCATTCAATATTTCAACACCAAATAATTCGGGAATAATGCTCGCCAATTCTAAATTCGGATGAATTTATGAAAACTAAAATCCTATTTTGCCTGCTCGTCACACTTTCGGTCTTCTCGGCCATCGGCCAATCTGGTGCTGATTGGAACGCATATAAGCGGGCAAATGGCATAGACGCTCACTGGACATACAACGCATGGGTGGCCGCAGGTATGCCACGCGGTGGAGGCGGCAACAACGCTGGTGGCAACTCCGGCTCTTCAGCGGCTGACATAGCCGCGCAACAAGCTGCCGCTGAAGCCGCGGCTGCGCGAAATGCCGCTGCGCTTGCACAGCAGAAACTGGCAGATGACGCGTTTAACAGGGACGACTTTACCACGGCTGAAGCTGAATATAAGAAGTGTCTGGATTATTGGCCAAATAATCCACACATCATCGGGAATATTGCGGCTGCACAAAACCAGGAAGGGCTTGCTCCATACAAAAAAGGTGACTATACAACGGCGCTGAAATATTTCCAGCAGGCTTTGGCGACCCTTCCAGAGCCTGACGAGCGAAGAGGACCGATCACCGATAATATTGCCGCTGCAAAAGAAAAAATCGCCGAGGCCGAGCAGGCGCAGAAGAGTAAAATCGCCGTCAATAATATAATTCAAAACCTGGCGCAAACCGTTAACGCCGCCCCGGCAACAGGCGGGTTGGATTTCGACGGAGATAAAGTCGATAGCTCTCCGAAAGGTGACAAGGGATTGAGTTTGACGCCAACTACGTCTGTTTCCGACCCGATGGTCGTGGATGCGCGCAATGTGCCGACCGGCTTGCCGAAGTCTGTTGCTGATGCCATTCCACAAACACCGGCGGGCGACCGCGTTCGCAAAGGATTTGAAGCCATTCAAACTCATGATTGGAAGGTCGCGCTGGCGTGGTTTCAGGATGCGCTCAATCACGAACCCGGCGATCCCGGTTTGCAACGCCTCGTTGACCTCGCGCAATTCACCATGCAAAGGGAGAGCCAGCCCGCGACCATTGTTGGGCCGGACGAAGATTTGAAAGATGGCTTAAATGATTTTGATAAAAATTATGTGCCAATACATCCTGATTCTCCCTTCCCCAAAGTGACTATCACGACACCGGCAGAAACTGAACAGGAGCAACTCAAAGAATCTGAACTCAAAAGTCAGACAACCGCTGTTGCACCAACGGGAAGTGATGCCGCAGATGGGAAACGGAAAGCTGGAGATGATTTTTCGAATCTTAAGCGCAACACGCCAATCAAGGATAGTCCTTACGAAACCACCATGTCTGATGAGGAGTGGTTTAAGCAAGGAAATGATAGTGCTTTCAAAAGATGGATGGACGCTAGGGATAATGTTAAGAGAGAAAACGAAACTCCTGAAGGGCTGTTTAATGAGCGGGAAAACTCCTCATGGAGAAATTTTTTCCGGCTGCTTACCCATAAGACAGAAGACGAGCCAATTCGCATTGATGCAAATGGCATACGCGACTGAATCACAGCCAACAAAACTAAAATGAAAACTCGCACATTCCTTGCCCTGGCCCTGACTTACCTTTCCTCATTCGCGCTGGCGGTTATGCCATTGCGCGCTGATTTACCGCCGGAGGCGCAGGCGGCGGTTGACAAAGGAATCCTTGCTGCCAAAGACGCGCAGGATTACCTGCTCGCAGTCCGTTATTTTCAGGAAGCCCGTAAAATTGCGCCCGGCGAGCCGGATATTTATTACAAGCTTGGTGTGGCTGAAGGAAACATTCCGGGACGGGAACTGCGGGCTATATGCTGGCTAGAGGCATATCTCACGGTATACCCCAATCTAAAAACTGCGGCGGCGGTAAAAAAACAAATTGATGTGCTGGACGTAAAAAGCCAAAGCAGACTTTACAAAATTATCAAGCCAGTGCAGGACGCGGCCAATAAAATATCAGATGCAAGTAATCAGGATGCCCTGACTGATGTGGCTGGTTTGTTTGCGGAAGCTGGTGACGTTGCGAGCGCCCTAGAGGTCGCTGATACCATTACAGGCTGGAAGGGCAAGGCGTATGCAAAGATTGCAACGGGTCAGGCGGATACCGGTGATTTTGCGGGCGCTCTGAAAACCGCCGAACTTATTAAGACAACATCATCTTCTGCATACGATATTGATAGTGTTGCAAATGATAGAGCCAAGGAAGAGAGCGAAATTGCTACCATTCAAATAGAACAACTTTGCGATGTTACAGGAGCAAAAATAACTCTGATGTCTGCTCTAAATGCCGTCAATCAAATACAGAATGATGAAAAGTCAAAAAAATTTGCTATGAATTGGGTCGGTATGGTTTCCGGTGATATTCCGGCAATGGCGATTTCTCATAATTTCAATAGGATGGGTGCGACAGAAGAAGAACAAACCAATCAAGCTGTAGTTGTCGCTGAAATTCAGGCTGCAGTTCAGCCCGCCATTCCCGCTATTAAAGTTTCCGATTGGCTTGAAAAACTTGATGGCGACAATGAATATGGTGTCTGTGCCTTAAATACCAAGCCATTCTTGGACTTTGCCAGCTATCTGGCATCTATCCCTTCATCAAACGATGCCCAGACACAATTTCGCGCACTCAAAGACGCCGCCGAAAAAATTATCAAAGCGCAAAATGTCATAGACATGATGCTGAAACTGCAAGCCAAGCAGCCAGCTATTGCGCCTGACCCTTTTGCCGTAGCCCGAAATAATGCCGATCAAATTCAAGGCGATTACGCCAGAGCAACAGCAATAAACAACCTGATCGACTCTGAAATGAAGGCGGGGGATGTTGCGGGCGCTCAAAAGACATCCGATCTGTTTCAGAATGAGATTAGTTCTAATCCGGGATGGTATTATCTTGCTCAATGCAAAATTGGCGAAGCCCAAGCAAAGGCGGGTGACGTTACAGGCGCGCATGAAACTTTTGCAACCGCCTTACAAAATATAAATCAATTTGACGCGATAAAAGATATAAACTCTGAACAAAATAGAGATAACGCGGAGAAAAAAAGCACTTGCCAAGTCTATATTGCCGTTGCTCAAGCAAATATTGGCGATATTACGGATGCCCTCAAAACTGCCGATCTGATTCAAGATGTGAATAGGAAAAGCCAGGCACTTCGGGACATAGCAACAGACCAAGCAAAAGCAGGTGACATTGCTGGTGCTCAAAAGACCGCCGATCTGATTCAGGACGCGAACTACAAAAGCCAGGCGCAAAAAACCATCGCTGACGATCAAGCCAAGCCATGAAACTCAAATCATTCCATCGCACCGGGCTGTTACCGGCATTTTTATTTATTTTCACGGCAGGCCAATCGCGGGCTGAGTTGCCGCCAGACGCACAGAAAGCGGTGGACAAAGGTATTCTTGCCGCCAAAGATGCGCAGGATTATCTGCTCGCAGTCCATTATTTTCAGGAAGCCCGTAAAATTGCGCCCGGCGAGCCGGATATTTATTACAAGCTTGGTGTGGCTGAATCAAACATACCGGGACGGGAACTGCGCGCAATTTGCTGGCTAGAGGCGTATCTCGCGCTTGACCCCACCGTGCCCAATGCGGCAGCGGTGAAAAAGCAGATTGATGTGCTGGACGTAAAAAGCCAGAGCAGGCTTTCCAAAATCATCAAACCGGTGCAGGACGCGGCCAATAAAATATCAGATGCAGATGATCGCCATGTTCTGATTGGTTTTGCGGGTTTATTGGCGGAAGCTGGTGACGTTGCGGGCGCTCTAAAAGTCGCTGACACTTTTACAGGCTGGAAGGGAGATGCGTATGCAGAGATTGCAAGAGGTCAGGCTGACAACGGTGATTTTGAGGGCGCACTAAAAACCATTAGAGAAATCGACAGAGACGACGTCCGCAATGTTGCACAATACAGAGCCAAGGAAGAGAGTGCCATCGCTACCATACAAATAGAGAAAGGTTGCGATGTTGCGGGAGCCAAAGAAACATTGAGGTCTGCTCTAAGTGAGGCCGATTCAATACAGGATAAAGATACAAAAGATGACGCTTTGTCAGATATCGCTGAAGCTTCCAAGATTATTCCATTCAAAGCAAGTAACGGCTACCGTTGGGGCGCGGTCACGATGGGAGAACGGGGTGCAGCTTCCGATGCCGAAGATTATTCATTCAAAGCGAGTCAAGGGAAAAGCGACGCTGGCGAGACTGTCGTTCGCGCTAGAATTCAGGCTGCTGTTCAACCGGCCACACCTGTGATTAAAGTTTCCGATTGGCTGCATTTGCTTGATGATGACTTAAACACCGAACCATTTCTGGACTTTGCCAATTATCTGGCATCTCTGCCCTCATCAGGCGATGCGCAGAAGCAATTCAGTGCGTTCAGGGACGCCGCCAAGATAATCATCAAAGCGCAAAATTGCATAGACGTGATGCTGAAACTACAGGCCAGGCAGCCTGCCGCCGCACCTGACCCTGATGCCATAGCCCGAAATAATGCCGACCAAATTCAAGGCGATTACGCCAGAGCAACAGCAATAAACAACCTCATCGACTCTGAACTGAAGGTGGGCGATGTTATAGGCGCTCAAAAGACCGCCGATCTCTTTAAGAGAAATTTTGGTTCTGATCCGGGATGGTATATTCTTGCCCGATGCAAAATCGGCGAATCCCAGGCAAAGGCAGGTGACATGACAGGCGCGCATGAAACTTTTGCCTCGGCCCTGCAAATTGCCAATCCAATTCAGGACGCATTTTGGAAAAGCACTTGCCAAGGCTACATTGCCACCGCTCAAGCAAATTCAGGAGATATTGCGGGCGCGCAAAAGACCGCCGATCTCATTCAGGATATTCCTCCACAGGGAAAAAGAATTGAACCGCTAATAGCTATCGCTGTCGCTCAAGTTAAGGCGGGTGACATTGCAGGCGCGCATGAAACCTTTGCCTCTGCCCTAAAAGATGCCAATCAAATGCCGGACGCGAGTAATAAAAGTGTTTATCAGTGCGAAATTGCTGTCGCTCAGGCAAAGGCTGGTGACATTGCAGGCGCGCAAAAGACCGCCGATTTCATTCAGGACACTCTTCAAAAAGGTCTGGCTCTATGTGCAATCGCCGGTGCTCAAGCAATTGCGGGCGACTTTGCGGGCGCTCAAAAGAACACCGATCTAATCCTAGATCCGGGTTCAAAGAGTTGTAGTCAATACAACATCGCCTTTTTTCAAGCAAATGCGGGTAACATTTCGGGCGCTCAAAAGTCCGCCGATTTGATTCAGGATGCGAACTACAAAAGCATGGCGCAAAAAGCCATCGCTGATGCTCAAGCCAAGCAATCCCACTAATTTTCGAGCAACGCAAAGGGAGACAAAAATCATCTGAAAGAATGGAAAAGCCATTATGAGCTACACAAAAGAATCGCAGTGGCCATTGCTGTTGAAAATCCTAATCGCACTTCTTTTTTGCGCCTTTCACGTTGAGGCAGCCGACAGCACCAACACCGTCAGGCTGGCGGTGGGAAAAACCTATTCTCTGGATCTCGATTCCAACCCCTCCACCGGCTATCATTGGAAATTGACCAGCCCGACCAACCAGGTCGTCGTGCAGGTGGCCAGCACCTATGAGCCCATGGCGCACGCTGAAGGGATGGTGGGTTCTGGCGGCTCGGAACATTGGACTTTCAAGGCGGTGGCCAAAGGCCGGGCGCAAGTGGTCTTGAAATACGCGCGTCCTTGGGAAAAGGAAGCCATCGAAACCAAGAATGTGCTGATTATTTGCGAATAGGTGGTGGCACGGGCCGCACCACGTCGCCAAGATGCCCGCCGACATTGCCGCGCGGTGCTCGTGAATCCATTTTACTTCTTGTCACGCACAATGAGGCGTCAGGCAGGAACTGCGAAGAGTTTATCCGCCGTGTGGAAAAGTTTGTCGGAATAATAAAATTTCCCATGAATCAATGCCATGGTAGCCTGTTCAGGAATCCGAGCGACACAACTATATCGGGTGCGCAGCCCCGGCTCGATAAAGGTGAAATTCCAATCCGGCGGCAACCATGATCCTTCAGAAGCTTTATGCGGCACGACTGCCAAAAATGGCGCGCTGACCTCAACCGCGTCCGACGGCAACATATAGCGAAGATCAAATGTGAATTTCCTGATGCTGTGCCGCACGAGCCCTTTATTTTCCATATTTGCGATGGCTTCAACGACCCAGAATCCGCCTTGCTTGCGGACAAACGCCAAATCAACGGTGAATTCAATTTTGGGATAAGCTTCGCGCGTCCGAACAAAACGCCGGTATGTCCAGATGCCGCCAACGATGAGGGCGAGAGTCGTAGCAATTGACGAAATTCCGCCAGCAAGGTGGTTGAACTCTTCGCAGGACATAGCCATTGAGAAGTCATAAATAATATCGCGGTTGAATTCAAGACAGAAGTTTCAGTCCCGCGACCAATTGCGCCAGATTTGACCCACGTTGCGGGAATGACTTTCGAGATTTGGTGACGCTTACGGTTAAAAGAACCGGAACCGCTATCTTAATAACATACGGCGGACAGACTGTGACCTTTCTGCTGCCGCTCTGCGTTGCTTAAAGTCACAGACTGCCCGCCGCAAAACCGGCCTGACTCCGTCCGGTTCAGACCGCTTCACTTCACTTCTCTGCGCGTGACCACGCGACCTCTGCCCTCCTGCTCGTGCTCCGCTTCGTTCCGTTCCGCAATCTGAATCCGTCGGAGACAGGCTTTGCCGCTGACATCAAACCCGCTTCCATGAAGTTTAATTTGGACCGGATTGTCATCACGCCCGCCGCTCTGGAAATTATTCCGGCTGACGACATTTGCAACGCGATTAACTGTCATGGTTGAATCAAATGATTATTTGGCCCAAGCAGATTGAAAGTTTTCCCAACCAGACGAAGATGTTTCAGAAATTCTTGGGCGGCCACTTTCTGATGACGCTTGCTCCGGGTCACGACGGCAATGGAGCGTTTTGGGCGCGGGTCTTCCAATTGGCGGTAGGTGATATGCGATGGCCTTTCGCCGATTGCCATTTGCGGAATCAGGGAAATCCCCATGCCCGCCGCCACCAAGGATTGAACGGTCGCAAGCTGGCCGGAGCGGATGACGATGCGGGGACGAAAATCTGGCTTGTGGCAGAACGCCATTCCCTGATCTCCGAGGCAATGGTCTTCCTGCAACAGGATGAATTTTTCAGAATGCAAATCGTCCGCGAAAATCATCCGTTTTTGGGAAAGGGGATGCCGGGAAGGAAGCGCCAGCAACAATTCTTCGGAAAATAATTCCTCGGTTTCAAATCCGTATTCCCGGATTGGCCGGCTGACAATCCCAAAATCCAGCTTCCCCGACTCAATGCGTTGCAATAATTGATCCGTGATGCTTTCGTGAACGAACACCTGTGCCTTGGGATATTGCGTAGTGAAGGAATCTAAAACGTGAGACAGAAAATAGGGCGCAATCGTCGGTAAAACCCCGAAGGAAACTTTTCCGGCCTGAATGCCGCCGGAATTTTGGATTTCGCACTTGGCGTTTTCAACCTGTGCCAGAATTTCCTTTGCCCGCCCGACGAGAATCAGCCCCGCGTCCGTCGGAACAATCCGCCGATGACTTCGGTTCAAGAGAGGTTGTCCCACCCGGCTTTCCAGTTTTTGAACCTGTTCGCTCAGATTGGATTGGGAGATGTTACAGCGCCTGGCAGCCTTGCTAAAGCTTTCCTGGTCCACGACCGCCACAAAATATCGTAATTGAGTTATATCCACAGCCCTGCGTGAGTGATTTTTCCCGGACAATTGCAAACTCTTTCGCTTATTAGAAGGTTGGGTTTGAACTATCGTTTCCACCGATAACACATATCGGAACTACCTGTTTCACATTTTTCAGCGGCGGTGTTATTTGAGGGTTGCGCTTTTTGCGGGGCGCAATTTTACGAATGACAAACGGCAAACCACGACGGACAAAGTATCCGGCCAATCTGGTCGGGCCGCAAATTCGTAAATTGCGGGTCGAGCGCGGTTGGTCACAGGCAAAATTTGCGGTGCAATTGCAGTTAAAAGGACTGGATATGGGGCGCGACGTGGTTGCCCGGATTGAATGTCAAATTCGTGGCATCAGAGACCTGGACATCCCTTTTTTCGCC
>Ga0182011_10002962_pt1 | contig 14089 bp, 7 predicted proteins | sample 711E1DmetaG_FD_120481 | JGI IMG/M metagenome (GOLD analysis project Ga0182011, IMG submission 120481) | Permafrost microbial communities from Stordalen Mire, Sweden - 711E1D metaG | ecosystem: Environmental > Terrestrial > Soil > Wetlands > Permafrost | place: Sweden: Stordalen | collected... | reverse complement strand
GGTGTAGAAGCCTGTGACATCGAACACGAGATCTGTCGTGTTGCCAGAGCCGGACATGTAGGTGGCCGATAGGGTACCGCTGGAGGACAGAGCGACGGTCAGGCTGTTACCGGCTATCTGGCCTGTGAGGAAGTTGATCGTGGAGGCTCCGGGCTTGGTGACTGGAGCAGGTCCCAGATAGATGGCCCAGGCGTTGGTGGAGTTGACCACGGTCACGTTGCCTGTGACTGCCTTCGCGGTCTTTGGTACTCCGCCTCTACCCCAGATCTTGAAGGTCCGTGGGGTATTGGCCTTGAGCTTGCCCGTCAGGCCGTTACCTGTGCGGGTATCGAGCAGTCTGGCCGGAGTGAGGGGGTGGTATGTGTCGCCACCTGTTCCGGCGCTGAAGTAGCCGCTGATATCGAGCACGAGATCGGTCGTACCGCTGGCGGCCATGTAGGTCACCGAGAGGGCGCCACTCGGCGATAGGGCGAGGGTGACACCTCTGTTGGCTATCTGGCCCTTGTTGAAGCTCATGGTGTAGGTCTTTGGCTTGGCGATGGCTACCGGACCCAGGTAGATCGAGCTTGCGGCGCTCGAGTTGACCACTGTCGCGTTGCCGGTGATGGCCACCGCGGCAGCTGGGATGCCACCGTGACCGCTTACCTGGAATGTGCGCGGTATGCCGGCCTTGAGCTTGCCCGAGAGGCCGATGGCTTTACGGGTGTCGAGGACTCGGGCGGGGGTGACCGGGTGGTATGGGAATCCGGTGACGTTGAGCGTAGCCGTGCCCTTGATGTTGCCGTTGACGGTGCCGATGGTGCCGGTGACGGTATGGGCGCCGGCGACGGTGGCGGTGCAGTAGGCATAGTTGACAACGTCGCAGGAGCCACCACCGCTGACGGTGAAGGTGGTGGCATTGGTGAGATCACCCAGGCTGTTGCCGTGGACGTCGACCCCGTGGGCCGTGAAGGCGTAGCTGCCACCCGATTCAATCGTCGCCTTCGCTGGATTCAAGACAAGGTGGTCGAGGGGGAGCTCGAAGGCATAAAGCTTGCCGTCATCGGACCCGACGTAGACGACTCCGTTGGCAACCGCGGGCGAGTCCTCGATGGCGGCGCCGGTCGTGAACGTCCACACGGGGGCGCAGACCTTTGGGCTGCCGGAGCAGCCAGTTGCCCCGTCTGCGTCGTAGGCATGGAGGTGACCGGCGTCGTCCGCTACATAGACCACGCCGTTGGCCACTGCGGGGGAGGACAGGTAATGGTCGAAGTCGCCGCCGCTGAAAGTGCTCTGCCAGAGCGAGGCACCGGTCGAGGCGGAGACTGCGGACAGATAGCCAGACGTGGCCCCGAAGTACACCACCCCGTTCGCAACCGCGGGGGAAGCCACTACTCCTGCGCCTCCCGGAGAGGACGCGCTCCAGAGCGGCGTGCAGGTCCTCGGACTGCCGCCACAGTGAGCGGAAGTCCCGGCGGCGTTGTATGCGTAGAGACGCGTGTTCACATCGACGTATACGACGCCGTCAACGACCGCAGGCGCGCTCGCGATACCGGAGCCGCTGCTGGGGGTAGCCGCCCAGAGCGGCGAGCAGGACCCACCGGCGGCGGCACAGGCGATCGTATCCCAGGCATACAGCTTGCCGTCGTCGGATCCGATGTAGACGTCGGGATTCGCGCCCGAGGCTGGGGTCGCGACCGCCGGTGACGAATGGATGGCGCCGCCGGTGGCGCCATACCAGAGCGGGTTGCAGGTCTTGGGGGCGCCGCCGCAGTTGACAGAGCCGGCCGCGTCGAAGGCATACAGATCGTGGTTGGTGGACCCAACGTAGACCTTGCCGTCGTACACCGTTGGCGAGGACACATTGTCGAGGCCGCCCACGGCGGCCGTCCAGAGCGGGTTGCAGGTCTTGGGGGCGCCGCCGCAGTTGACAGAGCCGGCCGCGTCGAAGGCAAACAGATGGCCTCCGATGGCGCCGGCGCTCTCGACGTAGACGACGCCGTTGTAAACCGCGGGCGAGGAAGCGAACCACCAGTTGTCCGTGGTGGCAGTCCAGAGGGGCGGGCAGGTCGCACCACCGGTGTCGCAGCCGACTGAGTACGCATACAACTTGCCGCTGTTGTGGGATCCGACGTAGACCACGCCGTTCGCGACGGCCGGCGAAGAGTCGATGACGCGGTACGCAGCGTTTGAGGAACCGGAATTGATGTCCCCCTTCCATGCGACCCCGAGGTGCGGCACGGTCGAGACGGACAGAGTCGTCTCCCACTCGCCCCATCCGTCGCCGGTCGGATCGTGTCGGTACTGTGGCCAGTCGGTGCTGATGGGGAGGGGTTTGACGACCCAACCTGGATGGACGGATGCCGCATCTGCGGGTGCAGATGGCGGCGCGACGACCAGACTGGCGGCCACCGGCGCAGGCGGCAGTGCGGCGATGAGAGTGGCGGCCGCGCCGAGCATGACAAGCCGCGCCACGATGCGGCGTCCATGGACAAGAACTGAAGACGCTGAAATCGACCGCATCGAGCCCTCGCTCCTCTGCCTGCGGCGGACCAACGCCGAGATGGCGCCGTCCGCGCCTCCTGATCTCGACTCCTCCGGCGAGATCGGGACAGGTCGCCCCAAACTGCCGGCTGTTCGTGCCACGAACCCCAAACGTCGCGGCCCCCGAGCGCGCGAATACTACTCCCCGCAAATGTGGACCGATAGTCCCGCAGGCGACAGCTAGTCGGTCGTCCTCTTGCCTCGGCGGCGTGGCGCCCGGGTCTCCCGTTTGGAGATCCGCGTCGGCCGAGCCCGCCGCCCCCGCCCCCGCCCCGCGGCTACTTCACGAAGTAGCCGGTGACATAGAGGACGACATCGGTCTTGCTGCCGGCTCCGGCCATGTAGGTCAGCGATAGAGTCCCGGTAGAGCTCAGAGCGACGGTGAGCCCGTTGGAGCAGACGTCGCCCTTGAGGAAGTTGAGGGCGCTGGTAGTGGGTTTGGCGGCTGCGACCGGTCCTACGCCGAGGGCATATGGCGCGGTCTGGTTCACGACGCTCACGACGCCGGTGATCCCGGCAGCGCTGGTCGGGACGCCGGCGTGGCCACGGACGGCGAAGGTGCGTGGGGTGCTCGCGCTGAACTTGCCGGTGAGCCCTGTTCCGATGCGGGTATCGAGAAGCGATGCCGAGGGCAGGGGCACGTAGCGAAGTCCGCTGGCATCGGCGGTGTAGTAGCCGGTCACATCGAACACGAGATCGGTCGTGGCGCCGCTGCTACCCATGAACGTGGCGCTGAGAGTACCGGTGGAGCTCAGAGCCACGGTCAGGCTGTTGCCGGCAATCTGACCGGCGGTGAAGTTGATCGTCGAGGCCGCGGGCTTGGCCACCGGAGCCGGTCCCATGTAGACCGCCCAGGCGGTCGTGGAGTTGACCACGGTCACGTTGCCTGTGACCGCCTTGGCGCTGCTCGGGACGCCGCCGTGACCCCACACCGTGAAGGTTCGTGGCGTGTTGGCCTTGAGCTTGCCCGATAGCCCGATCCCCTTACGGGTATCGAGCACTCGGGCGGGAGTCAGGGCGTGGTATGTGTCGCCGCCTGCCGCGGGGCTGAAGTAGCCGGTGACATCGAGGACGAGATCGGTCGTGCCCGAGGATGCTCGGTAGGTCACGCTCAGGGCACCGGTCGGGCTCAGCGCCACCGTCACTCCGCGGTTGGCGACCTGGCCCTTGTTGAAGCTCAGGGTGTAGGTAGTGGGCTTGGCGATCGGCGCCGGTCCCAGATAGATCGAGGACGCCGCCCCTGAGTTGACGACCGTGGCGTTGGCCGTGATCGCAGTCGCTCCGGCCGGGATGCCGTGGAGCCCGGTGATCTGGAACGTCCGCGGCACGCCAGCCGTGAGCTTACCCGACAGTCCGATGGCCTTGCGCGTGTCGAGCACGCGGACTGCCGCGATCGGGTGGTATCTGCTGGGGACGGGCGTCCAGGTGATCGTGACGGAGTTAGAGGTCGCTACCGGTGAAAACCCGTACGCGGAGCCCACGACGGCGTGGTATGTCCGGGATGTCGGGGACGCGCTGGTCACCGGGAAAGCAAGAGACGTCCCGGAGCTGCCCGCGGCGACGACAGTGTTGTCGGCGTTGAGGATCACGATATAGAAGGACGTCGGTCCAACGTCCTTATTGGTGGTCGCCGTAAGAGTGACGGAGGCTCCAACGGTGACGCTCGTTGCGCTTGCCCCGAGGGACGCCGTCCACGGCGGCGCGGCCGCCAGCTGGACGTTGATGCCGCTTACGTCCCCGGTGGTCACCGGAACCGGCGTGGCCGAACCAAGGTCGCTGACCACGCCCCCGCTGCTGTAGTACCCCGCAAGATACATCCCGTTGGGGTCGTGGAAGCGGACCGTGAAGGTCTCGACCGGAACCAGGACAGAGTAGGTCCCATCGCTGGGACTGGTCGCCGCAAAGGCGCTGTAGTCCGTCGAGTCCGCCTCAACCTGAATGCCCGCGAGTGAAGTCGAGCCCGGGCCTGTCACCTTGCCCTTGATATGGAAACCCGTCTGCATCGTCAAGGTCAGGAGGGCAATGGGCGCGGAGGTAACGTGCACGACCGTCGCCGAACTGTAGCTGATGGTGAAGTTGCCGGCGATCGCGTCGTCGTAGAAACCGTGGAGGTAGGTTCCTCCTTGGTCCTCGACGTAGATCTTGTAGTCGCCCGGAGGTGCGTCCATCGAGTAGGCACCGGATACAGACGTAACCGCGCTCGGAGTCGCACCGGACGCATAGGCAAAGACGTGGATGCCCCCTAGAGTCCCGCCGGGACCGACGATCGTGCCGGTGATTGCGTAGGTGGCCACCGCCGGAGCCGGCGCGGATGTCGCGGAGACCCCCGAGGCCAGACCGAATGCCAGCAAGACGGTCACTAATGCCGACGCACCAATACGCGCGCCACGCCACGATTTCATGTTTCTCCTCAATCGGCGTGGGCCCGCCAGGGGATACTTGCGGCCAGACCGCCTCCACGCCCGCGTCTTGTGTGCAAGCTCGAACACGAGCCGATGTCGCCGAGAACCTGTCCCGGTCTGAGTGCGGCGTCCGTCGTGCAACATTCACTGACGCTCTCCGTAATAGTAGTCGCCGGCGTCGCTCTTCCCACAGCTATGGCTCCTCCGACCCGAATGGCCCATCTGGCGAGCCACGCGAACCGCGTGCCGGTGCGCGGGCGCGCGGCGAGCGGCGCGGCTCGGGGCTTACTTGAACGAACGCGGCCCCCCGGCCCGCAGCCGGCCGCGGGGCCGCACGGCTGTGGTCGACCTGGTCCGGCCGTCGAGCCGCGTGTCTGCCCGCCCGACGGAGCGGCTACTTGACGAAGTACCCGCTCACATAAAGAACCACGTTGGTCGTGGAGCCGGACCCAGCCATGTAAGTGGCTGAGAGAGTGCCCGTCGAGCTGAGGGCGACGGTCAAGCCGTTGGAACAGACATCCCCCTTGAGGAAGTTGAGCGCAGACGTTGTGGGCTTGGCCGCGGGCACAGGTCCAACGCCCAGGGCCCACGGCCCGGTCTGGCCAACGACGCTCACCACGCCGGCGATGCCGGCGGCATTGGTCGGGACGGAGCCGCGGCCACGGACCGTGAATGTGCGCGGCGTGTTGGCGGAGAACTTGCCGGACAGTCCTGCGTCGATGCGCGTGTCGAGAACCGGCGCCGGCGATAGCGGCACGTACCGCAGACCGGTGGCATCGGCCGTGTAGTAGCCGGTCACATCGAACACGAGATCTGTCGTGTTGCCCGAACCGGACATGTAGGTGGCCGATAGGGTTCCTGTGGAGGATAGAGCGACGGTCAGGCTGTTACCGGCTATCTGGCCTTTGAGGAAGTTGATCGTGGAGGCTGATGGTTTCGCGATCGGAGCTGGGCCAAGGTAGACCGCCCAGGCCGCGCTCGAGTTGACGACCGTCACGTTGCCGGTGACGGCCTTCGCGCTCGACGGGACGCCGCCGTGACCCCAGACCGCGATGGTTCGCGGCGTGTTCGCCTTGAGCTTGCCGCTCAGCCCGATCGACTTGCGGGTATCGAGCACTCGAGCGGGAGTCAGAGCGTGATATGTGTCGCCGGTCGTGCCGGGCAGGAAGTATCCGCTCACATCGAGCACCAGATCGGTCGTGCCCGACGAGGCTCGATAGGTGACGCTCAGGGTGCCGGTCTTCGATACCGCGACCGTGACACCTCTATTAGCGATCTGGCCCTTGTTGAAGCTCATGGTGTAGGTCGCGGGCTTCGCGATCGGCGCCGGCCCCAGATAGATCGAAGACGCCGCGCCTGAGTTGACGACTGTGGCATTGGCGGTGATCGCCGTGGCTCCGGCCGGAATGCCGTTCTTGCCGGTGATCTGGAACGTCCGGGCCACGCCCGCCGCGAGCTTGCCGCTCAAGCCGGTGCCGACCCGCGTGTCGAGCACTCTCACCGGCGTGACGGGGTGATACCTGGCGGCGCTGGCAGGAGTCGGGGCGATGCCGCTGGACGGCAGCGTCATCGCCCCGGCCGCGTAATAGGCGTTGGTCTGATGGCGGAAGTACCCGCCGTCGTCGTCGGCGTTGTACGAAGCACGGGTGTTGCCGTCGATGGGCGCCGGATTCGTAACCCCGTCGCCCTGGTCGTCGAAGGCGGACGTCGTCCCGCCGGCGCCGCCGCCGAAGAGCAGGGCCACCACCCCGGCGGCGACCGTCGCTGCCAGGTGACCGGTCGTGTCGTCCAGCCACCACTGCACGTGGTTGTCCTGGTAGTGGCCCCAGGAGTCGTCCATTGCCCGCATCTTCGTGTTGCCCAGGGGGATCTGCCACAGAACCATCCGCAGACCGACGCCGCGCACGAAGTCTCCGACGTACTGGTTGAAGCGCTGGTAGTCGGCGCTGTCCCACCAGCTCGCCCCGCCGTCGCCGTTGATGATCTTGTCGAAGTCCGCGTCCCGGTCGGCCGGGTCGGTGAAGACGAGGTCGAAGTGGGCGCCGAGCGACTTCTGGAAGGCGGTCGAACGGGCGGCCAGGCCATCGATCTGGGAGAGCGGGATATTCTCGGAGATCGGGTCGGTCATCGTGCCCCACATCGACAGCTCGTAGCCGAGCAGAACGTTGGGGGCGTACTTGTTGCGGAGGCGGACGAAGCCCTGGGCAAAGCCGTCGGCGTTGTTGGCCAGGCCCGACATGTCCGAGTCGCCGCTGCTTGCCACCGCGGCGGGAACGGACGAGCCTTTGTCGGCGGCGGAGGCCTGCTGGATGTAGCCCCACAGGTCCGGCTCGATGTCGACGACGATCGTGTGCGAGTAGGCGCCCAGGTGCTGCATGAGCAGCCTGAAATCGGCCCAGTAAGACTTCATGGTCGATTTGTTCTTGAGGTTGTTCAGATCGGCCACGTTCTCGGCGCCGCCGGCCGGGCTCGACTGCAGGAGCTGGTAGTAGATGAAGACCGGCGTGATGCCGTGGGCGACCGACTCGTCCACGTAGTAGTCCGCGAACTTGGCGCCGCTGTTCCAGGTCGTCCAGCCGGTGCCTGTATTCACTCCGCCGCACAGGTACTGGTAGCGGAACTTGTACGCACCACTGGTGTGGAGGGCGGCGGCGCCGCCCGGCGAGTCCGCGAGGCCGATCTCCAGGTGGGTCGATGGCCAGGCCGTGGGCGGCACGGGCAGTGCAGCTGCGGCCGCGGAAACCGCGGCGGCCGAGACCGCACCGGCCGAGACCGAAGTGGTAGGCAGTGCCGAGGCGGCGGGCAGTGCAGCTGCGGCCGCGGGAGCCTGGGCCGAGGTCGCGGCAGCCGCGGCAGCCGTGCTATGCGGCGCCGCGGCGAACATCGCCACGGCAAGAGCTGCCGCGGCTACGAGGTTCGCGGCGGGGCGCAATACCGAGAACGAGTGGCGCAGCGGGGCGAGTCGGCGGTGGGCGATTCCAGCCATAGCCAAACCGTAGCCCCCGTCGGGGACGCCCGCCTATGTGACATTCGGACTATCCGACTGCCGTAGGACTGGCGGGGCACCACCCGGAGTGGTGCCGGGGCACAAGCGGGGATCCGAGAAGCCGCCGGCTACCGATCCCCTTCGATCCAGCCCTGCCGTTGGGCCACGCGTACAAGCGAGGTCCGGCTTGTCACGTCGTAGCGATCGAACATCCGCCGGAGCTGGCTCTCGACCGTCTTGACCCGGAGCGACAGGCGTTCGGCGATTTCGGCATTGCCCTGGCCCTCGGCAACGAGAGCCAGAATCTGGGCCTCTCGCGGTGTCGGCGGGCGCAGAGCCGTCCGTACCGCTCTGCTGACGGCGGCCGGGAAGGCCGTGCCACCGGCGGCGACCGTCCGCACCGCGGTGAGTATCTGCTCGATCGTCGCCATCTTCGAGAGGAACCCTTTCGCCCCGTGCTCGACCGCGGCGACGTAGTAGCTCGGATACGAGTACGCGCTGAGCATGATGAAAGCCGGACCCGTCGCGTGGCGGGCGAGGATCTCCAGGCCGTCGACCGTCCCGGTGAGGCGGATGTCGCACAGGACGACGTCGGGGGATTGGGTCTCGATGAGGCGCTCGGCCGCGGCGCCGTCTCGGGCTGCCCCGACGACGGTCACATCGGGCCCGCTACCCAACAGGACCGTGAGGCCCTCGGCGATGGCCGGGTGATCCTCGATGATCGCGAGCCTGATCACCTGGCCGCCTCCGCCTCCGGCCGGGCATCGCGCCGAGTCTTCGGTTTGCCCAGCGGGAGTCGAACGACAATCGCCGTGCCCTCGCCGATCTTCGATTCGGCCTCGATCGTCCCGCCATGCGCGGTCACGATCTCGCGCGCCAGGTAAAGACCGAGACCCAGCCCGGACGACGGCCTGTGCCCCAGCCGCGAATACGGCATGAACAGCAGCGGCAGCACGTCGTGGGGGATGCCCGGGCCGTGATCGCGGACTTCGACGACGGCGGTCGAGCCCGATCTGCTCACCGTCACGTCGACGGTCGGCGACGTCGGGGCGTGTTCGACGGCATTTGAGAGGAGATTGACGAAGACCTGCTCCAGACGAACGGCATCCCCCCGGAGCCGGATCGGTCCACCGGTCGCCAGGACCCGGATCGTCGGCGCGTTCGGCAGCGTTCCGGCAACGTCAACGGCATCACGCACGACCGCCAGGAGGTCGATCGGAGCGAGAACGAGTTCGAGTCGGCCGGCCTGGATGCGGCTCACGTCGAAAAGCCGCTCGATGAGCTCCCCAATCTGCCTGGTCTGCACGAGTGAGCGGGCCGCATAGGTGCGGGCATCCTCGGAGCTGTCGGAGTCCAGGTTCCGCTCGACGAGCTGTAGGTACCCGTGCAGGGCCGCCACCGGCGTCTTGAGCTCGTGTCCCGCCGCGGCCATCAGCCGCTCCAGACTGAGCCGCATCGTGCGCTCGGACAGGTCCCGGATCGCTATCACCCCACCCCACGTTCGGTCCCCGGCGGTGAGGGGCTCCGCCACGGCCTCGAACCAGCGTCGAGTGCCCCCAGGCGGGTGCACCGCGAACTCCATGCGAAATCGCTCGCCGCGGGCGGCCCGTCGCTGGGGCCGGTCCTCCGGCGGAATCGGGAGCCCGGCGGCATCCTCCGGTTCGACTTCGGCCTCGCCGCCGCTGAAGAGCCTGTCGTAGGCGTCATTGGTCGTCACGATTCGGCCCTCGTGGTCGACCGCGACGACCGCATCGCCGAGGCTGGCCAGGATCGATCGCAGACGCTCGTGTTCTTCATGGCTGCTCAGCCGTTGCTGCTCGAGCATGCGCGTCTCGGCGCTCAGCTCGTCGGTGCGCGTGGCGAGATCCTCGTTCGCGACCCTGAGCTCCTCGACGCTCGCGGTCAGCTCTTCGTTGAGGGTTTCGAGTTCCTCGTTGGTCGCCTGGAATTCCTCATTGACGGTCTCGACCTCTTCGCGGGTAGCCTGCGCATCCTCGCTCGCCAGCAGCATCGATTCGTTCGCCCCCCGGAGTTCCGCGACCAGGGCCGTCAGCTCGTCGTTCGCCCGAAGGAGCCTGCCGTTCGTGGCGACTGCCTTGTCGAGTCGCTCACGTGTCCGGAGGCCGGCGCGACGCTCCATCTCGAGCCTGGTCACGTCGGTCAGCTCGACGACGGCGCCCTCGATCGCCCGGCTCTCAACCCGATAGGGGCGGACGGTGGCCTCCACGAAATGCGCCGTCTCGCTGGCCGCGTCGGTGGGCTCCACTTCGAATACGGCCGAGGTTGTCTTGCCGGCCAGCGCGGAGTCGATGGCCGCTCGGATCGTGCCGGATGGAAGGACTTCCGCCAGATGGACGAAGTCCTGGTCGAAGGCCGTGCCGTGAATGCCGAGCATCTGGCGGGCCGCGGAATTGATGCGCAGGATGTAGTACCGCGGATCGACGATGACGACGCCGACGGTGAGATTGAGCAGCAGGCTGTCCGCCGACGCCGACGACTCCGCCACGCGCCGGACGTCATGGTGCGTGGTCCGGATGGCCTGATCGAGTTGCGATTCCTGGCTCCGGCGCTGGCGCAGCACGGCGGGTCTCATGAGCGGGATGGCATAGCTGCCGGGCAGACGCCGAAAGACGCGCAGGCGGGCATTCTCCTCTTCGAATGGCTCGGGCAGCGACATGACCGACTCGGAGGTACCGAGGGCAAGCCGCCCGCCCGGCCGCAGCGAGAAGGCGAAGGTCTCCAGGGCAACCCGCTGCATGGGCACCGCGAAGTAGATCAGCACGTTCCGGCAGAGGAGCAGGTCGATCCGCGGGAAGGGCGCCCGCTCGCCGAGATCGTGCTCGCCGAAGACCATGAGGGCACGCAGCCGCTTTGCGACCTCGAAGCCGCCGTCCGACTTGACGAAGTAACGATCTCGGGCGCCGGCTGGCAGGCCCTTCAGGGCAGCCGGCGGATACACTCCCCGGCGCGCAAAGGCGATCGCCTGACGGTCGATATCCGTCGCGAAGATCCGGACCTCCGGCCACGGACGATCCTCTCCCAGGGCTTCGGCGACGACGATTGCGAGCGAGTATGCCTCCTCGCCGGTCGAGCAACCGGCCGACCAGAGCCGGAGCTCCCGCTGCTCGCGCCGGGCTTCGGCGATCAGCTCGGGCAGGACGTGGTCGCGCAGGTACTGGAACAGCTTGGGGTCCCGGAAGAACTCCGTGACCTTGATCAGGAGGCTGTTGACGAGCCGGGCGTACTCCTCGGGGTTGGTCTCCAGGTACGCGCCGTACTCGGCGAGCGTCGGCCGCGACGTGGCGGCCATCCGGCCGTGCAGCCGGCGCTGGATGGTGGCCGGCTTGTAGCTGCCGAAGTCGATGCCGCTTCGCTCGTGGATCCGTTTGAGGAGGCCGCTGAGCTCCTGGTGATCGGCCCCTTCCGCCGGAGGATTGCCGGCCGCGAGGAGATCGCACAGGGTCGATCCGATCGAGTCGAGATCGGCCGTCGCGTCAACCAGGGAAGGCGGGATCGAGCTGGGCATAGACGGGAACATTGCCGTCTCAGGGTTCTCGATGACGACCGCACCGCCCGCCTTCTTTACGTGCCAGGCGCCGACCGATCCATCGGACCCGCTGCCGGTCAGGATGACGGCGATGAGCCCGGGGCCGAAGACACCGGCCGCACTCTCCAGCAACACGTCGATGGAGGGTGCGACCGCGCCGGCCCTGGCCGCGTGGAGCTGGAGCTCTCCCTCGCTGATATCCACGAGGCGATTCGAAGGAACGACGAAGATCACCCCGTCCTCGAGGGCCTCCCGCTCCTCGACCACCCGGACCGGGAGCGTCGCGTGGCGGGCCAGAATCTCGTGAAGGTGGCTGGGGCGGCGAGGGTCGAGATGCTGCGCGACCACGATCGGCGCCGGGAAGTCGGCCGGCAAGCTCGCCACGAGGCGAGTGAGCGCCTCGATGCCGCCCGCCGATGATCCGATCACCACGAGCTGAGATTCCTGGGAGATCGCCGGTCGCGCCACGATATCCATAGTATGGTCGAGGCAGGGTGAAATTGGAGCGGGCCATCTGCGGGCCAATCGACGGCCGAAACGCCGGGATTCCACGCCCCGGGGGCTCGCCCTTCGAATTCCACGCCGGCGGGGTTTTCATCCTCGCGGCTGAGGGAGGCGGGGACCATCATCGAGGCTCGACCACGGATCGAAGGCTCCGCCGGCTTGATCGCCGGCTGCAGGTCCCGCGTCCGTAGGCGGGAAGAAGACCCTCGTGACAATTCAGGAACAGCGGAGCGTGACCACCGAGGCCCCGACCGCGACAGAGTCCGGCGGCGTGACCAACCGGACCGTAACCAGCCACCGGCTGGCCGTTCGGCCCACCACCGAGGAGACGGCGCGCCGCATCCTCGTCCTCGTCTTCGGGCTGATCGAGCTCGTCATCGGAGCACGCGTGGTCCTGCTCCTCATGGACGCCAGGACGACCAACGGCCTCGTGTCGGGCATCATCAATCTCAGCAATCTGTTCGTGGCGCCGTTCGAGGGGATCCTGCGCACGAACTCAGTGAACAGCTCCGGTTCCGTCCTGGACGTCGCCGCTGTCTTGGCCCTGGCCGGCTGGGCGATCGTCGAGGTCATCGTGTTCTGGATCATCGGCATCTTCCGGCGCGAGCCCGCTCTCGCCTGACCCAAGCCTGATTACGCAGTCCCCGCCAACCTGGTTGCGGACTGCACCTGCAATGAAAGAAGGACTGCAATGCCTATTCCTCAGATGACACTCGTTGCCTGGATCGTTGTCGGCGCGATCGCCGGTTTTCTGGCCAGTGAGGTCATGAATACCCGCGAGGGCCTGATCTTGATGGTCGTGCTCGGAATCGTGGGCGCGGTCGTCGGCGGATGGATCGCGACCGATCTCCTCAAGATCTCCGGCGTGACCGGCATCAACCTGACGAGCATCGTCGTCGCCAGCATCGGCGCCATCATCGTCATCGCCGTCTACGAGAGCCTCGGCGGTCGGCGCCGCGTCTTCGGCCGCCGCTAGTCCCATTCGGCGCCCCAGGGGCGCAAGCTTCGAAGAACCACAGCAGGATCGGCCAGACGGAGGCCGATCCTGCTCTTTCTGTTGGTCAGGTCGAAGAGGCGGCAGGAACCGAGCCGCGGTCGATCTGCTGGTTTCCTGGGACTCAGCGGGTCGCCGTATCAGACCGGGTAGCTTCCCGCCGGATCAACCTCCCGCAAGCCCGCGCGGCGAAGCGCAAACCACACCAGGTCCGCGAGTTCCGCCTCGAGTGTCTGGGCCGCGTCATGGGCGCCCAGTCTCCCCTCGTGCATCAGCCCGTTTCGGACCTTGTAGGCCCGCTGGGTCAACGTGCGGCCTCCGACGACGGGATTGGTGATCCCCAGGTGAGATAGAGCTTTCCTCACCTTCTCGTGCTTCCGCCCGGGAAAGCGCTCCGCGAGCGCCTCCAGAATCGCCCAAAGGCGAACGATTGCGGCGGAGGGGTTCGTATCCCGGCACGCTTCGGAGAAGAGATCGGCAAGCAGCTTCGCTTGCGGGTGGTCTGTGAAGGCGCTCACCATTCGGAGCAACTCCTGCTGCTCCGAGACGATCGGAACGTCCGTTACCTTCCGGTAGTTCGCGTGAACGTACCTCGCCTCATACTCGCCGTTTCCCAGGTCGACGAACGCCCCGAGCGGCCTGCCGCGGCCAAACTGGCTGTAGACAAGGGCGGACGCGACCGCCATGGCTCTTGGCGCCGTGGCCGAAAGTGCTTCGTCAATTGCAGCCGCCTGGACCCCCCGCTGGACGATGGCCACCATGTCCACAACGGGTGTCTGCCAGTTCGCGAACATGAATTCGCGTCCGAATTGGGCCGCGAATGACCTCGCGGCTTCGTGCAAGGCACCGTCTTCGGCACTCAACGGGAGAATGGCGAACTCATCGAATCTGAGTTCCTCGGGCACATACAGCTGATCGAAGAACCATATGACCGTGGCCATGTTGCCCCTTTGGCTACAAGGGTGGAGCCGCGCTCGCCACTATGGATACCCAGGCGACGGAAGGCCCGCCCGGCCGCCTGGCGGCCTCGCCGAAGTCTCCGACGCCGATCGTTTCGCGCATGGGCATCCTACGTCGCGAAGAGTCGCGACGGCCAGGGAGTTGCTCGTCCCGATCTTCGGCCGTGAGGCAGG
>Ga0182011_10002961_pt1 | contig 14090 bp, 8 predicted proteins | sample 711E1DmetaG_FD_120481 | JGI IMG/M metagenome (GOLD analysis project Ga0182011, IMG submission 120481) | Permafrost microbial communities from Stordalen Mire, Sweden - 711E1D metaG | ecosystem: Environmental > Terrestrial > Soil > Wetlands > Permafrost | place: Sweden: Stordalen | collected... | reverse complement strand
TTTTCATCCTCACCACCATCGACGCCGGCACGCGCGTGGGCCGTTTCCTGATGCAGGACCTCCTGGGCTACGTTTGGCGCCCGCTGGGAGAGACGCGTTCCGCGACCGGCAACTGGATTGCCAGCGCGGCATTTGTGGCGGCCTGGGGCTGGTTTCTCTACCAGGGCGTGGTCGACCCGCTGGGCGGCATCAATTCGCTTTGGCCCATTTTCGGCGTGGCCAACCAGTTGCTCGCGGTCATCGCGCTTGCCCTCGGAACCACCGTGCTCATCAAGATGGGCCGGAAGCGATATCTATGGGTGTCGCTGTTGCCGCTGGCCTGGCTTCTTACCGTCACGATGACCGCCGGCTGGATGAAGATTTTCTCACCCGAACCGCGCCTGGGCTTCCTGAGCCTTGCCGTCAGCTATGAGCGGCAGATTGCGGCGGGCGGCACTGCCGCGCAAATTGCCGATTGGCGCCAGCAGGCGTTCAACAATCACGTGGATGCCGTCGTCACCGGGGTATTCCTGGTGCTGGTTGCCCTGGTCGTGCTGGCGTCGATGCGTGGGTGGGTGGAGCTCCTCGTGGGCCGGCGGCAGCCCAATCTGCACGAAGAGCCGTACGTCCCGCTGAAACCGGTGGCCGAGGCTTCGAAGTAGATCGGCTCACAGGCGGTCAACCGCCGCCGCGCTCCGCGGGCATACGCGGTGCGCCCGCGCCTGCCGCAACGGTCAGATGTGCGTGCGGGTGCGTGGAAGTCCTCCTCTTTGGCGGGTTCGTCTGTCCGTGCACAACTTTGTTCAAGGTTGAACAGAGTTGTGCATTGTGGTCCTTGCGGGCCGGCGGCAGCCCATGCTGTACGAAGAGCCGTCCGTCGCGCTGAAACCGGCCGGCGCCCCGGTGCGCTGAACCGCTCGTGGGGGCGTGGAGGCCAGGCGGGCTCAGGCGGGAGGAACTTGTCAACTAATAGTTGACATCGCGGCTGCCGTCACGAATCGATCGCGGCAACGCCGGAGCGCCCGCTGCGGCAGGGCGCGCGCTCCAACCGCCGGGCGGCGGCTTACGGCAGCACCAGCCGGCGCACGACCGCGTTGCCGGGTTCGTCGGAGAGATGAATCTCCACCGAGGTGGCACCGATCACCTTGGCGCCGGAAATCTGCAGCTCGTAGGTCTCCTCACGGCCATCGTTGATGCCGTCCATCGGATGCCGCACGCGTTCCCGGTATCCGTTGTTGAAGACAAACTCGGCCCCATCGAGCAAGGAGAGCGCGTCGCGCCCGTGCACCGTCACGAACAGACTCGCGCCGTCGCGCCGCACAGCGGCGTCGAGAATCTCCGGCGGCGTGTGATCGACGACCAGATTGTCGGTTTCAAATTCGACGCGCAGGCGCTGCGTCGCGGGGCGGGGCGCCTGCTCGGCGGCAATCAGCCGGGTGAGGTAGAGCCCGTCGGGCAGAGCCGAGGTGCCGAACTGCAGGTAATTATCGCCGATGTTGACGGCGAGGTCGGTCCACTCCGCGGCGTCAGCCCGTTTGATGGAGAACGTGTAGGCGAGCGTGTCGCCGTCGGCATCGGCGACCATCCAGTAGACGACCTGGCTGCCGGGCTCGGCCACCAACTGGCTGCCAAGAAAACCGTTCTTGCGTTTACCATCCGGCGTGCCTTCCCCGCCAGGAGTTGGCTGGTTGGGAGTGATCATCTGGCCGAGGGTGGTGAACGGCGGGGGTGAGAATTCGGGGGCGGGATTAAGCGCCAGATTGGGCGGCAGCACGCGAAAGTCGGTGAGGACGGGCCGGCGGTTCTGCGGCAGGTGATATAAGGTGGCGGTGTCAATCTGGAAGTCCTGCGCACCGGCGGGAACCGCGACCTTCAATTTCAAGTAGCGGCCGCGCAACCCGGCGCCGTAGTGGGCGCCGTCGCGGATGGCGAGCCTGGTCCAATCGGTCCAGCCCTCGGTCTCGTCCGAGCCCAGACTCGTTTTCGCCTCCACCTGGACTGCCTCGAGCGCGATGTTGCGCAGCTTGGCAAACCGCAGATTCCCCAATTCCGCGGGAAGACCCAAATCGAGGCGGTTTGTCTCCAGCTGGCGCGTCGCCATACCGGCGAAGTCGAGCCGCGCCAGGCCCGGCGCGTTGTTCCGCAGAAGGAGAAACCCGCCGGTGGAGCCGGGCAGAGCGACCAGTCCATTGAGTTGTGAGCCAACGCTGCCGGCAAAAGTCAGGCTCATCCGGTTCTTCAGGTCCCAGCCAAGGACCTCGCCCTGCTCGCCAGCTGCCACCAGCAGGAGGTCGCCATGACGGGCGAGCCGGTAGAAGGCCAGACCGCTCCGCGAGAACAGCTGCTCCGGAAAGCCGTCGGCGGGAAAATAGAACACCGCGCTGCGGCCGGAAAACCGCTCCGGTCGGGGGGCCTCGGGCACCGGCGGCGGCGCAGGTGCCGCGGGCGGGGGAGTGCCCGGCGCGGCCTCCGGGCTGCCCGGAGCGGCCGGGGCGGGTTTCGGGAGAGACTCCGGCCGGGTGATACGGCGTTCGCCAGAGGCGACGGAGTACACAATGCTCGCGTAGAGATCTCCGTTCGGCTCGCTCAGCAGGTCGGTGACCTCGGCTTCGCCGTTTTCCTGCAAAATGACCGGCGCAGCCATTTTCGCGGAGGGTCCGGCGGGCGCGGCGCCCGGCGCGGGAAACAGATAGACATTTCCCTTGGGCGCGGAGCCGGCGGCAATCCTGCCATCGGGCAGCAGCGCGAGCCGCCGGACGTTGTGGTCGCGGATCTCCCCGAAGAGCGTGATGCCTTTGGCGGCGAGCTGCGCGGGATCGGTGATCCTGGCGGCGTTGATGCCGGCAGCCGCGAATTTCGCCAGATCGACGCGATAGATGCGGCCGGGACCACCAGTGGCCACGAGGGCGGAGGAGATCGTCGGCTTCGAGCCTTGGGTGGAGGGTTGCGCACTGCTGCTGACGTCCGAAAGGAGCACGATGTCGAAAACCGAATCGACCGGGAGCACAACGCGCGCGGAGGGTTTGCCGTTCTTCAAAAAGTAAAACGCACCCGTTGGCGACGTGCCTGCGAGCAGCGTTCCATCGGGCAGGGTCTTGACGGCGAAGACTTGTGGCTCGGCCAGCCGCGCCAGCTCGCGCGTGGTGAAGGTGACGCCATTCAGAGCCACTTCGATGATCCTGCCTTCGGGGCCGGTGCCAACGAGCCAGCCCCGGCCGGCGCCGCCGGCGGGTTCGAGCGTCCACAGCAACTCGCCGATCGCGGGGCCGGCCAGCTCCGTCAGCGCCGGGCCGGGCACGATGCGCCCGTCGGAGCGCGTGGCGAGTCCCTTCAATTCGCGACTGGCGACATCCCGGCCGAAATCAATCTCCAGGCGCTTGGTGAGCGGATCGGCGCCCGGTGATGCGCTGGCCAGATAAAACGCCAGGGATGCGAGAAAGCTCTGCCGAAACGGAAAACGACTTGGTCGGTTCATGACTGGATTGCGAGTTGGGCCGCTGCGGTGGTGTCGGCTCGATCGTTGGACGTACGCGGGCATTGTCGCGGTCTACTCTGTCACCTGCAGCGGGCGCCGGACATTGGCGGGAATCACCCGGCCGTCGAGCAGGTGTTGCTCCCACAGCGGCACGACCGCCTCGTGGCGCTGAAAACGCTGTTCGTCGGCCGCGTGCGCGATGCGGGAAATTGAACCCGGGTAGTCGAACGTCGGCTGGGTTTGGTCGAGAAGGACCTCGGCCTTCTCCACCACGGCCACATAGAGCCCATCCGTGCGGCGGTTGTCCTCAAGTGCGGACAGATATTCGTCGAAACTGCGGATCTGGGACGCCTGCATGGTGCGCGGGCGGCCGGTGAGTTCATCGAGCAGCGGGCCGCCCGCCACCACGACTTCAAGGGCCTTGCCCGACCAGGCGCGATCGATCGGCAGGTTAACCGTCTGCGTCGACCGCACCTGCTGGTAGTCGCGCCAGGTGAGCGTCACCTGGACCGTGTCTCCCGGGCCAGCGGTTGCGCGGGAGAGCTGCACGACCTCAAGAGTCGAAAGCGGGTTGTGGTCGAGCGCCTCCACCGCAAAGACGACCTTGCTGGGGTGGACGCGCTCGAAGGGGTTTTGCAGCCAATCGGTCAGATCGCGCACGAACTCACCCAGCCCGGCGGTAAACCCCTGCGGTCCCGCATACAGGTTGTCGGCGGACGCCGTCCGGCCGCCGGGAAAAGTCACCTGCCGGTGGATGCGGAAACCCTCGGCGAGCCCGGCATCATTCGAACCCATGATGGCTTGGGTCAACCCGGCGGCGGCGATCACCGGCGCGATCTGCGGGTGGCGCACGACGGCAAAGCGCAGGGTGTGCGTCCCGCGATGGGTGGGCACCGTGACCTCGATCGGGATCATGTCCGGCAGGCGGCCGACTTCGCCGTAAACCGCGGAAAGGCGATCTTGGCTGATGGTGCCGATGATCGGTCCCACATTGGCAACTTTGAAGGAGTTCATCAGGCTCGGCAGGATGGTGATCACCTCGGAAGCGGCCATCGGCAGGTCGACCGCACCGAGGCGCATCAGCGGATGACCGAAGGCGAGCACGTGTTGGCCGTCGACTCGGCAGACGGTGCCCGTACCGGCGATCGTGATGTCGCCAATCGCGAGCGCGACCGAGATGGCATCACCGGGACGCAGGGTCTTGGGAAAATCACGGGACGCCGGCTCCAGCCCCTGGCTCCCGCCGGCTGGCGCCGCCTGAAAAGCGTACGAGCCGCCGATCGCGGCGGTGTTGAGCCCCAAGGCGCTGAATTGCGCCGCGAACAGCGAGGCCACCTCCGGGTCGATTCCGCTCAGGGTGAACACCGGGGTCAACGCCTGGAACGGTGAATCCAGCCCGGCGGCTGCCACCGGGCCGCCCGTGGAGCGGAGCCGGCCGACGGAATCCGGTAATCCGAACGGAATGGGCTCGCGGAGCGAATCTCGCGGCACATCGGGCAGACGACTGACCTCCATCAGATCCTCGATGGGCGTGAACCCGGCATGGGGAATCGTTTCAAAGCGCTGCAACTGGTAGGACAGGGCGCCGGCGAGCCGGCCGTCGATATAAAGCGGGCTGCCGCTCATCCCCGCGCCCGCCCCCATCTTTTGCACCCGCGCGTCGGTCAACCGGCCCAGGATGATGTTCTTTCCCGGGCCCAGGGCATTGCGAATGACTCCGACCACCTCGACCGTGAATGGCTCCGGCCGGATGCCATGGAAGACGGTCCAGACCTCGCCCCTCATGCCGGGCCGGATCTCCCCAAGCCGCATGATCGGCGCCCCGACCGGCTGCGCCGGCGCCAGGGCGGGGGCGGCGCAAAGCACGCCGAACAGGCTCAGCAGCGATCGGTTCATCGGATCATTCTACGTCCCATCGCGGCGGAACTTAGAGCGCATTGAATGCCTCGGTCATGATCTGACAGGCGCGGTCGATCGCGGGACCTTCATGGGCCGTGCTCAGGAAGGCGGTTTCGTACGCGCTCGGCGGCAGATAGACGCCGCGCTCAAGGCAGCCATGGAAAAACCGGGCGAAGAGTTTGGCATCGCTCCGGAGGGCGGTGGCATAATCGCGCACGGGCTTCGCGTTGAAGAAGACGGCAAACATGGAACCGACCTGCGGCACTTGCAGGGGCAGGCCCTTCTGGCGGGCCGCGGCCAGCAGCGCGCCCTGCACCTGCCGGCCCAGCCTTTCGAGACGCGGGTAGGGATCGACCTCCTCCAGCAGATTAAGCGCGGCGATGCCGGCGGCCATGGTCAGCGGATTGCCGCTGAGCGTGCCGGCCTGATACACGGGGCCGAGCGGCGCCAGCCAGTCCATGATTTCGGCTCGGCCGCCGAAGGCGCCGACCGGCAGGCCGCCGCCGATGATTTTGCCGAGCGTGGTCAGATCAGGGGTGATTTTCTCGATCTCCTGCACGCCGCCGCGGGCGAGCCGGAAGCCCGTCATGACTTCGTCGAAGATCAACAGCGCGCCGTTCGCCGTGCAGAGCGTGCGCAGGTATTGCAGGTAGCCCGGGGCCGGCAGAATCAAGCCGACGTTGGCCGGGTAGGGCTCGACGATCACACCGGCGATCTTATGCGGATGGGCGGCAAACGCGGCCTCAAGCGCCAGGCCGTCGTTGAACGGCAGCACGATGGTTTCGTGGGCGAACGCGGCCGGGATCCCGGCGCTGTCGGGATGGCCGTGCGTGAGCGCGCCGGAGCCGGCCTTGATCAGCAGGGAGTCGGAGTGCCCGTGATAACAGCCCGAGAACTTGATGATTTTGTCGCGCTTCGTGAAGCCGCGGGCCAGCCGGATAGCCGACATGGTCGCCTCGGTTCCGCTGTTGCACATCCGCACCTTCTGGATCGATGGCACAAAGCGGACGATGAGCTCGGCCATTTCGACCTCGGAGCGATTCGGGGTGCCGAAACTCGTGCCATTCTCAAGCGCGGCGGCAATGGCGGCCTTGATGCGCGGGTGGTTGTGACCGTGGATGGCGGGTCCCCAGGTGCAGACGAAATCGATCAGCTCGCGGTCGTCTTCGGTGACGAGCATGGCGCCATGCGCCGCCTTGACGAAGAACGGAGCGCCGCCCACCGAGCGGAAGGCGCGGACCGGCGAGTTCACCCCGCCGGGCATCAGCTGCTTGGCTCGCTTGAAAAGCGTCTGGGAGGTCATGCGGGAAATCACGAATCAACTCACATACTTCTGCACAATGGGAATGCGGCGGCCGACGCCGAAGGCCAGGGGAGTGATCTTCAAACCAGGCGCGGCTTGTTTGCGCTTGTATTCGTTGAGGTCGACCTTCCGGGCAACATCGTTGACCACCGTTTCCGCGTAACCCTGGGTGATCAGGTCGCGGCGCGACAGCCCTTCCTCCACGTAGCCGCGGAGGATGGCGTCGAGCAGGTCGTAGGGCGGCAGACTGTCCTGGTCGGTCTGGCCGGGCCGCAGCTCGGCGGAGGGCGGCTTGTCGATCGAGCTCTGCGGAATCGGCGGGGTGTGGCCGGCGCGCCGGGCGTCGTCGTTGATCCAGCGGGCCAGGGAGTAGACCTGCGTCTTGAAAACGTCGGAAATGACCGCGAGCCCGCCGCACATGTCGCCGTAAAGCGTGCAGTAGCCCACCGCGACCTCGCTTTTGTTGCCGGTGGTGAGCAGAAGGGAGCCGAATTTGTTCGAAAGCGCCATCATGAGAACCCCGCGCACCCGGGCCTGGATGTTCTCCTCGGCCACATCGCGCGGCCGCCCGGCGAATACCGGTCCCAGGGCGGTTTCCGTTGCGGCGACCGCCTCGGCGATGCCGATGGTGCAAAAGGTGATGCCCAGATTTCCGGCGAGGATGCGGGCGTCGTCCCTGCTGTGCCCGCTCGAGATGGCCGAGGGCAGGCTGACGCCGGTGACATTTTCCGGACCGAACGCGGCCGCCGCGATCACCCCGACGACCGCGGAATCGATGCCGCCGCTCAAGGCGACCAGACCTTTCTTGAAGCCGCTTTTGCCGGCGTAGTCGCGCAAGCCGAGCACCAGCGCATCGAAGACATCCTTCATTTCAGACTGGGAATAGGACGCGGTGACCGCGCCGTTTGCGTCCCCAGCCTGAAGCGTTGCGCGGAGACTGACCACCCGAAGCTCCTCCTGAAAAGCAGCCAGGCCGGCGACCACCGCCCCCTGCGCCGAAGCCACCACAGAACGGCCGTCGAAAATCAGCTCGTCGTTCCCGCCCACCGCATTGCAGTACACCACCGGGCATCCCATGGCCTTGGCCGCCCCAGTCACCAGCGCTTCGCGCACATTGTCTTTCCCGTAGTGCCACGGGCTGGCCGAGAGATTGAGCACGACGTCGCATTTCTTCGCCGCCAGCTGCCGGATCGGATCCAGTCCGTGGTAGAGGCGGCGGGTGGAAATCATCGGATGCGTCCAGATGTCCTCGCAGATCGTCACGCCGATCCGCCGGCCGGAAAATGCGATGACGCGTGGCTCGGGCGCCGGCTCGAAGTAGCGGTCTTCGTCGAACACGTCATAGGTCGGCAGCAGGCATTTTCGGGCCACGACGGCGATCGCGCCCCGCTGGCACCAGGCGGCGGCGTTGAAGAACGGCCGGCCCTGGCCGCTGGTGTTGGTTTCAACGAATCCAACCAGCGCCGGCACCTCGCCCACGGCGGCGGCGATCTCCGCCACTGCGGACTCAACGTCGGTGACAAAGCGCCGCTTGAAAAGCAGGTCGCGCGGCGGGTAACCGGAGACCACCAGCTCCGGAAACACCACCAACTCGGCCCCTTGAGCGGCCAAGGCGCGATAGGCGTCGAGGATCCGGCGAGAATTGCCGGAAAGGTCCCCGACGGTCGTGTTGATCTGGGCGAGGCCGATGCGCATGGATTGGCGAAAGGACTACAGTGAGGGTGATTCCGCCGTCTGACAACCCGCAAGGCGGTGATTTGTGAACGCTCCCCCCGGCACGCCTCGCATGATTGGTGTCGCTACGGGCGGTCCTGTTGGGCAGAAAATCCCGTCACCATCCCCCCATATGCCTCCTCTGCTCATTCTCGCCTCGGCCTCGCCCCGGCGCCGGGAATTGCTGGCCGGTTTGGGCGTCCCTTTTGAGGTGATGCCTGCGGAGGTCGTCGAACACGAGTCGCCCGACTCCGATCCGCGCGAAATGGTCCGGCATAATGCGGCGCTCAAGGCCGAATGGGTGGCGGCCCGCCGTCCGGAGGCGCTGGTCTTGGGGGTTGACACGACCGTGTTCCTCGACGGTGTCGTCCTCAACAAGCCCCGTGACGTTGCCGCGGCGCGGGCGATGCTGGGCCGCCTCTCGGGATGCACGCATACGGTCTACACCGGTCTGGCGGTCCGGCGGCAGCGCGACCGGCTGGCGATCGACGAAGGGGTGGCCAGCGAGGTCACCTTCAAGTCGCTCGACGCGGCCGTCATCGCGCGCTATCTTTCCTTGGTGAATCCGCTGGACAAAGCCGGAGCCTATGCAATTCAGGAGGGGACCGACCTGATTATCGCTGGCTGGCGAGGCTCTTATACCAATATTGTGGGCCTGCCCGTAGAAGAAACGAAACAAATTTTGACTCGATGCGGTCTGTGCTAAGACTTAGGTGAGACTCATTGACATGCCCACGTTGCAGGAAGAAAAGCCGAACACCGCACGTCAGCGCTATTGGCTGCCCGCCCTGTCCAAGGATCCCGACACGCGGTCCATCCAAGTCGGCCTGCTCTGGACGGTGCTCATCCACCTGCTGCTGCTCCTGCTGGCGCCGCAATTATTCCGCAACGAGTTCTCCCCCGGACGCTTCGTTCAACCGGGCTCCACTGTCCCCACGTACGAGGTCGAGTTTGCGCCCAATGCATTCGCGTCCAAGCCCCCCCAGCCGATGCACTTCGTGGAGACCAATCCGGATGCCAACAACAACATCCCGGACAAGACCGACAACTTCGCCGCCCAGAACCAGCAAGCGGCCCAGCCCGTGCCCGACAAGGACAGCACGCTGCGCATGCCCAAGACCGAGGGGAAGAAGGATTTTGAGAATGACTCACAGATTGTCTCCGGCCGGCTTGAGAAACCGGAGCCGGCACCAACCGCGCCGCCCGCCCAGGAACAGCAGGCTTCGGAGCAACCGGCGGAGACCCAGCCCAAATTGCAGGTGCCCCTGCCGGGTTTCCTGAAATCCCAAGGCGACAATCCGGATACCTTCGGCACCGAGTCTGTGAAATTCCCGGAGCCATCGACCGGCGCCGACAAGCATGTGGCGGGCGATCGGAACTCCCACGATCTCGCCGGGGCCGGCGCCAAGTCCGCGCAGACGGTGCGACCTCAGCCGCTGCCGCGTCCGAAGCTCACCCAGGTTCGGCCCGCCATTTTGAAAGAGCGGCCGACCGGCGTTTCCAATGCGGGCGTGGTTGGCGTGGACGCCCATTTCAGCGAATTCGGCGATTACCTCCAGGAACTGATCGATATCGTCCAGATCCAATGGGAGCGGATCTTGGGTTCAAGCGCCACCTCCCCCAAGCCGAGCACGCATGTCATGATCAGCTTCCGGCTCAACTCGAAGGGGGAGATCGCGGAGATTCTCAAGGTCGACGGCGACGCCGGCGAATACGGCACGCGCGCTTCGCTCAGTGCCATCCAGGAACGGGCCCCCTACCGGGCGTGGACGAAGGAAATGGTCGCCGTGCTGGGGGAGGACCAGGTGATCACTTTCACCTTCTATTACTGGTGAGCGCGCTGCCGACGGATTATTGGGAAGACCTTCCGCTTGGGCGCCAGGTGCGCCTGATCAAACGGGATGAGAACGGGCTCGCGGCCATGGCGAAGCCGGCCGGGGTGCTCTCCCATCCGAATACGCCTGGCGACCAGCCGCGCGCCCTGCTGACGTGCGCCTATGACCGAGACCGCGAATGTTTCGCCTGGCGCACACCGGACGGTGCCGAGGCCCGGCTCTGGCTGCTTAACCGCCTTGATTCGGCGACGTCCGGAGTGATCCTGGCCGCCGCCAGCGAAGCGGTCGCCCGATCGATCAAGGAGAATTTCGCCCGACGCCAGGTGACCAAAGTCTACCAAGCGCTGGTGTTTGGTGCCCCGCGCGCGCAGCAGGAAGTCTGGCGGGACCGGCTGGCAGTTGAGAAGCGCGGCGGAACCATCCGGACCGGTCCGGCCGGAAATATTCCCGCGGAGGCGCATTGTTCGGTCCTGCGCCGCCGGCCGGGCTCGCCGCCGCTTACGCTGGTGCAGCTCGACCCGAAGACAGGCCGCAGCCACCAGTTGCGGGTGCAATGCGCCCGGCGCGGGCTGCCGATCGTGGGTGACCAGACCTACGGCGATTTCCGGCTCAATCGCGAGTTCGCCAAGGCCACTGGCTGCAAGCGGCTCTTTCTCCACTCGCTCGCCACGCGCTTCAGCTATGCGCTGGCTGGCCGCACGTTCGACTTCTCGGCCACCGCGCCGTTGCCGGCAGAGTTTGTGACCGCTTTGGAGGCGTGAGGCTCGTCCGGGCCGGCCGCGCGTCGGTTCTAGCGGCGGATTTTCTCCTGTTGCCAGCGGGAACGGACGTTCTAGGGTCGGACGTTTTCCACCTTCATGATCCTCCCCAAGTCCAACCGTCTTTCCCCTGAGCAGGTCACCGCGGTCACCGAGATCGTCGAATCGTTCGGCTGCCGCGTCCAGCCCATCGTCGGCGCGGTGCGCACGATCTACGCCATCGTCGGCGACGAGCGCGACGAGCTGATGATCAACCGGCTGGAGGGTCTGCCATACATTGAACGAATCGATCGGATCCAGTCGCCGTTCAAGCTGCTGGACATCCGCTCGGACCTGGCAACCCACCAGATCGCTATCGGCGGCGTCACCCTGGGAAAGGAACTGCTGATCATTGCCGGCCACTGCACGATTGACCCCAAGAACCCCGGTTACTTCTACGAGACCGCGCAGGCGGTGAAGGAGGCCGGCGCGCACGTCTTGCGTGGCGGGGTCTGGAAACCGCGCACCAATCCCTACGCGTTCCAAGGCGATGACAAATCGCTCGAGATTCTGATGGAGGCTTCGCGACGCACCGGGCTGCCAGTCGACACCGAGGTGATGGACGAGGACCAGCTCAGGCTCGCCCTCGACGCCGGCGTGCCGATGCTCCAGGTGGGCGCGCGCAACGCCCTGAACTACTCGCTGCTCCGTCAGATCGGCGCCGCCGTGGCCGGCCGCAAGACGGTGGTGCTGCTCAAGCGCAGCCTGCACATGGGCACACTCAACGAGTTCATCTCCGCCGCCGAGTACATCGCCAATTTTGGGAATCCGAGCGTCATTCTCTGTCCGCGCGGCACCGCGCCCGCCCTCGATGGCTACCGCAATCATCCGGATGAGTCCATCGTGCCGCTGCTCAAGGAGCGCACTTGGGCGCCGGTGGTGGTCGATCCCTCGCATTCCGTCGGCAAGGCCGCCTATGTGCCGGCCTGCGCGCTGGCGGCGATTGCCTACGGCGCCGACGGTCTTTGCATCGAGGCGCACGTGCTGCCCAGCAAAGGCATCGGCGACGATCCCAAGCAGGCCGTCACCCCCGTGGTGCTCACGGAAACTATCCGGCGGGCCCGCGAGGTCTGGGCGCTGCGCCGACCGGCCGTGTAACCCTTGGTATCGGCGCTCAGCCATCGCTGGTGGCAGCATGGGACTTTGTTATTTAACAGATGACAAATGTTGTCTGATGGTCGCGTTGCCAGCCGGGCCGGTTTGTAACGCAATGCGTTACAAACGGCGGTACGCCGCGACACTGTGGAACCGGGACAATTGCCCGCAACACGCGGCGATCCCCTGAATGGCGCACAAGCGGAGGCCTCCGTCCGTGCGGCCCAACGCCGCGCGACCGCAGAAGTTCACAACAGATCCAGCTGCCCGGCGTCGCCCGGTTTCACCGTGAGCTTCTTCTTCGGGCGGGCGGCGGGGGCGGGCAGCTCGACCTCGGTGTCGTCGGACTCGAGTTTTCCGAGGATCAGTTTGGCCCGCTCGATCACGGTCAAAGGCAGGCCGGCCAGGCGCGCGACCTGAATGCCATAGCTGCGGTCGGCCGCGCCGGGCACGACCCGGCGCACGAACACGATGTCGTCATTCCACTCCTTGATCGCCACCGAGCAGTTGCGAAGGCGCGGCAGGTGCTTCTCCAGCTGCGTGAGTTCCTGGTAGTGCGTGGCGAAGAGCGTGCGCGGCCCGCGTTCGGACTCGTGATGCAGATGCTCGACCACGGCCCAGGCGATGCTCAGTCCGTCGTAGGTCGACGTGCCGCGGCCGATTTCATCAAGGATGATGAGACTGCGGGCGGTGTAGTTGTTAAGAATGTTGGCCGTCTCGTTCATCTCGACCATGAACGTGGAGTTGCCGTGGGCGAGGTCGTCGCTGGCACCCACCCGGGAGAAGATGCGGTCCACCAGGCCGACGCGGCAGCGCCTGGCCGGCACCCAGCAGCCGATCTGCGCCAGCAGCGTGATCAGGGCCACCTGCCGGATATAGGTGGACTTTCCCGCCATATTAGGACCGGTCACGAGCAGAATCTGCGTCCCGGTGCACGAGAGCTGGGTGTCATTGGGCACGAAGGCCTGGCTGCCCATCGCCGGAGACGCACCCGGCGCCTTCAGCATCTGCTCAACCACGGGATGGCGGCCCTCGACGATTTCCAACGCCTCGCTCTCGTCGAGTTCCGGGCGGCAGTAATCCCATTCGCGGGCGAGCTCCGCCCAGCCGGCCAGGACATCGAGCTCGGCCAGGGCGTCGGCCGACTGTTGGAGCGCCGCCCCGTCGGCGATAACGGCGGCAACGAGACCGCTAAACAATTCCAGTTCGCGGGACACGACCGTTTCCTCGGCGTGCAGAATCTCCTTTTCCTTCTGCTTCAGCGAATCGGTGACGTAACGCTCGCCACCGACCGTTGTCTGGCGGCGGATGTAGTCCGGGGGGACGAGGTGGAGGTTGGCCTTGGTTACATCCAGGTAATATCCGAAGACGGAGTTGAAGCGGACCTTCAGGCTCTTGATGCCGGTGCGTTCCTGCTCCTGGCGCTCGAGGTCGGACAGCCAGGTCTTGCTGTCGCGGGTCAGCCCGCGCAGGCGGTCGACCTCGGCATCGTAGCCGGCGCGGATGTAGCCGCCTTCCTGTAGGTCACCCGGCAGCTCGTCGGCCAGCGCCCGGGCGAGCAGGTCGCGCAGCGCCGGCAAGTCGGTGATCCGCGCGTGGAGCGCCTGAACCGCCGATGGGGTCTCACCGGCCAGCTCAGGCGAGGGAACCCCTTCGGTCGCGATCCGCTGCAGGCAGGCGATAATCGCGGGTAGCTGGGCGAGGGTGTCCTTTACGCCGCCGAGTTCGCGGGGATTGCGCAGCCGGTTTTGCAGGCGGCCGAGAATGCGGGGAATGTCCCGGACGTTGCGCAGCAGGCTGTGCAGTTCCGCGAGCCGGCTCGGTTGCGCGAGCAGCTCGCCGACCGCGGTCTGCCGGCCGCGAATGATCACCAGGTCGAGCGGCGGAGCGGCCAGCCAGCGCTCGAGCAGGCGGGCTCCCGCCGCGGTGACGGTACGGTCGATGGCGCTGCGGAGGGAACCGTCAGGAGTGCCCCGGGCTGACTGGAAGATATC
>Ga0182011_10002960_pt1 | contig 14092 bp, 9 predicted proteins | sample 711E1DmetaG_FD_120481 | JGI IMG/M metagenome (GOLD analysis project Ga0182011, IMG submission 120481) | Permafrost microbial communities from Stordalen Mire, Sweden - 711E1D metaG | ecosystem: Environmental > Terrestrial > Soil > Wetlands > Permafrost | place: Sweden: Stordalen | collected... | reverse complement strand
GGGCCGAAAAAGCTCGCGGCGACGGCGGCATGGCTGGCCGAGCCGCCGAGCAGGCGCGGATTTTCCGCGTTGGGAGTTTTAATGGAATCCAGCGCCGTTGAACCGACAATTAAAACGCTCATGTAAAATTTCCATTGCTCCGTTGACGACAAGGCTTCACCAGACCAGCAAACGCATCAAGATATTCCGTGAGTGGTCGGCGCGGCGATCCTTTCTTCGGTTGTCGAACCATTTTCCGGGTGACGGCATGTGTTGATTTTACAGTTTTCATAGCGGGCGAAATTCAATAGCCGCCTTTGCCGCGTTGAATCAATTCGATTTCATAGCCTTCCGGCGCGTCAATGAATGCAAATACCGTGCCGGTGGAAGTGGTGGTCGGGCCGTCGGAATACTTGAGGCCGTGCCGGGCCAGGTGTTTGCCGAATTCCTCCAGACTGTCCACCTCGAACGCGAGATGGGTGAGGTCGGGTTGCACCTGCACCGGGCCGCTGCCGGGAAAATACGTGATTTCGATCTGCTCCTCGCTCCCAGGCACCTTGAGAAAAACCAGTTCCGATCCGCGCGGCGATTTGTGCCGCCGGATTTCATCGAGGCCCAGCACGTCGCGGTAAAATTTCACCGTGCGTTCGAGGTCGTTGACGCGATAGCGCGTGTGCAGCAATTTCGTGACCTTGCTCATGCGCAAAATTTATCAGTCCGATGTCCAATGTCCAACGTCCAATGTCGTCTCCGCATTGTTCGACTTTGGGCTTAAGACTTTGGACTTTAGACTTCGTTCCTTACAACCACTCCTTAATTTTCTCCTGGTATTTGTTGTAAATGAAGCCGAGCACGAGCAGCACGATGCCGAGCGCCATGAAACTCAGGATGCGATAGAGCGTTTCCAGTTTCCAGACATCGAAAATGACGATGCGTCCCAGCGCAAAAGCGAGCACGCCGAGGCCGAGCCAGCGATACACCCGTTCGCGCAGCATCATGCCGACCGTGAACAACACCAGCGCCAGCGCCGACCAGCTCGCGGTCAGGTAAAATCCGCTGGCATTCTGGCAAACCCAGCGCGTAAGAAACAGCCAGAGGCTGAGTCCGCCAATAATGATCACGGTGGCATGTATGCGTGAATCCAGGTCATAGTATTCGGGCAAACGTTTTGCCATTTGTCGTTGTCCGAGCAGAATTACAATCACGACGAGATTCGGCCAGTACACCGTCGGGGCCTCAAGCAGCGGCAGCCAGAACAAAGCCAGCGCCGTCAGCGTGAATGCCGCGCTGGAAAGCAGTATTTCCCGGCTACGGTACAACCCGGCAAAAAGGAACATCAACAGGCCGAGCAACGCCAGCAGCCAGATCCGTTCCCGCGCCGGAATGTAATCGCAAACCCACCAAATCGTCATTACCAGCGCCGTCCAGCGATAGAGCAATGCGATTTGCAGCAACGGTGTGCGGGCCGGTTCGCTGGCATCGGCTTTGCGCTGGAACCATCTCACAGCGCCGAAGGAGAGCAGGCTCAACGCGGCAATCGGCGCGAGCGGGAAATACCAAAGCGGCTTGGTCTGCAAAAGCTGCCATAAAAATTGCGCGCTGCTGATGAGCAAAAAGATTTGCCCAAAAGCCGCCAGGAACCACAGGCGCGCGAACACGCCGTAAGCCGTGATGCCGATGGCGAGCAGGCTGGTCAACGTCAGCCAGGCGGGCGCATCCACCAGCGGATTGAGCCAGAAATACAGCACTCCCACGATTGCCAGCGCGTACACGCCCTGCCAGAACAATGGCCCCCGCGAGTCAGTCATCAGGACTTTTTGCCACTGCCACCAGTGGCTCAACCCCAGCGTGACGGCGATCATCAAGGCGGGATTCCACCACGGAGGCAAAGTGGAAGGCAGGATGAAACGCAACAGCCACGCGAATTGGCCAAGCAACAGAAAGCCCTGGCCCAGCAGGACCAGTTCGCGCAGGCGCAGCAGGTAAATCGAGAAGGTCAGCGCCAGCGCTTCGACCGCCAATGCCGGCGGGAAGTTGGCCGGGGTTGTGTTATACCACGTCGTTGCCAGCCAACTGGCGAGGGCGAGAATGGTGAAGTACGTCGGAACCGGTCGAATCGGATATTCATCCTCCGCCGCCGCACTCCGGCGCTGAGACCAAAAGGCGTTGAAGGTCATCAAGGCTCCGAGCGCCGCGCCGAGATAAAGCCCGGGCAGGTCGTTTCGCTCCAGACTGGCAATTCCCCAGCCGACCGCCAGCGCGCCCGAAAGATACGCGCCAATTTGCAGGACGAGACTTTGTCTTAGCAGCCCAACCGTCAGCAGCACGACGCTTTCCGTGCCGAGCAGGAGGGCAAGTTTCAACCCGGCGAATTTTGTAATCAGCCCGACCGTTGCGAGCAGCAGGCCTTGCGTGAGGTAAGAATTTTTTGTGAGCGGTTCCGCGGCCAAAGTCCAGCGCGCCAGTACCGCCAGTCCGAGGAGCACGACGCCGTAGCCGAGCGAGAATTTCCAGAAACCGCCGTGATGCACCTGCAGCATCGTCAGCAGAAACATGGTAAAGAACGCGCCGTTGTTCAGCGTGAGAAAACCCGCGCGTTCCGGGCCAACAATTTTTTCGTGCTTCGACAGGAACACCGCCGCCGTAAAGCAGAGCCAGTAGCTCATCAGGAAGCCCGCGCCCGCCCACAACCCTTCTTCCGGCGAAGCCCAGTGCCACGAACTGCCGTCAAAAAAGCGCCAGAAACCATACGCGGCGTAAGTGGCCACGAGGCTGGCCAGCGAAAGCACCGCCCAGCGATTGCGCACGAGGAAAAACACTGCGGCGAGCGTCAGCACAAAGTTGGAGTAAAGCGTGAACGAGCCGACGCGCGTGATAATGGACGTGTAGTAAGCCAGCCCGACCGCAAACAAGGCGAGCACCTCGGACTTTTTACGATCCGCAATCCAGACCATGAAGCCCGCCCAGGCCAGCAACAATGCGCCATCCAGCAACGCATTTTCGATGATGCACAGCTGCTGGACGTGATGTGCGGCGTAGGTCGTGAAATACACCGCGGCCAATCCACCGGCGAAGAGCACCTGCGCATAATTCTTCAAGGATGCCTTCGCCGCCTTGCGCTGCCACCAGGCGCCAAGCCCGAGCAAAATCGCGCTGGCGGCGTAGAGCAGCGAAACTTTTCCCGCCGGGCCGAGCAAGTGGATATAATTCTGGTAAGCATAGCTCCCGAAAAAAACGAGGCCGGTCAACAGCATTACTATTCCGATGCGCACGAGCCAATAAGTGCCAAGGCGCATTTCGAAGGAGGCCTTTGGTGGTGGCGAAACCGGCACAGCTCTGGCGACAAGGCGCGGCGGCACCGGCGGTGACGCAACGGCTGTGGACAGACGTGTTGAGCCGTTGCAATGTGGACAAAGAACCGTGTCGCCCAACGCGCTGGCGGGAAATTCAATGTGCCCGCCACAAAACGCGCACAAACACTTCAAGAACTTCGCCTGGACGGGTTCCACGTGCAGCTTCAGTTGCGGGGGCGATTGCACGGGGCTTTGCGGCACGACTGGTGCAGGCGTGGGGCTGATCGGAATGGCAACGGGTTGCGACACCGGCGGGGTGCCCGGCGGAATTAGCGACCGGATCGGTGGTGGTATTGGAATCTGGCGCGGCGCTTCAGCAGGCACGGCACTTCGCGCAATCTCCGGGCGTGAAGTATCGGAAAGTTTGACGACGATTCGCGGCGGCAGAGGCGTTGTGGGTGTCGTTGGCTGCACCGTGTCCTGCTTGGTTTCCAGAAGTTTCAGTCGCCCGGCCAGCTCCGACATTTCCTGCTGCAATTCAGCATGCCGCTGCTTGACCCACTCCAAATCCCAACGTTCTTGATCGTTCATAAATGGTTTCGGCCGTTAGACCGTTGTTGTTGACGTGAAAAGACGCCTCGGGTTAAGGGGGCCAACGACCAAATCCGGTCTGGTGAGTGTTTGCATAGGCTCGCATTCAAAATGCAGCGCCATCCAAAATTCGGCGCAGGCTACGGACAATAACGCCGGCAGGCCAGCCCAAAAGACGAATCCGCCAGGAAATGCGCAGGCACGCTGATGGGTTCTCATGCGCGCAAGTTACCGAAACTCTGCCTACATCCGTTAATTGATAAACCTTTCGAGGATATTGATTGAACCGATGCTCCATTGATTCAACCTCGGACCGATCTTCCATGGTTGAAAATTTCCGTTTCCCCACCCGTGTTTCTGCGGCATGATGGAGTTGAATTATGGGCAAGCGACGTGAAGCGCGCGAACGCGCCGTGCAATTTTTGTTCCAGCACGATTTGAACCCGCCGGAGAACCTGGACCGGGCGCTCAATGAATTCTGGGACACACAACGCGCGGCGGCCATCGCCGGGGAAAAAGGCCCGGCCACGTGGGGCCAGCCGGTCGAACTGCCGCCGCCCACCGCCGGGGAGGCCGAGATGCGCCTGTTCGCCGACCCGCTGATTCGCGGCACCCTGGAACACCGCGATGCGATTGATGAGCACATCAAAAAGCACGCGAAGAATTGGGATTTCCATCGCATCGCCACGGTGGACCGCAACATCATGCGGCTGGCGATTTACGAGATGCTGTTCCGCGAGGACATCCCGCCCATCGTCAGCATCAACGAGGCGGTGGACATCGCCAAGAAATTTTCCACGCAGGACAGCGGCAAATTCGTCAACGGCATCCTGGACAAAATCAAAGGTGAATTGATGCGGCCGGCAAGAATTGTAAAATGAAATTTGCCGACCTCCATCTGCACACGCATTTTTCCGACGGCACGTTTTCACCGGAGGAACTGGTCGGGCGCGGCGCGCGGCTCGGCTTTGCGGCGCTGGCGTTGACGGACCACGATTCGGTCGAGGGTTGCGCGCGCATGGCGGCGGCCTGCGGCGCGGCGGGCATCGAGTTCATCACCGGCACGGAACTCACCGCCGAGTACAACGACACCGAGCTGCACCTCCTCGGTTATTGCGTGGACCCGCAGAATCAAACGCTGCTCACGGAAATCGCCAAGTTCCAGAGCGTCCGCCAGGACCGCATCCGCGAAATGGTCGCCCGCCTCAACGGATTGAACATACCGCTCGAAGCGGAAACCGTCTTTGCGCTGGCCAACTGCAAATCGCCCGGCCGGCCGCATGTGGCCCGCGCAATGGTCAAGGCCGGCCTGGTCAAAAATCTGGACGAGGCGTTCGCGCGGTTTCTCAAAAAGAACCGTCCTGCCTGGGTGCCCAAGGCCAAGATGTCCGCCCTGGAAGGCGTCGAGTTGATTCATCAAGCCGGCGGCTTCGCCGTCATGGCGCATCCCGGCTTGAACCGCACGGACGAAATCATTCCGGCGCTGGTGGAGGCCGGGCTGGACGGCATCGAATGTTTTCATACCAAACATTCGACCGTGATGGCCGAGCGGTATCTGGAAATCGCCGACAAGTTTCATCTGCTCGTGACCGGCGGCTCCGATTGTCACGGCTTCAGCAAGGGCAAACCGCTCATCGGCACCGTCAAACTGCCCTACGAACACGTGGAAAAGCTCAAGTCGAAGGCCGAGAGTCGGGGGTCGAGGGCGGGAATCTCAACAACTTCGGCTCTCGACTCTCGTCACCTTGGCGCGGCGAAGCGGAGCGAAGACGGCTCGACCCTCGACTGACCATGGGACTCTTTCAGAAGTTCAAAGCCGGCCTGCAAAAAACGCACAGCAAGCTGGCGCACGAAATCAAACGCATCGTCACGCGTTCGCCCAAACTCGACGCGACGTCGCTCGAAGAACTCGAAGCCGCGCTCATCGCCGCAGACCTTGGCCCGGCCGTGACCGCGCAGATTGTCGCCGCGGTAAAGCACGCCTACGAAACCCAGGGCGGCGCGGGGCTGGACGTGTTTGCCATCGCGCGGCGCGAAGTGGAAAAAAATCTCCTGTCGAACAAGACGGACTTGATCAAAGCCGCGCAGGGCCCGACGGTCGTTTCCGTGGTCGGTGTCAACGGTACGGGCAAGACGACCACGGCCGCCAAACTTGCGCATTTGGTTCAAGCGCAGAAGAAGACCGCCTTGCTGGCCGCGTGCGACACGTTTCGCGCCGCCGCCATCGAACAAATCAAACTGTGGGGGCAGCGGTTGAAGGTTGAAGTCATCGCCGGCGCTTATGGCGCGGATGCGGCGTCGGTGGCGCACGATGCCGTTGCCGCCGCGCAGGCGCGCAAGGCGGATTACCTGTTCATTGACACGGCGGGGCGCCTGCACACGAAACACAATTTGATGCAGGAATTGCAGAAGTTGCACCGCGTCATCGGCCGGCAACTGCCCGGCGCGCCGCACGAAGTCCTGCTCGTGCTCGATGCGACGACCGGTATGAACGCGCTGAACCAGGCGCGCGAGTTCAACAAGGCTGTGCCGCTCACCGGGTTGGTGGTGACCAAACTCGACGGCACGAGCAAAGGCGGCATGGTGGTGGCCATCCAGAAGGAACTCGGCCTGCCGATCAAATTCATCGGCCTCGGCGAGCAACCCGACGACTTGCAGCCCTTCGACGCGAAGCAGTTTGCGGAGGCATTGTTTGAGGAGTGAGGTTCGATGCGCAGAGGCGACAATGCTTGGACGGGTGATTAGGTTCCGTATCATTCCCATATTATGAGTCCATCAATACGCCGGTTGTTGTTCCTCGTGTTCTTTTTATCGGGCTTTTGCAGCCTGGTTTATCAAGTGGTCTGGACCCGAATGGCCTTCGCGTCTTTTGGGATCATCACGCCGGTGCTTTCCGTGGTGTTGTCCGTGTTCATGCTGGGGCTGGCCGTGGGGGCCTGGGCGGGCGGACGATTCATCGCTTCCTTGGTTGAAAAGACCGGGCTTTCGGCGGTCGCCTTTTATGCCGGCGCGGAACTATTGATCGGGCTGGGGGCTTTTGCGGTGTCGAAACTGTTTGCCCTGGGCGAGTCTGTTTTGCTGGCGACGGGCCAGACCAATTCCTTCGGCTACCTTTCCCTGTCCGCGCTGGTTCTGGCGTTTTCCATTCTGCCCTGGTGTGTGTGCATGGGGGCGACGTTTCCGTTGATGATGGCCTACGTGCGGGAGCGGGACAGCCAAAACGCGGAAAGCTTCAGTTTTCTCTACCTGGCCAATGTGCTCGGCGCCATGACCGGGACCATTTATACCGCCGTCGTCCTGGTGGAAGTGCTGGGCTTCCGGCACACCGTCTGGGTGGCTGCGGCCGGCAACTTCACCATCGCTTTTATCGGCGGCTGTCTGGCTTGGGAACGACATCGAACCGTCATGGTTTCGGAAAAAACGGGCCGACCGGTGGAAACCGCAAAACCATCACCTGCCGGCGTTTCCCCGGGCCGGCTGGTCAAAACGATTTTATTTTCAACCGGTTTTATCGCCATGGGCATGGAAGTGGTTTGGACCCGCACCTTCGCTCCGGTTTTAAAAACCGAGGTTTATTCCTTTGCCATGATTGTTTTCACCTATCTGGGCGCCACCTTTCTCGGCTCGTTGATGTATCGCCGCCATCTTTGGAACAACCGGGTGTATTCAACGGCCGGGTTAATTGCCTTCCTTGCGATTGCGAGTTGCGTTCCGGTTATGGTCAATGATGTTCAACTTTATTCGCGGGTCTTTCGAAGCCACTATTTTGCCTTTGTAATACTGCTGCTGGCCAGCATTTGTCCCTTTTGCGCCACTCTGGGGTATTTGACTCCGCGTTTGGTTGACGAATATGCCGGCGGTCATCCGGCGGTCGCCGGCAAGGCTTATGCCGTCAACGTCCTCGGTTGCATTCTGGGGCCGATTTTTGCCTCCTATGTCCTGTTGCCCTGGATTCGGGAAAAGTATGTATTAATCCTCCTCGGCCTTCCCTTTTTTGTATTCTATTTCATTTGCGGCAAAACCCCGGCTCGATGGCCGCGCCTGGCCCTCGGGGTTTTTGCGGGTGTTGTTCTGGTTTGGTCGCTTTTCTTTGTCTGCGATTTCGAACATTATGTAACCGGGACTGAAAAAGGCGAGGTGCGACGGGACTATGCGGCCTCGGTGGCTGCGTATGGTAAAGACCGGGACAAAAGGCTTTTTGTGAATGGCGTGGGCATGACGGCGTTGACTCCGGTCACCAAATTCATGGTTCATTTGCCGCTGGCCTTTCACAAGGGCCAGCCCGAGTCCGCGTTGATCCTTTGTTTTGGCATGGGCACAACCTATCGCTCGGCCCTGAGTTGGGACCTGGAAACAACGGCGGTGGAACTGGTGCCGAGTGTGACCAGGATGTTCGGGTTCTACCACGCCGATGCCATGCGCGTCCTGAACAATCCCAAAGGGCACATCGTTATTGATGACGGGCGGCGTTATCTCAAGCGCACCCACGAAAAATTTGATGTCATTGTGATCGATCCCCCGCCACCGGTGGAAGCGGCCGGTTCCAGTCTGCTCTATTCCGGGGAATTTTACGAGCTGGCCAGGCAGCACTTGAAACCTCATGGAATTCTCCAGGCCTGGTTCCCCGGTGGAGAGGTGAACACGTTTTACGCCGTCCTCCGCTCCATCCATGACGCGTTTCCCTACGTGTGCTGTTTTGATTCCGTGGAACGGCGGGGAACGCACCTGCTGGCGTCCATGGAACCCATTGAAATGCAGACGGCGGAACAGCTTGCGGGACGCATGCCCGCCGCGGCAAAGAAGGATTTGTTGGAATGGAGTCCTTCGGAAAACCTGCCAGCTTATATCCAACGAGTCCTGTCACAGGAAACGCCCATCGAAGAGATTCTCAGCCCAAACCTTAAAATTCGGATCACGGACGACCAGCCTTACAATGAATATTACCTGCTGCGACGGCTGGGACTGATGGCGTATTAAATTCCGCCGGGTTGGGCAGACAGAGTTTGTCCTTTCGGTTTGAGCGCCTTCCCGTCAGCGGCTACGATGCGCAGCAATGAGTGACGTCCCATTCATACGTTTGGCTTTGCGCCTTGCGCGGCGCGGCTACGGCGCGACGTCGCCGAATCCGTTTGCGGCGTAGCGGCGCGTCGGCAGACCGCCGCACTTCTTTTCTCCGTTTTTTCAGATGGCGGCTCTCTGCCGGGCAGCCGCTACGTTCCCCGGCCCAAGGTTTTTGAAGCTTGTCTCAGGCAGGCATGACGTGTAGAGGGTAAGCCGCATGAATCAATTCACGCGCCGGGTTTTATTTCTCCTGTTCTTTTTATCCGGTTTTTGCAGCCTCGTTTACCAGGTGATTTGGACGCGAATGGCTTTTGCCTCCTTCGGAATCATTACTCCGGTGCTTTCCGTGGTGTTGTCGGTGTTTATGCTGGGACTGGCCGCTGGAGCCTGGGCGGGCGGGCGATTCATTGCTCCCCTGATTGAGAAAACCGGGCTTTCGGCAGTTGCCTTTTACGCCGGCGCGGAATTTTTGATTGGGCTGGGGGCGTTTGCGGTTCCGAAGCTCTTCGCAACTGGTGAGTATTTTTTGCTGGCTGCGGGTCAAACCAATTCCATCGGCTACCTTTCCTTATCGGCACTCGTTCTGGCATTTTCCATTCTGCCTTGGTGCCTGTTCATGGGTGCGACCTTTCCCTTGATGATGGCTTACATCCGGGAGCGGGATTGTAAAAACACGGAAAGTTTCAGCTTTCTCTACCTGGCCAACGTGTTGGGCGCGATGAGCGGCACTCTTTTGGCTGCCGTTGTTCTGGTGGAACTGTTCGGGTTTCACCACACTCTTTGGGTGGCTGCCGCAGGCAATTTCACTATTGCCGCCATCGGCGGTTATCTGGGCTGGAAGCAGCGGGGTTTCGTGGCCATTGCTTTGATGGAAGCGAAATGTTCAGCCGGGCCAGGCAACCTGTCCTCACCTGGCAATACCCGCGGCCGGCTCATTAAATGGATTTTGTTTTCGACAGGTTTTAGCGCGATGGCCATGGAAGTGGTTTGGACTCGCGCGTTCACGCCGATTTTGAAAACCCAGGTCTATTCCTTCGCCTGGATTGTTTTCACCTATCTGGGCGCAACGTTTGTCGGCTCGCTGACTTATCGCCGGAATCTCCGGGCTGGATCGGTGCGTTCAATGGCGGAACTTATTTTTTCCCTCGTCGTTGCCGCTTTCTTTCCCATCTTCGCCAACGATTACCGGCTGATTACGTGGGTTTCGTTGACGGGGTTGCAGATAAGTGAACATGCCCATGCGGCTCTTTTGCTTATCAGTATCAGTCCAGTTTGCATCATTTTAGGATATCTGACTCCTCGTTTGATTGATGAATATGCTGCCGGTCAGCCACGGGATGCGGGCAAAGCTTACGCGATGAATGTACTGGGCTGTATTCTAGGTCCGCTTGTGGCCTCGTATGTATTGTTGCCCAACATAGGGGGGCGATATGCCCTTATTCTTCTGAGCTCCCCGTTTCTGACAATCTGTTTGCCGTTTGCCGCGGTTCTGACGAGGCGGCAGCGCGTTGGAGCGACAGCAATTATTGGCACAGCTTTGGTTTGGTCCTTGTTCTTTGCAGTTGATTTCGAGGGCCTGTGTGTGAGGACGCAAAAAAACTCCGTTGTCCGCCGGGACTATGCCGCCTCCGTCATCTCTTATGGCAACAGCCAGTTGACAAAGCGACTTTTGGTCAATGGCATGGGAATGACCGTGTTGACACCAGTCACCAAATGCATGGTTCATCTGCCACTGGCATTTCACAAAGGACGGCCTGAATCCGCGCTGATCATCTGTTTTGGCATGGGCACCACCTACCGCTCGGCCTTGAGTTGGAACATCGAAACGACAGCCGTTGAATTGGTGCCCGGCGTCAAGGAGGCTTTCGGATTTTATCATGCGGATGCGCCGCAAGTGCTGGAAAATCCAAGGGGCCGAATCGTCATTGACGACGGGCGCCGGTATCTCAATCGGACGAAGCAAAAATTTGACGTTATTGTAATTGATCCGCCGCCCCCGATAGAGGCGGCGGGTTCAAATCTTCTTTATTCAAAGGAGTTTTATGAACTTGCCAAACAGCATTTGAAACCCGGCGGCATCCTCCAAGCCTGGCTTCCCGGCGGTGTGCCTTTGCTTGCCGGGCAGGCTGTTCTCCGCTCGCTCGACGAATCATTTCCTTATACGCGATGTTTTGACTCTCTCGATTCCTGGGGCACGCATTTGCTGGCTTCGATGGATCCCATTGAAAATCTGGTCCCGGCTGAACTCGCGGAACGACTGCCACAGGAGGTAGGAAAAGATTTATTAGAGTGGGCGCCCAAGCAGAGCGCCGCCAATTATCTGGCCCAGATATTGGTGCAGGAAACCCCCATCAAAGACGTTCTGAATCCCAATCCATCAATTCAAATTACCGACGACAATCCGTACAATAAATACTTTTTACTGCGCGAGTGCGGTTTCTAAAAGTGGGCGCACAACCAAAATCGCAGAGCTGCTTGAAATTCCTTCAACACGCCCTTTATCTGGCGCGCAGAGGCCGCGGCGCGACTTCGCCGAATCCAATGGTCGGCGCGGTTTTGGTCAAAGGCGGAAAAATCATCGGGCGCGGCTGGCACCGGCACGCGGGTGGACCACACGCGGAAATCGAGGCGCTCCGCGACGCGCAAAAGCGCGGGCACTCACCGCGTGGCGCAACGTTTTATGTGACGCTCGAACCCTGTTGCACGCACGGCCGCACACCGCCCTGCACGGACACCATCATCGCGGCGGGCATCAAACGCGTGGTTGTGGGCACGACGGATCCAAACCCGAAACATTCCGGGCGTGCTTTCAAAACTTTGAGACACGCCGGGATTGCGGTGACAAAGGTGGGGTCATCGCGCCGCGATGACCGGACGGCGCAGCGCGCCATCCCTGCCAAACTGGCCGACGAATGTGCGCGGTTGAACGAAGCGTTCAACCATTGGATTGTTCATCGCACGCCGTTCGTCACCGTGAAAGCGGCGATGACGCTGGATGGCAAAATCGCCACTGCAACCGGCGAATCAAAATGGATTACTCGTGAAAAGGCCCGCGCCTACGGCATGAAATTGCGGCACGGCGCGGATGCGATTCTGGTCGGGAGCAACACGATTCTGGCTGATGATCCGAGCCTGACGGTGAGGGGCAAAAGCCGGAACCGGGAAAACATCGAACATCCAAAACTGCGACGTATCGTTCTGGATTCGATGGCGCGGACGCCGTTGGTGGCGAAAGTTGTGAGCGACGAATTCGCAGCGTTGACAACGATTGTCGTGAGCAAATACGCGCCAAAAAACCGCGTGGCGGCTTTGGCCAAGCGGGTGAATGTCATTGTTGCACCGGTTAAAAAGGCAGGGCGCGTCATGCCGTGCGCGCCGTTTTCGGGAGACAATTCGCGTTCGCGGCGCGCAGAGGACTCCGATAAATCGCGAGCAAGCTGCGCGCCCCACCAAATTGATCTTCGTTGGCTCATGCGAAAGCTGGGCGCGGAAAATGTGACGAGCCTGCTCGTGGAAGGCGGCGGCGAGGTGAATGCGTCGTTCCTGCTCGGCGGTTTGGCCCAACGCGTGGCGTTTTTCTACGCGTCGAAAATCCTGGGCGGACGTGATGCGCGCAAGGCCGTCGCCGGCGAAGGCGCAAGGAGTCTGGCGGAGGTGATTCGACTGCGTGACGTGGAATGGAAGCGGCTGGGCCCGGATTGGTTGCTGACGGCGTGGGTAAAGTAGGACGGGCTTCCAGCCTGCCTCCATTTTCAGAAAATCAGTGACAGATCCGATGTTTTCCTCTCCGTCAAACTTTCTGGCGTGTTGCACGAAAAAATCCTAAATTTTGGAGTCAGGCGGGACACCTGACCTACTTATGTTTACTGGCATTGTCGAAGAAGCGGGAACCGTCGAGCGCATCAAGCCGGCGGCAAAATCCATTGAACTGACCGTGCGCGCCGGCGCGACCGGACGCGGTTTGAAGCTGGGCGGCAGCCTGGCGGTGAACGGCTGTTGTCTGACGGTGGTGAAGGTGGCCCCGCGCGGGAAATTCAAGCTCGCGCAATTTGATTTGCTCCGGGAAACATGGCGGCGCACCAATCTTCAATTCGCCAGGCCCGGTTCGCTGGTGAATCTGGAGCGGCCGCTGCGCGTGGACGGCGAGTTCGGCGGCCATTTCGTGACCGGCCACATTGACGGCGTGGGTAAAATCATCCGCTGGGAACGCGCCGGACAGGACCACGTGCTCGACATCGCTGTGCCACCAGAGGTGATGCGTTACATCGTTTTCAAGGGCTCGGTGGCGGTGGACGGTATCAGCCTCACGGTCGCGGGCGTGCAGAAAAAAAGCTTTCGCATCTGGATCATCCCGCACACCTACGAAATCACGGCCCTGCGGGAACGGAAAGTCGGCGACGCGGTGAACCTGGAGGCGGACCTGCTGGGCAAATACGCGGAAAAGTTCATCGCGGCGCGCAGCCGGCGTTGACCTGGCAGTCCTTCAAAGAAGTAGCCGCCGACACCTGCCGGGTCGTAGCACTCGGGGCGAAGACTGGTAAGAAGGCTCTAAACGAATGATGGTTTCCTGCCCCGCGAAAAAAGTGACCTCCGGGCAGGCCGGAGGTCAATGCGAGAGAACCTCGCTGCTTGAGCGTTTGTTATGGCTTATGCAGACGATAGAAGCGGTTCGTCGGATTGATTGCGGAGTTGATCACGTTGTATTGGTGGTTGCCGACGATCGGCTCGTTGGTGACCGTGGCCCATGCGCTGGCCACGATGTTCGACTCGGACTCCAGCAAATAACCGCCGGCTGCTGTGGACCAATAGAGGAGTGCTTGATTGGTTGCCACGGGCTGGATGTTCAGTGTCGGTGGCGGGCAAGGCAGGCCGCTGAGTTGAAGGATATAAGGCTGTGTGCCGGCGTTGGCAATGACTTCGGTGACCACCACCAGGAACGTGGCTCCTGCGGGCACGTTGCAGGAGAAAGTAGTCTGACCACCATGGGTGCTGTTGCCAGCGTCGCCCAGGTAGTTCATCGTAATATTGGCCGGATCGAAGCTGTTGAGATAGGCGGCCGCCAGAATGTTGCTGGGAGACTGCAATTCCACCGTCACGCAAGCATCAGCGGGCGACGTGTTGGTAAACGAGTATTCATCAAAGTGAAAAGAGCCGGCAAAAGTTCCCGG
>Ga0182011_10002959_pt1 | contig 14094 bp, 9 predicted proteins | sample 711E1DmetaG_FD_120481 | JGI IMG/M metagenome (GOLD analysis project Ga0182011, IMG submission 120481) | Permafrost microbial communities from Stordalen Mire, Sweden - 711E1D metaG | ecosystem: Environmental > Terrestrial > Soil > Wetlands > Permafrost | place: Sweden: Stordalen | collected... | reverse complement strand
GTCTGGCCGGAGGCAATGATCGCCGCGGCACGCGTGGCTTCGGCGGCTTCCTCCAGCGCGATCTCATCAACCAGCATCTGGAAGTAGGTGCGGATCATGCGGTAACGATCCTGATCGGTGGGCACGTCGTATGTGCCGACGCCGGTCGCCTCCTTCGACGCGGTGTACTGCGCGATCTGGCGGAAGATCCACGGATTCGCGGGCGCGGCGCGGCCAATCATCACGGCGTCGCATCCAGTGGCATCGACCATCGCAGCAGCGTCCTCGGGCGTACGAATGTCGCCGTTGCCGATGACGGGAATCTTCACCGCGTCCTTCACGGCGGCGATGTACTGCCAGCGGGCTTGGCCGGTGTAGCCGTCCTCGCGGGTGCGGGCGTGCAGGGCGACGGCGTTGAGGCCGCAGTCCTCGGCCATGCGGGCGAGTTCGACGCAGACGATCTCGCGGTCGCTCCAGCCCATGCGGAACTTGACGGTGAAGGGGATGGTGACGGCGGCGCGCACGGATTTGAAGATGGTCTCGATCAGCGGGAGGTCTCGCAAGAGGCCACTGCCGCCGTTGCAACTGACGACGCGCTTGGCCGGACAGCCGAGGTTCAGGTCGACCAGATCGAAGCCTGCGTCCTCGATGATGCGGGCGGATTCAGCGAGGCTCTCCGGCTTCGAGCCGAAGAGTTGCGCCGAGATTGGGTGCTCGTCGTCGTAGTAGGTGAGGTAGCGCTTGCGCTTGGATTCACGCGTGCGGGAGAGGCCGTCGGCTGAGGTGAACTCGGTCATGATGAGTCCGCAGCCGGATTGCTGATTGGTGGTTGCGGCTTCGACATCGGTCGTGGCTGGGACAAAATGCGGGGATTCTTCCCCTTCACTTCGTTCAGGGTCAGAATGACAATCGCTTGGGGTAAGCGACGAAGTGAACTGACTGGCGTTCTTGATGAAGCGGCGGAAGACGGTGTCGGTGACGCCAGCCATTGGCGCGAGAACGGTCGCGGGCGCAATGCGCACGTTGCCAACGGTGAAGCTGGCGGGCACACGACTGTGCTCGGGCATCGCGTGTTCGGCGGGCGAGTCCCACTTCTTCTGCTCGAGGGTGTAACGCTTCTTCATGGGAGGTATAGGCAATCAGTGATTACGCACGAATCTCCCAATCCGCTTCGTGCTGCTGGATATAGTCATCGGCAAGCTTGGCGATCTTCGCGCGGAAGCGTTCCGGCTTGCCTTCGAGATTCACACTGACATCATCCTTCAGAACATCAATGCTGAGCAGACCGATACGACCGATGCCATCGGGAGAGAACGAATTCTCAAGAGTCATACCTACTAATCGAAACGGGCCATTAAGCCTGCCGCTGCCCTTGCCGACCGCACCAACATATTTGAAATTGGCAGGAAGATCATTGAAAGTTTCGATTAGTCGTCTCACGTCCTCAATCTCTGAAGTTAGAATTACTGATCCATCTTCCCCGTATTTACTTGGAAATAGGAGTACTGCGTATACATCTCCTACTCCATCACGGTTAATAGCGAGCACATCGACATTTATCGGATGCCCGTTGATGCCGTCCCATTGTGCGTCAATGTATATCTTGGGGACAGAGAGTCGCTGTTCAAAATAAGAAAGCACTGCATTCTTAGCTCGCCCAAGCTGCTGCTCTTCATTAATCGCCATGTTTCCACCCCTCGATATTGAGTTGACTTCCGATTTTGTCGGCCCACAGTGCAAACCGTTCGGCTTTTGTGAAAAGCATCTCGTAATCTGAATGTTCCAAACGCTGGTCGCCGTATGCCACAAGGTTTTTCCTTGAAAAAAGAAACCGTAGATGTTTGAAGCCTGTTTGATCTTGCAGATTTTTCGATGCCAACAGCTTTTGCAATGTCTCCGCAGCTTTTTGGTGATCGTCCGCTGAAAGCCTTTGGTCTCCCAAACCGAGTCGCAACGCATCGCAGTACGAGACTGCGGAATGGATGGCTAGCAACGCTGAGGAATTCCAGTACGACTTATCGGTACGCGTCAATTGCATCCCATCCAGAAAGTCTGCTGCACGATGGATGTAATGTTGCACTTGCACGGCTTGCATAGAAGCATTGTTCCACACTGCGTCAATTGATGCAGCAAGGTTGCACAGCTAAACAGAAGAGCCTCCGCCAAGACGGAGGCCCTTCGCTTGGTTTCGGGTTGAAGTTACTTTGTGGCTTCGACTTTGGCTGCGGCTTCGGCCTTGGTGGCGTCGGCCTTGGCTACCTTGCGGCGGAAGCGCTCGACACGACCTGCCGTGTCTACCAGCTTCTGCTTGCCGGTAAAGAACGGGTGGCAAGCCGCACAGATTTCAACCACGATGTCGCCGGGGTGAGTGGAGCGCGTCTCAAAGGTGTTGCCGCAGGCGCACTTCAGTTTGATCGTCTCGTACTTCGGGTGAATTCCCTCTTTTGGCATGATTCTCTCTCTTTGCTCGGACACGGCTCACTCATGAACGCACGGATCGCTCCGCCCATCCACGAAAGCCTGCCCGGATCTGTTGCCTGTTGGCTCGCGGTTCGCTTGCAACGGTCCGTGGTCACGTCACATCGATTTGCCTGTCGCGAAGCCCACAGAGCCCCGGTCTTTGGGAAGACGTAGGGCACGTTGGCATTGGTTCAATTTTACCATGCCTCGCTTCCTGTTTCCCGTGTCGCAACTTTCCTCCAGCAGTTCTAAGCGAGGCAAAGCCGACCGCGGATAAACGCGGATGAACACGGATGAAAGACAGAGCGGTCTTGCTTAATCCGTGAAGATCCGCGTTTATCCGCGGTCGGCTTCTGTTTTTCGGGCGATCTTCGACGCGGTTGTTCCCTGTATACGCCCGAATTGCCCCCACTTAGAATTGCTGTCTTTCCTCTTTTAGAGCAGTTTTCCCTATAGCGTAGAGTGTTGCGGCACGAGCGAAATACGGGGATTCTTCGCTGCGCTCAGAATGACAATCATTTAAATTCTCTATAGCGACAGGAGAACTGCTCTAATTGCCGATTCCCACATGAGGCAATTCGATTCGGGGGCGCAGAGAAGCTACGGGTGCGCGATACTTGAGAAGAAGGGTTGAGTGGAATGGCTGAGGTCTGCAAGATCTGTGAGGGTTCCGGGCTGCGAATTGTCGAGGAAGGCGGGCGGCAGGTGGCGCGCGCCTGCGAGTGCCGCGTTGCACGGCGTGCCGAGCGCATGATCGAGCGGGCGCGGATTCCCAAGCGTTACAAGCATTGCACGCTGGTTGACTTCGACACGGATCATCCGGGAGCGCACAAGAGCCTGCGCTCGGCCTGCCTGATGGCGCGCCGCTTCGTCGAGAGCTACCCGGTGGAGACAGACGGCAAGGGACTGCTGTTGACCGGCGACATTGGCGTGGGGAAGACGCACATCGCCGTCGGACTGCTGAAGGAACTGATCGTCGAACGCGGTGCGCAGGGGCTCTTCTACGACTATCGCGAACTGCTGAAAGAGGTACAGAATAGCTACAATCCGACGGTCGCCGCAACGGAGTTGGGCATTCTGCGCCCCGTCTTTGATGCCGAGGTGCTGGTGCTCGACGAGTTGGGCGCGGCCAAGCCGAGCGACTGGGTCTGGGATACGGTCGCGCAGATTCTCAACTCTCGCTACAACGAGCGGCGAACGACGATTATTACAACGAACTATCCCAACGAGACGGGACTGATGGCGGCGCAGTTGACGGATTCGGCGAAGGCGCAGGCGGCGCGCGCCATGCGGCCAGAGACGCTGGGCGACCGCATCGGCGAACGAATGCTGTCGCGACTACAGGAGATGTGCGTCGTCGTCGAGATGCAGGGCAAGGACTTTCGTCAAGGAGTGGCACGCGCCAGCTTCGTCTAGGCTCGCAGTGCTACGCAAAGAGCTTGCGCGCGGCAATTGGGTAGACTGATTGAATGAACTTGGCTTGGATGGGAACAGCGGTCGAGATCGCAACGACGCTGCTGACGGTGGGCGGGCTGGTCTACATGCTGCTGGCGCTGGTCGGGGCGCGACAGTTCGCGCGGGATCGCCAGCGAATGGTTGCAAAGAAGACGGACTTTGCGCCAGACGTGACGATTCTGAAGCCGGTCAAAGGCGTCGATGCGCGAATGTATGCAGGGCTTGAAAGCCACTGCCGACAACAATATGCGGGGCGCTTCGAGATTCTCTTTGGCGTCAGCAGCGTGGACGATCCCGCGGTCGGCGAGATCGAACGACTGCGCACAGAGTTTCCCCAATGCGACCTACGGATGATCGTTTGCCCACAACGTCTGGGCGCATCCGGCAAAGTTAGCAATCTCATCCAAATGCTGGCCGAGGCAAAGTACGACCACCTACTCATCAACGACAGCGACATCTGCGTCTCGCCGAATTATCTGACGCGCGTGATGGGCGGATTTGCCGACGCGCAAGTTGGAATGGTGACGGCACTCTACCTAGGACGAACGGGCGAGGCGCCGACCATGTGGTCGCGGCTGGAGGCGCTGGGAATCTCCACCGACTTCATGCCGGGAGTCTTGACGGCGCGCGGGCTGGAAGGCGGCATTCACTTCGGTCTGGGCTCGACGCTGGCGATGTCGCGCGTGGCGCTGGCGGCCGCCGGTGGGCTCGCGCCGCTGGTCGATGCACTGGCCGACGACTACGAGATGGGCGCACGCATCTCGCAGGCGGGCTACCGCGTCGAACTATGCAGCGAGGTGGTCGAAACAGCGATTCCCACCTACAACCTGCGCGGCTTCTGCGATCATCAACTGCGCTGGGCGCGCACAACGCGCGACTCTCGCCGCTGGGGCTATCTCGGTCTCGGCATCACCTACTGCATCCCGTGGGCCGTGGTGAACTGCGTGGCCAGCGGACTTGCACCGTGGAGCTTCGACCTGCTGGGGCTGGCTGTGTTGGCGCGTGTGGCCGTGGCACTGACGGTCGGCGTCGGACTGCTTGGCGACGGGCAGGTGCTGCGCGACCTCTGGCTGCTGCCCGTGCGCGACTGCTTCGGCTTGGGCTTCTGGGCATGGAGCTATGCGTCCGACACCATCGTCTGGCGCGGCGAACACTTCCATCTGCGCAACGGCCAACTCACGCGTGCCTAATCGCTGCGCACAGCTACGCGCAACAACCAGCTCACCCGTGCACACTTCAAGCCTTTACTTCGGCGGCAAAACGTAGCGAGTTGTCCATCCCGCGATAAAGCGCTTCGACCGCCTCCAGCAGCGAGAAGACCTCGTCCTCCAGTGGCAGCAACACCTCAGCGTTCTTCGTCTGCGCCGCCGCAATCACCGGCGCATATCGCTCACCGATCAGCCCTGCCTGAATGAAATGTTTGCGGAAGTTCTCGAAGACAGCGCTGTCGGTCGGTGCCTCGATGCCGCGCGTAATCAGCAGCGCACGAGCCGAGCGCAGAGTGATGGCGTAGAGCGTATCGGGGCCCTGCGACTCGCCTGCGCGAAACTGCTCGCGCAGATCTCTTGCGGCGTTCAGATCGACCTCGATCAGGTCGAAGAGTCCCGCCGAGCACTCACCCAGACCACGCCCCACCAGCGAGAAGGATTCCTTCGCACCCCAGTCGAAGTAGTAGCTCTGGTCTACACTGAACTCTGGAATCTTGCGGAATCGGTCCGCAATCGACTTAATATCCTGCGTGCCTTCGCCGTCCACATAGGCTGCAAACGAGGAGAAGCGGTCTTTCTTCGCCAGCCACAGCTTCAGCACCTCCTCGACGAACACGGGCAAGTCACGCGCGCTCACGCGATCGATCTGCCTCGCTAGGCGGCCCTTTCCAGCGCCAATCTCCGCCCCCGCCACCACCATGTATGCGGGAAACATCTGCTGCTCCTTGCGCCCAACGTTGCCGTAGAAACCGAGATCGGCCAATACATGCTGCCCGCAGGTATTCGGGCAGCCGGATAGGTTGAGGCGAAAATCCGCAATCCGGTTTAGATCCAGATCCGATTTTTGTAGTCTCTCCGCCACGGCGGACAAAGCTCCCTTGGATAAGCAGATGCCTAACTTGCAAGTATCGGCTCCGGTGCAAGCTATCGAATTTCCCAATAAACGCGGGGCGCTCGCTAGTTCCGTAATCTCGCGGACTAAGTGAAATATATTCGGCAGGTAATTTTCAGGAATATTTCTCAACCGAAGATTCTGACCAAACGAAGCGCGCAGAACATAGTTGCCAAACGGGGCAAGAAAATCGGCAAGACGAATTACATCCGCATTTTTTAGATTCCCGAGAAAGATAGGAACCAGCACCGAGACCAGTCCAGGCTGCTGCTGGGTTTCGACAAACCGATTCTTCCACTGCGCAAATTCCGGCGAGTCATCCAACTCCGGCGCAAATACTGGAATAGTGCTGGAGTTCGGCACCTCTTTCAACAGCAGCGCCGGAAGGTTCTCCGCGCGCGCGCGCTGCAACTGCTCCTCGTACAACTCGCGGAATCGGGCTTCTCCCAGCGTATTCCACAAAAATCGCAGACGCGCCGCATGACGGTTTTTGCGATTGCCATGCGCGTCGAAGAGCCGCTTGATTGCGGTGGCAACAAGATAAACATCTTCGCCAGGAATAAATTCATGCAGTAAGTGTCCAACCTCCGGCTTGGCCCCGAAACCACCGGCAGCAAAGACGCGAAAGCCCTTCACCCCATCGCGAATCTGCGCGACAAACCCGAGATCAGTGAACTGAGCGTAGCTGCTATCCGCCAGCGAGTTTGAAAAGGAGATCTTATATTTTCTCGGCAACAGCCAAGAATCAGACTCGGCGATTAACCGACTAGTCAGGGCAAACGCGTAAGGGCTCGGATCAAAGACTTCATCCAGTCCAACGCCCGCATCCGGCGAGACCAGAATGTTGCGAACCGTGTTACCGCCTCCGCCGCGCGCCGCCAGTCCAACCTTCAGCAACTCGCGCATGACCAGCAATACATTCTCCAACGCAACGTCGTGAATCTGAAACTCCTGCCGCGTCGTGATGTGAATCGCAGCGCTACCGTAGCGCGTGGAGAGCTCCGCAATCTTGCGTAGCTGGAGCGGCGTCAGCGCGCCACCCGTCGTGCGAATACGCACCATATAGCTGCCATCAGTGCGCTGCTCGTAGCAACCGAACGGCACACGTCGCACCTTCAAGGTCGCAGCATCGATCTCGCCCCGCCGATAACGCTCGACATAAGACTCCAGTTCATCGAGTTCTGCCGAAAGATTTTCTGGAATTGAATAAAACATTTATATTTTCTCCTGCTCCAATTAGTTCCCAATAAATATTAATAATTTCGTAGCGCGCGGCAAGCACGGTCCAACGCCTCGGGTTTCTTGCCAAAGCAGAATCGCAGTAGATTCTCGCCTCCCTTAGAAGCAAAGTCGGAGGCAAAGAACGCAGAGCCCGCGACGGACGCCACGCCCGTCTTCGCAAGCAGTGTGCGAGCCTTCTGCGCCGCAGATTTGCCGGGAATTCGGCTAGCATCCGCAAGAACGTAGTAGGCTCCGGCTGGAATCGACGGCATCAGCCCCGCGTCCTTCAAAGCCGCACAAAGCTGGTCGCGTTTCTGCTGATATTCGCTTGCAATTTCGCTGTAGAAAGAAGCTGGCAGACCGACCACGCCCGCCGCCGCGCCATACTGCAACGGTCCAGGCGCGCAAATATAAACTAAGTCATGAAAGTATCCGATGGTGGGAATCCAATCGCTACTCGCCGTCAAATATCCCACGCGCCATCCCGTTATGCTGAATGTTTTCGATAGTCCAGAAATAGTAATTGTGCGCTGAAACATTCCCGGCAGCGTCGCCATGCTGATATGCCGACCGCCGTCATAGAGAAAATGTTCGTAGATCTCATCGGTAAATACAAAAAGATCGTGCTCGATGGCGAGCGCGGCAATTGCCTTTAATTCGTCCAGCAAAAAGACCTTACCGCATGGGTTCAATGGCGTGTTGACAATGATGGCGCGGGTGCGCGGAGTAATTGCATCGCGCAGCCGCTCGATGTCGAGTTGCCAATCCGGCGCACGGAGCGGAACCGCCACGGGCACAACGCGCAGCGACAGCATTGTGTTCCAGTGATAGCCATAGAAGGGCTCGAAGAGAATGACCTCGTCGCCGGGATCGAGCAGCGCGAGGCTCGCCGCATAGAGCGCACCGGTAGCTCCCGCCGTCACCAGAATCTCCGTATCGGGATTGGCACGAATGCCGTTGTAGGCCGCGAGCTTTCCCGCGATGGCCTCGCGCAACGGAGCGATTCCGTCGAGCCGCGTATAAGTATTCAGCCCACGCTGGATCGCGTCAATCGCACCGTCGGCGACCAGCGGCGGCAGATCGGTATCGCAGACGCCTTGCGCCAGATTCACGCCACCCACCCGCTCGCACTCGACCGACATTGAGCGAATCTCCGATTGAATGATTCTTGGAGAAATGTGGCTAAGTCGGCGCTGGCTGGTAACGGTTGGCATTATTGAAATCTCTTGATTGATCGAGACAATGAACCCGAGTATCTTGCGTTTTGTATGAGAATAAGCTGCGAATCGATTGAGATTGCAGCCAAACTCAGAAGTTATGAAGGAAGAGAATTGGCTCCGGGGAGCAGAGCTAAGACCGCAGAATCTCTATCGACAACAGCGAGCGCAATCCTTCGCTCTCGACGACATCTTCGTCGGGGAGACGAAGTCGCGACAACGGTAGCTGTAAGAACTCTGCATGACCTCAATCTACAGAGTTCAGCGTTGAGGGTCAAGTTTGCGTGACATCAACAACCACACTCTTCTTTACCACCCGGGTTGTTCCAGCTTTCTCCGGGCTTCAGCAGCGCGTCGGCCTGCTTCGGCCCCCAGCTTCCGCGCGGATAGAGGTGGACCGCTCTGTGCTGCATCAGTACTGGCTCGACCACGGCCCAGGCTGCCTCGACCGCGTCTTCGCGCGTAAACAGAGCGCCATGGCCCCTCATTGCGTCGCCCAACAGCCGCTCGTAGGGGGCCTCCTGTCCGTCCAGTTCCTCGCACAGAAACAGCTCGCGCTGCTCTCCGACGAACTCTTTGCCCACCGTCTTCACACGCGTTGCCAGCGCAATCGAGGCGTCGGGTGAGAGGCGAAAGCGCAGATAGTTCGCCCGCCCGTCAGCCGAGTCCTCAAAGATCCGTTGCGGTGCAGGCTTCAGCTCCACCAGAACCTCGGTCGCCGTCCGTTCCAAATACTTGCCCGAACGCAGATAGAACGGCACCCCCGCCCATCGCCACGAGTCGATAAACAGTCGCACTGCGCAGAAGGTCTCCACGTCGGAGTCGGGTGCCACGTCCTGCTCCTCGCGATACCCCTCGTACTGTCCGCGCACCAAGTCGTCCGGCGTCAGCGGTCGCATCGCCTCGAAGACCTTGGCCTTCTCAGCCTGTACCGCGCCGTAGTCTCTGGTTGCCGGAGGCTCCATCGCAAGCAGCGCCGCAATTTGGAAGAGGTGGTTCTCGACGACGTCGCGCAGGCATCCCGCCGTCTCGTAGAACGCCCCGCGCTTCTTCACCCCAAAGTCCTCAGCCATCGTGATCTGTACGCTTGCCACATAGTTCCGGTTCCAGATCGGCTCCAGAAAGGAGTTGGCAAAGCGGTAGTACAAGATGTTCATAATCGCTTCTTTGCCCAGAAAGTGGTCGATGCGAAAGATCGAGTCCTCCGAGAACGCCTCGTGCGTCACCCGGTTCAACTCCTGCGACGACTGCAAGTCGCGCCCAAACGGCTTCTCCACAATCACGCGCGCGTCCTTGGCTAGTCCCGCCGCGCCCAATCCCTCAATCACCGCACCAAACAGCGCCGGAGGAATTGCCAGATAAAATGCTGGTCTCTGCGCCTCACCCAGCGCCTGCTTGATCGCCGCAAACGTCGCCACGTTCTGATAGTCTCCGCTGACGTAGTTCAAGCGCGACAGCAACTCCTCCATTGCATCCGGGCTGTCGATGCCGTTTGCAGACTGTGCAATGCTATCCTGCGCGCGCGCCAGCAACTGCTCCTCGCTCCACTTCGGCGATGCCACGCCGATCACCGGAACCTTCAGCGTCCCGTGCTTCACCATCGAGTACAGTGCGGGAAGAATCTGCTTATGCGACAAATCGCCCGTCACTCCAAAAACCACCAACGCGTCCGAGTACGATGCCTCCATCAAATTCCACCTTTCTCGTTTGGCTTCTTAGTTCGCTACGTTATTCTCTCTATCAGAGATGCGCAAAACCTCTTCCAGGAACCAGACGCTGAATCAATTCAGCAACAATCGCTCGCGCAAGAACATCTAATCCACAGCAAAGTATTATTTTATAAACTCAGTTCACAATGTGAGCGGTAGCCATTGTCCGTCGCGAAGGAGGAACCGAGAGTGGCGCAAGCAGTTGTTGTAACCTACCGAGTCAATCCAACGCCGGATGCATTGGCTGTATCAGCGGCAGAGTTCTTCACCACAACCGTTGTTGCCGCCGTAAAGGCGCGCGGCTTGGTGCGGGTTGCAATCTCCGGCGGAACGACGCCGAAGGCGCTGTTTTCCCTGCTGGCAAATCCGAGTGCGCCCTACTTCGCGCAAATCCCGTGGAATCGCCTACAGATCTTCTGGGTCGACGAGCGATCCGTTCCACCCACCGACGCCGACTCGAACTACCGCATGACTCGCGAGGCTTTGCTCTCCCACCTCTCCCTGCCCTCGTCGCAGGTCTATCGCATCGAGGGAGAGCTCGATCCCGAGGTCGCCGCCGCTCGCTACGAGGCCACAATCCGCACAGCCTTTCGTCTGGAGGGGGCCGAGACTCCAGTCTTCGATCTTGTGCTGCTCGGACTAGGCGAGGACGGACACACAGCGTCACTCTTCCCGCACACCGCAGCAATCTACGAGCTAGCGCGCATCGCCATTGCAAACCACGTCCCGCAAAAAGAGTCGTGGCGAATCACGCTGACCTGGCCAGTCCTGATACAAGCCCGCGAGGTCGCATTCCTCGTTGGCGGCGCGTCGAAAACACAGCCGCTCCACGACATGCTACTCGGTCCCTACGATCCCGAGGCAAAGCCTGCGCAGTTGATCCGCCCGACCAGCGGAAGGCTGACGCTCCTACTGGACGCCGCAGCAGCATCCAAGCTCCCTCCGCCATCGCCCGCAAGCGCCGTCGGAACTTTACAAATTTAGAACCGGCATAAATCGTCAATAGCCTATGGCACCATCCACCACCGTCACCGGCGGATTCTACCCACATCCTCTATACTCACTACAAAGCCCATCAAAACAGCAGCCTCCTGCATCAAATCAGTTGAAACCGACAGTAAAGGAGCGAGTTTATGCTGCATCACAGCCTCGAAGCCCTACAAATGACCGGCATCATGGCATGGCAGATTCTGTGGGCGCTGTGCCTCGGCTTCCTGCTCTCTTCAATCATCGAGGCAGTTGTCTCGAAGGCGCAGCTTTCGAAGCTGTTGCCGGACAGCTCGCCGCGAACGATTGTCAAAGCCTCGGCACTGGGCGCAGCGTCGTCGTCCTGCTCCTACGCGGCGACGGCCTTGGCGCGAACGCTCTTCCGCAAGGGCGCGGACTTCATCGCCGCGATGGCCTTCCAGTTTGCCTCGACCAACTTGGTCGTCGAGTTGAGCGTGCTGCTCTGCGTGATCCTCGGCTGGCAGTTCATGGCGGCCGAGTTCATCGGCGGGCCGATTATGATCGCGCTGCTGGTTGTCCTGCTGCGGGCCACGCTTCGCCCACGCATTATCGAAGCTGCGCGTGCCCAGGCCAATCGCGGCCTCGCCGGACGCATGGAGGGGCACGCCGCCATGGACATGAGCCTGCACGAGGGCACCTTCTGGCAGAAACTGCGCTCGCCTGCCGGGATGACCGCGACCAGCCACTACTACTGGATGGACTGGTACTGTCTGCTGCCGGACATTGCGCTCGGCCTATTCATCTCCGGCGTGTTGGCGGCGTTCGTGCCGACCAGCTTCTGGCAAGCGTTCTTTCTCACAGGGCATCCGCTGCTGACACGCCTCTGGGGACCGCTGGTCGGCCCGCTGGTCGCGGTACTCTCGTTCGTCTGCTCGGTGGGCAACGTTCCGTTGGCAGCGGTGCTGTGGAACGGAGGCATCAGCTTCGGCGGCGTCATCAGCTTCCTCTTCGCCGACCTACTGATCCTGCCCATCCTCAACATCTACCGTAAGTACTACGGCCTGAAGGTCGCTTCCCTGCTGGCCATCACCTTCTACATCGCTATGGCCGGAGCCGCCTTCGCCGTCGAGGCGATCTTCTCCGCGCTGCACTTGGTCCCCGTGCATAGCCACATCCACGTAATGCAGGACGCCATCCGCTGGAACTACACCTCGGTGCTGAACGTCATCTTCCTCGCCCTTAGCGCCGCGCTGCTGTTCCGCTTCCTACGCACCGGCGGCCCTGCAATGATGCGCGAGATGGACAACACGGTCGCTGATCCCAACGCCGCACCGCACTCCTGCTGCACCCCCGAGCCAGTCGTCGCTAAGTCCTGCTGCCACCACGCTGAGCCCGCTCCAGTCGCCACACCATCCTGTTGCCACAGCGAGCCGAAGCCAGCCCACTCTTGCTGCCACACGGATAATCACCCCTGATCTACGTTTGGCGAGGCTGTTCTGAAGCTGCGCCTCGTGCTAACCTCAGAGCGCGTCGGTATTGCGTGAATCCGCGAAGGATATAGCGCAAGTCCGGCAAGGTCAGCACATCACACCGCAGTTTTCAGAGCGTAGAAGCCGATGGGAAAGCCGATCCATCCCGAACCAATGCGTCCAGCCGCGCGTCTCGTGACGGAGCGGATCGGCAAAGTGGTGTTGTGCAATATTGCCTGCCTGTACGCGGCGTTGATCGCCGTGGTCTGCATAGCGATTGGGCTGGTGCTGGCAACCACCGCACATGCGCAGACTCAGGCTACGACGGCGCCTCTAATGCTTCCCGCAGCGACCGTCTTCGACGCGACCGGCAATCTATATTTCGTTGAGACGGGCAACCACGCGGTGCGCAAGCTCTCGGTCGCCGGAGTTCTTTCCACGGTTGCGGGCGATGGCGTACAAGGCTTCGCTGGCGACGGCGGACTCGCGACGGCGGCTGAACTCGATTCGCCCGCTGGGCTCGCGCTGGACTCCGCTGGCAACCTCTTTATCGCAGACACGCACAACCACCGCATCCGCAAGGTCTTTGCAGCGACCGGTCTGATTGCGACTATCGCTGGCACGGGTGTCGCGGGCTACTCTGGCGACGGCGGTCTGGCGACAGCGGCCAAGCTCGATCTGCCAACCGCGCTCGCTATGGATTCGACCGGCAACCTCTACATCGCCGACACCGACAACCATCGCGTGCGCCGAATCACTACAAGCAGCGGCGCCATTACCACCGTTGCTGGCAATGGCGTTGAGGCCTTCGCCGGGGACGGCGCGGCGGCGGCTCTTGCCTCCATCGACTCGCCCAACGGGCTTGCGTTGGACTCTAGCGGCAACCTCTACATCGCCGACACGCACAACGGTCGCGTGCGCGAGGTGAACGCGACTACGGGGCTGATCTCGACCGTCGCGGGCGCGGGCATAGTCGGCGGCAATGTGCAGAGTTTCGGCGGCGACGGCGCGGCTGCAACTTCGGCTGGACTCGCCCTGCCGCGCGGGCTGGCTGTGGACTCGGCGGGCAACCTCTACGTCGCCGACAGCGCGAACCACCGCATCCGCCGCATCTCGCCCGCGGGCGTTATCACCACCGTCGCTGGACAAGGCACGGAGAACTTCTCTGGCGACAACGCGCCAGCGGTTGCGTCCAACCTCAACACACCGCACTCGGTAGCGATCTCACCCGGCGGGTTGCTGACGCTGGCCGACACCAACAACCAGCGGGTGCGTCAGTTCGACACGCTGGCCACGCCAGAGATTCACACCATTGCGGGCCTTAGCGCAACCACGTCCTCGGAGTCTCTCTCACTTAGCGGCTCAGCGGTGATCGCCTACGGTAGCGGATCGGTAACAGCGACATTGGCCGCAACGACCCCGGCCAGCGGCAATGTCACCTTTCTCGATACAACCGGCGGAACGCAGACGACACTGGGCTCGGCCAGCCTGAGCGCGGACGTAGCAAGTTTCAGCATCTCCACGCTGGCGGCGGGC
>Ga0182011_10002957_pt1 | contig 14103 bp, 33 predicted proteins | sample 711E1DmetaG_FD_120481 | JGI IMG/M metagenome (GOLD analysis project Ga0182011, IMG submission 120481) | Permafrost microbial communities from Stordalen Mire, Sweden - 711E1D metaG | ecosystem: Environmental > Terrestrial > Soil > Wetlands > Permafrost | place: Sweden: Stordalen | collected... | reverse complement strand
GGCACACAGATCTAAAGTCAGTAGGGGGTTCTGTTACTTCAGGAGCTAGTAGGGCCCTAAGACTTGCCAGACGTGTATGGGTGTTCAACCACGCCCACAAGTCCCTGGCCAACTTACGAAATGGACCTTCCTTTGGAGCCCATCGATCTAATATTGCTTCCGACTCCTTTTCTAGTTTTGCTGTGGTTCCTGGTGGTGATTCCTTTTCCGGCACTCCTCTTGCCGGTACGTCAAAGTCCCAAGCCAAAATCTCCTTGCGTCGCTTGTCTTCCTCTTCTTGACTAGGGATTCGTAAGATCATCCCGTTGTCTACTATGAAACTCATTGCTAGCCCACATCCTGGGCATTTGTGTTCGTCATAGATACTCATGTGGATTTAGTCCTGACAGGACCACATGAGCATATACCAGGTTTCCGCTGCAAACTTTGAAACAACTCCTGCTGCTCATCCAGCATCTTCTTAGATAACGCCAGATGCTTCTTGGCTGCTCTGTAAAACGGAAGGTCTATGAAACATTGAACAAAGACTACAAACGTAGCTCCTAGGCACAATCCCACTACAAAATTGATCATTTGTGCTCTCCTAACATTGAATGGTCCACATTCAACCAGTCTAGCTGCGTACGTTCTGGATGGTCTGTATGCCAGCCATCTTTTGCATTCAGATCAAAGAGTGACTGGAAGTATTCCTCATACATCTTTCCCACCCGCTCTAGGCTGTAGTTTGCTGCACACCAATCCCGGCAAACATAGGGATCAATCTTATCTACATTCTTTGCTGCCCATACAAACTGGTCCCAGGTTCTACACCTGTATCCAGTTTTTCCATGAACTACTGTTTCCGGAAAAACGCCAAAATCTGTAGTGATCACGGGACAACCAGACATTCCTGAGTCTACTACGATCTTGCCAAACGGTTCTACATAGTAAGTAGGCTGAAACAGGGCTTTGGCATGGCTCAATAGTTTCCTCAACTCCTGGCCACTTATCGGAGTACTATACTCAACGCCAGGCCCCAAGAATGAACTTGGATCTCCCTGCCCAATTATTTTGATCGGTATCCCAAGCTTTTGTGCCACCGTAACACCAATCCGTACTCCCTTATCTTCGTGCAATCGGCAAGCCATAACAAAGTAGTCCTGCTTCTTCTCAGTGGGAACTACTGTTGGATATGCACTTGGATCAAATGCGCAGGGAATTACGACATGGTACCACGTTTGCCCCGCTTGATTATCCTTACCCATGTGATATTGGTACCAGGCATACGATTCATAAACTCTATACGTGGCCCAAGGTGACCCGTACCCAATACCACTCTCTACTATGAATTGTGGAATACCCTCCACTGCCGCCAAGTGCATCGTCCCAAAAGGACAACAAACAATGGTGGTGTACGGAGATACACACCTGGATACAATAGCCTCCCTAGTATTATCCATGAATTTTTTCAAGTAGGCAGCGTGGCGCTCACTAGTCTTGAAAATTTCATACTCCTCACTAGCTTTCCGGTCACCGTAGAATTCTTTCCACTCCTTGAAGCTTACTACATCCACTTGTTCAGTACATGGTGGATTAGATCCCTCAGTACCTAGATGAATTACAGTGTGCCCTCTTTCATGCATCATCCGGCAGAGATTCCATACCTCCGCAGTAAAAGCACACGAGGAGAATTCGGCGTACTTGTTGGGGTCTATGGTGCGGGAATGGGGAAGACCTAATACAAATATCTTCACGGCTATGCTCCGATCATACTATCTTCCCAAGGTTGATCATAATACACTTTGTACTGATGATCAAAAGCAGCATCAGGCAAACCACGACCACAGGATACCTCACTTTGATCTAGCCACGCAGGCCCGTTTTCGAAGCCATTGTAGAGGAACGTAAAGGTAAAAAGAGCATCTCCATACCATCGAATTCTATCATCCAGTTTTCGCGCTTCTTCGATATCGGGTATATTCTGCATACACTTCAGAAAGGACTCCCTATGAAATATAGTTCCCCCACAACCAGAGTAACCATAGACTTGCAACCAAGGGTATTTACTATGAACAAACTCTATCACTGCTGGTTGGAACTCCACAGTACAAGGGCCGGAGAGGGGGGCGGGAGGCATATGTTTAATTGGACCTCTTACTAGAGTGTCATCTTCCAGAGTTACGATCCAATCTACATCCGAAAACTTCTCACAGGTTCGCTTCACCCTATTTAGACATTCTAAAGCCGACTCCACTGAAATGAATCTGTACCAGGGATCTTTTTCAGTCAGAGTTTGTACCTTCTCATATACATAGTCACACTTGAAAAAATCAGCCATCTTTGCAAAATCGTAGCCGTTGTTACTTATCAGTCGTATCGGAGCATCTGGAAAGTGTTTCCTGAAACTCTTCAAGCATTCGTAAGTAGCTCTGGGTTGCTGATATGCTGAGTAATAGACACCTATCTTTAGATCCATAATCACCTCTTTTGATCTTGCATTGCCTTCCATGTTTTGCAGATGCCTTTGTATACGCTGTACTGTGGTGTCCATCCAGTAGCCTGGATCAGTTTTAGCACACTCAAGACATTCACAGGTACATCCACAACCCTACTATCTCTGTATTCCACCTTTGTCGTTTCGCCTGTGACTGACTCTACATGACCTAGGACCTCAGCTATAGATGTTCCTACCCCAGTACCTACATTGAACACAGAACAAAATGCTGAACACGGCCAGCTCCTGTTGATTTCAAGTAAGGCATGCATAGCCTTAACTGCATCTTCGATATAGATGAAATCTCTTACGGTCTTCCCTTTGTCGTAGAGATAAACCGGAAGACCCTTACTCACCCTATCTAAAAGTACCGCCACTATACCTTGCCCTCTCTCCGAACTCTGCCGCTCACCGTACGGGTTGGCCAAACGTACTATCGTGCTCTTGATCTCACCAGCCGCACTGTACATCTGGAGATACTTCTCCATAGCCAGTTTGACTATACCGTAAGAACAGATCGGATTGGTTGGTGCATCCTCTGCAACTGGAGATACCATGCGCCCATATATGGTACCTCCAGAAGAGATGAACATCACATGCTTAACCTTGTGCAATTTTACATACTCCAAAAATTGGATCATAGGCACAAGATTAGATTCTACATCAGCTATAGGGTCTATGTTCCCCAGCCCTGGATCTGAGCTGGAAATGGCATGAATAGCCAACTCACAACCATCCAGTACCCATGAAACTGTTCGACCATCCCGGAAATCGCCCGCAACAAAATTGGCTTCTTGCTGTACCAGTGCCGGTAAGGTACTGAGATGTGCTCTACTTCGGGAGAATAGTGTAACTGGATACTTGTATTTGATCAACTCTTCCGCAAGATGACTTCCTATAAAACCCGTTCCACCGAAGATGACGGTTCTTGGATGCATAGATGTATTGCCCTCAGCCTATACCTGGACCTTACCAACCTCTCATGATTTTGTCTACCGTTCTTCGCTCGTATCTACCCAGGGCCAGCTTGAGCGCTAGTTCCCCAACTTCCTCATCACTTCTCCAACCCAGCAAAGGCTACTTGTATAGCCCACATATGTGGTGGCCACTCCAGCTCCATACTTACACTCTTCAGTGTTTCAGTTACATTCAATCCCATTGCCTCCGGCGTAGTGTTAACCAGATATTCTGGGTAGTCTGCTAGAAAGCGGTTTATTTCTATTGCCAGCCGCTTTCTAGCAGTACCTTGCCAATACAGGCAACAAGTCAATTGGTGTAGGGACCAATCTGGATGTTTGATCTGCATTTTGTCTACGTGCTCTCCCAGATGGAAAGTACTATAGATCACATAGCACGGCGATTCTAGATCAAATACATCTGGGAGTAGAGGTGCTTGCGGAGGACACCTCTCACACTTCCCAAAGTTTGGGCAACCTTTGATATGACCGTAGTAGGGCCTCACACATAAAGCCCGCATCTTAGCCTGGAATACAGGTTTAATCTGGATGCTCGGCATGACAACTCTCTAGTGCTTTCCGTGCCTTTACGAATGGGCACTTGGAGTAGTGTCCTTGTGCCTGTCTCCGGCCGCACATAGGGCAAGGGTATCCACTTGCATTGGTCAAGGGGTCATACTGGAGTATCTCTTCTAGTACATCGACTAGTGCTTTATCTTCTTTGCTCATGCATCCTCGAATCTATGGAGGTTAAACCATGTGTTGAAGTAGAGCAATTCTGCTTCTTCAAATACTGTCTCCTTTCCTAGGTCCACTGAGTTCAGATACTTCTTCACAAGCTCGGCTACATCCTTAGCCAATGTTTTGCGTGCATCAGACAATTCAAGCATATCTGGTGGGCAACCTGGAGCTGTCAATCGTTTTTTGATCTCCTCCACCAAGAAGTCATGCTTCTTGCACATCTCTATGAGAGTCATACTTCTTGCTCCACGATTTCAACCTCTACACCTGGATGTAGGTTCTTCTTCAGCTTGTTGAACATTCTGGTACACGTTGTTTTGGACTTGGTGTACCAGCTCATATCTCTCCGGCCAAAACCCATACCAGAGCTTCCATGGTGTCGTCCAACCACACTATCAAAGAAATCATCAGATTCCGGGTACTCTTCAGCGGGGTAGGACAATTGGATTATATACTCAATGTGCTTCTTTTTCATGGTTCCCTCATTTGATCCCGTATGCACTCAAGTCTGCTGATGCAGTAGCATGAAAGGCATTCAAAGACTCCACTACTGTCTGCCAAAATGGATGCATCATTGGCAACAACACTGATCCTAAGATTACAAATACCGTGCCATTTTGATAATCGATGTACCAGTAATCAACCTTTTTGGTCTTCCTGTGCTTGAGTGCCCAGGCTGGCTTCTCTTTCTTTTTGATCTTCACAGCTTCTCCTCATCTTTGAATAGCGCTTTGTGCCTCTTGATCCAAGTTTCTAACTCTTCGATCCTTAAACTCATGGAACGACAACCATGCGCAATCAAAACGAGCGATATGAAACATAGACAGAGCAGTGCTGACTCTTTCATGGTTCTCCTACGTGGGTTTTTTGGCATTCGGGGCTCTGGCATTGGAAGAATTCTGGGAATACCCTTCTGGCTATTGCAAATACTACTAGTGCCGCCAATGCAATTAGTACTGTCTTCCACACTCTAACTACCTCTGTTGAATCTTTCTCAAGCATTGTTACTCCTACTGCTACGGAACCAACGTCAACTTCGGACGTGTGGCTTTCGGTGGTACATTTTCTGTATACTGTGCTGGAACAACACCAAACCTGACTACAGCCTCCCAGGGTACGAACGTCGGACAAGGGGTTCGATTGAAGCTGAGAGTAGCTGAGATGCCCTCATCCGTGACCTTTAGGTCTGGTATCTGTACAGGCATGTCTAACCCATACTCGAAAGTCACAGTCTTATCTGGTCGGGGCCTGACTGAATCAGGTACCTTCAACTTAGCATGATCTACTAATACCACTAGCACAGTAGGATTATCGCTAAGCAAACGGTCGAATGTTGTGCGCTGTCGCGCTCCCTGCTCTCGAACAAAGTCATCAATCATTGCCTTTCCTTTCATCTTACCGTTCTTAGCTTCCCTAATCGCCGTTGCTTCAATCCCGTCTGTAGAGCCTTGAATCTTTCCGGCGACATGTGTTGTTTCTTTACTGCCCACCCACCACGATTCGATGGAAGTGGCTCCTTGCCTGTCCTGAGTCCATCAGCTAGCTTCTGCTTACAACCACGACAAGTTGGATCAAAAGTCTTGGGCGTCTCAGGTACCCAACCACTCGAACATTGACCACATAAAGCCCTTTTCATAGTTTTCTAGCATCCTGTACCCTGTGATTGATTATGTGCTTACGCATCTCTTTCTCCGCCCTCTCTTGGCCACCATGTGCATCACAGAAGCCGATATCTAGTGTGCACAAAGACCAAGGACACTGCCTCCAGAATGCTGTGCTGGTGAGGCAGCCTTGCTCACCGCACAAGATATCTCGTTTCTCAGCCATCTATGGTTCTCCCTCAAGGCACTCGTTCAGATTCATCTCATCCCCAGAATTATTTGCTCTGACGTGCCCCAAAATTTGATTACATGCCGACTCACAGCCAATAATATCGGTGTACATGGATACGTACGCTTCATGACCATCCAATGGTCTCTTGAGGTGATTGTACCGTCCTCGCACAGCACTGACTAGTTCTGCATCTGGTAAATAGTTGTCTGTCGGCTTTCGATGTGAAAATATAGTCAGTGTAATGGTAGTCTTGTATGTCTTGTCTTTGCATTTACGGAAATGCTCCTTTGCCTCCTTGTCTACAAGACCACCCTCATACAAAGCCACTTGCTTATGATTGTAAGTTCTAGCCTTTCGTTTACGCACCATCGCTATACTCCTTTTGTTTCTTTGCGGCCTCTTTGTAGAAGTCTACTTTTCCCCATCTACGACCTTGCATCATCTTCTTGATGAATTCATCAATGAAGTGCCGGATACAAGGTCCACAATAGGCTACGTCTTTGTACTCCCGGAATAGGTGGCCCGTAGATGGATGGTACGGGCCACCACATGCAAAGCAGTTCATCAGTCCTTCCACTTCTTCTTGTTGATGAGCTCCCAGATTTTGATCGCATCTTCTGATGCTAGTCTAGTTGGCTCTCTTCCACCTTCAAATAGGAACCCTGGGTTATAAGCTAGGCAGTCCTTGTCCAGGAACTTTTCCAAGGCCGTGCATAACTTTGCCCAAGCTCTACCATATCGGTTCATGTCTCTAGTTACGAAGCCACTAGGTAGCCACTGTTCGTTGGTTGCCCTGTTGTAGTTACGTCTTTTTGCCATTTGGGTTAATCCGAGTTAGACATCATATCTACATAATTTGCATTCTGCCACTCAACACCATGCTCTGCTTTTAGTCTGGCAACATAACTAAGGATAGCATCGCCCTCTACAACTGACATTCCTGTAAGATGATACAGGTCGTCTCCGGTTGATATACTCTCTGTCACCTCCAGTAGGGCCCACTCTGCCTTGGTCAACTTACGCTGAGGTGTGCAGGCGCAATCTTGAACATAGGCCGGCCTGTGCTTGTCTTCGATCTGAATACCAAATCTCTCTTTGACAGTACGTACAAAACGAGCCCAGTCGGACATCGTAGGCACTGTAGGACTACATGCTACGGTGTTGAACCCACAAGAGTCTGCGTACTCATAAGATGTCTTGCAAAACCTAGCTACGCATATCGGGTTATTCACCCATACTGTCCTCCCGTCCGATAATACTTCATACGTTGGTACTGTCTTCTGCGGTGGCGATATGCAATTCCTCCGGACCTTGGCATTCCTCTTTGGGTCCTTCGGCCATGATACCTTCTTTCGGCCCTCTTTCTTTGACATCTGCTTCCTTTCTTAGCCCGCGTTCAGACCTGATTTTGTCAACAGCAAGTGCAGTGTGAGATTGAATTGGAACTCTGCTCCCTACCCTGTACCCTAACCACTTGCACCTCTTGCACTCGTAACGATTTATACACTTGGTCCCCAGTCTGGGAATTGGCTCCCATTCGTGCTCGCATATGGGCTCGTCCTTTATGTGCTGCCTGCGTATCTGAAACCTTCGTAAACTGTCTGTATACTCCTTCACGAAAACTACTATCTCACCTGATGCCCTCGCCTTTCCTGCCCTTTTACACTTGGTGCACTTCAATCGAGGATGATGATTATCACTGTACTCCGGAGCTGGTACCCAATTATGATCACAACCTTCATACTCGCGCATCCTAACAATACCAGGCTTGGGCCCACGCCTTTTCTCTGGGTCTACATATGTCCCAATCGGCTGGCCTAGTTCTATGTATTGATCTAACAAGTCGTTAGACACCGCAATTGAATGTTCGTGTACTCTGGGTAGTGGGTCATCCTTAAGCTTGAACCCGAACATACTACACTCAGTACACATGTACTTTCGTACCCCTACTCCAGGAACTGCCTTCCAATGGTGTTGGCAATACATGGAAAACTTAATCCTCGTGGTGTTCTTCATGACTTCTTACTCTGGGAAATACGTAAGAAAGAGGTGGAGCATATACACTACTTCTGGGAGGAGGTATCTTGCCTTCTCTCCGTTGAGTCAATTGAGTGTACTGCTCCATCAAGTCTTCCGATACTTCCTTGGAATGTGGAATTATCTGGCCTCTCGGACTCCACTCAATGCAGAAGCCAAACAACTCACACCAATCACACTTGAATTTGTTCTTACCCAGATGGGGTACTCGTTGCCATCTGTGGGTACATTTGGGCATTGCGAACTCAATCAATATCTAGAACCAAGCATACTAGTTCTGTTGAGCTAGGTTCAGGGCCACCGAAGTAGCGTGATTCCAGTAATACACAACGGCAGCTATCCACCAAATAGTCCCTGCTTCTTGAATCCGAGTTAACCACAACCTCAGAATCATCTGACAAATTGGCCACGGCCAGCATTTCTTTCAGTTGACGTATTGTCATTAGGCGACCCTCCTGAGTTTTTGGATCTCATATAGCATCTTATCTTGCAGGATGTAGGTTGGGTATGTACCAGGCTGCCATGAAGTCTTGAGATAGGACCGTATCTCCATCAGAATTCTCCCCAACATATTCTCGCCCACACCGCCACATATTCCCCAGTACTTATCTCCCCAGGTATTGGTTTCCTCTAGATAGGCATTGCTGGTAGCAAGAAGTCTGTTTCGCAGGTCCTCGTGGGCGATGTACTTCTCCAAGTTGATCTCAAGCATAACCCTATCTCGAATACCAGTCATCCAGCTATGCAGCCGAACGGCACTCATTGGCTTCTGACCCATTTGCTTGGCTTCTTGAGGAGTGCACATAGTGAACGGGATTCTTTCTGTCTGGGGGAATTTATTGGCCTGGAAGGCATTTTCATTGGTTGGGTACACAAGCCCTTCGTATTTGATATCCGCCGGCCAGAAGTTGGAGAGCCACCTGGTAGGGCCCCTGAACCCCAGGATAGGAGCATTCCTATCATCGTACTTATGATCTACTCCCATCACTTGATCCTCTTACGCTTCTTGCCGAAGGTTACTTGAGCATTGTGCGTTCGCTTGTACTGAGCCATCTTTTTCATTACGGTTCCCAAAGCCTTAGTCTCAGAAGGTGTTAATACAATGCCCCCATTGTATTGTACTGCCCGCATTACCCTTTGATAGATAGTCATGTAGTTCCTTCCGGTGGCGGGTAACAAGGCTTGTGCCCACAACCTTTACAGACAATACGACTGTAGTCATTGTACGTTCGACACTTGCAACAACCCCAACCGGGGGCAACATGTGGGAGGTTGTCAACACGAATACACTTCTCTTCCGGCTTCTTTAGATCCATGTTACTTGCCCCCTTTCAGCCTCTTAGTATATCTACGTCTACGAATCAAGTAATCGTGCCCAATACATATCCCCACAATTAGAAGCCAGAAGCACACTAGTAGGATTGATGCTGCCGTCTTGCCCATCTACTTGGCTCCCTTCGGTATCGCTAGTTCAACCATCTTCCTGATGAATGTGTTCCACCCATTCTCTGCCGCTGGAATAGAATACCCAGTGGGCCCATCAGTACATTCACAGTGCTCTTTGTATGTGATGCGTTTTGTGGTGGGATGCTTCTTTCTCTCTAGCTCCGGCTCATGACCCTTCAAACAGTCAGCTAGTTTGATTGTGCTCATTAGAGTATTTCCTCCGCGTAGACCTTGTGGTCCTTCCATTTGCCATCTCGTATATCTTCAGCAACTTCCCTTAGTAACTTGCCCTTCTCAGTCCGTGAGCCAATACGAGATGCTGCAGCATACACAAGCGCAGCACAGGACTCCTGTACTTGCTGCCTATCGAACTTACTTTGTGCTGCAAATGCTTTCACAAGTGTAGTCATGGCCCTTCTTGATTTTCCGTACATAGCTCCTCCTAGGTCCACATGTACCCACGTACTTTGATCAGACGAATCAGCATCTCTTCATCCTTCGCTTCCAGTGCGTCTTCCATAACCCGGCACTGGTCTCGGATAATACGAAGCTCCGGTGTCTCATCATTCTTCAACCGTGCCATGCCAGAACCTGGGATTGGCTCAAACACCATAGGACTGGGGTAAGCGGCTTCCAATAACTCGTCTTCCTTCTTATGCTCTTCCGCCCTACCTTTAGTCCACCAGTTGTAGATGGCCAACATCTCCTTCTTGGCAGCAGCATGAGCATCTCTGGAAGCCCCACAACCATCATCACTATCTTTTCCGCGGGCTTCCAATGCTTCCGCAGCCGAGCTCCAGTCTATATGACAGTCGAATGCTTTCTCCTTCTCAATGAAATCGCGGAGAAGAGCCATGTTGGCAAATAAGATCAGTTCAGATTTGTCATGGTAGCCCCATGCATACCCGTTCACCGCACTACGCATGTCCAACATGTGATACCGGTTGTAGGTATGCGTCCTCAACCAGTACAGTGCCTTACTGATTTGCCGGAAAGGAAAGCGATGCCAGCTTTCATACCATCTACGTACTCTTTTGAACAGTTCCATCTAGACCATCCTTCACTATTGTTGTGTTGACCTTGTACTCTACTGAGATGCGTATGCGATATATCTCTCCTCCGTGGACTAGCTTCTCTGAAATAGCCTCATCAATACCAGCTAGTCCTCCATGTGCCCATACCGCTAGCACTGCCCTTTGTTCATCTGGAGTAACTGCGTACGTGTAGCAACTAGTCTTTTTACGAAATAGCCGGCGGAGAAAGTTCATTTCACCCTCACTACATGTGTTCGCGGGCTGAGTACTAGCTTCAACTTGGTTGTATTTTTAAGCCACATATTCCAGCACTCCTTGATATGCTCGTTGTACCAACCACTTTTGGGCTCGTTCGTCATCAGTATCTCCTTAATCCGTAAGGTAATTGAACACGCATAGAAGTACGTCTGATTTTCCATCAACCTGCAGCTCAGTACATTCAACCAGACTTATATCTAACCAATCACGGATGTCTGATACTTGAGTAGTTGCTGCTGTTCCAGTCGCTAGCCCCCTAGCCTCAGTCTCAGATTCTGCCCGGATTAACATGGACTCGTAACCCATAGGATTGCGTTTGCGTGTCCTGAGTATGAAAAGCTTCTGCATGACTGCCTCCTTCATAGCGTTAGTTCAGGGTCAGTGTTCTTATACCCTACTTTTCTAGTTTTCTTCAACTGGAAGGAGACTATCGATCAAATGCAGGACGCTATACATAAGGTGGGCATGACGCAGTAGCTCAATAGACCAGTAGCTACTTTGATCAAGAAGGTACCTTGGCTAAAGTGAAGGTGTTAAGAAACACCTTTCACATCATAAGCCCGGAAATTAGAGAGTGGCCGGAAACTAGAGAACGGAGTAGTAAGGCATACCACCAGGTAGCATAGACCACATCGGTCTGGGCATCAGACACTTCGCCAGCCCTAGCCCTATCCCAAGCTGGAAAAGTTGCTCCATCCGTTGATGAAACCCTGTCCATTGTACCCCGTTCCGGTCGTTGCAGGCTCCCAGAAATGTCCATCCATCTCCAACTGTCCTGCGGAATTCAAGGGGAAGACCTTCCAGCATCCCCCTTACCTCCTTCCTATGACTCTCCAACCTCCCTGGATGAAACCCTATGGTACATACGATGCCTTCAGCTAGTACGGCAAGCTTGCCCTCTGTCAACTTCCCGTCCTTGAGCTCCTCAGGCCCATACATGCAGGCTAGGAAGATTTCTTGAACCCGGCTTGCATCGATTAGTGGCTTTACCTCTTCCGTTTGTACAATGCTTGTCTCCATGGTGTCCTTTCGTGGGTATTTGATCAAAAGAATACTGTCTCCGCTTCGTATTCCTTATACCCGCAAGTGGTACTGCTTTTTTACCTATACCCCTACCCCTAAGCCATACACATTGCCCAGGGTAACTTTGATCAGTTAATTGGGGTACCCTACCCTATCTAGTACGTACGACCCACAGTACCTAGACCAAATTGATCAAGTGGTACCCCCCCTATACCATGCATGCGACCCAGGGTAACTTTGATCAGTTTAGGTAGGTACCCTACCCCTACCATGCATACGACCCAGGGTCATAGGTGGCTAGCAGTTCAGAAAGCTATAGCTAACTGGCTGGACAGACTTTGTTCTACATTTCTAGCCGGCCTCATCTATTGAGTTCGCGGGTAGAGAGGTAGGCAGCATTCAGTTCAGGCTATAGCTGTTCTGCGGTGGGATAGAGGTACTGAAGATAGAGCTTGTGCTTCACTCATTCCGTTCACATCTACATCACCATAGGTGACTACGGCAGCACAAGAACGGCAAATGCATACACGTTCTACATCCACAGAGCCGGGAATAGCGACAGACAGTACTTCTCCACACCGTGGGCATCTTTCAGCTTCACTCTTTACCACGCATTGTGTTGATTCTTGATACATTTTGAAGCTCCTTGCATACGAGCTACCCAGGTTCTGGTTCTGGTTCTGATACTGTTCCTACTTCTGTTGTCTCCTAAGATCTAACTATTGACCAAGAACTTCTAAAATGCAAGTTCTTTTCTATACTTGAACACTATAGAGGTCTATCGACTCGATCTAGTCGTGTAACTCTATGATATCATTAAGGAATTAGCTTGATCAATTAAAAACAGATCATTAGCTACTTGCAAGGTAACTCTTTACAGTCCCAATACGCTCAAATCAGCACTTCCATGCAATCGGTTCTCACATTCTCACAGCTATAGGGGATGGGGGGGTAGGGGGGGTAACTGAAAGAAGATGAAGCATCTTCTTCTTTTTGCCGGCCGTTTTGTTTTGGGGAAAGGGCAAGAAGGGTAGGGCAAGCAGGTATAAGGAAGGTGGAGGTTAGAGCATGCCCAAGGCCAGAAATCCTGTAACTGTAATCAATGCAATCCTTGCACAGCTACCCGCAGAGGAATGTGACGGCATACGCAAAGACCTTGAGATCTTACGTGACGCTGCTTATCATCCGCCGGAGTACCAGCGTACGCCTTCTGTGTGGGAACAAATAGTAGACGTACTAGAGTCCACTCTCTCCATGCCACCGGTTCATGAATGGGAGAAGGCTATAGACAACATCATGAAAGGGAGAAAGCCCAATGCCAAACACTAGAGACCCAGCTGATGTAATTGATCAAATCCTTGTATCCGTGCCTATGAACGAAGAGAGGCTACGGATAAAGCTAGAGACCATACGTGTTTACTCAACCTATCTTCCGCCGGAATACAAGTACCCAACATGGATGAAGCTAGTAGACGTACTGAATAGCTATCTTCACATCCCGCCGGTACTTGAATGGGAGAAGGAGATACAGGCCATCATGAAAGGACCAGCTGGATAGCTCTCCTTCTTTCCGGCCGCACTATTTGGGGAGAACGCATGACTACCAAGACCTTTCCATACGAGCTACTACGAATCAGGCCACTTCCAGAAGGGCCACCTGGAAGCACACAGTGCAAACGGCTACAGCGTGGCAGGTGGCCCAGTCACGTACCACTACCTTGTGTAGGAGATAGGATCAACGAGACCACGCTAGCTGGTGGATACATTGTGGAGAGCAGACTATTCACAAAGACCAAAGACAGGGTACTGATGGTGACTCTATACATAGAATGATCGCTCCTTACTCCCGCAGGCTCGCTGATATAGGAGAGATTGACATGACTCAAGACAAAATCAGAGAGATCAAGAATCTTGTCGACATATGGGGGAAGAACCCAGCCACTCTAGAATTCTCTAACCTCATCCTGGGGCTTATCTGGAGTATCGTAAGAGAAAGAGTAGAAGTAGAACAGGTATAAGGATAGTGAAGGAGTGGTGTTGTAACTGGTCAATCCTTGGGCCCAATATATCTCCAAGGTACAACACCACTCCTTTTAATTTCCGGCCACTCATTAGGAGGAAAGCATCATGAGCAAGCTACGGATACTAGGCCACGCTTTTGGAGCAGACATAGCAGTCTTCGAACCTGATGATGGTATGCCTTCTCCTCCCGCGAAGCTACCAGTGGTGGGTGACGAAATAGAAGTATGGGTGCTGGGGCCGCAAATCAACAACACAAGGAATGATTGGTGACATCATGATT
>Ga0182011_10002953_pt1 | contig 14120 bp, 15 predicted proteins | sample 711E1DmetaG_FD_120481 | JGI IMG/M metagenome (GOLD analysis project Ga0182011, IMG submission 120481) | Permafrost microbial communities from Stordalen Mire, Sweden - 711E1D metaG | ecosystem: Environmental > Terrestrial > Soil > Wetlands > Permafrost | place: Sweden: Stordalen | collected... | reverse complement strand
TGAGACCGGCACCCAGCCCGCGTACGACGTCCACGATGCATCCACTTGCCACGTGATCGTCAAGGGTCCCGTGCTAGGTATCGACAACGGTCGCGGCGTAGCCGATGACATCGATCCGAACAATCCCGGTGCGGAGGTGTGGAGTGGAGCGAGCACGTCGCTCTTGTCGGCGACTTCCGGTTCCGTGGTGGGCAAAGCACCTGCTTCGACCAACTTCGTCATCTACTGGGACGCGGATGAATTGAGGGAGATCGAAGACGGCACGTCGATCACCAAGTTCGGCGGCGGGACCTTGCTGAGCTGCCCCGCCACCACATGCGCGTCGAACAACGGCACCAAGTCCACGCCGGTGCTGACCGCAGACCTGCTGGGCGACTGGCGCGAGGAGATCATCTGGCGCGAGGCGGACAACTCGGCCCTGCGCCTGTACACAACGACCGACAAGACCGCGCGTCGGATCTACACTTTGATGCACGATCCCCAGTACCGCATGCAGGTGTCCGCCGAACAGACTGGATTCAACCAGCCTCCTCACCCAGGTTTCTTCATCGGACACAACATGCCGATGCCTCCCAAGCCAGACATCTTCATTCGGCGCTAGCGCGGCCGGCGGGGCGAAAGGCTGCGCGCCCGGAGGGAATTGAACCCCCAGCCCTCGGCTTAGAAGTTCTCGACGGAACATCGCAGGGCGTAGCCGACGGTAGCAAACTCTTGCAAGGTCAGCAGGTTAGCAAGGGTGACCGTAGCCGCGCTTCCCCAGGAGTTGCACCCAATACCCGATCGTTTGGTGCAATAGTGGTACAAGCCGAGGGGGTGGGGTCCGGCGCGCCGAGAGCCGTCGGTCCGTTCTTCACTGTGCGCGAAGTGGCCACCCGGCTGCGCGTGTCCGCCGCCACGATCTACGACCTCTGCAATTCGGGCCGGCTCGCGCACGTTCGCGTGAACAACGCGATCAGGATGGGCGAGGGCGACCTGGGTGGCTTTCTCCGGAACTCAAGGAAGGAGGTGAACCATGCATCTCGGATAAAGAAGCGATGACGGGTGGCATGCCTCGCTGGGCCTTCGTGCCCGGCGAGGTGCTCCGCCCAATCCTGCCACGTTCCGTTTCCGATCGTGAATCTCCTTGCCAAATGATCTGCAGTGAGGAGCCTCTCGCAACCACGGGTGATCATGTAGCGGCGACCAGGGATGATGGTGCGAGGAAGGGACCTGCCAAGATTGTCGAACAACGGCGGCGGAGAAGTTGCTCGTGCAGGCGCCACATGGATCGGCATTCGACGGCGGCAGTGCACGAGTCGCTCGCACCGAGCACAGCTGTGAGGGTGCGATGGCAGCTTGGATGCCCGAGGTACCGGAAACGGTTCGTCACGGCAGCACGGCCGGCCTTCCTTGCCTGGCCCTACGAGAACAGCTTTAGGTTGTCGTAGTTCTGCGCCAGCACACGTCCAGGGTTTCCCCCAACCAGGCATCCATCGGGAACAGTGCGGGACAAGAATGTACCCGGCATGATAGTAACGTTGTTTCCGATGCTAATGGCTCCCGCCACGGTCGAACCGGTACCTATCCAGACATTATCGCCGATCGTTGGCCTCCCTTCCTTTCCCATGGAATGTCCGAAACCGACTGTCACATTGTGAGTCACGCTGAAGTTACTGCCGATATTCGTGGCGCCAATATAGATAGGACCCACATGTCCGATGTAGAAGCCAGGCCCTATGCTGATGGCATTTACTTCAACATGATAGACCATACGGATGAAATAGTTCATGCATGCGTGGAGCGCCCTAGGAATGAATCCCACGAAGATACTCTTGTGGTAGAGCCGAGAAGCGAATTGGCCGAAGCGGTATGCCGCCACGCAGTGAAGTCCAAAGCTGTTCGCCCAGAGACTGAGCTTCCTCCAGTGCCGTGGTCGCGTATCGCCAAAATCGATCTTGTAGTATTTGCCCAGATCGCCCGCAAATGCACCGCGTTTGAGAGACATCTCGGTTTGCCCCTTTTGTGCTACCAGTGTCCGATCGCTCACACCCGGCAGAAATTCCACCCAAGTCCTCACGGTGTGGCCTGGAGCAGCTGCAAGAGCTCTTTGGCCACGATCGCGCGGCCTGTCCGATTTAGGTGTCCGCCGTCATTCGTGTAGCCCGGAGCGAGTCCGAGACAGTCCCTGCCGTCAATTTGGTGGACCACGCGGGTTTCGTCGGGAAGGGTTGATTCATAGCGAGCGATATCGAAGACATTGCCCTCAGACCCGTAGGTACCAACCAACATTCGATTGTAGGCCATGCGTTTGAGATTGGCGGCGGCGCCGCCGTCTCTTCCGAGTAGCTTCTTGATTGCCAGCTTGAGCTCAGAGTCCATTCTCGTCAATGGAGCGGTGGAGTGGACAAAGCGGACTTTGGGGAATTCGGCCCGAAGGCCATCCATGACGGTCTTGTAATAGGCAAAGAGCGCGTCCACGTCCGTTTTCGGGCCTATGTCGACATAGCAGAGCTTGAAGAATGCAATATCGACACTTGACCCCACGCCGCTCTCCATTACTTTGCGGAAATCGTCTATCTTGGACTTCGGATCACCATTCTTGCCGATATTGGATTCAGCGAACACTGGCCGCGCAAAGTCTTCCGGGGCTCGTGTATGTCGAATCGACAGTCGTATACGCGGAGACTGATTTGTAATGTCATTAATGCCATCAATGACATCTGCGCCCACGGACTGATGGCCGAAGAAGATTCTCTTTGTTGAAAGCATGTCCCAACGGGCCTGGGGGATGCTGTCCAAAGATCCCAGGTTGGTTGCAGTTGTGACCATGGCTGCACCTCTTCTTTGGCATGTGCCCGTGCCTAGTAACAAAATGCAGCTTGCCCGTACGAGTAGGTCGTTTGTTCTTCTAGGCAAGAAGTTCATCGGGCAGAGGCCGAGCGCTTTCGCTCTAGGAAGGCTACCAGATTCTGCACGGAATCAAGATTCTCCGGAAGCATCTCGGTGTCACCCACGACAATTCCAAAAGTTTCTTCCAGGAAGCTCACGACCTCCAGCACACCGGTCGAGTCGATGATGCCCTGATCTAGGAACGACGCGGAGTCGAGAAGTTTAGCAGGGTCGGGCACGTAGAAATTGGTGGTGATGAACTGTCTAATCCGTTCTGCAGGGTTCATCCGTGGGATCTCTTTCTGCCGGTGATGACGCGGGGCTGGCCTTGTTCGTTCGAAAAGAGCTGGATGGCCTCGTAGGCGCTGGATCGTTCGAACAGAAGTTGGACCTGTCGGTCCTGGCCCACCCCAAACTCGAAGAGTAGAATGCCACCGTCCCGCAGCAAGGGAAGCGCAGCTCTGAGCACGCGCTGGTGGACGGAGATGCCATAGGGCCCCCCGTCGAAGGCCTCTCGCGGTTCGTGGGCCAGATCCTGGCGTTTGGCGAGGCGACGGCTCGAGATGTAGGGAGGGTTGCAGACCACCGCGTCGATTGAGCCCGCCAGTCCCAAGTCTTGAAGTGGCGCAAACAGATCGCCCTGCCAGATTGTCACCTGCTCGCGGAGGCCCATGCGCTCGACGTTCTTCCGAGCCACCAGCACCGCGCCTTCGGTCAGATCGGCGGCCCAAACCTGAGCAGTGGGCAGAGCAACGGCGAGCGCGCAGGCGAGGTTGCCGGAGCCGCAGCACATATCGATAAGTCGCAACGCTCCGGTGCGCGTCGAAAGCTCGACGATGGCCACGCGCGCCAAAAGCTCCGTCTCCTTGCGAGGAATAAGCGCACCGGGGGCGACGAACAGCTCGTGGCCCATGAAAGCCTGCAGCCCGCGTTCGTAGGCCACGGGCCGGCCGGACTCGCCGATCTCAAGCGCAGCTTCGGAGTCGGTCGTCATGCGAGATCCGTCTTCTTGATCTTTCCGGTCGTAGTCTTCGGAAGATCATTCACGAACACCACACACTTCGGGACCATGAAGTTTTCGAGGAGTCGCTGGCACTCGCGGATGACTTCCCTGTCCGACATGGTGACTCCCTCCTCGAGGACCACATAGGCCTTGATGGCCTGACCTAGAATGTCGTCCGGTACACCGATGACCGCGGCCTCCTTCACACCCTTGATGTTGGTCAAGGCGTTCTCCACCTCTTTGGGCGCCACCTTCTCGCCGCAGGACTTGATGATGTCGTCCATTCTGCCCACGAAGTACAAGAAGCCCTCTTCATCCAAGCGAGCGTAGTCACCCGTGTAGAGCACGACCTCCCCCGGCAGCGGACCAGGACGCAACTTCTTGGCGGTGGCCTCCGGCTTCTCCCAGTAGCCTTTCATCACGGTCGCCCCGCGAATCACCAATTGACCGACCTGGTTGGGACCAAGCCTCTGGTCATCCGCACCCACGATCCACAGCTCCGTGTTCGGAATCGCGATGCCGACACTGGTCGGCTTGTCCTTCAGATACTGTGGCGGCAGGTAGGTGCAGCGCTTGCACTCGGTCAAGCCGTACATCGAGTAGATGGCAGCGCGTGGGAATAGCTCGCCCAGCATCGTGATGTGCTTGAGAGGGAGGGAGGCGGCCGTGTTGGTAACGTACCGAATCTTGGAGAAGTCAAATTGTACCAGGGTTTTCATCTCCGCCAGAATCGCGAACATGGTGGGGACACCGGGAAAGCCGGTGACGCCCTCGTCGATGATGAGCTTCAGCACTTGTGCTGGATAGGCGAAGCTGCGTTCAAGCACGAGGCGCGCGCCCATGCGAAACACCATTATCATCTGATACAGGCCATAGTCGAATGACAGCGGCAACGCGTTCAGGATCACGTCGTCCTCGACGTTTTCCAGATATGCAGTGATCGAATTGGCGGCGGTCAGCATGTTGCGATGGGTGAGCATTACGCCCTTGGGATCTCCAGTGCTGCCGGAGGTGTACACGATCGCCGCCAGGTCGATGTCGATGTTGCGGCGGACGGGTGGGTTGGCACGCGACTCTGCTTGCAATGCATTGTCCCAGCCAACAACCCCGGTCAGGTGCCGCGTTCGGTTTTCGTCGATGGCTCCGGAAATGATCACGGTTTTGAGATGGGTGGATCTTGCAGCCGCCTCCGCCAAAACGGAAGTGAGGTGGCCATCGCTGATCAAGGCGGTTGCTCGACAGTCGTTGAGCAAATAGGCGAGCTTGTTCGCCTTCGTCAGCGGGTTCACAATCGTGATCACCGCGTTCGCCTTGAGTACTGCCCAAAACGACACGACTGTCTCGATCGTGTTGTCGGCGAACACCGCTACCCGGTCGCCGCGCTCAACCCCGCGGCGCGCGAGCGCGTGCGCGAGCGCATTTGAGCGCGCGTCGATCTCGGCGTAGGACAGGCGCTGCCGTTGGCAAACCAACGCGATCTTCTCCGGTAGTCGGCGCGCGGAGTCGATCAGGTAGTCGTGGAGCAGGGGAACTGCGTTGTTCATGACTTGGTCAATGCAAGCGGTCTACCAGCGTCGAAAATTCGGTGATTCGTCGAGGCGACCGGCGATTCTGAATGAATTGCCTATGCAGGAGCTGAGTCGAGAGCACTCCTACCACCGCCATGTTGTCGGCGTTCGAAAACTGTGAGCCCCGTCGACTGCGACACTTCTGCAGTAGCTGTTGGACCGCTTTGGGGTTGAACACTCCCGCGGCTGCCAGACTGTCCGCTGATGTCACGTCGTCCACCCACTGGGGGGCGTCGGCTGCCACAAAGCAGGCCGCGTCCGGGGCTCGATAGGGCTGCTTCTTGCGCGCAAGAATTGTCTCCGGCACGAGGCCTCTACTGACACGCTTCACGATGTGCTTTTCGTCTAACACCTTTAGCTTGTACGAATCGGGCAACGACCCCGCCAAGCTCATGACATCAGCGTCCAAGAACGGGAAGCGGCCCTCGACTGAGTTTGCCATCAACATGCGGTCCCCCTGTGAGGACAATATGTACCCGGGGAGCAGCGTGCGTATTTCGAGATACTGATCCTGCGCGAGAGGAGACCAGCTCAAGAAGTCGCGAGGCAACGCGCCAAGCAACTCATCGACGACGGAGTGGCCCTGAGTGAGTTGCTGCTGACGCTCAGAGAACAACCGTTTCAGCGCTGCCGTGCCATGCCAACGTGGCTCGTGGGAGAAGCCCGGCAGTTTGGCCCGTTCGAGGCCGCGTCCGAAGAACTTGCGCGCCATGGCTTGCTGCGCGATCGGTGAGCGAGATAGGTACGGATAGAGCCTCTCGAGGAGCCGCGGCCTTGCTTCTGAGGTCGGGTCGCGTGCCCAGAAGCGACGAATCTTGGCCTCGCGGAAAATGTCGTAGCCAGCGAACATCTCGTCCGCCCCCTCACCGGTGAGCACAACCTTGATTCCCGTGGCCCGCACCAGACGCGACAGCAAGAACATCGGGGCGGGCCCGGTTCGCAGGATGGGGCGCTCTGTGTGTTCAATCACCTCGGGAAACACTTCCGCAATGTCCCGCTGCGATACGACGATCTCTGCGTGGTCGCTGCCCAGAAAGCCCTGCATCTCCCGCTGAAAACTGGTTTCGTCGTACTCGGCGTCCTCGAAGCGCAGCGAAAAAGTGCGAAACCGTTCGCCCTTGGCGCGTAGGCCGAGGGCCGCGACGAGCGAGCTGTCGAGCCCGCCAGAAAGGTAGCTGCCCACGGGCACATCAGCCCGCAACATGCGCAGGTTGGTGGCCCGCTGCAGGGCTTCCAGCAGCGCGACCTCGGCCTCTTCGATTGAGCCGGAAAAACGACCCCGCTCCCCGACTGGGTAGCTGGGCTCCCAGAAACGGCGTTCTTCCACGCCGGCTGGCGAGTAGACCCGAATGCAGCCCGGCGGTAACTCGACCACGCCGCTGAACACCGAACGCGGCGCGACGCTGGACCAGAACGTGAAAGTTTCGTCGATGCCCACGGGATCGAGCTCGCGAGGCAAGTTGGCATCAGCCGCGAAGATCGCCTTTACTTCGCTGGCGAAGTACACGCGGCCGTCGTGCTCCAGCAGAAACAGCGGTCGTACTCCCACCCGATCGCGGACCAGAGTCAGCGTCTTGGTTTCGCTCTGCCAGAGCGCCATCGCGTACTGGCCGTTGAAGCGATCGAACGCCCGCTCGCCCCAGGCTTCGAACGCGTGAACGATGACCTCGGTGTCGCTTCGCGTGCGAAACACGTGACCTAGCGCAAGCAGCTCTTCACGCAGTTCAACGTAGTTGAAGATTTCGCCGTTGAACACGACCCACAAGCTTCCGTCCTCGTTGCAGAGCGGCTGCTTGCCGGCGGAGATGTCTATGATCGAAAGTCGAGCGTGAGCCAAGCCCATGCTCGAGTCTCGATACACGCCGAATTCGTCGGGCCCCCGGTGGGAGAGCGAGGCCGCCATAGCGGCGAGCTGCTCCACGCTCGACGGTGGCGCTTGCCGTGACAAGATTCCCGCAATTCCACACATGCCGGTTGCCTAGACTTCGGTAACCGGCCTAATCAGCAGTGGGCGCGCGTGCAAATAGGTCGTGGCGCGACGCTTTTGGGTGACATCCTTGAAAACGCGCTCGACTTGCTCGACCTGCATCCCAAGTGCGCTCGCCACCTCTGCACTTGGGATGCCGTGGTTGTGCGCGTACAAGCACAGGTCCATGCGGTCGTAGGGCAGAGAAAAGTAGAACTCTTCCTGGGTTTGCGGCAGTGAGAAGGTGTCCGTCGTGGGCGGGCGACTGCAAATTTCAGCAGGGACGCCGAGATGTGAAGCGAGCGCGTAGACTTGAGTCTTGTAAAGGTGCGCGATCGGCTTGAAATCAGCCGCGCCGTCCCCCTGCTTGACGAAAAATCCTTGATCGTACTCGAGACGATTGGGTGTGCCGGCGACAGCGTAGTTGAGCCGATCCGCATGATAGTATTCGGTCATCTTTCGCACGCGCTGCTTGTAGTTGGTGGCCGCAACGAGCTGGAGATAGGCGTCGCGCGGCATGCGCGACGTCGTTGTTGTGCCATCGGGAGCCTGGGTGGTGAGCTGGAAGACATTCAGCCGGTTGCTGTCGATAATGGACGGCAAGGTGAGCTTGCACTTCCACCCTTCGCCATAGCTGGGCACAACTTTGCGAATGGCCTCGGTCTGCCGCTCGTAGCAACCCAGGGCCTCTAGGCCTGGGCTGATGTTCTCCAAGACCGTCTCAATGCCAAGATGCCTCGAAAGAAGCATCCCGAGGCGTAGGGCATCCTCCGAGCTGTCACGTTCTGGCATGAAGAGCCCGAGCACACGTTCTTTGCCGAGCGCGCGGGTCGCCAAGGCTGCGACTACGGAACTATCGACGCCGCCCGACAAGCCCACAACGATGCCACGGCGCTTCAGCGAACCCATCACTTGCCCCCGAATGCTTCCCGAAATCTCCGCCACGACCGTCTCTCCGTCGATGGCTAGTGCGTCCCTGGAAAACATCTCGATCTCCTTGAACCTCCTGCTACCATCGCGGCTAGGTTATGCCCAAGCCTTGGGCGCGGCAACACCGCACGGCGGCGAGCCGCGAAGTGGCTACCATTTGCGTCCGCCCAGGATCGCGCAGTTCTCCCAGATGTCGCCAGTCGGGCACGTTGTGTTCGCTCGATGAGTCCATAGGTTGCCACGCTAACGCCGTCTGGTGCGCGTTCCTACTCGAGGGCGCCGAGCGCCTTGCGGGCACTCCCGCCCGGGAGCGGTTTGGCCTTCTGGTGAGGCACGTACACCTGCACAGGCAAGTACTCGGAGGCCACGTCGGGCGCAAGCGGGTCGCCGGGGCGGGCGGCGTCCGAGCCAGGCAGCACACGCAGATCGGCGCTGTCTACGTCAACAAACGGGCTGCCGCGGCCCCGGATGATGCGCTCGAGGCCCGCGATGGGTGCCATGCCCGGTTCAGGGTGCAGCCGTTGACCGAATCCCTCACTCACCCAATTGGCTCCTAGACGCAAACGGCCCGGACCATCCAGCAAAAAGACATGCGTGCTTCCCTGGCGAAACACGATGTTGTTGTGGACATCAGCCGTCTCGTCGCTGGTCTCCAAGCGGAAGAGGGCGGTGTTCCAGCGAGTCCTTTCTTCACCGCGAATGATGACGGTGTTGTTGAAGAAGAAGAGCGTCCCCTTGCGGTACTGTGCCGGGTTGCCGTTGTCGCCCCCATAGTGCACGATGACAGATCCGTCCAGCGGCCCCTCCAGAAGGACATTGCCGTACACATAGGTGCGCCGGAAGCGCAGATCTGCTCCGGTAATCTTCGTGCTCTCCTCGGGCTCGACCAGATCGAGCAGATGAGCCCCGCCCTCGATCCAGTTGTAGCGGATTACGGTCCCCGCCGAGCGATCCTTGAGGGCGTTGCCGCCAGCGCCGCGCCGCAGGGCTCCGAACCAGTTCTGTTGATACACCATCCCGGCCGCCTCGGTGTAGGCATTGTGTTGGAAGAAAGACCCCGCAACCCCGTTGCCGTAGATATGGTTCCCCTCGGCCAGGATGTCACGTGAAACGACTTCTTCCGAATCGCCGGAGGCCACGAAAAGGCCATTGGCCGAATCAGTCAGCGTGCAGTGGCGGATGACAATGTGCTCGCCTCGCTCGATGAAGAGCGCGGCTGCACTGGTGGAAAAACTTCGGCTCTTTCCATTCTGGTCGGTGAAGGTATGCTTCGGGTGGGCGCCTCGCAGATCGAGCCCTTCCAGCACGAGGTGACTCGGCTTGACCCCCCATAGTTGGCCCTCGCGCAAGGTTATGACGACGACGCCGCGCTCCTGCGTGGGCGGGTAGGGAAAACCCAGCGCATGAGCCGTACGGGCATCCTGGCCGGTTATCATGGGAAGCTGGCCCTGTGGTCCGGGAACGCCGCAGATGCGGACCGGCTGCTGGGCCGTGCCCTGGGCCGAGACGAGAACTTGTTCACGATACGGTTCGGGGCGCCAATGCACAAGCACGCGATCGCCCGGCCCCAGGGAACTCCACGGCACGTCGGCCAGCCGCTGCAAGCGAGGCTGCGGCCCGACTTCGTAGGTCCGGCCCTGGCCAGCCGGACAACCAGGAGCCGCAGCGGCCCCGCTGGCCGCATGCGCAGCGATCGCGCACGCGGCGACGGAAACTGCCGCCGGGAGAACCAACAATCCCGCAAGCCGCACGCATGGCATGCTTGAAGGTTGGATCGCGCAAAGCGTGATTACAAGCGCCCAAATCCAGAGTGGGGATGGCACGTGCCTTCGGACGATGCCCGATGCCGCAGATTAACACGGCGGCTGTCTTCTCCGATCTCGGGTGCGCCGTTGAAACAGCTCTTGATCACGGTGTAGAGCTTCTGAATCTCGAAGAACGCACTAAACAACTCCGAACCGGTTAGTAGTGCGGGTGATTGGCTGGATTGCTCTGCTTCTACATTCCCTTGGTCATCTTGTGAGAGAATGTAGACCTCGTCCGCGGTAAGCCCTGGCAGAACCATCGGTGGGCGGCTCGATGACCGGCGGCGTGGGCGGCTCGCGAATTCCGGGCTTTGCGAGTGCGATCCCGCGGCTGACGCCCGACCGACTCGCCGCCGGTCCGACCTTGTGGCCCAGCTGGAGCCTTTGTCCTGGGTGCGAGGTGTGCCGACGCCGCCGACAGCACTGCCCGGGACACCGCCATCGTGGACGGCTCTTCAGTGGCCAGACCCAGGTGGCGCAGGCAGTGGAACCTCGACCACGATGCACCTGCGATTCCGCGTCGTGCAGGCTGGCGGTAGGGCGATGCTCTCGGGAATGGAGTTTGTGGCGCTTCCGCTTTGCGGGCTGATCGACTCTCCACTTCGGACGAAAATCGAGAGCCGCTTGGTGCAATAGTGGTGCATAGGTTCGGTGTGGTGCCCCCCACCGCCTTCTCGGCAGTCGGGGTCTTCTCGCAGAATCAGGTGGTTACGGGAGAGGGGACGACAGAATTCGAACCCACTACCCTCGGCCAGCGTCACTTCACTCGCCGCCACGAAGCGGGGCGATGATTTCCGAAGAGTTTCGCGAGCTTGCTGCGCGCCCGGAGGGAATTGAACCCCCAGCCCTCGGCTTAGAAGGCCGATGCTCTATCCACTTGAGCTACGGGCGCAAACGAAAGGATTTCCAAGGATTAGGCTAGTTGTGCTTCTGCGGTAGCTTGCTGCGTGGCTGCTATGGTCTCTCCGATTTCTCCTCGAACAGGGCTCAGTGGTACCACGTCGCCAGCCGGTTGGGAAAGGCCCGCCGTCATGGCGGCGAAGGCCGATTCCGCGAACAGGTCAACCGTCACGTGCGCATAGTGTTGCGTTACCGAAATGCTGGACCACTTCATCCCAGAGACTCTTGAACGGCGCTAGACGAGGCGCTATCGTCGCATCTGGCCTTCGCAGGAGGATTCACATGTCGCTTGGTGACCAGCAGTCCACAGCCGGTAGCCACGGGCCGCGCGAAGAACGACAGGGCGCGAGGACGATTGCAGGCAGGCTTCTCGCTGCCGCCACTCTGTTCTTGTTATCCGGTGGCTGCAGCAGCATTACCAACAGCAAGATCGCCTTCTCTGAAGAGAGCATGCACGGCGAAGACGACGTCGTCGTGTATCTCTATCGAGAGAAGCATTCGGTCGGCAACTCAGACACTTGGAGTGTCAAAATCGATGATGTGGTTATTGGAGACCTGAAGCAGGAGGCCTATATGGCCATCCACTTGGCCCCGGGTTTTCACGCGATCAAGGCCCCGGGCAATGGGTTCACGAGTCTCTGGTTGGCGGGCGTCACCTCGAGAACCGACGGTACCAAGGCAGACAGAGTCTACTTCCCCCGTGAGCTCCTGCAGGAGAAGGGTGGTATGGTCACTCCGGACGGCTTGAAGGTCGGTGACATGACCTACTACGCGGCGCCGAGCCGGAGCTACCAGCTACAGAGCGAGGCGGGTGAGGTTAGATTCAGGGATTCCTACGACGGAGGGCAGCACCTAGGCCTCCTGGTCGAGTTCAACCTCAAGCCAAACCAGCCCATCTACATTCGCTGCCGCGGAGGCGAGATTGCCTTCCTGACCAAAGGCGAGGCGATGAAGAGCCTTGCCACGATGAAGTACGACATGCCCAAGGCCGCGCAGTAACCCCAGCCCGATGGAGAGATCGCGTGGCAGGTGGAGTATTCTGCGCGGAATAGGTCATGGGAAGACCCAGGCGTGCACCGCGGAGGGGCAAGCAGACCGACGCCGAGAGTGCGACTGGCAGCCCTCCGGCTTGTCCTTCCTCAGATGAGTCTGCCGTCTGGGCTCGGCTCGCTCCTTTCCTGGCCTTTCTCTTCTTGCTGGCGCTCTACATCGCGACTCTCCATCCCTCGGTGGCGGGTGGCGACAGCGGCGAACTCATGGCGGCTGCGCTTACCGGTGGCGTTCCCCATCCGTCGGGCTATCCGCTTTTCGCACTGCTGGCACGATTGTTCGCTGCGCTTCCGCTCGGGCACTCGCCTGCCTGGCGCGTGAATTTGCTTTCCGCAGTGTCGATGGCAGCGGCGGGAGGTATGGCGTGTGCTGTGGTCCAGTCGTGGGCGCGCAACCCTGCGGCGGGGCTCATGGCAGCGGCGCTCTTTGGCACGAGCCCAGCTGTTTGGTCGAATGCGACGAGCGCAGAGGTCTTCGGACTCAACGCCATGTTCGTGGCCCTGGCATTCCTGCTTTGGTCGCGGGTCGAGCGTACGCTTTGCCGCCGCGAGGTATTTGCCCTGCTTTTCGCCAGCGGGCTTGCCATGTGCAACCACCACACCTTTGTGTTCGTCGGGGCGCCTTTGCTCTTGCGCTCGTTGTGGATCGCACGGCGCAGCCTCGGCGCAAGCGGGTTGGTCCTGGCTCTCGGCCTTGGGCTTTTCGGCTTGCTCCCCCATTTCTACCTGATGCTGGCCTCGGCTTCGGGCGCGGCGGTGTCGTGGGGCGATGAAACCAGCATCGACGGCCTCCTCGCCCTTGTTCTGCGCCGTGACTATGGGACTTTCAGCATGGGCCGGCCAACTGCGGAGAGAGTCTTCGTCACCGAGGGCACGTTCTTCCCGACTCTCTGGCACATGTGGGGTCAAGCATTCCCCCGCCTGCTTTGGTTTGGTCCTCCCCTTGCCCTGGTGGGTTTGTATTCGGGCATGAAGAGCCGTCCGTTACGCCGAGCGGCCTCCCTTCTCCTCGTCGTCTTCTGCTTCTACGGCCTGAGCTACTGCTTTCTGTCCAACCTGTCGTTGGCAAGGCCGCTCTATATTTCTGTCCTGGGCCGGTTCTGCATCGAGTCCGATTTGGTGTTGACCATTGCCGCCGGGTTCGGTCTGGCCGCGCTTTTACGAAGGCTGGGTGCCCGCGGACCCAGGCGTCGTCGGTGGCTGCGCTTGGCTCCGCTCGGTGCGGGGGTGGTCTTTGCTGTGGGCGTTGCTGCTCATGCCGGGGTGGCGAACGGAAGGAACAACACCGTGTTTCGCGATTTCGTGACCACCGCGTTCGCGTCCCTGCCACCCAACGCCATCGTGATCTCGGTGGGGGATGAGGTGACGAACTCCGCCTTCTATCTTCACGAGGTGGAGAAGCTGCGCCCTGACGTCATTCACTTGGGTCGCACCTACCTGGCTGCACCCTGGTACACGGCACGCCAGAGGCTCCTTCATCGCGATCTGTACTTGCCTGAAGGCGGCTATGGCGAACACGGCTGGAACATCAAGCAGCTACTCGACGGCAATCCCAATCGGTCCGTCATGGTCATCGGCCATCTGGATGACTGGGATCAAAGCTGGCAGGACGGATATAAGCTGGCAGCCTATGGGCTAGTGCATTCGATGGTTCGGGCGAGCGAGTTTCCAACCTACGAAGAATGGGCCGAACGGGATCGCAAGGCGATGGACAGTTACCATGTCGTGCCGGCCTTGCGTGCGTCCGAGGAATCCTGGGAAAACGCCCTCGCTCAGCGTGTCCTGGGTACCCAAGTCGGGCGCGCACATCTCTGTCTGGTCTACAGCAGTGAGCGAGGCGACGCTCCTGAGCCTGCGCGAAATGCGCTCGTTCTTCTCGAGGACGTGGTTGCCAAGGCCGGCGGTGACCAGAAGCTGGGGATTGCGGGATGGCCGGGAATGCGCAAGCTCGACATAGGTCCAGGGGTGTGGAAGGACCTTGCCATAGCTTACGAGATGCTGGCTCGCAGCGACGGCAAGTACGATCCACGC
>Ga0182011_10002952_pt1 | contig 14129 bp, 10 predicted proteins | sample 711E1DmetaG_FD_120481 | JGI IMG/M metagenome (GOLD analysis project Ga0182011, IMG submission 120481) | Permafrost microbial communities from Stordalen Mire, Sweden - 711E1D metaG | ecosystem: Environmental > Terrestrial > Soil > Wetlands > Permafrost | place: Sweden: Stordalen | collected... | reverse complement strand
GGGCGGCGATCGGTGCGGCGCCTTGCGTACGCGGGCCGGCGGGCGGCGTCAAAACCGAAAGCCGTGCCAGTCGCCGGCGGGCGCATCTGCCGATTGGCGGTGGATCGAAAGTGGCACGGGTCTTCCGACCCGTGACTGGAGACCATGGGTCAGGAGACCCATGCCACGGAACTGGGGACCGTGCCAGATGCCCATACCACCTCGGATAACGGACAACTCGGAGATGTGCCCGTTGCCAGCAGCCTTTACCCGCGCCGTGCGGCGGATAAGGTTGGGGCAGATTCCGACCGCCATGACACCGCTCGCTTTCAAGGACATCACCGACCGCCTGGGTCGCTGGCCGTTTCCGGCGCGGCTGGACGGCGTAGTCGGCATCGCGACGGGCGGCGTGGTGCCGGCGGCGCTCGTGGCACGGCAGCTCGGGCTGGAGCTGAAGGTGATGGCGCTGAATTACCGCGACGACGCCAATGAGCCCCGCTTCCCCGAACCGAAGCTGCTGTCCGCGGTGCCCGATCTCGGCCCCTGGCGGCGCATCCTGCTGGTCGACGATGTCTGGGTTTCAGGCCGGAGCTGGCACACCGCGCGCGCCGCGCTGCCGCCGGACATCGAGGTGCTGCCGTTCGTGCTCAAGGGCCAGGTGGACTGGGCGCTCATCCGCGACGTCGACGGCTGCGTACAATGGCCCTGGCGGGTGTATACCTGAGCGGGGAATCACGCGGCGAGAATGCGCTCGATCTCGGCCAGTTCGTCGGCGCTGAAGGCCAGGTGCTCGAGGGTGTCCAGGTTTTCGTCGATCTGGCTCATCTTGCTGGCGCCGATCAGGGCCGAGGTGACAGCCGGCTGGCGCAGCACCCAAGCCAGGGCCATCTGCGCCAGCGTCTGGTCACGGGCCTGCGCAAGCGCGTCGAGCTGGCGGGTCCGCGCGAGCAGTTCCGGCGTGATGTGCTCGGGCTTGAGAAAACGCGGGTCGCGGGCCGCGCGCGCGTCGGCCGGGATGCCGGCGAAGTAGCGGTTGGTCAGCACGCCCTTGGCGAGCGGGGAAAACACGATCGCGCCGATGCCCTCGCGCAACAGCAGGTCGAAGAGGCCCTGCTCGGGCGTGCGTTCCAGCATGCTGTAGCGGGGCTGGTGGATCAGGCAGGGTGTTCCCATCTCGCGGAGGAGCTGGGCGGCGCGGGCGGTCTGGATTGGTGGGTAGTTGGAGAGCCCGACATAAAGCGCCTTGCCGGTCCGCACCGCGTGGGCCAGCGCGCCGCACGTTTCCTCCAGCGGGGTGGCAGGATCGAAGCGATGGCTGTAGAAGATGTCGACATAGTCGAGCCGGAGACGGCGCAGGCTCTGGTCGAGGCTGGCCAGCAGGTATTTCCGCGAGCCCAAGTCCCCGTAGGGGCCGGGCCACATGTCGTAGCCCGCCTTGGTGGAGATGACGAGTTCGTCGCGGTAATCGACGAGATCCGCGCGGAGCACCCGACCGAAGGTGGTCTCGGCCGAACCCGGAGGAGGGCCGTAGTTGTTGGCGAGGTCAAAATGCGTGATCCCGCGGTCGAACGCCCGCAGGATCAGCGCGCGGCTGTTCGCGGGATCCTCGGCTTCGCCGAAATTGTGCCAGAGGCCCAACGAGAGCAGCGGCAGCTTGAGGCCGCTGCGGCCGCAGGCCCGGTAGAGTTCCGGACGATCGTAACGGGAGGGAGCGGGCTGATGGGACATGGTGGCCACGATGGACGGCGAAGCCGCCGGAGTCCCGCCGGAAATGGCCCGGGCGGCTTCTACGCCAGCACCTGCGCGGCTTCGCGCATCAGCCGGCCGATGGGCAGACGGTTCGGGCAGACGCGCTCGGCGGAGGCGTAATCGAGATGCGGCAACTGGGTCCGGATGTCGACCGGCAGCTCGGCGAACAGCGCCCGGGCATCCACCTCCGGGTAGTGGTGGTGATACATCAGGTGGCGCATCACGTCGCGCACCGGAATGGCGGTGGCGAGGGCCGATTCGCAGAGGTGCCGGCAGCCCGAGCAATAACCGGCGCAGGTGGCGGCGGCATAGCGCTCGAGGGTGGCGCGGTCGGCGAGATCGAGCTTCACTCGGTCCAGCGCGGCCGCAATGTTCTCCTGGCAGTACCGCATGTTCGGCATCTGCACACAGGCGCAGGCGATCTGCGGGTGTTCCATCACCACCTTGAGCTTCGCCTGGCCGGGCGTGAATTCCTTCGCGGTCAAGGGCGCGAGGAGGGCGGCCTGTTCGGGCGTTTCGCGTCCGCTGCGGCTGGCCATGGTCTTCATGGCGGTGAGCCCGATGCCCGCCTTTTCACAGGCGTCGAGCGCGGCCTGCATCTCGGGCCGGTGCATCTCGCGGTAATTGAACGTGAGCATGATCCCATCGATCCAGCCGAGCTTCGCGGCGCCCTGGAGACACTCCGGCATGTTGCTGTGGGTGCTGAAGCCAAAGAACTTGATCTTGCCGTCCTTCTTGGCCTTCTCGGCAAACGCTTTGATCTCGGGCTGGTCGACTTGGCTGATGGAGTCGGCGCCGTGGACGAAGAAGAGGTCCACGTGGTCGGTCTTGAGCCGACGCAGGGATCCCTCGAGCGACCCGGCGAGGTTGCCGCGTCCCTTGGTGACCAGGAAGATCTCCTTGCGGGCCTCGGGGTTCTTTTCGAAGAACATGCCGATCCCGGTCTCGCTGCCCATGCGTTCGTACCCGGCGGCGGTATCCCAGTAGGTCACGCCGTGGTCAAACGTCCGGCGGAGGATGACCTGATTGTCGATGATGTCGAACATGCAGCCGAGGCCGAGGGCCGACACGTCGACCCCGGTGCGGCCGAATTTCTTCCGGGCCACCGTGGGGATGGGGGTATCGGTTGCAGCAGCCAGGATCCGGGAGGGCAACAGCATGGCCCCGAGGCCGACGGCACCGGAGGCCTGCAGGAAACGACGGCGTGAAACTGGGAGATCGGCGGGATTCATTTTTCGATGGGTCGCAGGTTGGGTTACGAGTTAGTCTTCAAAAGCACGGAATGACTGGCGCTGCGCGTCTCGTTGTCGGCGGTGATGCGGATGGCACGCCGGCCGTTGACCGGGCACTCGTGCTCGCAGACGCCGCAGCCGATGCACCGGGCCGGGTCGACGACGGGTCGCTGCAGCCGCACCTGCACTTCAACGACCGCGCCTTCGACCGGAGGTTCCTCCCAAGCGCTGCGGGCGTCGACCGTCAGGTGGTCAACGGTGTTGGCGACAATCGGGCGACTGCGCTCCTCGCCGGCTAGGCGGCAGAGGTAATCGCCGGTGGCGAAGCGGCCGGGGGTCAGCGCCGGCCCGGCGAGCCGCAACGTGGCCCCGTCAGCCGCCGCCACCTTTAGCGCGCCATCGCGCACCGTCTCGTAGACCTCGCTGACGAAGATCGCCTTCGGAGTGACCGGGCAGTTCTCCTCGCAAACAATACAGGGCCGCTGCATGGCCCATGGCAGGCAGCGGCCGCGGTCGACAAAGGCCAGGCCGATGCGCACCGGACCCTTGTCCTCGAAGTCCCCCGCGCCGTGCTTCTCGTCCAGCGAAAGCGGGCGGATGGCTCCCGTCGGGCAGGCGTGGCCGCAGGCAATGCAGTTGAGCTGGCAGCCGCTCGTGCCGATGCGGTCGTTGAGCACCGGGGTCCACAGCGCCTCCCAGCCGTGTTCGAGTCCGGCCGGCTGCAGGACGTTGGTTGGGCAGACGCGGATGCACGCGTCGCACTTGAGGCAGCGGGCCAGGAATTCCTCCTCCGCGGCCGAGCCGGGCGGCCGGATGAGATCCGCGGACCAGTTGGAGCCGGTGGCGCCGCCGAGGTGCGCCAGCGGCGCGGCGGCCAGGCCGGCGGCGGCGGCGGCGACAAATCCGCGGCGGGTGACACCGTGCCCGGTCACCTCGCCGCCCGCGGAGGGACGCGGCAGGTAGCTGAGCGGCTTCGCCGTGGGGCAGTTGTCGAGGCAGTTCATGCACATCAGGCACTCGCTGATGCGGATCGGCCCCATCGGCGTGCAGGCGCCTTCACAGTCCACGTCGCAGAGTGAACATTCGTTGCACTTCGCCCCGGTCTTACCGATACTCCAGAGCGTGCCGCGGCCGAGCACGCCGAGCAGGGCTCCGGTCGGGCAGACAAACCGGCAGAAGAAGCGGGGGATGGCCAGATTGAGCAGCAGGAAGGCGATGAACACCGCGCCGACCAGTCCGGCGCCGGCGTAGAGGCGTCCGGCCGGCAGCCACCGCTCGAACCCCTGGAACGCCACTGGCAGCATCGCGAGATTGAAGGAGCGGTAAATCAGCGGAATCGGATCGAGCAGGCCGGTCTGGAGCGACGCCAGGGTCGTCGTCTCTGGCGAAAGCGTCGCCGCCATTCCCGCCCAAACGGCGAGCAAGGCGATGCTGGCCAACAGCCGGTGACGGAAGCCGGTGACCACTTTGCGCAAGGTCAGCCAGAGCAGCGCGAGGACGGCGACAGCGGCGGCCGCCAGCGCAATCGCGGGCGCCTCCCGGCTCGCTCGCGCCAGATTCAGGATCAAGTTGCCGGCGGCCGCAGCGAGCAGGACAATAAGGACGTAGTATTTGACGACCTGGGCGGGACGGTAGGCGTTGTTCTCCATCCGGGCCTTCAGGAGGCCGCCGCGCCGGGCCAGCCAGCCGACAAACTGGTGCAGGGCGCCGAACGGGCAGACAAACCCGCAGAACACGCGGCCCAACAGGATGGTGACGGCGATGGTTACGAGCCCCCAGACCAACCCGGGATGCAGCGAATGCGTCGTCAGCACGGTGCCGACGGCCACCAGGGGATCGAGTTGCAGGAACCACGCGACCGGCCAGCCGCGCCACTGGCCCCACGAGGTGCCCACGGTCGCCACCAGACAGAGCCAGACGAACAGGGCGAAAAAGCAGCCCTGCACAAGACGTCTGGCGGTGGTGATCTTCATGACGTCAGACTGCGACCCGCTCGGGATGCAGCGATTCAAAGTCGGCGGTGCCGAGCCCGCGTTCGGCCGCCCGGCCGATGTAGGGCAGGTCGCGCCAGGTCCGGTCGAGCAGCGTGGCGCCGAGGGCGTCGGCGGCGACCGGGTCGGTGCTGACCACCAGGGTGTTCGTCGCCTTGAGGTCGGCCAGCGAACCACCGGTGGGACCATTGGTCATCATGCTGGTGGTGCCGTCAAGCACCACGAAGGTCGGTTTCACCATCATCGCCAGTTCCACCACGATGCCGTTGATGTCCTGGTGGAACTGGTTCCGGCGCCCGCCAAGGAGGCCGTACCAGTTCTTCATCGTCATCGAGGCGCCGGCCCGGTTGTGGCTTTTGACCGGTGCGATGCCGACCAGCTTGGTCACGCCATGGAACGGCCCGCTCAATACCGGCCAGTTGCGGATCAGCTGGCCGCCGGGCAGCGTGCCGGGCACGAAGTCGGCGGCATGCGGCACGGTCAACTTGGCGCCGGCTGCGCGCACCGCCGGGGCCAGTCCGCAGAGATTGAAGCAGCTCTCCGGATCGTTGATCGGGTTGTCCGTCACCACCACGAAGGCGGCGCCGGCCGCGAGACAAAGGCGGGCGAGCTCCGCCACCAGCTCCGGATTGGACGTGGCGCCGAGGATGGCGGGCGTGGCGAACGCGGCGTTGACCTTGAGCAGCACGCCGTCGCCGCGCCGAATGAACCGCCCGAGACCGCCCATCGCCTCCAGGCCGCGTCGCAACATGGCCGGACGATCCTGCCCGGTGACGATGCTCATGCCCCGGCCGCCGTCCCGGGCGGAAAAATCCGGGAGCAAAGCCGCGGAGGCTGAACGGTTGAAGTCGCCCGGCGGGTGCCGGTTCCAGAGCCACGCTCCCAAGCCGCCCGTGGCCGCCAGAGCGGCGCTGGCCTGAAGCCCGCGCCGAAGGAACTCACGCCGCGAGGGCGGCGGAGCGGCGGATGGCGACGGTGATGGCGGGTGGACGGGGGTCATGGCGGGCTGGGCGGAAGCCGTTGATGAAGGCGCACCAGCCAGCGCTCCGCGGCTTCGCGGCTGGGCGCCTGGTGCACGCCGGCGAGGAAAGGACCCGAGGCGAACACACCGTCAAACGCGCCGCCGGAGTCGATTACCACCGCACCGGCGGGTGCGGCGGGCGGCGGCAGTTCCCGGCCGCCGCAATCCGTGACGAAGAAGCTCTGCAGTGCCGTGGCGAGCCGGCTGGCCTCCGCGGGGGCGGCGCGGCGCGCAACGAACAGCGTGACTTCACCCTCGCCCTCCCGGTAGCGGGCGACGAACACATCCTTCAGCTGGTCGAAGCCGAACACATCGGCGCTGAGCAACGTGACGCTGCCGGCGACCAGGCCCTCCGGCGGAAAGAGCGCCGCGTCGCGGCTGACATCGGCGTGATCCTCGACCGCGGTGGTGGCCACGAAGGCCTGCGCGAGCGCGCTGGCGGCCATCATCGTCGCCGCCTGGTCGTCAGCGGCGACCAGTTCAAGATAATACCGGCCGTGCACGACACAGAGGACGTTGCCCGCGCGGTAGGCGTAGTCGCCGAGCGCAACGTCCGCCGACCCGGGTCGCTTCTGCGAACTGTGCACCGAGAAGGCGTTCGCGGGAGCGCCCATGTCGTAGACGAAGAACTCCATCCAGGCTGTGGGGTTGGCCGCGAGGCTGACCCGCTGGCAGCGCATCGCCACGAAACCCGCGGAGAGATAAAGCTCGGCCTTGCCATCGATCTTGTCGGAGAGGGTGGCCGCCGTAAACGTTTCGACGGCGCTCATCGGGCGCAGGCCGGCGGGCCAGGACGCAAGCAGATCGGGGGCGGCCGTGGCCGGCGCCGTCCCGGTCTTGCCCGCGGACTGCGCGGCGGCCGCAGCGACGGTCACGGCGGGATTGAAGTGGCGTTGCGCGACGAGCATCCACGCCAGGACGGCAGCGAACAATGCCAGCACGCCCAGGGAAACCGCGGTTTCAACTGCGCTCGGCCTCCGGGCGTTGGGAATGGCAGGCATGGGTTTTCGAACGGAGCATGCTCGGACAATCGACGAGGGCTGTCCAGCCGGGGGTGATCGTTTCGGGGTGTTTTCCCTAGCCTGGATGTTTCAAGGTGCGGCAGGGCCGCAACCAAAGGTCACGAGCTGGATCTTTTTCACCACGGATATCGCGGATGACACGGATGGGATTGGGTTGGTCCGGACAATAATGCTTCCCTTCCGTTCCATCCGAGTAATCCGTGGTCAAGTGGTCAGGGGAAAACAACGAGAATCATCGCGCGACGCGACGAAGTGAACAGATAACAAAATGGAGGAGCGCCGCTTGCCAATTTCACGTGATTTTCGGCTGGCCTCCGCCGGTGGCCCATGTACGCGTTCGACTTGCGGCTTGCCCGCGGGCGGGCACGCTCGCCGCCGTGAGAATCGGATTCCTAGGCGGACGCTTCGATCCCGTGCACGCCGGACACCTGGGCGCGGCACGCGCCGCCTGGGAGCGGCATGGGCTGGACCGGGTCATCTTCGTGCCGGCGGCGCACGTTCCCCGCAAGCCGGACGACTGGGTGGCGTCGGCAGGTGACCGGCTGGCGATGTTGCGGCTCGCCATCGATTCGCAGCCGCAATTCGAGGTTTCCGATTACGAACTGCGCAAGGGCGGGCTCAGCTACACGGTCGAGACCCTGCGATATTTCCGGGAGAGCCTGCCCGGGGGCGAGCTCTTCTGGATCGTCGGTGGCGACCAGTTGGCGCGGCTGCATGAATGGAAGGACGCACCGGAACTTGCCGGTCTGGCGGAGTTCATTGTCATCGCGCGGCCCGGCCATCCGTTGCATCCGGCGGGGGACATCCCGGGTCTGAGGTTGCATCGTTGCGACTGTCCGCCCATCGCGATCAGTTCCACCGATGTGCGGGATTGTGTGCGGCGCGGCCAGCCGCTCACCGGACTGGTGCCGGAGTCCGTGGCAGAGTACATCGCCGCGCACGGACTCTACCGGAAATGAAGACTTGGGCGCGACCTCGATCGCCCTCCCGGTTCGTGCACGAGCTGTGGGACGATGGCCGGACTGAAGCCAGTACCTCGGTTGACCTCCACCCCGCAAAATGGGGAGCAACCCGGGCGCAAAATGGATGTCAACTATTAGTTGACATGTTATTCGGGCAACCTCGGTTTACCACCCGCGGCGCCGTGTTCGCCGTCGAGATCAGCGTGCGCTGACGACGATCGGGCGCACGGAGCGGCCGTCGGCCACCGTGTCGCCGGGATAGAGGACGACGCGGTCGCCTTCCCGCAGGCCGCCGAGGACCTCGGTCTCGCGGCCATTCGTGCGACCGACCTGGACCGGGCGGAGCCGCGCGGTGCGCCCGTCCAACACAAAAGCCTGCCAGTCGCGGCCGCGCTGGAAGAGCGCGCCGACGGGTGCCTGCAGCACCTGGCGGCCCTCCCAGAGCACGACGCGGGCCTCGACGCGGTAATTGTCGCCCAGCGTGGGCCGCTGCCCGACCGGATCGACGAAATCGGCGATGACGTAGACCCGCTGCTCCTCGACGCCGAGCGCGGAGATCTTGGTGAAAGCCGACGGCTCGACGAGGCGCACGCGCGCCTCGAGCGGCGTGGGGCCGCCCCATTGTTCGAGCAGCACCCGGGCGCCGGGCCGCACCGCGACACCGTCGCGCGAGAGCAGCTCGACCCAGACCTCGAGATCAGTCTGGTCGCCGACTTCCATCAGAGGAAAACCAGCCGACACGACCCGCGCACTTTCCTGGTAGACGCGAAGGATCCGGCCGCTGACCGGCGAAGTGATCTCAAGCGCCTGGGTGTCGCCGGAGCCGCCGGACTGGAAGCGCAGCAGCAGCGTCCGCGCCTGGGCGAGCTCGTACTCGGCCACCTGCAACGCGAACTCGGCGGCCCGCGCCTCCTCCGCGGAGGTGCGTCCGCGCAGCGTGGCGGCGTCAAACTCCTGGGCCGAGAGGGCCTGCTGCTCGCGCAGCTGGCGGGCGCGGCCGAGTTCGGTCTGCGCCAGTTCGGCGGCGGCACGGGCGCGCTCTTTTTGGGCGGTGGCCATGTCGCGGGCCGACTCGGCGCCCTTGATCCGAGCCTCGGCCTGGGCCCGGCTGCGCGCGTCGAGCAGGTCGGCGCCGCTGGTTTCGAGCACCGCCAGCACGGTCTTTCCGGCCTCGACTGGCGCGCCCGCCTTCCAGTCGATCCGCCGCAGCTGCCCGGCGACGGGCGCGGAGACGACGTAGCGGTGCTTGACGTGGGTGCGGCCTTCGTCGTCGGCCGTCACCACCAGATCGCCGCGGGTGACGGTGGCGAGTTCGACCGGGATCGGCCGCGGCCAGAATCCCATGACGACGAGAACCACCAGCACGCCTCCGCCGATCCAGGGCAGGCGGCGCGACCAGGGGCGGGCGCCGGGTCCGTGCTTCGGCGGGGGGATGCCGGGGGCGGCGGGCGGAGCGGGCGGTGGGTTCATGGCGTCGAGAATCCGGGCGGGAAGCGCGAATGGGCGGGCTGGCTCCTACATGGCCGGGTGGTGGCGGTGAGGCAAGGTCGGGACGGTTCGGGAGGACGTGGGGGAAGGGAAAGGCCAGGGCAGGTGGCTCACTCGGCGGCCTTGAGGGCGCCGACCAGATCCAGGCGGTTGAGATGGCGGCAGGCCAGCGCCGCCGACACGACTGAGGCCACGGCGATCACCAGGATCGCGTAGGCGATCGTCGCCGGTGTCAGGACGAACGGCAGGCGGACGAACTCGGTGTTGATGCTTTTGACGATCACGGCCGCGAAGCCGGTGCCCAGCACCAACCCGAGCGGCAGCGCCACCACCGTCAGCAGGGCCAGTTCGCCGACGAGCACGGCACCGACCTCGCCCCGAGTGAAACCGATCACGCGCAGCGTCGCCAGTTCGCGCTCGCGCTCGGAGAGCGCGATGCGGGCGCTGTTGTACACGATGCCGAAAGCGCCGACCGTGGCGAAAGCGAGGTACATCGATTGCAGCAGGCCCATGAATTGCGCGGTGGTTTGACGGAAGCTGTCGCGCATCACGTCTTTGATCAGCACCGCGCCGACTTGCGGCGTGTTCTTCACCGCCTGCAGAAATTCGGCCCAGCGTCCCCCGGCGACGCTGAGGTAGGCGCCGTTGAGGCGATCGCCCTCGCCGAGCAGCCCGTTGAGGGCGTCGAGTTGCATGTAGGCGATGACGCCGGCGAAGTCCTCGGCGAGGGCGGCGATGCGCACCCGGCACAGGGGCCGCTTGCCGTCCAGCACCTGCATCACTAACTCCTCGCCGAGGCGCACGCCAAGGATGTCGGCGAGCTTGGCGGAGATGACGAGGCCGGACGGCGGCAGCATGATTTGTCGGTCATGGGTGTCGACTACGCGGTCGAGCTCGGCCTCGGGTGGGAAACCGAGGACGGTGATCCGCCGCGTGCGGTTGCCGGCGCGAAACTCGACCGGCGCGGCGCGGAACGGCTCGGCGCGGATCACGCCGGGCAAATGGCGGAAATCGGCGAGGGCGCGGGCCGGCCCGGGTTCGACGAGCGAGATCGAGACGGTGTGGCGCTGGACCAAGTCCCACTGGTAATCGAGGATGTACGCGATGCCGTCGCCGAGAGCGTTGGGGACCAGGAGGACGCCGGTGGCCAGAGCGAGGGCGAGGCAGGTAAGGGCGGCGCGCACCGGCCGGCGCTCGATGTTGCGCAGGGCCATGCGGAACGACGGGCTGAGGGCGCGGCCCAAGCGCGTGCGTTCGACCAGGGCGGGCCGGTAGTGGGCGGGCGGCTCGGGCCGCATGGCCTGCGCCGGCGGCAGCCGGACCGCGGCGCGCACCGCGCCCCAGACGCCCAGGATCGCCGCCAGCGCGCTGACGAAGGCGGCGGCGGCCAGCGCCTGCTGCGCCAGGATGAACTCGAGCGCGGGGAAGCGGAAGAACAGGTGGTACATCCCGACCAGCCGGTGCCCGAGCCACACGCCGGCGAACGCGCCGAACAACGTGCCCGCGACGACGATGCCCAGCGCGAACTGGAGGTAGTGCCAGCCGATCTGGCGATTGCTGAAACCGAAGGCCTTGAGGACCGCGATCTGCTGGCGTTGCAGCGCGATCAGACGGCTCATCACCGCGTTGGTCATGAACGCGGCCACGCTCAGGAACACCAGGGGGAAGCCGATCGAGAGCGCCTGCAGTTCGCGGATCTCGTCAGTCACGCGCGTGTCCGACTGGTGGTCGCGGCGCGCGTAGGCGCCGCGCCCGCCGTAGGGCGCCAGCACGCGGTCGACTGCGGCGATTACCGCCCGTTCCGCCGCGCCCGGTGCCAGCGTGAGCTCGACGCGATTGAAGGCGCCGTAGAGGTTGAGGGCCTTGGCCAGCTCGCGGTAGGGCATCCAGAGAACGCCGTAGGTGCGATTGTCGGGCAGCGCGGCGCCGGGCAGCGATTCGAACACAAACTCGGGCGACAGCACGATGCCGGCGACGCGGAACGACTGCTTCCGGCCGTTGAGGATCGCGGCCAGCTGATCGCCCGGGGCGAGGTGGTGGGCGTCGGCGAAGGCCTCGCTCACCAGCACCTCGCCCCGCTCGGCCGGGCCGACCAGCATGCGGCCGCGGCGCAGGTGGAGGCGGTTGAGCTCGAGCTCGCCGTATTCGGGCAGCGAGTTGACCAAGCCGAGGGCGGGCCGGTCGAGTCCGGGCAGGTCGAGCGTGACCTGGAGAGAGATGCCGGTCTGGAGCACGCCCACGCCGGGGAGGGCGGCCAGTTCGTCACGGATCGATTGGGGGGCGCGCTTCAGTCGCGCGAAGACCTGCGCGAACCGGTAGTCGCGGTAGTAGTGGTCGCGCGCCGTCTCGAGCGAGAGGATCAGACTGCGCGTCGTGATCATCATGGCCAGACCGCAGGACATCACAAGCGCGACCGCGAGCGCCTGGGTCTTGAGCGCATAGAGGTCGCGGAGGAGCTTGCGGGTGAGGCGGGTCACAGGAAGTGAGAATGAAAATGGGAGGGAGCGGGGAGGGAATTTGGGGAGTGAGGGAATGGGGGGTCAGTCACCAAGCCAGGGAGCCCACCGGCGCACGTTGGGCATTAGAGCGGGCGGAATGGATGCGACCGTCGGAGAGCGTGAGGACGCGATCGGCCATGTCGGCGATGATGGCGTTGTGGGTGATGACGACGGTCAGCGTGCCGAGTTCGCGGTTGATGTGTTCAATGGCCTCGAGCACGGCGATGCCGGTGTGGACGTCGAGGGCCCCCGTGGGTTCGTCGCAGAGGAGCACCGCAGGACGCTTGGCGATGGCGCGGGCGATGGCGACGCGCTGCTGTTCGCCGCCGGACATCTGCGCCGGGAAGTGGTCGAGGCGGCCGCTGAGCCCGACGAGGTGGAGGGCCTCTTCGGGGGACATGGGGGCGCGGGCGATCTCGGTGATCAGGGCGACGTTTTCGCGGGCGGTAAGGCTCGGGATCAGGTTGTAGAACTGAAAGACAAAGCCGACGGTGTGGCGGCGGTACTGCGTGAGGGCCGCCTCGTCGGCTGCGCCCAGATCCCAGCCGCGGTAAAGCAGCGTGCCCGAAGTGGGCGTGTCGAGCCCCCCAATGTTGTTGAGCAAGGTGGACTTGCCGCTGCCGGACGGGCCGAGCAGGACGATGAGTTCGCCGGGATGAAAATCGAGATCGACGCCGGCCAGCGCGGTGACCGCGGCTTCGCCGGAGCCGTAGACCTTGGTCAGGCCACGGACGGAAAAGACCGGCTCCCGTTCGCCGGTCGGGCTGGGCGTAACGGCAGGAGGGAATCGTGGGCCTGAAGCGGGCATGATTGGTCCGGCAGCGGGTCAGCCGCCAAGGCATGATATTTCTGCGCAATGATCAAGCAGGCAGGGATGGGCGGGTCTTCCATCCGTCTGTCATCGCGAGGCACGCTTCGCGCGCCATGGCGATCCAGCCCTTCGACTCGGCTCGGGGCTTGCCGCGAGGGGGCGGTTCACGTAGACAGCCCGCGCATTCCGCGTGCCATGCCAGCGCAAAGTCCCCCCGCAGGAACCTCGATGCTGAAAAGCGTCTCGGCCTGGCGCGCGGATGGGTTGCGACTGGTGGGTGGGGCCATTCTGGCGGCCGGGGTGATCGCGGCCTATAGCCGCACCTTTTCCGTACCGCTGCTTTTCGACGACATCGACGCCATCGTCAACAATGCGTCGATCCGGCACTGGAGCACCGCGTTGTGGCCTGCGGGCAACACGACCGCGACCGGCCGGCCGGTGCTGAATCTTTCCCTGGCGCTCAACTATGCCGTGAGCGGGACGGCGGTGTGGACTTATCATGCCTTCAACCTGGCGATCCATCTTCTGGCCGGGCTGACATTGTTTGGGATTGTCCGGCGAACCCTAGGATTGGTAGGGCGGGTTATCCCTAACCCGCCGTTTTCGGTTTCCGATCCATCGGATCGGCGCGTTAAGGATAACGCGCCCTACCCGGCGAACGCCACGCTTCTCGCCTTCGCCACGGCCCTTCTGTGGACGCTGCATCCCCTGCAGACCGAAGCGGTGACCTACATCGTGCAGCGCGCGGAGTCGCTGATGGGGCTGTTCTACCTCCTGACGCTTTATTGCTTCATCCGCGGCATCTGTGCGGAGCGCGCAGATGCAAGCGGCTCGCGTACGGGCCGCGCCTCATGGGTTTGGTTTGCCGGCTCAGTCGGGGCCTGCCTGCTCGGCATGGGCACCAAGGAAGTGATGGTGTCCGCGCCGCTGCTCGTGCTGCTCTATGACCGGACGTTTATGGCGGGGTCTTTTCGGGAGGCCTGGCGCCGTCGCGGAGGACTGTACGCGGCGCTGGCGGCGACCTGGCTGGTTTTGATCGGTCTGGTGGCGAGCACCGGTTGGAATCGCCACGGCGCGTCGGGCTTCGACGTTGGGATTGCGCCGTGGGCGTACTGGTTGACCCAGTTCGAGGCGGTCAGCCGCTATCTGTGGCTGTCGGTGTGGCCCCATCCGCTCGTGTTCGAATACGGCACCGTCTGGGTGAACCACCCGGCAGAGGTCGCGCTGTACGCCCTGCTCGTCGTTGGGCTGGCGGTGGCGGGGTTGGTCGCGCTGTGCCGGCGGCCGGTGATCGGTTTTCTGGGCGCGTGGTTTTTCGCGATCTTGGCCCCCACCAGCATCGTGCCGGGCCGGGTCCAGATGATCGTCGAACACCG
>Ga0182011_10002950_pt1 | contig 14137 bp, 9 predicted proteins | sample 711E1DmetaG_FD_120481 | JGI IMG/M metagenome (GOLD analysis project Ga0182011, IMG submission 120481) | Permafrost microbial communities from Stordalen Mire, Sweden - 711E1D metaG | ecosystem: Environmental > Terrestrial > Soil > Wetlands > Permafrost | place: Sweden: Stordalen | collected... | reverse complement strand
GCAGTCGGTGTCTGCGGTGCATCCGGGCAAGACGACCAGATCTCCGGGCAGTACGCCCTTGGCGCAAAAGTCAGCGCCTACGTCTTCGAGAGCACCTGCGGGCGAGTTTGCATCAGTTGGACTACGGAGAGTGCCAGAGCTGCGCGCCGTGCCGGGGAGAGCGGCTTCCCAGGCAATGGTGAATTCGCGCGATACATAGGTCGCCTGGTAAGGGAAATTGGCCCAATAGTTCGTTGTGGCGTTGATGGTGTTTCCCATTGCGGGCGAAGTGGAATCATTTTCCACCTCCTCCAGCCGAGGGCCGCTCGTCGTCGACAAAATGGGCGTGGTTGGGAACAACAGGTCGGTTGTCACTGGCGTGCGCAGCGGTGGCGTAGACGACAGTGCCAGGGTGTCGGCCGTGTATTGATTGGTCGAACGGACCTCGCGGAATGAGTGAGTGAGGGTGTTGGGTTCAGAGGCCACTTCGCCATTGAGCAGCGTTTTGGGTGCGAGGTTGAGGATGTAGACAGCGTCGTTCGAGGCCAGCAGGAAGGCGAATTGGCCGGCCAATGACTGCGGGTTCGTGCTGATGCCAGCCGCGCTGACCGGCAAAGCGATGATTGCAATGTCGCGCGGGATGGCCGGCGCCGCGGTACGCACTGCAAGCGTGGGAATACGAATTCCAGGCCCCTGGGCCAGCGGTCGCCGGGCCGTGGGGCTAACCGGAAGACATCCGGTGTTGGCGGGCAGCCCGACCAGATCGGGTTGAACATTGACGTCGCATTCCTGTTCCGGCCGCGGGGAGACTTTCACCACACGGACTGAACCGTCGCGCGCGAATGCGTAGAGGAAATCCATCTGACTGCCGTCGGCCAAGGTGATCGGGGCGGGCGCGAATGGATTGACTGAAAGGCGCAAATGATCGATTCCGATTGCCTTTGGCTCGAGCGCAATGCGCCCGCCACCCGCCGGTATGACGAAGGCTCCGTTTGCGAGATCGATATCCAGGGCCGTGAGGAAGTCATCGGCGGCGCTGGCTCCCACGTACACGCGGCTGCTGTCAGGAAGCAGGGCCAATGCGCCCACTCCCAGAGACGAGCTGGTCTGCACGCCCGCCTCGCCCTGACCGATTCCGCCGGCGTCCGCGGGCGAGGCAGGCATTCCCCCGTCGTCAGCAGTAGCCCCTGCGTCTGCCGCGGACAAGGGCAAGCAGTCTACCGGGCAGCTCGGTTCGCCGCCCGCAGCGACGACGCCGTCAGAACTGATGAAGACCGAGTCCCGGATGGTCCCCGACGGCATGTCGAGCAACGCAACCAGATCGCAGGAGGGGAAGGTCACCAAAGCGCGCTCGCTCTGGCACGACCCGGTCGCGATGCTGGGCAACAAGAATACGACTTCCTTGGGGGAAGCGTAGAGCGGACGCCCGGACGCGGTCGTCGGAACCACCCGCGTCGCCGGACTGCCAGTTCCGGTGGCGGGCACGGCTGACCCAAACTGCGAAGTCAGCAGAAGCGACGGATCAACCAGTCCGAGATCACAGGAATCGCGATTTGCCGTGGCGACCCAGCAACCGTCCGCGCTGGCGGATAGCGACTCAGGCATGTCTCCCACCGGTACCATGTTGAAACCGAACACGCCGGGATCGAGGTCGACAAGGCGGCCGTTGTCAATGTCCACCACGGCCATCTCGCCACGGGCAGTGTTGGTGACAAAGGCGAACGTGCCGAATTGCCGCGACGAATATCCCGCCGGCTGGATCGCGGGGGCCTTTGCGCCCGGCGGCTGGCAGACACTCATGGACTGGCCGGACAGGGTTCCGTCGGCATTGATCGCGAGGCACACGAACCCCATGTCGCCGGGCCGTTCTAGGTTGTGTGCGGGAATCACAGCTGGCGTGGCACTGCATGCGCCGAGCAAGGCACAAATCACTATCGTCGGAGCTGCTCGCGATGTCATTGAGTGGTATCCGCGTGGGGGAAGCCAATCCGCTGCACCACCATGTACTGGGTCGGGCTTCCTGGCTCAAGATCAATGACCGACACATTGTTGTCCGCGTAGCTGGCCACGAACGCGACATTGGGATCGGTGGGCGAAAACGTCAGGTCCGTGGGCCCGTTGCCCGTTTCGATGATAGCCACGACCCGAGGTGGCCCCGGGTCGACTACGTAGATTTGCCCCCCTTCAAAACAGGTGATGTAGAGCAGGTTCCCTCGGCCGGCGGGGGGGAACTGCATGTGGGTTGCCCCACTACAGACCTCGAGGATGGCACTGGGAGTGTCAGACGGCTCCCCGTTTTGATTAGGTCGTCGGTCGAGCACAACCAGAGCAGCGGGATCCGAGGAGGTGGTCGACTCGGGCGTGTTGCGATGAAGAACGTAGGCCTCCTCTCCTCCAGGGGAAAGCAGAAAGCCGCGGATGTCAGTGCCTGACGGCAAGAAAGCGGATGACGTGATTTGCTCGCCGGGAACTAGGGAGAGATCGCGCAAAATGCGATCGCTAGGGTCGCAGTGCTGCCCATCTGCTTGGCACTGCAGCACCAGCCCAGTGATGTCCGCGCTCGCACGCGCTACCGCATAGAGCGGGTCGTTGGGATCTCCGGGCTTGCTCATGGAGAGGGCCGTCACACCCTGGACCGAGCTGCTGGGAAACACGACACGAGCTATCGAATTGATGACGTTGGGTGCACTTGGGTCCAGCAGGCCGCTTGCGGGCTGGTTGGGGTGCTGCTGACCTATGTCGATCGTCGAAATGCCTCCGCCAACGGGCTGGTGATTCACTGTGACGGTCAGGTGGCCGACGTACAAGATCCCCAATTCCTGATCGAGAGCCAGAGCATGGGGTTCTTCGGGCAAGACATTGTCGGTGATGGCCGCACCGCCAGGACGACGGACGCGCCAGTTGTCGTCGCAGAACGGGTTGACAAGCTGCGGGTCAGGATCCTGCCGAGCCCCATTGCAGCGCATGTGCACCGAACCGTTGCCGTCAGTGACATCTACGAACGTGATCGAGGGCTCGGCTCGAACAATCATGAAGATCCGGCGCACCAGCTCGCTATTGGGGTCATTGGGGTCCTGTTGATAGGTCTGGATGGACGTCTCACCACCAAAACTACCAATCTGTACCGTGGCGCCTGCTTGCACATACGCCCGCTCGTTGCAGTTGAGAACGTGCGGGCGGAGCAAGTCACGACAGCAGAAATTGACCGAAGTGCCAGCGAGGGTTTCCGCAGCGGTATCGTCGGTGAAATGGGTCGTGCTGCACTCGGACCACGCGAACGCCAGGCCGTCGGCTGCCAGTTTGGTTCGATCGCTCTGCGCCTTCTGCAAGTCAATCGCAATCAGCGTACCGGCATTGAAGCGGAGATCGTTGTTCGAGTTGACCACGTAGAGCCAGTTGCCGTCGATCGGGTCAATCGCCAGCCCAGCCGGCCAGAAGATCTCGTCCATGGGCGGATCGATCCCGGTCTGGCCCAAATTGCACCCAGTCCCGGTCAACACCAGGCCCGCAAGCACCGAGAGCCACAAAACCGGGACGCAGCCGACGGGGGATCTCATCGGGAGATGGCCCCCGTCGGTAACTCGTACCTGCCTGATGTCTCTATTCTCTGTGGTGGGCGGCGAACCACTATTTCCTGAGCACGGCTTGGGCGGCCGCCAGGCGCGCGATGGGCAGGCGATAGGGTGAACAGGACACATAGTTGAGGCCCAGCTCGTCGCACAGCATGACCGAGCTTGGATCGCCGCCATGCTCACCGCAAATGCCGATCTTGATATTCGGCCGCGTCTTGCGACCGGAGGCCACTGCCAGGCGCATGAGCTGGCCGACGCCGTCCCGATCTAGGCTGACGAATGGATCGACGTCGTAGATGTCCTTGGCCACGTAGTAGGCCAACACCTTGGGCACATCGTCGCGCGACAGACCAAACGTGGTTTGCGTCAGGTCGTTGGTGCCGAAAGAGAAGAACTCGGCGGTCTCGGCGATCGCGCCAGCGGTTAGCGCTGCGCGCGGCACCTCGATCATGGTGCCCACCAGGTACTTCAGCTTGCGCCCCCTCTCCTTGAAGACCTCCGCAGCCACGCGGCGGACGATGGCTGCTTGGTTATCGATCTCTTTCTTGCTGCCCACCAGCGGAATCATGATTTCCGGCTCGACCACCGTGCCCTCGGCAGCCACATCGCAGGCAGCCTCGAAGACCGCACGCGACTGCATCTCGGTGATCTCGGGGTACGAAATGCCGAGGCGGCAGCCGCGGTGGCCGAGCATGGGGTTGGACTCTTTCAGATCATTGATGCGCGCCTCGATCGCGGCCACCGTCTTGCCCGTGGCTCGGGACAACTCCAGCACGCCCGCCTCGTCGTGGGGCAAGAACTCGTGCAGGGGCGGATCCAGGGTCCGAATGGTCACTGGCCGCTTGCCCATGGCGCGAAAGATGCCTGCGAAGTCCTCTCGCTGCAGGGGCAGCAACTTCTCCAGGGCCTTACGTCGCGTGGCCTCATTCTCGGCCACGATCATCTCACGCATGGGGCCGATCTTGCCTTCGCCGAAGAACATGTGTTCGGTGCGGCACAGGCCGATCCCCTCGGCACCGAAGGCCACCGCAGCCGTGGCCTGGTCAGGTTGGTCGGCGTTGGCACGCACATGCAGGCGACGGATCTTGTCTGCCCAGCCTAGCAGGCGGGCGTAGCGCTGATAGGCCGGCGCATCGTCGGAATCCAGGTTCTTCTCGATGAGCACGCGGATGACTTCAGAGGGCGTGGTGTCCACGCGACCGTTCATCACCTCGCCGGCGAACCCGTCAATGGAGATCCAGTCCCCCTCGCGCAGCACCACCGGACCGCGAGCTGTGTTCACGCTCATGGTGCGGTTGTGGTAATCGAAACTGACTGCATCGCAGCCCACGATGCACACTTTGCCCATCTGACGCGCCACCAGGGCCGCGTGCGAAGTCATGCCTCCGAAAGCGGTCAAGAAGCCCTCGGATGCATTCATGCCCCGGATATCCTCGGGCGAGGTCTCATGCCGGCAAAGAATCGTCTTCTCGCCGCGCCCAGCCCAAGCCTCGGCATCCTCGGCAAAGAACACGATGCGACCTGTGGCGGCGCCCGGGCCGGCCGGCAGGCCTTTGGCCAGCAGCCGCCCTTCCTTCACGGCAGTCTGCTTGGCAGCCGTCTCGAATACCGGGCGCAAGAGTTGATTGAGCGCCTCGGGCTCGACGCGACGGATGGCTTCTTCCTTGGGGATGAGTTTCTCTTCGACCATCTCGACCGCGATACGTACGCTGGCGAATCCGGTACGCTTGCCGTTGCGGCACTGGAGCATGAACAACTTCGAATTCTCGATAGTGAACTCGATGTCCTGCATATCCTTGTAGTGTTTTTCCAGCTTCTTGCGAATATCGAGGAGTTGCTTGTAGGCGGTGGGGAAACTCTTCCCCAGCTCAATGATCTTCTGTGGAGTGCGAATGCCAGCGACAACATCCTCGCCCTGTGCATTCACCAAGAACTCGCCGTAGAACTCGTTCTCGCCGCTGGCTGGGTTGCGCGTGAAGCACACGCCGGTGGCCGAGTCGTCACCCTTGTTGCCGAACACCATGGCCTGCACGTTGACGGCGGTGCCCCAGGAGGCGGGAATGCCGTTCAACTTGCGGTAGGCATTGGCACGGTCGTTCTCCCAGGAGTTGAACACCGCCATGATGGCGCCCCGGAGCTGGTCGATGGGATTGGTCGGGAACTCGACGCCTTTGCGGCGCTTGATCTCGGCCTTGAACTCCTCGACTAGCTCCTTGAGAGCCGCGGCGGGAAGCTCGGAATCCACTTGAACTCCGCAGGCCTTCTTCTTGGCCGTGAGAATGACCTCGAAAGGATCGTGGTCTTCCTTGCGCTCGGGCTTCATGTCCAACACCACGTCACCGTACATGGCAACGAAGCGGCGGTAGCTGTCATAGGCGAAGCGCTCATTGTTTGACACCTGGGCGAGGCCCTTGACCGTTTCGTCGTTGAGACCCAGGTTGAGGATGGTGTCCATCATCCCGGGCATGGAGGCGCGCGCGCCTGAGCGCACGGAAACCAGCAGTGGGTTCTTGGTGTCGCCAAACTTCTTGCCGAGCAGCGCTTCCATCTTGCCGACGCTGGCGCGCACCTCGTCCTCAAGCCCTTTGGGCAGTTTGCGCCCGCTGGCGTAGAATTCGGTACACACATCGGTGGTGATGGTGAAGCCGGGCGGAACCGGCGCACCGATGTTGGTCATCTCGGCGAGGTTGGCACCCTTGCCGCCGAGAAGGTTCTTCATGTCCTTGTTTCCTTCGGCCTTGCCGCCGCCAAAGAAGTAGATGCGCTTGCTGCGCTTGGGGGTTGCGGACTTGGCTTTGGCTTTCTTCGGGGCTGTTTTCTTTTTCATGGTCTTGTTTCTGGGGGTTCGGGTGGATGTGAACGGCGCCGTTTCTATCAGGGAGCGCCGACGATTAAAAGCCCCGCAAAGGGCGGGACCGGAAGCAAACCCTGCGTCAACGGAGCCGCGCCAGGAGAGTCGGGCCGATCTCGCCAAGCGGTGCCCTCTCCTGCTGCATGCTGTCCCGGTCGCGGACGGTCACGGTCTGGTCTTCCAGGCTTTGGAAGTCGACTGTAATGCACCATGGCGTTCCGATCTCATCCTGGCGCCGATACAGCTTGCCGATCGCCCCGGTGTCGTCGTACACGGCGCGCAGGCCAGTCCGCTGCAGGTCGCGCTTGATGCTGCGGGCCAATTCGACCAGCCGGGGCTCGTTGCGCTTGAGCGGGAACACGGCAACGGTAAGAGGCGCCAACCGTGGATGAAGGTGAAGCACGGTGCGCGTGTGTTCCTCGGCGATCTTCTCCCCTACCCCGCGAACCTTCTTCATGACCTCGATCTTGCTGGCGTCCGCGTCATCCATCAAGCCGATGAGCCTCGGTAGGGTGGCCGGCAATCCTGCGGCAATCGCCTCAGCAGCGGCCTGCAGCCGCTGCTTTACGTCAGCATCCATGCCCTCGCGCCGCGCCACCGAACGGGCAAAACTTTCAACCAGCTCGCGCAACTTGGTCGTGTCCTCGGCCGGTGGCTCCTTGACCAGCGAATCATCGTAGGCATCGCAGAGGAACGCCAGGGTCGCACGATCCGCTCCCGCTGACGGTTCGATCACGAAGGGCACGTAGTGCTTCTTCTGTTCCTGATCGAAGTAGTGCAGTTCACCCACGGCGTCGGGGTTGCCAGGCGAGCGGCTGTGCGCCTTGAGATCGAAGTCTGTGCGGTTGGCTATGCCTTCCAACTCGCTCCAACCCATGGGGAACAAGTACTCAAGATCCACGCAGCGCTTGGCATAGTGGGCCAGCTCATGTTTTTCCTGCTCGCGCACGCGCAGGTTGTCTGCCCGCATGCCCAGATCCAGGTACCATCTCTTGCGCTCGGCGATCCACATCTCGTGCGCCGCCTCGTCCTCGCCCGGGCGCACGAAGTACTCGATCTCCATCTGCTCGAACTCGCGCGTGCGGAAGGTGAAGTTGCCCGGCGTAATCTCGTTGCGAAATGCCTTGCCCACCTGGGCGATGCCAAAGGGCAGTTTGCGGCGCATGGTATCGAGCACGTTGCCGAAGTTGACGAAAATGCCCTGTGCGGTTTCCGGGCGCAAGTAGACCAGTCCAGAGTCGTCGCCGGTGTCTACCGGCCCGACGCTGGTGCGAAACATCAGATTGAAGGGCCGCGCCTCGGTCAAATCTTTCGAACCGCACTTGGGGCAGGCCAGTTCTTTGGCGGCGATGGCGGCGTTGATCTCGACCATGCCCTTCGGGTCGCGTCCCTTTTGTGCCACGAAAACGTGGTCGGCGCGTGGTCGGGCCTTGCATGCGCGGCAGTCCGTCATCGGGTCCGAGAAGGTGGCCTCATGGCCGGAATACTTCCACACCAAGCGATTCATAAGGATAGCCGCGTCCAACCCCTCCATGTCATCGCGCTCATGCACGACGGCACGCCACCAGGCTCGCTTCACGTTGTTCTTGAGCTCCACGCCCAACGGGCCGTAGTCCCAGGTGCTCCCCAGCCCGCCGTACACCGAGGAAGACGGAAACACGAATCCACGGCGCTTGCAGAGACTGACGATGGTTTCGAGAGATGACGCTGGCATGGGGCGGGAATCTACTTGAGAGATCGTCGACAGTCGACAGCCAACCGTAGCTGGGCTTTCCGAATGCTCAGCGTTCTCTGCGGGCTCTGTGTGAAATAGGTAACTACCGATCGCCGCCCATTTTCTCGATGAAGTCCAGCGAGTGCAAAGGCCCTGCGATGTGGGTGCGCACCAGCCCGAGGATGGCTCGCCGGCACCCGGCATTGGTTTCCCGGTGCAGGGTCGCCACCTCAGCATCATCAAGCGACATTCCGGCTAGCCCAATGAGAGCCAGCCGCGTCTGTGCAGTCATGACGTCGCCTCGCTGGGAGCAAGACGCACACAGCACGCCGCCTTGCTCAGGGTGCCAGCGCGTATTTGCTTCGCCGAGATCACTACGACCACATACCGCACAGCGGTCAAGCGCCGGGCCGAAGCCCAGCCGGTCGAGCAGCCCAAGTTCGAACACCCTGAGACGTTCAGCGCTGGCCCGCCCTGCTTCTAGCCGGTGCAGAAACTCTTGCAGCCAGTCGAATACCGCCGGCTCTGCGTGCCGGGGCGGGCACAGGCGGTCGCACAATTCCAGGGCATAGGCCGCGTGAGCAGTCTTGCCCATGTCTCCTGCCAGGCCGAGACGAGCCTCCTGCACATCGAAATCCTCAAGCAGCAGCAAATCGGCTCCCGGCCGTTCGCGCAGCGCCGCTTGTCCTTCGGCGCCCATGCCCAGACCTCCGCCGAATCGCCGGACGCTCTTGCGTGCCCCGCGCGCCAGGGCCGAAAGTCGGCCAGTGGCTGGCCCCAGCAGGGTCACAACCCGGTCCGACTCGCCGTAGGCTACGGTTCGCAGGACGATGGCTCTGGTCGCGAACCTGGTGGCCACAGGCTCAGGCTACCACGCCCACCGGCCGTCAGAGCCTGGCGATCAATTGGGGAGCGTCGGCCGATTCGATGATGCTCAGACCTTCACCTGACTGCGGCTGCTGGCGCAGGAACAGAGAGAGCGTGATGGTCGCAATGAGCAAAACGATGATCACGAAAACCGCCAAACCAATTCCATGCCTCGGTGCTTGCGCGTCGTCGTCACCGCTGGCTTCGGGCAGAGGAACCGCTGGCAGAGTCTGGGTGCGCGGGGCGAGTGAGCGCCCGAGAGGGGTCTCGGCGTTGCGGCGCGCCGCCACAGCTTCGTCAAAAAGGCTCAGCGGCTCAACATGGGATATGCCAACGGTTCGGGCATACGAACGGATGAACCCACGGACAAAGGTTTCGTGGGGCAAATCCGCGAACTTCCCCGCCTCGAGAAGTTGCAGCGCCGTGACCGAGACCTTGGTCTGCCGGGCGACGTCGGCCAGCGATACCTGGCGTCTTTCGCGAGCTTCCCGCAGCACCGTGCCGAAGTTTGCTGTTTCCATTCGCCAAGAACCTCTTGTTTCACTGGATCAACTGTGCGTAGCGCCGACACTCATCCGCGACACAACTGCGCGGATCCATGTCGACGCAATGCTGGAAAAGCTCCCGTGCCGACGCAATCTCACGCTTGCGTTCGTTGAGCAACCCGCCCAAAAGCTGCGCCTCCTGAATTGGACATCGCTTCACGTCAGCGAGCAAGGGAGCAAGCACATCCGCCGCCTGATCGATATCGCCACGTTCCTGGTAGACCTTGGCTAGCCGGTAGCGCCCCACGCAGAAACCAGGTGAGCGGCTCACTGCCTCGTGCAGCTCCTTCCACGCGCTCTGGATGTCCTTCTTCTGGTAGTAGGCCCACCCCAGGTTCGCGCGCGCGAACTCGGGTATCGCGTAGGAAGGATCCTTGAGGGCATTCCGGGCCGCCTCGATGGCCGCATCCCACGACTGCAGCTGGAGCTCGGCCACCGAGAGGTTGTTCCATGCTTCGGGAAACTGGGGCCGCAACTCCACCGCCTTGTGCAGGTGTTTGGCGGCTTCCTTGAATTTCGCTTGAGCCTCAGTGCGAACTAGTTCGGCGTCTCTGCCCTTGAGACAGGACTTGCCTTCAAGTTGGGTTACGTAGTCGTGCCCCTGCCGGAGAGCGATGAGTCCGAGCAGGTTATAAGCATCGGCGTTTTCCGGGTCGGCCTCCACTGCCTTCTGCAGTTCCTCGACGGCAGCTTCCACACGCTCATTGTGAGAGTAGCCAACCGCGAGTTGGTACCTAATCTGCGACTGTTCAGGATCTCGCTTGGGTTGCGAGGCGCACCCAGAGCTGATCAGCAATGCAAGACACGTCCCCATTGTGATCAGGAATCCTTTCGAGCCGGCGGCAAGGTTGTTCGTCTTTCCCAAAGGTTCTCGCTAGGTTAGCTTACCTGGCGCGGCCGGACGCTAGCAGGGCACGGGATCTACTGTCAATGCGAAAATTACAGCCCTGCTGCGCCTTCGACGGGTGGGGCGGTGACTAACATGTGTCTCCTATACGCCGCGCGTCTCGGCGCCCCATAGGTATTTGTGGATTTGCAGGTTGAGACGCACCGGTAAGCGGTCGCGCAGGATCCACGCCGCCAGGTCGCGAGGCTCAAGCTTCCCCGCGGCGGGCGAGAAGAGAATCTCAGCCCGTCCTGAAAGACCGCGGCTGCGCACCACCTCGGCTGACCAGAGGTAGTCGGCCTCGTCGCATAGCACGAACTTGATCGCATCCTGCGGCCGCAAGCCGTGCAGGACGTCCCAGAAGTTTCGCGCAACTTCCCCGGACCCGGGCGTCTTGATATCCACGATGCGTATGACTGCAGGCGACAAATGGTCCACAGGATGAGTCCCAGAGGTTTCGAGCGCGACTCGGAACCCCTCGCGAACCAGCCGCTCGGCCAAAGATATAATTTCAGCCTGCAACATCGGCTCTCCACCGGTGAGAGTCACCCAGGGCAGGCCTAGCCGGCGAACCTCCGACACGATGTCGTCGATGCTCATCTCTCTTCCGCCCGCAAAAGCGTAGCTCGTGTCGCAATACGAGCAGCGCAGGTCACAGCCGGTGGTTCGCACCAGGGTGCAGGGGAGGCCTGCATACTGGGTTTCGCCTTGGATACTGGCGTAGATCTCCGTAATGCGCATCGGGAACGGAGCGCACTATGGCCCGTGGCGGACGTCACGTCTATGGTATCCGGAGCCCATGAACGCCAAATGTGAGCCCACCCAGATCGAGACCCTGCTTGCGGGGGAAGTCGTACTTCACGTCGAGCACTTCCGCCCCAGCAAACCTGCCCGGCTGGTCTTGGTAGCGGTGCACGGGTTCGGCGCCTATTGTGGACTCTATCGCCATGTGGCCGGGGCTCTGCTCGCCCGCGGGATCGCGGTGACTCAGTTCGACTGTCGCGGACATGGCCGTTCGCAAGGGCGCCGCGGGCACGTCGACCACTTCGACGATTATCACGCGGACTTGAGCCTGGTCGTGCGCCGGGCGCGCGAGCTAGTGCCAGGGGTGCCATGGGCGCTGATGGGCCACAGCCTGGGTGGCCTGATCGCTCTTCACCACGTGCTGCGACGGCAAAGCCAACCTCAGGCCGACCAGTTGGTCGTCGTCGCGCCCTGGCTGGAGTTGAAGATGAAGGTGTCCATGCCCAAGCGCGCGGCAGCCGAGGTGTTTGCCCGCCTGAAGCCGACCCTGACCATGAGCAACGGCATCAAGGCCGAGGATGTATCGCGCAGTCCGGAAGTGGTCGCCAACTTCTTTCGCGATCCGCTTGTCCATCACGTGGCCACCGCGGGCTGGCTCGCGAGCGTTCTGCAAACCCAGGCTGCCGTGCGCGCCATGGGCACCCAGTTGCAGGTGCCCACCCTGCTGCTGGTCGCGGGCCAGGATCGCATCGTGTCGAGCGAGGCGACGCTGGCCTTTGCGCAGAAAGCGGGGAGCCTGACCGAAGTTCGGCGCTACCCAGCGCTCTATCACGAGCTGTTTCTCGAACCGGAACGCGAGCAGGTCGTCAGCGATATAGCGGACTGGTTGTTGATGCCGCACGCCGCTTCGGCGCTCTCAGCCGCGCTGGTTTGATGACCGCGTCTACTCCGCCGGCTTTTTGGGCGTCAGTGCTGCGAGCTTGTCGCGCATCACATCGCCGAGAGTGGCGGTGGGAACACCGGCGCTGAAGCCCTGGGCGTCGGCCACTTCTTCGGCGCGCGCAGCCCCGCGGAACGAGAGGCCAATCTTTCGTTCGGCGCTGTCCACCGAGATGATCTCGGCTTTCAGCGTCTGGCCGGGCTTGACGAACTGCTTGGGATCCTCCACCCGTTCGTCGGAGAACTCGGACACGTGGATGAGGCCCTCCACGCCCCTCTCGATTTCGACGAAGGCGCCGAAGTCGAGCACCTTGATGATCTTGCACTCGACAATCTTGCCCGCCGGATAGTCGTAGGGAATCCGATCCCACGGGTCGGGCACGAGCTGCTTGATGCCGAGCGAGACCTTGGGCTTCTCGCCGTCAAACTCGATGTTGAGCACGACCGCCTCAACCTCGTCACCCTTCTGGTAAAGTTCAGAGGGATGCTTCACCCGCTGGGTCCAAGAAAGATCCGAGACGTGAACCAGGCCGTCGATGCCTTCCTCGATCTCCACAAAGATGCCGAAGTCGGCGATGTTGCGCACGACACCCTTGACCACAGTTCCCGGCGGATACTTCTCCTTCAGTGACGCGAACGGGTTGGGCTCGAGCTGCTTGATTCCCAGGCTGATGCGGTTCTGCCGTGGGTCGATGTCGAGTACTACCGCCTCGACCGTGTCGCCGATGGCCAGCATCTTCGACGGATGCTTGACTCTGCGGGTCCACGACATCTCGGAGATGTGGATGAGCCCCTCGATGCCCTGCTCGATTTCGATGAAGGCGCCGTAGTCCTTGAGCGAGACCACCTTGCCGCGCACCACGGTTCCCGGAGGATACTTCTCCTGCGCGTGGGTCCAGGGATCCTCTATCATCTGCTTGAGGCCAAGTGAAACCCGCTCTGTCTCAGAGTTGAACTTCAGCACCTTGACACGGACGTGGTCGCCCACCTGGAAGAGTTCCGACGGGTGGGTCACACGACCCCACGACATGTCGGTGATGTGAAGCAGCCCATCGATGCCGCCCAGGTCGATGAAGGCACCGTACTCGGTGAGGTTCTTGACGATGCCCTCGACGATCTGTCCTTCCTTGAGCTTGTCGAGGGTCTGCTCCTTGAGTTCTGCTCTTTCCTTCTCGAGCAGCACCCGGCGGGACAACACGATGTTGCCACGCTTCTTGTTGAACTTGATGACCTTGAATCGATGGTTCTTGCCGATGAGCGCATCCAGATTGCGCACCGGCCGCAAGTCGACCTGCGACCCGGGCAAGAAGGCCTTGACACCGCCACGGATAGTCACCGACAGACCGCCCTTCACCCGCGTGCTGATAGTCCCTTCTATCAACTCGTCGCGCTCGCAGGCGGCGGAGATCTCGTCCCAGACCTTGAGACGGTCCGCCTTCTCTTTAGAGATGATGCAGAGACCATTGGCGTCTTCACGACTGTCGAGGAAGACGTCGATCTGGTCCCCGACCTTTACCGTGAGGGTTCCGTCAGGCCCCGTGAATTCGTGCGCCGGGATGGTGCCTTCAGACTTGTACCCGATATCAACGATGATGTTGTCCGGGCCAACGCTGATGACCTTTCCCTTGACAATGTCGCCCTCCTTGACTTCATCGCGCTTGAGGGATTCCTCGAAGAGCGCTGCAAAGCTCTCTTCCGAGGTTGAGGGTTGATCGTCGGAAGAAGAGGGAGTCAAAACCATTAGAATCCTTTTGCTGCTGCTGACCGACCCTTGCGGGTCGTCTGGTCCGAGCTGTCCGTTTGCCCCAGGGGCCAGCTCAGCGCTGGTTGTCAATATCGAACACTCCGACCATCGGAGTGGCGAAGGGCGGCGAAAACTACCGCTCCCACACGAGCCTGTCAACGTGAGCCGATGCCAATGCTGTGATATGGGCCAGAGCGCCGAGACCGATCGCAGCCGGCCGTCAGCCACCCCGCTCGCGCACAACGGTAGCCATGCGCGACACCACCTCGTCGGGTCGCAAGCCGCCTGTGTCAATC
>Ga0182011_10002949_pt1 | contig 14139 bp, 11 predicted proteins | sample 711E1DmetaG_FD_120481 | JGI IMG/M metagenome (GOLD analysis project Ga0182011, IMG submission 120481) | Permafrost microbial communities from Stordalen Mire, Sweden - 711E1D metaG | ecosystem: Environmental > Terrestrial > Soil > Wetlands > Permafrost | place: Sweden: Stordalen | collected... | reverse complement strand
GGTGTTGTTGTCACCAATAGTGGCTATATATATCTAAATATACCGTTGCTTTGGGTATTTTTAGCTTTGTTCACAGTAGCATTTAATCATTCGGATTATAGTGATTAGTCTCTTTTTAAATACTACAATCTTAAAACCGCGGAAAATATGTTCTGATAGCACATGCAGACGAATTTTACAAACGATTTTGATTAGTAGTATAATAAAATTGATTAGTTAAGCGAAGGTTCATTACATACCTTATACATCCATCCACCTGAGTATTGGATGACCCGAACTCTAACTAAAATATTGTAGAGAAGGAGGTCATCTATATGAGTTTTCAGGATAAAACGCTCACTTGTGCCGATTGTGGCGCAACTTTCACCTTTAGCGCTGATGAACAAGAGTTCTTCCAGACTAAAGGTTACACCAACGAGCCAAAGCGTTGTCCCACATGCCGCCAAGCAAGGAAATCAGACCGCAACAGCCGAACCGGTGGTAGCCGTCAGATGTTCCCTGTGAAGTGCGCACAGTGTGGCAAGGACACCGAAGTACCTTTTGAACCTCGTAGCGACAGACCTGTCTATTGTAGCGATTGCTACAATAAGGTCAGAGCATCGAGATAAGATTGGTTTGATGGTAAGGGCATACACGGACTACTACGGTGGTCGGTGTATGCCCATTCAATTTTCTAAGTAATGGGTAAGAATAATTTGTAGAGGGATGTTTGAATGAGAATCTATGTAGGGAACCTGTCTTATGACACCACCGAAGATGAATTGAGGAAAGATTTCTCAACTTTTGGTGAGGTTGTTTCTGTGAGTGTCGTTACCGATAGGTATAGCGGCCGCTCGAAGGGTTTTGCTTTTGTTGAAATGACAAACAAAGCAGAGGCTGATGCAGCTATCGCCGGACTTAATGGCAAAGCAGTTAAAGAACGCACCTTGGTTGTCAATGAGGCTCGGCCTCGGACCGAGGGTGGCAGCAGCGGCGGCAGAAGCGGTGGGTATGGTGGGGGTGGGTACGGCGGTGGTGGACGAGATAGTGGAGGTCGTGGTGGTTATGGTGGCGGTGGTGGCGGATACGGCGACAAGCGCGGTGGTGGCAGAGATGGTGGAGGAAGAGGCGGCAGACGCTAAAATCGATCTTTAACTAGAAAAATTAGGTTGTCAGGACAGATATACTGTTTCGGTCCTGGCAACCTTTTTTATTATTCAAGAACTATCTGATTTTCCGGCTATTTTGCTGCATATTTTACTACAACCGTCAGGGTGAATGTTTTTGCGGTTTTTTTGACTGCCTTCCCACGGTTGATAGTCTTCTAAAATTGTTGTCGATTTTTTGATATGCAAGTGAAATATTTGTTTTACTAATGTAATACATACTTGACTAAAAGAATAATATGACATACAATTAGTAAAGTATATAATACTTCACTAAAGGGGGTATGAAAATGTCACCGCTACAAAAAAGATCGTTGTATGCCTTACTAATCGAGATAATCTGGGCCGCTGCCATTATCGCGGTTTTTATCAGTCAGGGAGGAGCCGCTAAATGGGACACTAATGCGGATTTCCGTCTGATAATGGATGGAATGTGGGTGGGAGGACTAATCCTGTATTGGTGGTTGTTCTCATCGATTAACCAGCGGCCCAATCAATTTGATGAACGTGACAAGACTATCATAGAGAAATCGGCAAAAGTGCAATGGATGGCAGTAGTACTCTCACTAGTAGCCTGGGTCATCGGATTATCCGAACATTTTCATACGCAAGGTCAAATTCCTGTAATCTATCTATCACTTATTTTCTTTTCAACATTAATTGCGAGTACATTAGCTCAGTCAGTAGGGATACTATTTGGTTACTGGAGAATGAACCGTAATGGCTAAAATACAAAACCGCATCAGAAAACTGCGTTTTGACAGATATGAAATGACGCAGCAGGAACTTGCCGAAAAGGTAGGATGTACCCGCCAGACCGTCATTGCTATCGAACAGGGTAAATACGTGCCTTCTCTGGAACTGTCCTTTAGAATTGCACGGGCTTTTCAAGTCCCTTTAGAAGACGTGTTTCAATACGAATAATCCTGCTTGATATCTCGCCTCGTTCACACGAATCTAAATATACGATACGAACGGGGTAAACATGTAATTTCAAACGTTGTTTTTTCTCCGTCGCTAATGCCTTTGATTTCCTCGCCGGTAATCAGGTCATGAAGTTCAGCATGATTTTTCCTGATGACAGCTTGGCACCTCACCGCATTGGGCAGGAATGATTCAGTGATGAAAGTGTTGTTATCGTAGGTAAAAAGACAAACTTTGGCGGGGCTATTTAAATAAACTGGGAAATCCCCCATCAGCGCATATTTGATGTGTGTCAGCACTTCCGGCGGCAGATGATACAAATCGCCAAAATTATCGGGTATAGTAAGGACAAAGAGTTTACCTTTCCCGAATCCCCTCGCCTGCATCAGTAGCGAGTAGCCCTGATAACCGCCGTCCCGATCCAGACACTGTATTATTTCTTCCATATCCGTGCAGCCATATTTGATCTGCGGAATTAGAATATCGGTATCTGAGTGGTAAACATTAGCCATCTGGGATTCCAACGGCCATCGGGGTAAAAACTTGTTCACCAGTACTTTTTCATCGGTGTAATCAACTTCAATCAGGTCTTCAATACCATTGCCCTGTAATGCTTTCAATAATCCGGAAGTGATGACAACAGTTTTTCCATGAACTAATTGACCATGTATTTTTTCAACAATCTTGTCATCGAATTTAGCGCACTCGGTGAGAAGAATAGTGTTGCTTTGCGCGGGGAACTCAGGAACTATATCCATCGGTAGACCGAGCATCCCAAGGTAGGCATGGAGATATCCCTCACCCGAAGAGTGATATGGTTTATATGCAGAGATACCATACGGCTGACCGAGGTTATCCATGCATAAATCAGCCTTTGCGAAGGTATGACTGGCGACAGCGGCGAATCCATTCACCATCATCGTAGAACGACTTTTTTGTTTAATGGTTTCCAGTAAACCGCCATACGGCCAGAAGGTTACCTCTCTGGGTTTGGCAAATAAAGTGAGGTTGATCTCTTCCGCCCAACGGTCCAAACTCAGCGAACCGGGGTCGACCCAACCGCCGCCGTTTTTACCGGGTTTAACGTTTTCAAAGTACCTCATGATGGCGTAACCCTGATATTGCTGTAGATGCTGGGTAGTGTACACCGGGTCCCTCGTTTCTGTACCGGCATAAATCATGTCAAACATCTTGGGTTGAGCTTCCAGGTTGTACCCTAAAAATTGATAATCATCGTACCAGTTAGGGTATTTGATGATCATGTTAATTTTGGGGTTGATTTTGTGCGCTGTTTCGATGACAAGGTTTCGGGAGACTTCTTTCATCAGCTCCAGGCGAAATTCCGTCCAGCTTCGGCTGCCCTTGGCTTTGGTGCAGGACTCGCATTTGCAATTGGTCGTAAACAAGTCATCCGTAATAAATTCGTCGAATAATTCAGCGGTAAAAGTGACGATTTCCGTAAACTTTTTACGGTCTTCCGGGTTGGTGAAGCAAAAAGAAGTCATCATATCTTCTTTGGTGCCTTTAGGTGACATCCAACCGCCGGCTGTCTTGATCCCTTTGCTTTCAAAGAAGTCCTTGACGTTTTGCAGCAGCGCTTTTTCCGGCATAGTCATGCGGAATGTTTCCATGTACACTTTGTTAAAGTTGATATGTTTCCTTATCAGATTAAAGGATTGTTCAAGCCATTTTTTATCAGCCATTTTCAGGATATCGTCTACCTGGCAGTAAATGGCAACATTAAAATTCATATAATTGCTATTTCCTGTACTCATGATTTTCTCCTTCCGATCTGCCGATTTTTTAAAGGGATTAATCGCAGGTTAATACCCGTACTACCCCGTTGTCAGCTTCTACCCAGGCGCCCATGCCCAGCGCATCGCCGTTACGATGGTGGTCCACTACAAATTCGCCGTTCCCGTCAAAATGGCCTTCATCCACGGTTAGGTATTGAGCTTCAGGGTCGCGGCTATACCCACCCTTTCCGGAGGCTGGCATCTTCTTTGGATCAAGCTTATGGCGGATAAAGAGGCGGAAATTGACTCCCACAATATAAAATTCATTTTTACTTGCCTGAATTACCAGACCACGCCCACGACTGTCATTGAATTTGAATCCGCTGGGAAAACCCATGTCATTGACGTGCCGCCAGTCTTTCAGGACAAAGGGCGGCGCACCCCCGCCAAATTGCACCCAACCCAGGTAACCGTCAAATTCCAGATGTTGCAAATCCATGTATTCTTCCTGAACTACCGCATGGATTTTTCCCGTTCCCTGGTATTTCAGCAGCAGGGGAATTGCATCTGCGATGCAACGGTAGCGATCCGCTATCATCTGTGACCCGGGGCGCAACGAACCGTCCGTAGTGACGATACTCTCCCCGCCGAAGAAGAAATAACCTGTCAGATTGTAGTCGGCAATGGCACGAAACGTATTCCAGATATGCGAGCCGGAGGAGGCTGATTCCGGCAGGAAAAGGGGATTATCGCTGCGGGAATAGGCTTCGCAGATAGTCTGATAAGCGCTGGGTTCAGGCAGATAAATATCCGGCGCAATTAAATCCACGTGTGGAGTGCACCACTTGTAAATATCCAGCACTTTTATGACCGGCGCGCCTGATGAATAGTAACCGGGGAATGTCCAACCCGGGATCATCCACTGGGAGTGCTCTGCCAGGGCGCAATTGATGTACATCGAAATATTGTAGACTGCTTTTCCCGCTTCAGCCACGCGGTCGATATAAGAAGCAATACTCCAGGCGGTCATGAGTTCGCTGGCTTCCCAACCGAACATCTGCGGCCACGTTCCGCCGGATGCTTTACCGCCGGCCTCCTGCCAGAGGTCATATACCCGGCCTTTACCGGCTTTTTTCATAGCGGTCACTAATCCTGCAGGCACCGGGCTATCGTATGCAGCCTGGGCTTCCGTGCCGTAATCGCGGTCGCTGCCGTAAATACCCGGCTCATTTTCTACCTGAATGCTTATGACAGTCCGGTCAACGTCTTTATTCTTCAGATGTTTGCAGAGTGCGGTAAATGCGTTAATATCAGCCTGCAGGTTTGCTTGACAGTGTGAGGAAAGCACCCACATCGGATTGCCGGTAGATGACGTAACACGCTTAAAGCGCTGCGGATTGCTCTTAACCCACATTGGAGCATAGTCCATGTTGCCATTTTTCCAGGTAGCAAACCAGAGAAGAATTAATTTAACCTCATACCGGTGTGCGCTGACAATCAGATTGTTCACGGCGGTAAAGTCAAATTTGCCTTCCTCTGGTTCAACCTGCTCCCAATACACCGGTACGATCAGCGTATTCCCATGCAGCAGTTTGACAGCTTTGAAAGCTGTCTCTGATTCACGGTCATTATAACCGCTCTGATTGTCGGATTGAACTCCCAGCGGGAAGAAATGATTTCCATTTACTGTAAATACCCGTTTGACAGCTGCCATCAAATTTTCTCCTTTTTCCAACCAGGCTAATAATATCCGGTTCTATATTTTTCAATCGCTGACTGAAAGTAGTAGGCTAGATTGTAGCACTTGTTGGTATCCTTTTCAATACAATTAGAATTGAGATACATTCCAATTCCCTTGTTTTATTTGCTTCCCTTACATCAGGTTGTCCTGAATGTAGATTGATGCTATACTAGATACCAAATGGGCGACTCTGTACGGCTGGAAAGTTTCGTTAGTTTAGACGCGAAATGGCAAGAACTTCTCACAAACAGTTCAAATAATCATATCTTTTTCACTCCCCAGTGGCAAAGATCCTGGTGGCAGGTTTTCGGAAACGGCTATGAACTGCTACTTTTGTCTGTAAATCACGATTCCCAACTTGTTGGTATTGCTCCATTAAAACTTAAAGACAAGCATCTTTCTTTTATTGGCAGCCGCGACGTTTGCGATTACATGGATTTTATTGCCCGGAACGGCTGGGAAGATTACGTTTTTACCCAGCTGATGGAGTACCTGGAACCCTTGGAATGGAACAGAATAGAACTGGATTCAGTTCTGCCGGAATCATTTACACTGAAATCACTAATCTCTCTAATGCAGCAAAGCGGCTACCAAATCGAAACAACGCAAACGAGTGTCAGCCCGCAACTTTTTCTTCCCATGGACTGGGACAGCTACCTTGCTTCGCTTAGTTCCAAAGACCGTCATGAGATACGGCGTAAATTAAGACGGTTGGAGCAGGGGAACGCCGCAAATTACACTGTTATCACTGAAAAAGAACTGTTATCCGCTGCCATGGAGAGTTTCTTTACCCTTTTTCAATTAAGTAATCCGGAAAAATCGGACTTTATGAATGACATAAAGAGAGAATTTTTTAAGACAATGGTATCCTCATTGGCTGAAAAAAGTAATATCAGACTGTCGTTTCTAGAAGTTGGCGGGGTGCGCTCAGCTGCTACTCTGTGTTTCGACTATAATAAAGATATATACCTCTACAATAGCGCTTACGACCCTGCCTATTCGTCGTTGAGCGTGAGTTTATTACTCGAAGTATTCAATATTCAAGACGCGATCAAAAATGGTAAAAAACGTTTCGATTTTCTATCTGGTAATGAACCGTATAAGTATGATCTGGGTGGGCAGAATGTGCCGATGTACCAATGCGTGATTTCGAGGAGCTGAAGTGTGCGTATCGCTGAGATAAGTGTTCATAGTTGTCCGGGACGTTCTCCGGGTTCCGGGGATGTCGGCGGTATGAACCTGTATATTCTGGCTCTTAGTGATGAGATGAATAAACTGGGAGTTCGGATTGATATATTTGCGCGGTGGCATGATCCGAATGAGCCGGAGATAATCACAATCAATAAAATGACTCGTCTTATCCACATACGTGCCGGCGAACCTGCAGATACATCGAAATTGGATGACTACAATTGCCTGCCCGAATTTCAGGCTAATTTGCTGGCTTTCATGAAGAGGGAAGAGGTGAAATATGATGTTATCCGTAGCCATTACTGGACATCGGCATTAGTCGCAGAGCAAATAAAAAAACAACTGGGAATTCCTGATGTAGTAACTTTCCATACGTTGGGAGAGGTGAAGAACCGCGCATCAGACACTAATGAAGAACCGGAAATCCGCATACAGTCCGAAAAAGAAATAGTCGCTACAGCCGATTGTATCGTTACCTCCACTCGGGATGAAAAAAACAATTTAATTCATCTCTATGGAAGCCAACCACAAAAGGTCAGAGTGATTCCCGCTGGAGTTGACCTCGATTTATTCCATCCGGCAAACAGAGAAGCGGCTCGTCGCAAGTTGGATCTGGAAGAATATAGGAGAGTGTTGCTTTTCGCCGGTCGGCTCCAACCATTTAAGGGATTGGACCTGTTGTTACGGGCTATGACCCATTTACCAAACCATGGCACCACGCAATTGCTGGTTGTTGGTGGGAATGCCGGGAAAACTGATGAACTGGTAAAAATGAACTCTCTGGTAGGGGAACTTGGTATTAGTAGTATGGTGACTTTTGTCGGCGCGGTGGAACATGAAAAAATGCCGACATTCTACAACGCTGCAGATATTTGTATTGTCCCCTCATATCACGAAAGTTTCGGTCTGGTGGCAGTTGAAGCCTTGGCTTCCGGTACACCTGTAGTAGCCTCACGCGTCGGCGGTTTGGCGACTATCGTCAATGATGGCGAAACAGGTTATCTGTTCGATGAACGTTCTCCGGAAGTTCTCGCCTTATATTTATGCTTACTCATGGGCGAAAATGAAATCAGGGAATCCATGGCTAAGGCTGCAAGACAATCTGTAATGAAATACCATTGGTCTTCGACAGCGCAAAAACTGCTTAGAGTCTATATGGAATTATCAGGTAATTAGTTATTATTAATCATTAGAAAAATAATCTTATAAGAATATAAACTGATTAGCTTTACAACCGAATATATTAGGTTGTATTATAGATAACAACCACAAAACAGTACAACAACATGATTATAAAAATTTTTAGGAGGATGTAAATGTCAAAGATTGTACTAATTGGTGCTGGAAGTTATGTTTTCGGGAGAGACTTCATTGCGGATGTGATGATATTCCCTCAACTCGGAGAGAGTACCCTCATGCTCATGGACATCGACAAAGAAAGACTCGATCTCGCCACGGCCTATGCCAACAAAATGGTAGAGCAAAACAAACTGCATTTGAAAATAAAATCGACCACTGACCGCAAGGAAGCGGTAGACGGCGCCGATTATGTTATCACCAGCATCCGCCCGGGAGGCTGGAGAGCAGCACGTTTTATCCGAGAAATAACCTGGAAGCGCGGGCTGGAAGTACAGCCTGATGCAACAGGACCCGGCGGAATTTTTCAAGGTTTGGTTCAGGTCCCGGCGTTACTGGATATTGCCCATGATATGGAAAAGCTTTGTCCCGACGCCTTATTGATGAGTTACTGCAACCCCATGGCCATCAACTGCTGGGGTTTAAATGATTATTCCAAAATTAAGAATGTCGGTTTGTGCCCTAACCCGACCGGCGGTCAGGAAAGATTTGGCAGAATGGCTGGAGTCCCGCCAAAGGATGTTTGGTATACAGTAGGCGGCCTGAACCATCAATCCTGGTTCTTGGAAATTAAATACAAAGGGGAAGATCTCTATCCAATACTGAGAAAGAAAGTAGCGGAGATGGAGGTTTCCGACCAGCATGAAGCCGCCCCCGGTCACGAGAGTCCTATTGAGATTGAGGCATTTAAAACGTTCGGCTATTTTACCAGCGGTTACGGTCATTTATCGATATCTCTGCCGTACTTCAGAAGAACCCCGGAACTGGTGGAAAAATACAAGGTCGGCAGTAATGAACATATGTACGCCGATGCGCCCACGATTACCGCCAGGCAAGATGAAGAATTAAGAAAGCAGCTGAAGAGCGGTTTTAAGTTTGTGCTGAAAGAGGAACATCGCTATACCGGCATTGCCGCGGAAATTATCAACGCCATGGAAACGGGCACACAGACGCGTATTTTCGGCAACGTGAAGAACACCGGCCTCATCCCCAACTTACTGGAAGGCTGTGTGGTTGAAGTTCCGATCATGGTAGACAAGGGTGGTATTCATCCTACCTATATCGGCAATCTGCCGCCCCAGTGCGCGGCTTTAAATCGTCTGAATATCAACGTTCAAGAGCTGGCAGTTAGAGGAATTGTTGAAAAGGATAAAACCAAAATCCTTCAGGCAATCCTGCTTGACCCGCTAACCTTCTCCATGTTCTCCATTGATGAAATCAAAGAGATGGTCAATGAAATGTTCAAAGCAGAAAAAGAATTCATGAAAGGCTATAAATAGTCCTATAAACCTCGATCTAAAAGAATAATCTTAGAAAAGGAGCCTCTACAGTTAAAGTAGAAGCTCCTTTTCTTTATTAGTGGCAAAAATAATTAGAAATTAAATATGGAAACGAATCTACATCAGACAATAAACTACAAATGTCAGGTTGTAATAGTATGTCTTTCGTATTAAAATGCTAAATAACAAATTATATGAGTAAAAAACATCTTAGTTCTTACCTGCAAGCCTCTCCACGTACATTGTTATTCTATTTTACGGTGGTGATTCTGCTTCTTTCAACGGTAATTTTCAGTCTTGGTTTTATTTTAAATAATTCTGCTATTTTAATAACCGGGTCTATTATTTTACTCGTCTGGTTCATAGCGATTTTTATAAGTGTATTACCTCAAACCGATACTTTTCTCAGCACTAGATTGAATCAATTGAAGCGAGGGGCGTTAATCATTTTCGTTTTTCTGTTTGTTGCAGGCCTGCTGGGAGCCGCTACGATTGTGATTCTGGTTCCTCATGTGATACAGGACAAGAATATCTCCAGCGATTTACATCAATTATTAACCGGAGTACAAAGAGATTACGGATATAACGATGGCACGACCCTATCGCAGCAGGCAGTTGAAAATCTGCTCAAAGGGCAGAACCCATATGCTCATGCGAATATCATCCAGGCATTACTGAAATATCATGGTACTTACGACAGGGTAACACCATTGAGGACAGGAATATTCTCCGATGTTTTCCCCTATCCTCAAGACAGTCAACTACGGCAGTTGTGGGATAAGGCTATTCAAATGCCGTCATCGGTTCTTCCCGAAATCGAATCCAGAGTCTGCTATCCAGCGGCTTCTTTTTTACTTCCGGCGCCTTTCATCTTTATAGGGATATCAGATATCAGGATTGTATATGCCATTTTTTTCCTGGCAGGGCTGGCCTATGCGGTAAAGGTAATCCCCAAAAAGAAGCGTCTTTTATTTATTGGAGTTGTACTCATCAGTCTCGAGTTGTGGAATACCATTTTTGCGGGAGGTGAACTGAGCAGCCTCTGCTTTCCCTTTTTACTCGTCGCCTGGTTAGCGCTCAATAGAAATCTGTGGTTATCTGCAATTTGTATGGGTTTGGCTGTCGCTACCAAGCAAACCGCCTGGTTCCTGTTGCCTTTTTACCTTATTTTATTATTCAAAACACAGGGAGTAAAAAAATTATTGACGGTATTGGCTATTATTGCCGGTATATTCATAATCACTAACTTGCCATTTGTAATTGCTGATCCCAAACTCTGGTTTAGTTCAATAATATCGCCGATGATGGACCCGATGTTTCCAACCGGCGGCGGTTTGATAACATTGGTTACTAGCGGCCTTTTCAAGATCCAATCATCCTTACCGTTCACAATTCTGGAAGGGATTGTTTTCATTGCTGCCATAATATGGTATTTCCTATATTGTCGACGTTACCCCCAAACCGGGCCGATTCTGGCGATAATACCACTCTTTTTTGCCTGGCGCAGCATGTTCCCTTATTTCTTTTATGTAGACATTATTGTATTAGCCTATATCATGGTGAACGATGATGCCGGTCGGCAGACAATTTTACTAGTTGACAATCCAACGGATCACGAGGCCTCAATCCCGATATCCACTGCCGGATAATTTTACCCATGTCACTCTTCTACAATTTGATATCAATGGGAACATAGTTGAATTTGGTGCTGTTATGTAATCGGGGAGAATGCAGGCTTCAGATTCAAGGCAGGGAAAGCTAGTTAACTCTTTTCCGTCGATTGGAGAGATAGTCGACCAGAATGTACTGTCCCAGACCGTCAGGACTGGCGAAGAAGACCCGACCTTTATTGATCCTGGCAATTCTGGTGATAAAAGCATTATTGAGATTGCTCTCACCAAGCATAAATGTGTTGATGGTGATACCCTGTCTAGTACAGGTTTCCACCTCTCTTAGTGTTAGTTGCAGGGTACGGGCGCCTGGTGAGAACTGGTAGCTGACTTGCCCCTCTTCCAAATGAGCCGTCGGCTCGCCGTCGGTAACAATAATGATTTGCTGATTTTGGGCTTTCTCTTTCGCCAGTAGTTTTCTGGCAAGCTCCAAACCATGCTGGATATTTGTGTAGGGGTCAGATTGGTCCAGGCGCAATGATACCAATTCCTCTTTTTTAATCTCACGGGCGTAACTGGAAAATCCCACAATGTGGAGGCTATCCCCAGGGAACTGGCTTCTGATCAGTCCATCAAGGGCAAGGGCGACATGTTTAGCGGCGTAGAAGTTGTCTTTTACCGACATGGAAAGACTGAGGTCGAGCATCAGCACTGTGGCCGAACGCGCCGACCGTTCTGGTTTATACACTTCGAAATCAGCAACCTGGAGTTTGACGGGAGGTTGCTGTTGCGTTCGAAGCAGGGCATTCATCATAGTCTGTTTCAGGTCGATGTCAAATTCGTCACCGAATTCAAATCGTTTGGTTTCTTCACCTCTTTTCCCGACGCTGCCGCGGTCACTGATCTTGTGTCCGCCAAATTTGTCTTTCTGCAGTTGAGAATAGATATCAGTCAAGGCTTTCTGCCCGATTTTCCTGATGCCTAATGGTGTCAGTTCAAAGCCGCCGTCTTTACGGTGGATGTATTTCGCTTCTTCCAGAATATCAGTAACGCCGGGGCTTTCCAGCTCCCGGACAGCCCGCTCACCCAGTAAATCCCGGACAGATTGCCGGTCGATGGTCTCCGGGGTACTGTTCCATTTTGCATCTTCAATTTGCGCTTCCAGTTGATCCATTTCCTGAAGAGTCTCCATCAGCTGCATCGCTTCAGTAAATGAAATTGTTTCCTTTCCCAGATATGGTTGAGCCCCTTCAAATGTATCGTCGGAATCAAGCGCTTGCATGGTTGCGTCCAGCAAATCCTGGAATTGCATCTCAGCTTCCTGGTCCTGGAATTCATAATTTTTCAGTTCCTTAATTTTCCCGCCAACATCGGGTGGTAGATTTTGGAGTTTTTGGAGATTGGCCGCAGCCATTTGCTCCATTTTTTGTAGAAGGGTTTTGTCGGTGTCCGATCCTGATTCAAGAGCCTGCTGTTGTGCTTTCTGTTTGGCTTCTTCCAGTTTTTTCTGAATACCGGTCTGCTCCATTTTGAGGATGTTATCCATCTTGGTCTTCAATTCATTCATCATCGCGGAGAGGTCGTATTTAGCCGTTTGTTTCTGCTTTTCCTCAAGGAGATGCTTTAGCAGTTTTTGCAGGCCTGTCAAGCGTTCCTCTCCGTTGTTCAGGTCTTCCCGCTGCATTTTCCAAAGGATGAATGAAAGATCTCCGTCATGCATCATGCCCTGAGCGAGCTCATCCATGAGTTTGGTTTTATCCAATTCAAGGACATGCTGAGTGCCGTCCCATTCTGAATACCGATAGGTTTTCATAAACGTCCTAACTGCGATAAACGGTTTTGCCTTCTGATTGAGTTTTGTTTAGTTTTTTATTGACATGCAGCCCTTCGAGGATGAACTCACCGGCCGATGCGATGAGTTCAGGCTGTTCGGACTTGGTTATTTTCTTAATTGCTTCCGGTAACCCTGTCAGTTCTTTAGTGTAGCGCAGATATTTCTTTGCCGGCATCATGTCCGAAACTTCAACATTGAAGCCGTTGGTAAATTGGGCGATGACGGGATTCAGTGATGACAGGGAGAAATGACGTTTGAAAACGTTGGCGACAGCCTCACTGGTCAGGTCGCTGATAATTTTACCTTCTTTGTTTTCTTCAAACCCTTCCATTTCTATTTTGGAACCCATAGAGGCGGAGATGTAAGGCAGATCGCTGATGCGGGGTACCGCCAGTTTCTCGCCTAACATCACAGCGCGTCTGACAGCGTTGGAAACAATGGTCTCGTAGTTCATGATGGAGACACGGACACTGACGCCGCTGCGCTGATTGATATCCGCATTTTTCCTGCTCAACTGGGTGATTTCAGCGACAATTTCTTCCATATAAGGAGGCACAAAAGTATCGATGCCGGTTCCGCTGTAGGTGTGGTGCTCTTGCTGGATAATGGTAATTTCATCATGAATATTGAGCGGATAATGGGTCCTGACCTGGGAACCAAATCTGTCTTTGAGCGGCGAGATAATACGTCCGCGGTTAGTATAATCTTCCGGGTTAGCGCTGGCAACCAGCAGAATGTCCAGTGGTAAGCGGATACGGTAACCCCTGATTTGAACGTCGCGTTCTTCTAGAAGGTTGAAAAGACCGACCTGAAGCCGTTCCGCCAGGTCGGGTAACTCGTTGATACAGAAAATCCCGCGGTTGGTGCGCGGTATCAGCCCATAATGAATGGTCAATTCATCGGAAAGGTATTTACCCTCGGCAACTTTGATAGGGTCAATATCGCCAAGGATGTCAGCCACTGCAATGTCCGGTGTCGCCAGTTTTTCAGAGTAGCGTTCTTCTCTGCCGAGCCAGACAATTTCGGTCTTGTCGCAGTGTGCAGCCACCATATTGCGGCAATGTTTACAGATTGGGGCGAATGGGTCGTCATTGATTTCGCAACCCTTAATCGCAGGAATTTTTTCATCCAGCAGTTGAATTAATGCCCGCATCAGGCGCGACTTTGCCTGCCCGCGCTCACCGAGGAAGATGATATCGTGTCCGGAAAGGATCGCATTTTCGACATTGGGAATTACAGTATCGCTGTAACCGATAATCCCGGGGAAAATTTCCTGATGGTTTTTCATCATTTTGATGAGATTATGTCTCAATTCTTGCTTG
>Ga0182011_10002946_pt1 | contig 14146 bp, 12 predicted proteins | sample 711E1DmetaG_FD_120481 | JGI IMG/M metagenome (GOLD analysis project Ga0182011, IMG submission 120481) | Permafrost microbial communities from Stordalen Mire, Sweden - 711E1D metaG | ecosystem: Environmental > Terrestrial > Soil > Wetlands > Permafrost | place: Sweden: Stordalen | collected... | reverse complement strand
GGGGCCCCGCGGCACCGACAAGACCACGACGGCCCGCCTCCTGGCCAAGGCCCTGAACTGCGTCAAGGGGCCGACGCCGACCCCCTGCAACGAGTGCCCGGCCTGCCGCGAGATATCCGAGGGCGCCTCCGCCGATGACGTCCTGGAAATCGACGGCGCCTCCAACCGTGGCATCGACCAGATCCGGGAACTGCGCGACACCGTCCGCTACGCCCCCGCCCGCAGCCGCTACCGCATCGTCATCATCGACGAGGCCCACCAAATCACGGACGCCGGTTTCAACGCCCTGCTGAAAACGCTGGAGGAGCCCCCTCCCCACGCCGTCTTCATGATGGCCACGACGGAGGCCCAGAAAATCCCTGAAACAATCCTTTCCCGTTGCCAGCGGTTCCATCTGAAATCCATCTCCCCCGCCGACATCATCGCCCAACTCAAGAAAATCCTCGCGGCGGAAAAGATCGCCGTCCAGGACGAGGCGCTCGTCGAGGTCGCGCGGGCGGCCCACGGGGGCCTCCGGGACGCGTTGTCGCTCTTGGATCAAGTCATCTCTTTTTCCCCCGGCGGGGTGACCGTGCAGAGCCTTCGCGACCTTTTGGGCCTGTTGCCGCGGGAGAAAGTTCGCGAGTTTTCTTCCGTCCTGAGGGAAGGAGCCGCGGACAAAATCCTCCACACCGTCCAGGAAGCCGTGGACGACGGCGTCGACCTGGGCCAGTTGGCCCGCGAGCTGGCGGACCATTTTCACGAGCTCCTCCTCGTAAAAAGCGGCGTCCGCGGGGCCGCCGCCGCCGACCCGGCCGAAGCCGAGCGCGAAGCCGCTTTGTATGCCGAGGACGACTTGGAAAGATGCCTCCGCATCCTGGCGCGGGCGGCCGACGGCATGCGCCGCAGCGAATCCCCGAGGGCGACCTTCGAGCTGGCCTGCCTGGACGCGGCGAGGAAAACGCTCCCCCTGGACGAGATTTTGGACCGCCTGGAAGCTCTCGAGGCGCGCCTGGGAGGAGGCGCCGCCGCGCCCGCCTCGGTAAAAAAAAAACCTGAACCCAATTCCCCATCTTTTCCGCTGAATATGGCTCCCCCCAAGCGACCAGGCTCTGACGAGGGTCGCCCCGCCTCACCCGTCGAACCGGCTCAAAATACCCCGACCGAGAACGACGCGGGCCTTTTGCCTCCGCCGGCGCAATCCGCGAAGCCCGGGCCCGACGACGCCGCCCCTAACGATTCTCTCCGCGCCGGCTGGGCCCGTGTCGTGGCGGCCGTCGGAGAGAAAAAACCTTCCTTGGAGCCCTTCCTCGCTTCGGCCCGCCTCGTGACGAGCCCGGAGGGAGCCCTTCGGCTCCTGTGCCGGGACGAACTCCAGCGCGCCCAGATCGCCGCCAACTTGACCCTCCTCACCGAGATCGTCCAAAGGGAGGCCGGTCCCCGCCCGGTGAGCTGCGCCGTGGAAACCGCGCCCGTCCCCGTGAAAACGGCCGCCGCTCCCCTCGCCGGCGCCGCGAACCCCGCGCGGGCCTTTGACGACGCCGAAGAGGCCATCGACGACGCCGAGCCCCCTCCGCCCGATGAAGAACCGGGAAATCCCGCGCCCGCGGCTCCGGCGCAAAATCCCCGGGAGGGCGTCGCCGCCTCCGGCGCGCCCCCCCCCATTTCCGACGCCGAAACCGGGGAAATCGCCGCCTTGGATCCCGGCCTCAAAAAAGTCCTCGACCGTTTCCCCGGCCGACTTCACCGGATCACGCCGGTTTCCTGAACCCATCCCCATGCCCGGACTCTACTCTTTCGACGAGGCTCAACGCAGGCAGGCAGGCCCTCTCCTGGCCGGAGTGGACGAGGCCGGCCGCGGCCCCTGGGCCGGCCCCGTCGCGGCGGCCGCCGTCATCCTTCGCCCCGAAAGCCGCTTCCAAGGCCTGAACGATTCCAAGCAGGTCGCCCCGGAAATCCGGGAAAGACTGTTTGAGGAGATCCGGCGCGACGCGCTCTTTTATGCCGTTGCCCTCGTCGAGGCGGCCGCGGTGGATGAGTTGAACATCCTTCAGGCGACTTTCCTGGCCATGCGGCGGGCGCTGGCGGGGCTCGCCGTGCGGCCGGATCGAATTATCGTGGACGGCAATCGGACGATTCCGGAGGTCACAACCCGCCAAGAAGCGGTCGTGAAGGGCGACTCCAAGAGCGCCTCGGTCGCGGCGGCCAGCATCCTGGCCAAGGTGACGCGCGACCGCCTTATGACGGCCGCCCACGAACGCTTCCCTCTTTACGGCTTCAACGAGCACAAAGGCTACGGCACGCCCGTCCACGCCGAGGCCCTTCGGCGCTTCGGGCCCTGCCCCCTCCACCGCCGAAGTTTCGCCCCGGTCCGCGACGTCATTTCCCCTCCCCTTCCCTTCGAACTTCCCGCATGAACAAGACGGAGCAAGGACAGGCCGCCGAGGAGCGGGCCCGCCGCCTCCTGGAGGCCAAGGGGTTTCGCTTCCTGGCCGCCAACCACCGGACCCGGATGGGCGAAGTGGACCTGGTCATGAGAGACGGGGACACGGTGGTTTTCGTCGAAGTGCGGGAAAGAACTCGGGAAGGGTACGGACGGGGATTCGAGACAGTGACCGCCGCCAAGCAGGCGAAAGTCGCCAAAGCGGCCCTGTCCTACGTGAAGGAAAAACGGCTGGGGGGAATGCCGTTGAGGTTCGACGTGGTGTCTTTCGATCCGGAAGGCGCGTCGCATCTCCCCAACGCCTTCGTTCCCCCGGCGGGGCGATATTTTATTTAAGCAGCCGCCGCACCTCGGCGAGGAAGTCGGGCCTGCTGACGGGTTTGGCGAGAAATCCGTCGGCCCCGGCCTCCGCCGCCTGCTTGCGGTCGGCGGCAAAACCTTTCACCGTGGCGATCAGGACCTTGGCGTGAGCGGTCGTCGGATCGCCCTTCAAAGCCTGGCATACGCCGATGCCGTGGATTTCCGGAAGCATGAGGTCGAGGATGACGAGGTCCGGCTTCCGGGCCCGAGCGACTTCGAGCCCCTCCCGGCCGTCGGAAGCGGTGAAGACCTCGGAGTCCTCCCCCTCCAAATAATGGCCGAAAAGGTGCAGAGTGGCCTCGTCGTCCTCGATGAGGAGGATCTTCTTTCTGGGCTGCGTCACGAGAGACCTCCAACGGCCGCCCGCCTGATTTCTTTGAGGGCTCTGCCGGGATCGGGCCGGCCGAAAACGGCCTGACCCGCCACCAACACGTCCGCTCCCGCCCCAACGGCCAGGGGGGCCGTGGCGAGGTTGATACCGCCGTCCACTTCCACCCACGCCTTTCTTCCCAACTTGCGGAACCGGTCCTTCAACCACCGAACTTTGGTCAACATGTCGGGCATGAACTCCTGTCCTCCGAAACCGGGTTCCACCGTCATCACGAGCGCTAAATCCAAATCTCTGAGGAACGGCGCCAGCCGTTCAACGGGGGTGCGCGGGCGCAACGACATCCCCGGCCGGCAGCCGAGCTTTCGAATCAGCCGGATCGCGTCCCCCGCTCGGGGACCGGCCTCCACGTGAACCGTCAAGAACCGCGCCCCGGCCCCGGCGAAAGCGCCCACGAAACGCTCCGGTCTCTCGATCATGAGATGGACGTCCAACGGGAGCTTCGTCCGCCGCTTCAGGCTCCGCACGACCGCCGGCCCCACCGTGAGGTTCGGAACGAAATGCCCATCCATGACATCCACATGGATCCAGTCGGCCCCGGCGCGCTCGACCTTTCCGACCTCCTCGGCCAGGCGGCCGAAGTCGGCCGAGAGGATCGAGGGGGCCATGAGCAAGCGCCTCACTCGAGAACCCGCTCCTCCGCCAGGACGCCGCCCAGGTAGATCCGCACCCGGGCCGGACCCTCGGGCTCCACGGGGACCTCGATGAGGGAACCGGGCTCCCGGGACTCGTCGAAAACGACCCGTTCCCCTTTTTCATCCCGCAAGACGACCTTCACCTTCGCCCTCTCGCTTCCGGGAGGCGTCTGGTATCGGATCCAGCGGGCCGCCGAGGGCGCGGCGCCCGCGGGGGAAGCCACGACGGCCAGTTTCACCGAGGCGTTGGCCCCAATGACGGTGTCCGGCGCCGGGTCCTGCCGGAGGACGTGTCCCGGCGGCAAATCCGTCCGGGCCTCCTCCGTCGTCTCGAGCCGGACCTTGTTGTCGTCCGCCCAGTGACGGGCCCAGGCCAGGGGTCGGTTCACGAAATCGGGAGCCAACAGGGTTCCCTCCGGCGGCGGGCCTTTGGAGACCTTCAAATCCACCATCTGCCCGCGTCCCCCGATGGCGCCGGAGGCGGGGCTTTGCTCCAAAACTTCTCCCTGCGGGCGGCTCTGGGAATAGGCTTGGGTGAGGGCCCCCGGGGCCATGCCCGCCTGCCGAAGCAGGTTTTGGGCCTCGGTCAGGGATTTTCCGGCAAGGTCGGGCACGAAGGAAACTTTCCCTCCGCTCGAAAGGGTCACATGGATGACTTTGCCTTCCCGCACCTTCAGGCCCGCGGGCGGAACATGACGAAGGACCGCCCCGGCGGGGAGGTTCTCGTCGAACTCAACGCCTTCCTTCGCCAAAGCGAGTCCGAGGGGAGAGAGGACGTCGAGCGCCTGGTCCAACCGCTTGCCGGTCAAGTCGGGCACCACGACCTCCCGGCGGCTGTGGAGGATGGAGTTCAGGACCAATTGAAGGGACGCCGCCGCGGCTACGACGACGGTGAAAACGAGCGCCACAAAAGTCACCCACGGTCTTCGCCGGAGGGCCTCGACGGAGCCAGCCCAGGACGGCGGATGAGACGGCTTCGGCGCGCGAACGGGGGGTTGCCCGAAGAACGGATCGTTCATAGGGACGTCATGATACAAAAGTGGTTAGGCCGTGCGCATCGCTCAAGGCACCTGGGGCGGCAGAGCCGCTGATGAGTTGTCCGCACCCGGCCCCGATGTCCCGCCCTTGGGGCTTGCGCACGTGGACGAATATTCCCCGGTCCTTGAGGATCTTCGCGAATTCGTTCACGACGTCGTCGGACGGCGCCTCATAAGGAAGGCCGGGGACGGGATTAAGGACGATCAGGTTGATCCACGCGTTCTTCGACCGAATGAGATTGGACAACCGCTGGGCCTCTCGCGCGGAATCGTTGATCCCCTTGATCAGGATGTACTCGAAGGTGACGCGCCCATCCCCCCCCATGCCTTTCTGGAAGGTCCAGGCGGCTTTGAGCACCTCCTTGATCGGCCAGTGGGCGGCCTTGGGAAGCAGCCGGCGGCGCGTTTCGTCGTCGGCGGCGTGGAGGCTGACCGCCAGGTTGACTTTGGGCGCCTCCGTCGACAGCTTGAGCATCGCAGGGACTAGACCGGAGGTCGAGACGGTGACGTGCCGGGAACCGAGATGAAACGCCAGGGGAGAGCGGAGCGTGCGCAAGGAGATCAAGACGTTGTCCAAGTTGGCGAGGGGTTCGCCCATTCCCATGAAGAGGACGTTGGCGACCCGCCGTCCCCCAGCCGCTTCGGCTTCCAAGACCTGCTCGAGGATTTCTCCGGGCCCCAGGTTTCGCTGGAAGGGCGTCCGCCCCGAGGCGCAAAACACGCATCCCCAGGCGCATCCGACCTGGGTGGAGAGGCACACTGCCAGCCGGTCGGGGGACCCGTCATCGGACTTTCGGGAGCTCCCGGGAAGAAGGACGCAGGAGACGGAAGCCCCGTCGGAAGCACGGAACGAGAGCCGGACCGTGCCGTCAAGCGCCGATGTCTCGCTCCGATCGAGAATGAGCGTCCGAAGCGTGAAGCGCCCCTCCCAGTCCTCCCGGCGAGCGGCGGGGAGGTCGGTCATTTCCGCGAAAGTCCGGACGCGCCTCGAGAACACCCATTCGACGACCTGGCGGGCGCGGTAGGCCTCCGACGGAGGCAACCCCAGGGCGCCGACCCAGTCTCCGAACGGAATATTCAACAGGAATTTTTTCATGGGCAGAAAGACCTCATCCACATTCTACAACGTCTCCGGGATAAGAAAAATCTTGAAATCCGGGCCGGAAAACACCATACTCATCCCGTATGGTTGGCCGTCAAACTTTGCACAGAGTCGAATGAATCGGGCCGTCCGGGAACAACCCGACGGCCCTTTTTTTCTCCCCCCGAAATCAACTTCGGGCGGTTCAAGGAAGGTGAGTCCATGAAAGGCACGGTGAAGTGGTTCAACGCAAGCAAGGGCTTCGGGTTCATCAAGCCGGAGTCCGGTGAAGACGTGTTCGTGCATTTCTCGGCGATCACGATGGAAGGCTACAAAACTCTCGAGGAAGGGCAAAACGTCGAATTCGAGGTGACCAAAGGGCCCAAAGGCCTCCAGGCCTCCAACGTCCGGTTGGCGACCTGACGGCGGGACTCCGGCCGCGTCGCCGCATCTTCCCGAATCGCCCTCATGATTCCGTTTCTTGAGCCCCGCGTCCGCGCGGGGCTGGCGGTTGGCGTCGCGGCCCTGGCCGCGGCGGCGGCCGCGGCGTTTTTCCCGTCTCCCTCCCCGCCTCCGCCGGCCCAGGGGATCATCTCGCCCGTTAGGGCCCCGCTGACGCGCCCGATCCGTCCTTCGGCGCCCCGACGAGCCCGTCGACCCGCCGGCCGCGCCTCTCCGACCCGCTAGGGCCGCGCTAGACCAGGCTTTCCAGCGAAATTCGGGAAGGACCCGGCCGGCCGGCCTGGACCCAGTCCTCGACGCAAGGAGCCTGGTATTCGCACCAGCCGCAGCGCAAAGGCTGGAACGCTCGTGGAAAGAGGCCTTCCGCCTCGACTTGGGCCACGCGGTCGAGTTGCGATTGAAGCCTCCGGCCGACCCGGGCCATGATGTCGGCCCCCGGAACCGGCACTCGGACCGGCTCCTGCAAATCCACCCGTCCCTCGGACCCGTCCCCCTTGACGAACACGTCGAAGCACAGAGCCTTCGGGACCCGGCCGAAAATCCCTTCGCACGCCCAGGCGTAGATGACCAGTTGGGCGGGATCGGCCCGTCGCAAGTCGTAGGGCTTGGACGAGGTCTTGAAATCATGCAGGACCCAATCGGTATCGAGGAGGTCGAACTTCCCCGCAAGCTCATGGCCTCCCGGAAGCGGAAGGCGAAACGGCGTCTCGACCCCCCGCGGCGCCGGCTGCAAGGCCGGGGCCCGCTCCTTCATGAAACGGTCCAAAAGGTGCTCTCCCATCGCGCGCAGGTAGTGGACATCGGTCGCTCCCCGCAAGGAATCCTCCGGCACGGCGGCCAGGCCGCTCTCCAAGCCCCGTCGAAACGCCGCCGTCACCGACTCCACGGGGAGATCCTTCCGCGATTCGATCTTCTGGCGGAAATTTTCTTCCAGCGCCCCGTGAAGCGCCGTGCCGAAAGCCAGCTCGGGCCGAGCCGGCGCCGGAAAGTCCAACACATATCGGTATTCATACTTCTTGGCGCAAAAACTGAATGCGCCCAATCGAGAGAAAGACGCCTTCATGGCGACTGCCTGGGTCCAAAGTCCCCGATGGGCACGGTGAAAAAGAAAGCGCTCCCTTTCCCGAATTCGGAGGCGACGCCGGCCGAGCCCCCGTGGGCCTCGACGATCCGCCGCACCAAGGCCAGGCCCAAACCGGCCCCCTCCACCTGGCCGGTGAACGCATCCTCGATCTGGTAGAACTTCTGGAAGATCCGGCCCGTCTCCTCGGGGGGAATTCCCGGGCCGTCGTCCCGGACCGTGACGCGGAGGAACCCGTCGGCCGCCTCTCCGGACACCTCGACCCACCGAACATCCTTAGGGTTGAATTTGACCGCGTTCTCGATGAGGTTGCGCAGCACCTCGCGCAGCCGGTCCCCGTCCGCCGACACGGTCGGAAGATCCCCCGTCGACGGGTCCAACTGAACCTCGGCCTTGCGCGTGTCGAGGTAGCTTCGCATGTGGAGGAGGACCTCCTCCAGGAGGGCCTTGAAGCGGACGGGCTTTTTGTTCAGGTCCAGAGTCTCCGACTCGACGACGCTGAACGTGATGAGCTTGTCCACAAGGCTCGACAGGTACATGCCCTGAGCCTTGATCGTGAGGAGGGCCTTGACCTGGAACTCGTTCAGGTTGCCGGCATCTTCCAGAAGCAGTGGAGCGTAGCCGGCGATCGTGACCAGGGGCGTTTTGAGTTTGTGGGAAATCAAAGAGAGGAAGTTGCGTTTGAGGAGCTCTTCTTTGCGGGCCTCCGTCACGTCCCGCACGACGAGAAGATCACCCGCCCCGCCGGCCAGGCGGTTGAAGACGCAGGACAGGAAGAAGGTCTTTCCTTTCCGCCTCTTGAGCTCGGCCGTCGCCACGGGCTCCTTGCGGCCGGCCAACATCGGCAAGGGCGGCATCGCCATGAACCCTTCGGTCAAGTCCGTCACGGAGCGGCCCAGGGCTTGCGCCGGATCCGCGCCGAAAAGGGCCGCCGCCGCCTGGTTGATGAGGATGACCCGCCCCTCGGCGTCCAAGAGGACCGCCCCGTCCGACATCTCCGCGAACACGGCGGCCAGCTTTTCCTTCTCCCCCATCACCTCCTCGAAGAGCCTGGCGTTTTCGATGGCCACGGCCGCGTGCGAGGCGAAGGCTTCGAAAATCTTCAAATCTCCGTCCGAGAACGGGCTCCCGTCCCGATGGTTCAGGGCCTCGACCACGCCGATGAGGCGTCCCTTGGCGATGAGGGGGACGGCGAGGATCTGCCGTGTCGTGTAGTCGCTGGCGGCGTCGCTCCGCCCGCTCCAGCGGGGATCGGACTTGACGTCGTTGACGACGGCCGGCTCCCGGTGCTGGGCCACCCAACCGGCCAGACCTTCGCCGATTTTGAGCCGGATCTGCTTAACGCGGCCTCCGGCGGCCCCCAAAGCCACGTCGAAATAGAGCTCGCCCGACTTCTCGTCCACCAAAAGGATGGAGGCGGCCTCGGCCCTCATGACCTGCGTGGCCGTTTCCATGACGAATCGGAGCAGTTCCTCGAGGTCCAACGTCGAGGACAGGACCCGGCTGGCCCCCAGGAGCAGCTCAAAATCGTCGGCGGATAGTGAAGTCATGCCTTATCAGTATATTAAATAGTCCTACAACCACATCGGCTCGGGTCCGGGGCCTCCGCCCCGTGTCCCGTGCGGGCCGTAAGGGATGGCCTGCCTCGGCGAGCAGGCCGTCCCGCTCGAGCGAACCGCCTCTGGCGGTTCGCGTGCCCGGTAGGGATACGGGGCGGAGGCCCCGGACCCGGGCCGTACCCTCAAATCTCCAATGGGATTCTTTCGCCCGTCTCCTTGGAAAACAGGTGGGCCCGCTCCATGTTCACCACGATTTCGACGGGCTGGTTCTCCTGGTAGGGGGTGTCCGGCTCCACCCGCATCACCAAGCGCAGGCCCCCCGCGTCCACGGTCAAATAAGTCTCGGGGCCGACGGGCTCGATGTTCCGGACCAGCGCCACGACCGTGTTTCCTTCCGAGTCCAGCGTCGGTTGGAACACGCGGTCGTGCAAATCCTCCGGCCGCACGCCCAGAACCACCTCCAGGCCCGGCTGGAGGGTCGCCCCCAGGCGTTCCCGGGGCGGAATGCGAAGGGAAAGCTTTCCCCCCTCCACCCACAGGCCGTCGGCGCGCTCCTGCAAGGCGGCCTCGATGAAGTTCATCTTCGGGCTCCCGATGAAACCCGCCGTGAACCGGTTGGCCGGATAGCGATAAAGTTCTAATGGACGGGCGACCTGTTGGAGGCAGCCGTCGGTGAGGACCGCCAGGCGGTCGCCCAGCGTCATGGCCTCCGTCTGGTCGTGGGTCACGTGGATCATCGTGGTCTTCAAATAGCGCTGGATCTCCAAGAGCTCCGTCCGGGTTTGGACCCGAAGCTGGGCATCCAGATTGGAGAGAGGCTCATCCAAAAGAAACACGCGGGGCTTTTGCACGATGGCCCGCCCCAAGGCGACCCGTTGCTGCTGGCCCCCGCTGATTTCGGACGGAAGCCGCTCCAAGAGCCCTTCCAGACCCAAGACCCCGGCGGCCTCCCGCACGCGGGACTCGATCTCCCGGGACGTGTAGCCGCGTACTTGGAGGCCAAACGCCATATTATCCCGGACCGACTTGTGGGGATAGAGGGCGTAGCTTTGAAACACCATCGCGACGTTCCGATCCCGAGGCCGGAGGTTGGTCACGGACCGTCCGTCGATCAGGATTTCGCCCGAGGAAGGAGACTCGAGCCCCGCCACCAGGCGAAGGACGGTGGACTTGCCGCTTCCCGAGGGCCCCACCAGAACGAAGAACTCACGGTCCCGAACGTCCAAGCTCAATCCCTTGATGACCTCCGTCTTGCCGAACGTCTTGCGGACGTTTACGAATTGCACGCGGGACATGTCATGACTCCTTGGGAGCGACCGCGACCCGGTTCCGGCCCAGGCGTTTCGCTTCGTATAGGGCCCGGTCGGCCCGGGCCAAAAAGCTCTCCGCCGCGGACTCTTCGGCCCGGAATTCGGCGACGCCGATGCTTAGGGTAAACTGAACGTCTTTTCCCCCTTCCGAAAAGCTCGAGGCTTCGACGGCGGCTCGCAGGCGCTCCAGCCACGCGACGGCCTCCTCCCCGGAAACCATTTCCAAAACGAGGCCGAACTCGTCCCCACCCAGCCGGCCCAGGGTCACGCCGGGGACCGACAGGTCGCGGACGATCCTCGCCGTCTCCACCAAAGCCTTGTCGCCCACGGGGTGGCCGAAGGTGTCGTTGATCGCCTTGAAACGATCGATGTCGAAAACGGCCGCGAAGAGCGGCGCCTTGTACCGCCGGGATTGCCGGGCGGCCCCCTGGAGCCGTTCCATGAACGTTCGCCGGAGGAGAGTCCCCGTCAACCCGTCGTGGCGGCTCCGTTCGCTCATGAGGTCGAACAAGTGCGCGCGCCGAAGCCCGATGGAAACGAGCTTCCGCTCCGTGTCGAACCCCGACTCTCCCTCCTCGGAAAGGTCCGGACCCGTCTCCACGCAGCCGAAGGCCATGAGGTCCTCCCCCCACGCGACGGGCACCAGGAAGAAGGGAGGCTCCACCCCCGCGTCTTTCAGGAACGGGAACTTGCCAAACGACGAACACTTGCGCAGACGGCGTCCCTCCGCGAGTTCCGGATGGTTTTCCAGGAGGCCGATCCAATTTTCCGGCGAGGGAACGTCCTGGGCGAAGGCGACGGCCCAGTTTCCATTCGACCGCCGCTGAGCGAGGAGGACCCGTCGGACGCCCCGGACGTCGCTCCAAAGGCGCCCCAAGGATTGGAGAAGAACATCGGTGTCCAGCCGCGTGGCCATCCCCTGCACGAGGGCGAACCGGTTCTGGAGGCGCTCCACGGAGCCGTGGCGCGCCTCCGCCTCCCTCTCGAGAGAGAGGACCCTCCGGCCGATTTCGCGCGTCTCGCCGCGCAACCCGCGCAAACGAACGCCGACCCGGCGAGCCGCCCGGCGGGAAAAGTCCCCCGCCAGAAGAAGGGCGGCGCCCGCCAGGGCCGCCGCGAGGCACGCCTCCCACGCTTCGGGAGGAAATCCCGCCGATCGCCCCCCCGCCGCGAGAGCCGCGAGGGGCGCGGCGGCGAACAGGGCCCAGGACGCGCGCCGGAACCTCCTCCGCCCCAGCGCCAGGGCGGGCAGGACCAGCCAGAACATCATCCCGGCGAGGACCTCACTCATGCCGCAGCACCCGATTCCGCCCGGCGGTCTTCGCCCGGTAGAGAGCCTCGTCGGCCCGGCGGAGAAGGTCGGCCGAATCCACGATTTCTTCGGCCAGGGAAGCGACGCCGCCGGACACCGTGACGTGGACTTTCTTGCTCTCCCATCGGAAGGGCGTCTGGGCCACGGCGCGGATGATCCGGCGGCCCGAGGAGAGGGCATCAGCTCCGGCCGTGTTGGGCATGAGCACCGCGAACTCCTCTCCGCCGTAACGGGCCACGAAGTCCGTGTCCCGCGATTGGGCCGTGACCTGGCGGGCCAGCCAGCGGAGGACCTCGTCCCCGAAACGATGGCCGTGCTCATCATTTATTTTCTTGAAGCGGTCGATGTCCAACAGAAGGAAAGAAAACGGCCATCCGAGGTGCCGGGCCTTCGTCAACTCCTCGGAGAGGCGCTCGTCCATGTAGCCGCGGGTGAAGAGACCCGTGAGGCCGTCCGAAATGGCGAGCGATTCGATCTGCGCGTAGCGCTCGGCGTTCCCGACGGCGAGGCTGGCCAAGCCCGCGGCGATGACCGCCAAGCGAAGGTCTTGCAGGCGAAAGGGCCGGGCCGAGGGCTTCCGTTCCAAGCTGATCCAGCCGATGACCGAATCCCGGATCCGGAGGGGCACGAACAGGAACCCTCCTTCCGTGAGGCTGGCCACCCGGATTCCCATGGAGGGAAACATTTGGGGCCGGCCGAACCTCACGGCGCGCCGGCCCCACTCGTCGGCGGGGTCCGGGGCGTTCGATTCCCGGAAAAGCCGCACCCGCGCCTCCGACCGGGCGAACATCCCCTCCAGCCCCCGCCGAGTCCGCTCGGCCAATTCCTCGCGCGCGTAGGCGCCGATGAGGTCGTCGGCGAAGTCCTGGAGCCGGTGATAAGACTTCGCCCGCTCCCCGGCGTCGTCAAGTTCTTCCCGCAGCGTCTCCTCCCTCACGGACAGGGACCGAACCTCCATCGCCAGGCGGTCGGCCCGCTCCTCCCAGCGGTTGACCGCAGCCTCGCGTCCGACCTCGAGGAGGTTCAATTCCCGGAAGAGGAGCCAGAACAAGACCCCGTGAGCCGCGAACAAAAGCGCCGCGCCCGCCGTGGGGGACGAATACCCCCCCACCAGCCCCGCGAAGGAGGCGAATAAAGCCCCCGAAAAAGCCCCGAGGGGGCCCGCGCACAGGAACAAGAATGTCTCCACTGCGGCGAAGAGGGGATAGACCCGCACCGAGGAACCCGGAAGGCGGACCATGATCCAAAGGACACCGCTCACCGCCGCCAGGGCCGCCACGGGGCATCCGAGGGCCAGCCCCACGTTGGCCGCCCGGGCCGCGCGGGAGTCGGCGGAAAAGGTCAGGAGCGGAGTTTGACCCAGCCCCACGTCAAAGCTCCGGGACCGAAGACCGGTACACGACGGCCTTCCCTTTGGCGACCACTTTGTAGGCGCCCGCCCCCGCCGGGACGAGGACCGGCCGCGGGGGACGGAGAGGCGCCTCGCCCCACGCGGCCCGAACGGACGCCTCGCCTTCCGTCGCCAAAAGAACGTCCGGCCCTCTCTTGGCGGGACGATTCAACTCTCCCAGCGTCGCCAGGCGGTGGACGGCAACCTCGAACTCCGGCGCGGGCGTGCGGTACACTCCCTCCGCTCCGGGCCCGAGGATTTCCGGAAGCCCGTCTTCAAAGGTGAGAGTGCGCAGCAATTCGGGCACGTCCACGTGCTTGGGCGTGAGCCCTCCGCGCAAAACGTTGTCGGAATTTGCCATGACCTCCACCCCGACGCCCCGGAGGTAGGCATGGAGCTCCCCGGCGTCCAGGAACATGGCCCGGCCGGGAGCCAACAAGACCAAATTCAGCAAGTAAATGGAGAACAGCCCCCGGTCTTTGTCCGGGCCGCGGGAATAATCCGCGTCCGCGCGGAGCACCCAGTGTTCCCGATACTCTTCGGAGAAAGGAGCGGCCGGATCGCTTTTCAGCCTTTGGATCAGCGGCGCCAGAAGGGCGTTCGCTTCGCCTTGAGGCAGCGTCATGCATCGCTCGTAAAGTTCCTTCAAAACATCCCGTCGCGCTTCGGAAGTCTCCGCTTGAGCCAGGCGATCCAGAATGTCCGGCATGAGCGGCTTCAATTCCGGCGCCTCCGTCTCAAAAGCGTCCGCGATCTCCTCCAGGGGACGGAAACCGTTCAGGCCGTGGAACGGCGTCAAGGCGATGAGGATTTCGGGTTTGTGGTTGTCGTCCCGGTAGTTCCGGCGGGGATCGTTCCGGGGAATGCCGGCGGCTTCCTCGCGCGCGAAGCCTTCCTCGGCCTGTCTCTTCGTCGGGTGAGCTTGGATCGAAAGGGCCTTCCCGGCCGCCAACACCTTCATGAGGAAAGGAAGCCGGTCGCCGAACCTCTTCCGGAAACCGGCCCCGAGAACCTCGTCCGGAGCCGCGCGGATCAGGTCCGGCAACTCCACGTTCATTCCCTCTAGGTCCACCCGGGCAGGCTTTACGGGATGGTCGCCGATCCAAAGC